>Ga0325405_1000034_pt1 | contig 118279 bp, 57 predicted proteins | sample PopdelMetagenome_21_FD_205663 | JGI IMG/M metagenome (GOLD analysis project Ga0325405, IMG submission 205663) | Populus deltoides microbial communities from Bellville, Georgia, United States - Xylem-Control-R2 | ecosystem: Host-associated > Plants > Phyllosphere > Stem > Wood/Secondary xylem...
TATAAGCAAAACACAAATGAGTTGAAAAAAGCATGGGAATACCTTCTCTCAAATGAATCAACCAAGTATGGAAATTTCGGTTGAATGCCAGTGGCTTTTCTCAACCACCTATTACCAAGAAGTGCTTTGTCAACAGCATAAAGAAGCTGAATTTCTGCAGCCTTTGAAATTACACTTAGAGGTATTGCAGGATGCCCCATCTCATCCAGCACTTCCTGAACCTATTAAATTAAAACAACTATTAAAAAAACCACCATAACTTATGCACACATATCGAATCCCAAAAGCACTGCACCCACATTGCCCACATGAATCTGTTGTTTCACAGGCATTATGACTAGACAGAGCATCATAAATTTTAGACTAACAAGGTTAGTACCTCTGGTGGCTCCAATAGGCTGTCTCCCATTTCTTCAATCACTTCTGCGGAAACATTATCATCAATCACATCACGTCGGCGTTGCGTGTGCCGGGTTTGAATTAAAGCATGGAAATGCTGATCAACAGACTCCTCAAGAATGTTATCCAGCATATTTTTATCGAAGAAGTATGGAGTATACCTGATTAGCAGATTAAACACAGAAAAGTGAAAACTTGAATATTCCTGCAGATGTAAGAAAAATAAACAGCGAGTTTACACAAATGGGAATGAAATGAGGAGACCAGTCATTTGTGAGAAACTAGGATAAGCATCCTTAGATTATGATTCTATATTTTTATATTGAAAGGAAAACGAGAGTTGCATAAAGAAGCAGAGAAGGCAACTAATAAAGGTTGACAAGGTCGACATCCCAAACTAAAAGGTGATAAAGATTAATCTAACCACAAAATTCACATCTATGCAAGCCCCATCTGGAGAGAAGATCGAGATCGAGATCAAGAAATTAAGATAAACGATGAATTCAATCCATGAACCAGACTTTTTTTTTTTTTTTCATTCAAGAGAATCAATACACACCACTTAATCCCGTCTTTGGTAGCTATTGCAATATCTAAATTTTGTGCGCTGAAAACAGGAACTCCTTCAACCCTCCTGCTCCCATCGCTATGTGGAATAGTCTTGAGAAGTTGGTGTGCTGCCTTGACCTGTGAGAGCAGAAATCAGATAAAAACAGAATTATGAATATATCACAATAAATACAAATTTGTGAATACCATGTGGTCTGACCATATGGTACCTGCTTCTCATTTGGAACAAACTGAAATAGTTGAGGTTTCTCCTGCATAACACAAAGCAAAATAAAAGGTGGATTATTCCAGAAAATGAGATGATATTAGAAATATGAATAGGATCGCAAAATTTGAATTTTGTCAAGGAAAATAAGTGCGTATAAGTTTTGCAACTAAAACTCTAATAATTGCATATTTTGAAAAAATAACTACATGAATCAGCAACCACCACATCCTAGTAATTTGGATTGGCTGTGAATAAAAGGCAGCACTAAAACTCTGCAAGCATGCTCAATCAAATCACAGCAAGAAAAAAAGAAACACTTGGACTGCTATAGAAGTAGAGCATCACAGGTTAACCAGTTGCTAGACTCTCTAGATTTGAACAGCATCCATACGCTGCTGTAACACTTAAAATTTATAGAAGTAGAGCATCACAAGTTAATAAGTTTGAAGCAAAAGGATAGCAAGTTGTAACATCATGAAACACCTCAGTGAAAGTGAAGAAATTGAACCGAGTTAAACTTCATATGAGACATGCATGAATCTAAAGCGTGAATTACTGAATGCATGTTTTGAGAATAAGAAAGAAAGGAAAGAAACAAACTGTCAAAATAGGTTCCAATGTGATATCACAACTTGGCTGCATACCTAATAAAAGATAAAGACTATCCATCTAACTAAGTGAGTAGCATAAATCTTACTAAGTGAGTAGCATACCTTGAAGTGTTCATATGCTAAGTCAAGACGACAAGCACCCACCACACCACTTGGAATATTCAGCCTTTTAACATAAGCAACTTGAAGCACAAACCAATTCAGAATGCAAGTTACTTATAGCTTGCAAAATAAATCAACATACTGAATAACAGTACTCACAAAGACTGTGTAAAACAGAAGGAAGGACAATAGCACGCATAAATGTATCTTGAATCACAATGCAAGAAGTTATGTTATTGTAAATTAAATTCAACAAGCCCTTTCTATTGCATGCAACTTATGCTCATGTAAGCACTAATGGGTCTAACCATGATTAACATCCATAGTAATAGATATGTGAATTTTGGGGTATTCATTTCTACTAAGGTCCACATAAGAGAAGAAAAAAAGTGTGGTTTCCAAAAATCAGGAATAATATTCGAGTCTTTTCCTACCCAGGAAAAGATATATAAGGTTATAAAGCAATTTTCAATCATACCTGCATCACCTAAATCCATGAAGAAACGAAACACAGGACCATTCCTCTCACTCTTGGTAACCATTGCAAATATCTTCTTAAGCCACTCGGGTGTCCTGGCCAGTAAAGAATACCAATCAAATATAGGTTAGCAGGCTAGCAGCACAAGCCAAATCTTACGAAACTGACTGAATTTCAAAAAAGAAAGTATGACGCATGTATCAAGCTAACATCAAACACAAGTATCAGCTTATCAACAACAAACCATTCTACAATTTACCAACTAAACAAAACTGACAAACCAAGCCAAAATTAACTAACAAATGTCATGGTTTTATGTTGGCTGTCATCCTACAACAACCCTCCTCCTATATCCAGGCTTGGGGCCGGCTATTCTAACCTAAGCTAGCATAGGGAGAGTTCCACTAGACCAATTAACATTAAAAGACGTCCTTACTTACACCAGCCAGTTCCAATTCTACCTAATATTAATACATAAATCATTCTCTCTCAGCTTAGCAAGTTACTATAACAACTCAAGCTTGAAACTTTTGACGGCCCATGTTCAGATTCCTCAAATCCAAGACAAAATTATAAGCCAAGTTAACACATTGAATCAGCTAAGCTAAAAAGGAAATAGCAGTCCAAACCAATGTGAAGTAAGGCAAAAGGAGAGACCTTTTGGAAATGAAGGGAACATCAAAATGAGTAGAAACGGCCATGAGACCAGTCCCTGAAAGGTCACACATGCTAAAAACCTGTCCTACAAAAGCAGGCCCACCACCTTTTCCATTAGAATTTACCCTTCCAATCCTGACTGCTGATGGAAACCCGGGATTTGACTCGGCAGAAGATAACCCTTTTACTGTGGCTGATGATGATTTTGAAGGGGAGACTGAGTCAGGCTGAGTTGACTCGAAGAGAGAGGGAGTGGATTGAGTGAGTGGAAGAGGGGAGGTGGGAAGTTGGAAAGGGATGCAAATTTTGGATTGTGGTGGTGGTGGTGGTAAAGGTGGGGTTTTGTGAGGAGAGAGAAGAGAGACTAGGGATTTGGTTGTGGAGTTGAGGAAGGTGGATAGCTGGTGGTGGTGGTTCTGGTGTTGCGATGGTGGTTCTGGTGGTGAAGGCATGGTGGCGGGGTGGGTCAGGGCCTTAAGGGGAAGGGGAGGGAGTGGTGGTTTCGTTGGATGACTCAGGATTTTATATTTTGAGAGATTTTCCTTCTTCCTCTGGAAAATATTTATTTTGATAAAAAATTAAAGACAAATTGTTTTCCAAAGAAAAAAAAAATTAAAACTTTATAAATTTTTACTAAATTTTTATTTTTATAGAACCTCTAGAGACGTAATATTTTTGTGATTTTTAAAATGAGTCTGATAAAAATATATATATATTTTTTAAATTAGCAGCTGATTTTATTTTAGAAAAATGAAAAATAAGTCAATAATATAATTAAAACATTAATTTCATTACCAAAAATAATAATTATTAGTGTAGAAAATTACACACAGTAAGTTACACCATCACCTATGCGAAGTTTTAAAATATTTATTTTTACTCTTATAATTTAAACTTTTCCTACACTAATCTAATTTAATGTTTCTAAAAGAAATTAATTCAACATTGTTCTCATTAAACAGGTGATAAAACCTAGTATTATGGAGTCGGAATCTATTTAATTTTTTTTTCCGAGTATCTCCATAAATATGAAAAATCGGAAGGAAAAATTAAAAATAAGTAAATAAACATAAAAAATGAAAGAAAGATATTTTTAAAATTTACACTTATTTTTAAAATTTACACTTCTTTTTTTTTTTGTTTTCTTTTTAAATAAAACTTTCTAAACACTATCTCTAAGTTGGATATTTCATTGAATTTGATTAGTTATCAAACAATCAAGGGCTATATTAAAACTTCTTGCAAATATTAAGATCAATAGCAAGATATTTCAAACTATAAGAACCTAAATAAAATACTTTATCCAAAATAAAAAACATATATATATATATATATATATATATATATATATATATATATATATCTAGTGACAAATCTATCCCCACAAATATAACTTCTCCAAAGGGTAACACGGTAAAGCCACCCATCCGTTAACTAACGTTACTCTCTGCTGCCTTCTCTGGATCTCACAAAAATAATAAAACCCCCAAAACAAAATAAAAATATCCCTCTCTCTCTATCCCTCTCTCTCTCAATTTCACGGTATATATATAAAATATTTAATTTTTCAATTTCTGAGCTTCGAATTTGATTAATTTGTTGTTACTGATGGATGATTTTTGTGTTGTGTTGTTTTCGGGTTTATAGAGGAGGTGGATTAGTTAAAATAATTAATTAATTAATTATGGCGGCATCGGAGGAAAACAGTGCATTGTTTCCGATATTTATCATAACAATAATGGCGATACCTTTGGTGCCATATACAGTGATGAAACTATGCCGTGCCGCGTCGAAAAAGAGTAAGATTATTCATTGTAATTGCTCTGAGTGTTTGCGGTCTGGCAAGTATCGGAAATCTATTTTCAAGAGGGTGAGTCACTCAGTGAATTAGCAAATTTGTGTTTTTTTTTAGGTTTATTGGGCTGTAATTGATGATTGTTGTTTTGGCAGATTTCGAAGTTTTCGACTTGTAGTAACTTGACGTTGATATTGCTTTGGGTTGTGATGATATTTTTGGTGTCTTACATTAAGAATATGAGCCGTGAGGTGATTGTTTGGAAATGACAAGTTGTTGCTGTTTGGTTTTTGTTTTAGGTTTTAGGGAGTTGGGGTTTCGTATGTGGGATTTGATAAGTTGTTTTTTTTTTGTTGTTGTTTTGATTAGATTCAAGTTTTCGACCCGTTTGTTATTCTGGGACTGGAGCCTGGTGCTTCGGATTCGGAAATAAAGAAGAACTATAGGAGACTCTCTATTCAGTACCATCCTGATAAAAATCCAGATCCAGGTTGATGATTGTGTTTTAGTCTTTTTGGTTATATTCATTTTATATTTATTTTGGCATGAAAGACCGAGGTTTGTGAGGAGCAGCATGTGCTTACTAGCTGTTTTCTTTACATTTTACTTTTTCAGAGGCCAACAAATATTTTGTGGAGTTCATAACAAAAGCTTATCAAGCTCTGACCGATCCAATATCCCGTGAGAATTATGAGAAATATGGTCATCCCGATGGTAGACAGGTGATGTTCTGCTGCTTCTAGAAGAAAGAACACGGATTTGCCTTCAAATGTATTTCTTGAAATAATTCACTATTTTTTTTTTTGAAATTAATGTTCATAGAGTTTCTTTCAGGGATTCAAAATGGGCATAGCTCTTCCTCAATTTTTACTTGATATTGATGGGGCATCCGGTGGAATACTTCTACTTTGGATTGTTGGGGTTTGTATACTCTTGCCATTGGTCATAGCTGTAATATATCTTTCAAGGTCGGCCAAATATACTGGAAATTATGTCATGCACCAGACTCTGTCTGCGTACTATTACTTCATGAAGCCGTCTTTGGCCTCAAGGTAATTCAGACTATTTGGTAATTATTTTAATGAAGTAAACATCACATTGAATATTTAAGTAATTAATAGAAATTGTATAAGCAATTTTTCATCTGTAAGCAAGAGCACATGTACCTTTTTTTTATCCCTGACTCTTACTTGCTAGAAGAGCATTGCAATCTGTGGCCTTATTTATGTAAAATGGACAGATTCCTACCTACATTGTGCCAATTTTGGTGGTTCAATTCCATTTCACCAGCAGTTCTCTGTAATCACAGTTGATATCACAAAGTTTCCCAGCTCCTCAATTTAAATGCCTTCTCTAAAGTTGAAACCCTAGCTACTATATATTAGTTGTAGCTTTTAAAATTATTCTATCAAGAAATAAGAGAATAATCATAATCTCTGTTTGATTATGATAGTCCAAGTGAATTTTACGAAATTTCATCTTAACCATGCCAAGACACATTGATCATTGCATTTTTTTCCTGTTGTTTCCTTCATTTTGGAGTATCCAGTTCCAATGTCCTTGTCTTCGTAAGGGTTCAGACATGCATCTTTGTCCTTCCTAATATGATGTCTTGCACTCAACATCTTTGAGTATATTGGTTGCTTATTATGCCTATTCTATGTCTTGATCATACAGTAAAGTAATGGAAGTCTTCATTAAGGCTGCTGAGTATATGGAATCTCCAATTCGTAGGACTGACAATGAACCACTTCAGAAGCTGTTTATATCCGTCAGGAGTGAATTGAATCTGGACCTCAAGAACATTAAGCAAGAGCAGGCTAAGTTTTGGAAGCAGCATCCTGCGTTAGTTAAGGTAGCCTGTTTTCCAGATTGTTATATAAGGAGCAATCTGAGCATTGAATTTCAATGATGTTCATCAACTTACTAGTCTTCATTTCTGTTCAGACAGAGTTGTTAATCCAGGCTCAGTTAACTCGTGAATCAGCAGACTTGCCACCAGCTTTGTTAGGAGATTTCAGACGCGTACTAGAACTTGCACCTCGCCTTCTTGAAGAATTGATGAAGGTAACCTTACATTCAGTGTTTCATCCTTGAAGTTGATTTTGGGAACTGGAAAAATGAAGGAACTATTCTGTTGGGTCATTGATAAATGTGACCCTTTGCATATTTTATATAGCCCACAACCTTGTCTTTGCATGAGAGGTGGTATCAAGTGCAGACTGCAGAGTGTTTCCACATGGATGCAGAATAAAACTTTCATTGTAATTTGGAAACTATTTAAAACCACATTTTGGCTTGTTTGTGAAGTTGTCAATAGAAAGTTTATTTTTAGTAGAACTTGGATGGGTGTGCCTTTATGAGACTTATTTTTTACTTAGGCAATGAATGTATCCCAGTAAGATATTAGTTTTCCATTCTTCATGGTTGAAGACTAGAAGTACTCTTGTTAATGTTGTATAGAATAATAGATGATAGTGGAGTGTCTGTGTGTGTTTGAGGGATCACCTTTTACTTGAATTAATTAGTTACTGATGTATAAGAGATGCACTTGAAAAGTTGATAGTATAAGAAACAGTTTCAGTGATTAAATCCAAGGGTGCTGGCCTGGTGTCCATGAAGGAGGACTTTACTAATCTCACTTATATTACTTGGTAATGTTTATGCGGCTCCTATTGAGATGGTAAATAGCCTAAGAAAGGTGCTATTACCTTGTAAAGTTATATTGGACAAAGTAGAAGAGATGAAGTGGAGCCAGTTGGCTCTTTCAATGTTTTTTACTTTTTCAAATACAGTAGCTTCTTATGTGTAATTCTGCAGATATTTTCCATTGACAAGTCTTTCCTTTTACGCTGTTAGCCATTCGCTAAGTATTTTACAGAATACTAATTCTTTACTCTTTATCCAGATGGCTGTTATACCACGAACTTCCCAGGGACATGGATGGCTGAGACCTGCAACTGGTGTTGTTGAACTCTCTCAATGTATTATTCAGGTGTTGATTTCACTCTATTTACTGGTTGTGGATAGTTGGAGCCTAGAAAAACCTCTTACAAATATCACAGATAAAGAAGTCCATAGTCTTCACATCATTTAGTTATTAGTCTTTCATGGTTTCCCCTATAGTGATTTTAGTTCTTTTATGTCTAGAATTCATGGAAACCAAAACATGTTTGTGCCCCTCTTTTCTCATCATGCACTGTCGCTTTCCTCAAATACTCATCTTCATTTGACATAAACTTTTTGCCATCCCTTTCGAGAATATTTTAACATACATGCTTGCATAGCTACTTTCTCAGTTTCCAGTCGTATGTAAATCTTGGTAGTTGTATTGTCAGTGCACTAGTCTCAACTAGACTTCAATTTGACTGTCTCTATTGTGTTTCATCTGTTTTATGCTCATTTCAGCATTTAAGTAGATGGATTTTGGAATCTAGTCACACATGACCTGAGAAACCTGTTATCATGCTTCTTTTCACATGTCTCTTCGAAAACCTGATTGCTCTTTTGTTCTGCTGTTAATACATAACTGCAAAGAATTGTGAATGTTCTGTATTCTTCTTTTGTTCTCATCTTTGCTAACCACTGCCATATGATGCTAACATGTGTTGGATGGTTTGACATGTTTTCTTCTATTCTACCAATAACTGATGATTGACATGATTCATTGGTTAACTATGTGATACAGGCTGTTCCTCTCAGTGCAAGGAAGGCAACAGGTGGGTCCACAGAAGGGATTGCACCCTTTTTGCAGCTGCCACATTTTACTGAGAGTGTTGTCAAGAAGATAGCACGCAAGGTAGCTGGACAAGATTATTTGTCGTAATTAGACTACAATGATTTAATGAACCTTTTGCTAGCTGTGAATGTGGACTACGCTTTCTCCTTGTACTTTTCTTGCTGCCCGCCCTTGAGTCCTTTAGACAGTAAAGAAATATTCAGCCTCTGAAGCATCATATATGAAGCATTAGGCCTTCATTTATTGTGATTATATACTCATCAAGTTCTGTCTGCATGTGGTTAGCATAATTGACTTTAATAACGGAAATATGCTGATACACTGGAATACCTTATTTCTCTCTGGTCCAGATGATGAATTATCTCTTTAAATTGAAAATAATCTTCAATTGTCTTTAGTTCTTGGTGTCCTTTTTTCTGATCTTTGTCTCATGAGCTTTGCCTTCTGATTGCAGAAAGTGAGAACATTTGAGGATTTTCATGACATGACTCTGCAAGAGCGCGCAGAGGTGCTTCAGCAAGTAGCTGGATTTTCCTCAGCTGAAGTACAAGATGTTGAAATGGTATTGGAAATGATGCCTTCTGTAACAGTCGAGGTTAGATGTGAGACTGAAGGTGAAGAGGGCATACAAGAGGGTGACATTGTTACTGTACATGCTTGGATAACACTCAAACGTGCTAATGGCCTAGTCGGTGCACTTCCCCATGCACCCAGCTTCCCATTTCACAAGGAAGAAAATTTCTGGTTTCTGCTTGCAGATGCGGCCTCAAATGATGTTTGGTTTTCCCAAAAGGTAAATTTTATGGATGAAGCTGCAGCTATAACTGGTGCTTCCAAGACAATTGAGGATACAATGGAGGGTTCAGGAGCAAGTGTTAGAGAGACTAGTGCAGCGGTTAGAGAAGCAGTAGAGAAGGTGCGGGGTGGCTCTAGGTTAGTGATGGGCAAGCTCCCTGCCCCAGCAGAGGGCAATTACAATTTGACCTGTTACTGCTTGTGCGACTCCTGGATCGGTTGTGACAAGAAGACGAGCTTGAAGGTTAAAGTTCTGAAACGAACACGGGCTGGCACTCGGGGTGGTTTGGTATCTGAAGAAGGACCCATTGCTGAGGATGGAATTGAGGAGGAAGAGGAGAATGAAGAAGAAGAGTATGACGATGATTATGAGAGTGAGTATAGCGAAGATGAGGAAGATGAAAAGGATACAAAAAAGAAGGGCCCCGCTGCCAATGGCAAAGTGCAGAAAAAAGGCTCAAGCTCAGAGAGTTCAGGTTCAGACGAGGAATGAGATACATTATTTTGATTGTCAATGAATAAAACATAAGCTTTTTTTTTTTAAAAAAAAAATATATCGTGGAAGAACTTAACTGCTGCTGTAGTGATACTATCCGTCTCCCTTCTAACTCGGCGACAGGATTTTTCCATATATTCTATACTACATTGATATATCGACTAGTCACCCCATCTTGTTTTGTAGCAATGACTTGAATAGTCGGAACATATATCACTGAACCAAATCTGTTTTTTTTTTTTTCTTTGGGGTCTAATTCACACACACACACACACACACACACACACATATATATATGGAAGATTGTTTGATTTAGGATATGGATTTATTATTTTTTCTATATCTTTCACGCATCATATATTAAGATCCACTAAAACTTGATTTGATTCAATGGTATGTTTTGGGTGTTCAATTCATTACTGGGATAGGACCATGCAAGGAATGTTCTCCTGGGCCCTAGTAAGGGTAACTATTAAAAAAACATTAAAAGGAAAGTGGAGGTATTTTACTATTTAAATTAATAGTAATATGATGACATTGTATTGGATTGTAGGTAGGATGATATTTTTATTTTCATTGTAATATAATTGTTTTTTTTATAAATTATAAAAAGGTTAAATTGATCATTTTACTAGCTTAACCCTTAAATAAAATAATATAATGTTTATTACTTAAGGGTGTTTTGGTCTTTTTAATTTTTTTACATAATATAATTACTTTAATGTTTTTAAAGATAAAATCAAAATAACTCTATCATTTTATATTATTTTATTATAGATTTGAAGATTTCTTAGCGATATTATTATAATTTATGTATATTAAATATTATTTTAAAAAAAACTTGTTGGCACATGCATGGGTAACACTTGTGGGGCTATTCAATCACCAAATGTCACTTTTCATAACAAAATTTGAAAGATCTTAGTGCCCCAAATGCAATGGGTAGTGCGTGCCCTAAACACACCTCAAGTTTGGCGTCAATGATTTTTTTTTCTATTCTTGTTCTCTCTCCCCAAATTCAATGTCAACCTCATCAAAATTTCAGACTAAACACTTTAATTTATTTTTCCTTCTTATTTGTTTATTGCCTTTTCGATTACTAATTTTTTTAATTTTAAATAAACCATAAAATTACAAATAATTTTCAATTTCATCCATTTTTATTTTTTAATCTTTCAAATTTAGTCTTTATTTTTTTATTACTATTTTTTTAAATTTTTAATAGACTATAAATTATGTTTTTCAATTTCACCATCTTTTATTTTTTTATCCTTTAGATTTGGTCCCCATTCTTTTAATTGCTATTTATTTTATTTGGAGTCATTTTTTAGGTAGTTTTTTTTACGATTTTATCCTTCATATGTTTTTCTTATATCAAATTTGATACCCATTCTTTTTATTATTTTTTTCCTTTCGTAAGTCTTTTAAATTGATATATTTTTTCATGATTTCATCTTTCAAAATTAAACTGGTTGGGAATTAAGTTTTTTGATTGAACCTGGTTTAAGTATTTCACGAGTTGCGAGTTTTAGAGATTAGACCGGGTTTAGGTTTGCCCGGATTGACTTTTTTTTTCCTTTTTTAAAGCTAATGTTTTTTTTTACTTTTTTTAGAGTTTTGCTTTATTACTTTTAATGGTTTGTCTTCTTTGAATTAGTCTCGAGTTAATGACTAGAATTTTCAGTTTCAAAGATTAACACGAGTTGATCTTTGTTTGTTTTTTTGTTATTTTTAAGTTGATTTCTCTCTCTTCCATCCTTAAACATTAAATTTATTTGAAATTGTTATTCACATCTTTTTTTCCTTTCCTTTTTATTAAGTTATCTTGATCTCGTTCTCATGGTCGTGGGGTTTGCGGGTTAACCCGGATTGACTCATTTTTTTGTTGTTGCTATGGGGTTAGTTTGGGTTTATGACTAGAGTCATTAGTTTCAAAAGTTAACGCGAGTAGACTTGTTTTTAATCATTTTTTTAAATTAATTTATCTTGCTTTTATCCTTTAACATTAAATTTATTGTTGGTTTTTGTACTTTTCTTTCTATTGGGTTATCCCGATCTCATGCTTATAGTCGCGGGGTTTGCGGGTTAACCTAGGTTGAATCATATTTTTTTTTCCATTGCTTCTTAAAATTAAATGTTTTTTATTTTTATTTTTCAACATTGAGTTGTTCTGAGCTTCATGATTTTATTTAATTTCTTTCAAATGCGATCACCTTGTTATTACTATTGGGTTATAAATTTTGCATCTTGAATCAGGTGAGCTCAGATCGAGTTTTTTTACTTTTTTTTTTAATTTTTATTCTTCAACATTTTATTCACTAGAGATTGAGCTTCACCTTTTTTCTTTTCTTTTTTAAAGTTGTCATGTTCTTATTTGATTTATTAGGAATTAAACTTCAAACTTTTTTTCTTGTGTTTTTTTCTATGAAATTATCTTAATCCTATGATCATAGTCACAAAGTTTTGCGAGTTTACCCAGTTTAATAAGTTGTTTTTTTGTTATTGTTTTTTTATTTTTTTTATTTCGCTTTTTAACATTGAGTTATTTCGCAATCCAAGTAGGCTAATATCGGGTTTTTTTTTTACCTTTTTTGTTATTATTATTGTGTATTTTAATCATAGTATTTAAATTTTCAATTGAATCGTTTCTCTCGAATTTCTTTTCCTTGACATTCTTTTTTATGTTATTTTTTTTTTGCCTAGCCTGCTGCGGATCTCGTGCCACAAATCTAGTTAAAACTAATCCCTCCCCAATTCACAAGGATTGATAATGGGCAAGATCAAGTCCATGGAACATGGCACCCATACTAAGAGGATTTTTTTGAATGACATTTCTTATTACGTGAGGAAACGAAGGTGTTTGTTGGGGTGCCTTTTTCAATACCAGATGATGAAAATGGCAAACATCTGATTCAATGCTGGCCGTTTCCCTGCCTGCTTTTTTCATGCCTCTGGAATGGGAGAATTTACCTGTTGGATATACAAAAAATTGTTCACTTATCCAATATGGAACACTGATACTCGAGATTTACCCTGTTTTTATTGTTAATCTTGCAGTACGAGTTAATTGGCTGCGTAAGCACCCCCAAATGGCTTCCAGAGAAGATAAACAAGCCAATGAAACAAAACAAAGAAGATAACTAAAAGAAAAGGGGAAGTAGATACCAGTTTCCTCTGCAATTTACATGCGATAGAGTGCAACTGGAACACATGGCACTAGAATCCATTCTATTTTGAAGTTGCTTCCATATTTTGCTGTGTTTAAACAAACTACTTTCATCTTCTCCATCACGACCTCTGTTGTTCATGTTCCTGCAGTAACTTCGGAAATAGAAGTGGGTTTAATGGATGCCATTCTGATTGATCCCCTCAAGAAACACACATGCAATGGCATATATCAGGCCCTCTGAGATGCAACCATCCAGGAATGGCTATTTTACAGGCATGAACATGTTTCTTGGGTTATGGCCCTGAAGTGCTCGAGGAACACTTCGATTGGTTTTTCAGTATCGCAAATTTCAGATGTTCAAACGAATCTAACTGGAATTGCTTATACCCAAAGGCTGATTATGCTCCCACTGTAGTGAATCCTCATTTTGAGACTCACAGAGAAGAACTGTTAGCTTCAACACCATTTTCATCGTAACTTGTATCGGCTTCCTTGCTGACTTCATTCACATCATGGCCACTCTCAAGATCCGTGCCTGCAAAAAGCTAGAGCCTACTACTTTCACATCACAGGAAGCCCCCTCATCCTCATTTGCAACATCTTTGACGACATCGACTTCATCGTCATGGGAAGTCTCGTCATCCCCTCTTGCAATACTGTTAACACCATCAAATTCATTGGCAGGCTTCGCTCGAATCCTAACACGCTTTCCCTCTGATGTATCGGTAAACCCATTTTGGTGGTGGGTATTTTTTTCTGTAATTTTTCATTTTTGTCCGTCATGCCCAGCCTCTGGAAGACACTTCCCACCATGTTGACAATCGAAACACTAGGGCGGAGACCAAGCTCCTCCATATCAGCAAATATCTGCGAGAAAGAGAGATCACATTAACATAAACAAGGTAGGCCAGACATCAAATATTATGAGCTACTATCTAGCTTGTGCCATACGAGTTACGACGTTGGTTTCAAATGAAAAAGATACCGATCATCAGCGTCATATTTGAAGTCATTAAAATATCATGTTGATTGAAATTTGTTATTGAATCAACAAGGGAAAGAAAACAAAAATGGAGGGATTAACTCAAATATTACTTCGAAGAATTACTGCTAATCAGGTGTCGCACAAGAAAGGATTGCTCGTCATTAGCATAGAATGTGGCCTAGAGTGGCTTACTCACACACCATTCCCTTATATTCACCAAAATCATACGATGATCAAGTTGAAACCTATAGGATACAAGAATATATTCAGAGACACCAGTAAGCTGCTAAATTCAATCACGAGAAGTCAATATGCTTGCATGGCAATCGATCAATTTATCTCCAAAACTGTGCGGCATCACCCTTGTAACATAACTGAAAAAGGTAGAGCGAGATGGGACAGGATTACAAGTCTTGATCCTTGCCAATCTGTTTGGGCTATTTCTCAGTTAAAGTACATCACCGAATCCTGGTGTTATGAACAGATTGAATATGATCTGATTAATTGATGGTCTCACAGTACAAAAGGACATTCGACATCAGTGGTTCACTGTAACAGAATATGGAACTTAGAGACTTACTGCTTTATAAAACTAAGTCATTAATTCTACAAAAACAAATTAAAAGTTGCAGGAAAAAAGGGATATGGAATGCCACAATAGCTAAATCTGTATATCCTCCGAAACCGAGCGCGAGTTGCTGTGGGTGGATAATTATTTTAAAAAAAATACAATCTTTTAGAATTGAAAATAAATAAAACAAAATATATAAAAAACTGTGTGTAATAAACATGTAAAAATACTAAATAGAGCTAAGCCAACACAGGACATCGCATCAAATTTGTAATCTAAATTATATCACTAATCCAATTAAAAAATTAACTATAAATTTTTTTTTAAAAAAAATATATTAATTTTTTTAAACATTAATCCGAGTCATTAAACTTGAAATATCTAATTTAAAAAAATTACAAAGTTTAATTCCAAAAAAATATATTAAAGAATAAAATTAAAGAAAAATAAATTATAATCATACAAAAGAATTTTTAAAAAATAGCAATTCAAAAAATAAAAATGAAAATTACTATAAATACTATTATTAATAAATAATCTCATCACTATTACTAATTATTTCTATCATTATTAAAATTATTGTTGTTACCACCACCATAATTATTACTAATATTATCATTATTAGTAATAATAACATCATTCCTATTAATATTATTACTATTTTAACAATCAACACCACAATCATTATCACTATTATTATTATTTTTGTTTTTGTTGTTATTACTATGTGTTATTATCACTATTATTATAACAATTATTATTAATAATTTTTATTTTTATTATCACTATTCTTCTTCATCTTCTTCTCTCCCATAATAATAATAATAATATTATTATTATTATTATTATTATTAGAGGGGGAGCAGTAGCAGCAGCAATATTGTTACCATCACAACACTACAACAACTATTATTATTATTATTATTATTATCATTATTTTTACTATTACTACTACTAATATATTTATTATAAATATATAAATAATATGTTTAAAATCCAAACAAAAAAAACTAATCTTAAAAATAATAATTAATATTTCGTATAATTGTATTGAAGAAAAGATGACAAGCAAAGATTTTACCATGAGTACCTTAATTTTTAAGTCTTAATAACCTCTCCAAGTGCTTGTTTGATGGGATTATATTTGTAGTGGAGTTTTATTGAATTTTAATTTATTTTTTTGTTTTAAATTATTATTTTTTATATTTTTAGATTATTTTAATATATTAATATAAAAAATAAATATAAAAATATAAAAAAATATGTTTATATATTTTTAAATAAAAAAATATTTTAAAGAACATCATACGCCAAACAGACCACAATAAACACTGAAATGCAATTAACAAGGGTATTAATGTATAAAATAAAAGTTGGCTCGATAATAATAAATAATAAAAGAAGGAAGTAGATGGAAGAGTTTGTCTTTTAAAGCATATACAAGACAAAAGTAGTTAAACTATGTAACATGTGTCCAATAGGAGGAAATGCAAGTGTATGAGCATTTGCAGAGAATCCCAACCTAGATGCTCATCCTCAAAACAGCTACCTCTTCCTTGCACAGATATTTCCAAGCTAAGATACGCTCCCTAACCTTGAAAGAAAAAACAGTGAGCAAACAGAAGAAATGATGATGGCCATGGCAATGATGATTGAAACCACCACAGCCGTCCGATTCCCCCCCTCTACCACTCCTGCTGCAAATTTCTGCTCCTCCTTGCCACGCAGCAGCTCTGCCATTTCTTGGTGACTTAAAAACAAAATTTAAGAGCTTTCTGCTTTTTAAGAGCTTAAAATGTGAACATTCTAGCCACATGAATTGCATCTTTGCCACTCTAGTGTGTGTTCTTATCATTGATATTTGACATGCTATCTCTAATAGCTTCATTTCTTAGTTTAAGTTCCATTTTGTACTGTAAAAGCAAGAGTTTTTATAGAAATGCAATCTGATTAGTGGTATGGCAGTTGGTTTAGATACCCTTTTGTTCTTTCTGTATGTTTAGAGCTTTTAATGTCTTTGCTAAATAAATTATACTGCTCTCTGCCATCTGTGTGGAGTAGTATTTTTGTTCTCGATTCTATGCTTTGCTGCACTGGCTACAGTCAAGGTTAAAGTTTTTTCTGTTACATTTCAAGATAATGAAAGTGGGTTTTTTAGGATTAGTGGAAATGCACCTGTTTTTTCTCTCAGCTCCTCTGGTTCTTAATCTGAAGTTAAATTGGGAGTTTTGGGGTACAGAAGTAAGTAATGAACCTGGTTCTGGATTGGTTAAGCTTAGCTTATTCGTGGATCTGCGTAAAGAAAGGAAATCAAAGGTGAAACTTTTTTATGCTTAAGTTAGTATCTTTGGCAGGCTACAACGGGGAACTGGTATAAAGTGAAGGGACTGTGGGTGTGTTGGAGGTTATGTACGTATAAAATGGTGATAGAAGGTGAGAATTGTTGTCCTTTTGTGGAATTCAGGAGTGAATTATGGTCATGAATTGGTTGATTGACTGTTTATAGTGGTTAGAGGGGTTATGATCTTATGAGGTAGTCTTAATCAAGGCATGAACTCAAGGGTCTTCATATATTGTAGAGATCTCAGCTCCGAAAGTGAGTAGATTTTATTTGAGTCTAGTGTCACTCAAACCTGCACTCCAACTTGTGGAGCCTGTACTTTCAAGTGTTGATTAGAGCTGGCTTTGGGCATTCACATCATAAAACAATTTGCTCAGCATTATGTTTTAGTTCCATATCAGAAAATGTACTACAAAGAGGTGATTTCTCAAGTATTAGCATTTAAACTTGGAAGGTAAAGGGTGTTAAAAGGAACACAAGATTTTCGTTTTTAGAAATAAGATATACCACAAACTTCCTTCCAGTTTGTATGTGATCTCAAATTGTCATATTTTGGCATAAGATTGGAACTCTTAAATCCTGCCTTACCATTTTTTACCATAAAACCGAGGACTTTACATATGCTTCTCTGGAAATGGAAAATGTTTTAATTTTTGTTTGCTAATGGTTCATTGTTTCGTTCTTATTTCTTCAAATGCTTTGCAACATTGTATAAGTAGTTGCTGATATTAAGGACAAGTAGTTATCAATATTATTGCAGGAATAAATTTCAAGGATTAAATGGTGGTTCTTTCTTTAGAAGGAGCAGTCGTTTAAAGAGTAAGACTCAAGCGTCTGCAGAGAATTTAGATTCGAACTTGGAATCTTCAGAGCAGAATGGTAAAATGCGATACCATCCATTTGAGGATATTGCAGTGTCAGCATCAGAAACAAGCAGTGATGCTATGCTTACACCTCAAGAAACATCTAGGACTATCGTTGAGGTATCATATTACATTTTCTAGTCATCACTTCAACAAAGAATGACTTCTGCTGCTCCTAGCGCTTTTCTTTAATACAAGCATAACACATGTCAGTACTATGCATTATAACAACATCACTCGAGTATATGACCTTTCACCTATGCACAATATTCAAGCCATCAAGCTAGAGCTCTTTGTTTAACCTCTATAATCTATATAAATGATGGTTGCATATTGATTTCAAAATAGAAAATCTGCAAATTTTGTAGTCTCATATTTGATCTGAAGCATTGGTGATAATGCTGATAATTAGACCCTGCTGAAATGAACTTTTCAACATTGGCCATCAAAGAAGGTTTACTTTGACACTGGCATAATAATCGTAAAAGATTAACTAGGGCAAGTTATTACCTTGATTCCCTTCTGAATGTCTTTAATTACATCTTACATCGAGCAATTATCCTTCATACAAAGCTACTTTCTAAGACAAGTACCACCTGCTTAAACAAACAGCAGACTAGGAGATTGAGTTGGAAAGTAAGGAAAGAAAGACATCATGTATGGGTTTTTTTGCAAAGCACTATATATTTGTTATCAATCCAGAGTGGATGAAATGCATTGAGTCCTCATAAACTCAAGCCATTAGGACTTTCATTGTATGATAAATCTTCATGTAAATTATTATTTTATGCCAGTTTGCAGAGCTAATGTTGCCTGTAGGGTGTTATTTCAGGCGAAAAGCAAAGCAACACTAATGTTGACTGGTGTGATAAATGATGATTTTCATGAGAACATTATCTGGCCAGACTTGCCTTATGTGACTGACGAACATGGGAGTAAGTCAAGCCCTTGAAATTCATCATTATCTTGCACACTAACTTTAATCTGGGTGCAGAAGTGTTGTTGCATATTGAAGTGTTAATTTTTTCTGATGCCTTGCAGATATATACTTTCAAGTGAAGAATGATGAGGACATTTTGCAAGCACTAACTACAGAAAATAATTTTGTGGTATGGAATGTCTTTTCTGGTTGGATATCCTGTGAATTGCATCATATTGAGTTGATGCTAAGTTATGAACGAAACCTTTTTTTTGGACAAAATGTGGCATATTATTTTTATTGCACGACCTTGTAGCTTTTCAAGAGACAAGGGGTGGCATATTAGCAATATTCTGTTGACGTGCCAGGTTGGTGTTCAGATGTAGAAAACCTTCTCTTTTGGTTTTGGAAACAAAGTGTTATTTTCTTAAATTCTATTTGGCCTTGTAATTTTTTAAGAGACAACTCAAAGAAGAGAATAGATGCTATTGGAGGGGAAAAGAAAAGGGCAATTAATAAGCACTTAGCCAGATTTCTATGTTTAATAAAGTGGGGAACTCAAACGCCCCTTGAGTTGATGAGTTTTTATGCAAAATGCAGCAAGCCATTATAGGTTTTGATGCCATGGAGATGCTCAGTGAGATGGAGTCATTGGGTACATCTGAAATTGATTTTGGGGTTGATGAAATTGAAGATGAAGATAGTGATGTCGAAGATGGGGGCGATGAGGATGAGGATGATGATGACTATGATGAGGTTTGGTTTCTCTTTCTTTTCAGTCCATTCTTGCTGTTGGGTTTTAGCTTTAAAATGCACAAGTATTTGAACAATTTTTTCCCGGGTGCATTTCTCTGTCTTGGCTGTAGGACTTGGTGGCTGTTCTTGATGATTCGGACGAGGAAGATGATTCTGATGAGGAACTTGGAGACTGGGCAAAATTAGAGACGATGCGTTCTTCTCATCCAATGTATTTTGCCAAAAAGCTGGCTCAGGTATTTGTCCATTGCTTCTCTTTGACTTAATGCACTTTTAGGAAGGAGCAAATTCCATTTGTTTTGTGTCGGTAAAAATGCATCAACAGTTGCTTTCTACTTGCAAAGTGTATTTTTTAATTGTCATCACTATGAAATTGTGGAATGGCCATGGTTTGTAGTCTTAGCTGAGTTCTTGCATTTGTATGTTATTTCTTATTTGTTTTGCATAGGTTGCTTCAGATGATCCTATAGACTGGATGGAGCAGCCTCCTGCTGGTATAGCTATCCAGGGCCTTATTAGACCTGCCTTCATGGAAGAACACTCTGACATACAGAGGCATATGTCTGGCAATCAGTCTTGTGATGCTGATATAAATAAGGTTGGGGAAAGTGTAGAGGGCAAACTAGAAGAATCTGGTGTGGTAAATGGTCATGAACACAAGTCAGGATCATCTGAAGATAGTTCAATGCGGGTGGAGGAATCGGAGAAGGATGAGGTCCCAAGAAGTGGAACTTCATTTTACAAGCTGGAGATGATTAAAATTCAGCTGATTTCAGCTCATGGACACCAAGTATATAAGCATATTTTCTTATCTTTATTTGAACATTCATTGGTTGCATATAAATTTCTTTTTATAATGGAATATGCAATACTTTCCAGAGACTCTTGCACATTGGTTGTGATTCTGTCCTCATTCTTGTTGAAATAATGGAGTTGCTGTTGTGAGCTTTACTAAAATAATTTTGTCAAGTTTTGTCACTCACTACACAAGATGTGTCCATGTATCCTGTTGCAATGACTACAATCATATTTTGATAAAAGTTCCACCTGTATTCTGTTGTTGCTTTCAGTATTACCATTTACTGTTGTCAATCAAACTTGGTTACGAACATTTTGATTACTGAATAAATTCAGTGCTTACTTCAGAATAAAGTCCCAGAGAGCTTCCTTTTATTTCCTTTGCAACAAGTTGGATGTCTACATTTTGCAGCAATTAGTGCTGGATAATCAGAGTTGGTGAAATGACAATTTTTCTTAGTTATCATTTTTTATTTCTATTTTCGTACCCTATGAATGATCAAGTCATATGCTGTTGGATCTTGTACATGCACAAGAAACTAATTCTTCTCCTCTTGTTCTGTAAAGACTATGGTCGAAGTAGAAGACTTTATGAAAGCAAAACCCGATGCAATTGCACTTTCGGCAGACAGAATCATATCTCTAATGAAAGCTGGTGGAGAAAAGATTACACAGGCCCTTAAATCTCTGTGCTGGAGATGCAAGGGTATTCAAGTGGAGGTAACACACATAAATCTGCTTCATCAGTTAATAGTGAAAATTACACCGTGTAGGAAATCTTTTCATTTAACTTCAAGTTTATAATATCATTTTGAACTAGTGCTTATCTCACTTCTATTTGCATGTTTTGCTAGGCAACCCATTGTTGAACATAATCATGCATGAAACACTACTCTAGTTTGCTGTTTCTTATTTGCAGTTCATAAATAATTAGTTTTGTTTTATCATATTGTAGGAGGTGGCAATTATTGACGTAGATTCCCATGGATTTGATTTGAGAGTTTGTTCTGGAACACAAATCCAAACGCTACGGTTTGCATTCAATTCACAGGTATGTGCTTCTGTAAGCAATTATCAGTACCTGTTGATCAGCTGCATTTACCAATTAGTTTGTTTTTTAGTGATGCAATTGTTTTTGGCTTACTTCAAATTGGCCTTCCCTTACTCATGACATACTTCTTTCTCCCAACTCCATTGTTTTTGCAGGCAACTTCAGAATATAGTGCTGAAAGACAGCTGAATGACTTACTATTCCCAAGGATCCATAGCAGGCTGCCGAAAAAGAAACCAACTCATCAGAACGATCACTAACATAATAACATTGTCAAATGCCAGAATCCAGTTTTTTCTGGATGGTTTGTTGTATCCTTAGGTGTTGAGAACCAAACGTGTCTGACTATTTGTTAAAAACATTTCTGCAGTTCGTGTTCATAAGTATTTATTCAATTGTAGTAATGCCATATAAAAACAATGCTAGAATGATCATTGAGAAATCCAGTTTTCCCAAGCTGCTTAAAAGAAAATTCTTGTAGTTTGTATCCTTGACCATTTTTTCCAAGCTAGTAATTATCATTGAGAGATCCATTTTTTCCGAGCTCCTTTTTGCAATGTTGATACTTGACTCCCCAGCTGTTTTGATAGAACTAGTCAGAAGCAGGCAACTTTTGTGAGGTGAATGCAAAGACAAGTTGGTGAAAGCATGTATTCAACTGTCCCTTTTTAAGACAGTGATCTAAATTGAGTCCTTGAGATCCATTACAAACAAAAAGTGAATATCTTGTAGATTTCAAGCAACATTTCAAGAGCTTCCTAAAGACAAATTGAATTCAAGGAGGAAAAAGATCATTACAGAAAACATGTGTAGATGGCAAGCAGAAAGAAGATTTCGAGTGGGAATTCCTCATTGTATTAGCATACATAGCATCCATTACCATCCATTTTTTCTAGATTTTAAAGCATTGACCATCGCTTTATTTCTACTAACAATTCATATACTCAATCTCATTACTTATCCTTGATGCAACTCTCATACACCAATTGTGCAGCAAGCAAATCCACAACTGCAGAACCAACAGACTTGAACACGGTGATCTCTTCAGAATTCTTTCTGCCAACTTGCTCCCCTTTGATCAACTCCACCAAAAATCCCACATCCTCTTTCTTAGTCACCCCCCTCTCAAAAGCACCTACAAGTTCCCCTGCCTCCACCAAAGCAGCCTCGTTATCAACAAACACTCTTCCTCTCCTTATTGCCTCATCATCACATTCCCTCATTGTCTCCTTGAAAGAACCCACCATATCCAAATGGGCTCCTTGCTTCAGTTTCTCACCCTTGACCAAAGGTGCATCGGCATTTGTAGCACAACTCACAATATCACCCAATCCAATAATTTCCTCCAAATTCCCATTACTTTCAAAACAAACCCCATCATTTCCAATGCATTCTTTCTTCAATTTCTCAGCCAAGTCAGAAGCTTTCTTTACTGTTCTATTCCAAATTATCACCTTTTGCAAACTGGGTCTTGCAGCAAGATGAGCCTTGATCAAATGGGGTGCCAAAGCACCAGCACCAACCATCACAAGAACTTTACTATCATTCCTAGCCAATATTTTTGATGCTAGCCCAGATACACAAGAAGTTCTATAAAGGGTCAAAACAGTGCCATCCATTGAAGCCAAAGTCTGGCCAGTTGTAGAGCTAAAAAGCACATAGCTTGCATGAATTCCAGGCAAGTTTAGTGCGGAGTTTTGAGGGAAGTAGGTGACAAGCTTGACACCTATATAAGGAAGGGAGGGAGTAGACGACCAAGAGGGCATCAAAAGGAGAGAGGATGATTGTGAAAGGTCATAGCTTTGACGGATTGGAGTGTGGAGTGTGGAAGAGGTAGTGGGGAGAGATGTGTGGAAGTGTTGAATTAAGGAATTGTGTGCGAGGATTGAGTGTAGAGATTCATTGGTGAGGAATATAGGTGATGTTATAATGGCGGTGGCGGTGTTATTGGCTGTATTTGGTGTTGACGCCATGGAAATGAGAGCTGTGGAGGTTTGGTGAGGAAGAGAGGGAGAAGTTGGAAATTTGGGATATCAGAATTGAAAGGAAAAAGACCAGGACTTTCGTTAAGGAATATGCGCTTTGTTTTACCAAAGAAAACCGTGAATTTTTTATTTATCATAAAGGGAACTGTTAACTTAATCAGTCGTATTAAACCTTTCCGGGCTTAATGAATCGATCCAGGATCTCATTTGGAGTAAGGTTTCAAAAATATCGGATAAAAATTGACTTGGTGTCACCCATTTAATCAAGCAAATTAATTTTAACCCAGTCAAAATATATTTTTTAAAAATATTATTTTAATTAAATGAATTTAACTGGCAACTCAGATCATGAATTAAGTTTCATGATTGAGCCAAGTTTAATAGATCATGAATTTAACTGATTATGTTCTGGAATTTGTCAATGTAATTTGTCCATCTATGGGCTGTTTACAGAGAGGAATAAAAATTAAATCCTGTGTTATGTATTTCAGTCCATAAAAATGAAAACCATGCAACATTACCCCTGAAAGCTTTTCAATCTCTCCTATCCATATGACAATTTCTAGAAATGTTCGAGGATACAAGATGATAATAGTGGGTTCTTGGGCTTCAACATTATTTTCTTGAAAAGAAAAGAGTGGCAAGTAGCCACTCACTCGTATGCTATTTCATTTTGTTATGGAAAAAATAAAGAATTCCCATATATTGAAGGCAATGCCAAGATTCCTTCCCTTTCTGAAAGAAATTTCAAGACATTACAGAAACAGATGACAGTGAGCATATCAGGGATTCTGCCAATAGCTGTGAATATTGACCGTGTGTGCATTACAATGGCAAATAACATAAAATACAACCAAACCCTGCTATGTGTGTAACAGTTGTTGGTAGACAATGTATGGCCATTCATGCCCATGGGTGGCATTTCTCTAACCCAAAATTACATCAACAAACAATTCCAAGAGAAGGCAGCAAAATGACCTATCCTAATGTAACGAGTCTACAATCTTATTGATGTTGTTTTAAGGCTGTTTTGACAGAGAATGTTTAGCTACTCATTCCAGTGGTAGCAGAACCATCCATTGCTGCATTGAAAGGAACAGGCAGCAAAATAAAGGTCTATCAGGATTCAGCTGTTCTTTTATTCTTCATCAAAGTTAACTCAATCAGAAGCCGAGAATGATTTTTCCAAAACGTCATCAGCAGTGAGTTTCCGATCAGACATCATCCTCTCAAGAGTCTATGAAAAAAAAAAAGTACTCTCTCAAACACCGTGGTCTGATCTTATTGTACTTACAGAGAGCTTGCCGCGATTTTGATGGGAGCTTGGATCCTATGACAAGAATTAAACAAGTTAAGCAAACAGAATGAAATGATATTCGAGGTTGAGGAAAAAAGGAGACATGATCTAACCACCAGACATGCATGTCTGCAGAGAAGTTTGTCACAGCTAGTTGGAGAGTATCCACTGACCAGCAAAAGAGTTCCCTGATTCAAAAGTGGCAATTGTCAGAAGACAAATGAACAAGCCTTCCAATTATTTGGTTATTTCCATCAACTAGAGCAGAATGCAAGGCCTCAAATTTTCTATTACAAACAATTAACGAAAAGAACAAACTCAGGAAGCACCATGAAGGGAAATAATCTGCTTAAAATTTGAAGGAAGCCACTGGATAGCATCTCCCTTCAATTGTGAAAAGCAGCACAATTTGGGCACCATGCAAAAGGTGATTTGGCATTAAATCAACCAAGAATTACCCATTTCTGCGTGCAGCAATCTACCCTTGAAATGAAAGAATCACAAAATAAGAATAAAAAAAAATCCGAACATAAATTTAACTAGGTTATGGGCCAATCAACACAACAACGGTGAGTTTCAAGGTAAATTCATATGGCTTGTAAGTTGATGACACTCAGGTCACCATGGATCAGCACCTGCTGTTGACTCGGTTACAGAGCCATACTTCCCAAGTTCACCCATCTATCAATGTTCATGCATCAGCCAAAAGACAGACAATGCTGTTAAGTCATCAATACCACACTCACTTTAGGATATTGTATCTCAAAATGTCTTCAGCGAAGCATATTCTCCTTGTCTTTTTATCTTTTCATTTGCACATTAAATCAACATTGCATATGCTTTATTGAATCAAGGGCCATTCACATACAAGAACGAAAAGCCACAAACAAATACGGAGGACGTCCATTTTCAAGCACATTGAGCAGCTTCAAAACTCCTATAAGAAGAACCATACTATCTAGTAGTTCTCCTCATGACCGTTGTTTTTAACTAGCTACAGTAACAATTCATCGCAAATCCCAATAACCGATACTATCACTTAAAATATAGAACAAAACCCCTCATATCTCAGATCTTTCTTTGCCCATGTAACTAAAAATAAGAAAATCCAAAATTTTTGAACTGGGTTTATCTTAAAAAGGAAAAAAACTCAATCTTGGTCATGGATTTCAATTTTGTTTTTTTTACTTGGAAAGTACTTAGATCCCATAGAAGTAAATAATTCATCAACCTAACCTTAGTAAAACGCAAAACAAGCAATTTATTGTAGTCAAAGCATGCGGGTACGCCATTGATAATGCTGGCTGTAAAGCTAAAAATTGATGAAGAGAAACTAATAAATAGATAGAAGAGAGAACTTCTTTTGCAAGTTCTTGTTGGCTGCTTAAGTGGAAAAAATGCCTTAAAGATGGATTTTTATATATTGGGCATGTTTGTAATTTTGTGAAAACTTGAAGGGAAAATAGTATTTTCAGAATTAACAGGCTGTTGTTTACTGATAATAAGGTGTTGTTGTTTACTGATAATAACGTTTCACTTCGGTAAAAAAAAAATCTGATTTTGCTTAGAGAGAGATAAAGAGATGAGAAAATTCATACTTGAAGATGGAGAAGGTTCAAGCTATCCAAGGCCGAAAAGACAAAGACCCTCTTCTCCCTCCTCTCCTCCTCCTCCTCCTCCTGAATTTCCTATGGAAGAAATTGCTCGTGAGGAAGAAGATTCTGATGAAGAAGAAGATGATGATGATGATGAAGACACAAGTGATGAAAGTGAAGAAGAAGATGAGGAGGAGGTGGAAGAAATAGTGAGACCACCACCACGACCACCACAACAACAAAATAATCAGATGGAAACTGTGGGACTACAACTACTACAACCCAGATTATATGAGAGTCCAATCTTTCTGGAACCTACCCTTGTGAGGCCCAGCAGAAATGGAGCTATTTTTGTAGCTTTATCAGACCCAGAAGTTCTTGATTGTCCCACCTGCTGTGAAACCTTGACCATTCCTGTTTTTCAGGTATTTGTTTCTTGTTTCTGTTTTTTTCCTCTTGCATGTCATGTCCTCGCTTTTAATGATAGTTTATTTACGCGCGCGCATGTTGAATATGGTAAGGGATTGTTGGCTTATTAGGCTAAGATTTGATGTTTAGATTTGGCTTTTTTAGTCAGATTATGGTTAGATACTTTGAGTTTCTTGATTTTGTATCTGGGTTTTGATTATTTGTTCTTGGGATTATTTGGCGTGCGAGAAAGGATTTTGACCTCTTTTTTAGCTTGTTTTCTTGAAATTGAACTTTTCTATTCTGTTTATATAGTTGTTTTGTGTATATATCAGAGCTATGCTTTCATTAGTTTTGAAATAAGAGTCGAAGGCTGTTATCATTTGACATCTTTTGGTAGCTAAGAAGATAGACATTGGATGTTAATGAATAGGAAGTTGATAACTGGTCTTGTAAGAATTTCCAGTTTGTGTGGTGGAGTGGCTATGGAAGTTGGAATGTTTTTCTTTTATGTGGTCTAGTTAATGTAATGGACTGAAGTTTCACTTGTTTGATTGGGATGAAGTTCATACTGCCTTGCATGATTGAGGTTTAGGAGCTGGAAATTTAACAATTGAACCAGGTACTTCTTGGGAAATGATGGTTGTGCTTCAAAGGTAACTTTCCAGATGTGGTGCGGAGAGAGATCTAAATGGATGGTTGGAGATCTATTGTCTTGATGTTCTTGTAGGATTATGAAGTTTGAAGTTGTGAGTAATATTGTCAGAGAAGTTGAAGTTTGAACTCTTAGGAATAAGACCATCATTCTTATCTGCCAAAAAAATTGCATTCAGGTTATGATTATATAGAAAGTTGTCAAAGATGTCATGGGGATTAGAGAGGTTTTCATCATACTTTAGAACATTTTTTATCCTCCAATTATAAACAACATGTGTTTATTAAAATTTCATAATTTCTCTTAAAGCACTCTTTTAAAAAAAATGTGGATGCATGGATCTTTCAAGAAAATGAAACGTTGAAAAGTTGATCACTCAGAAATAACATTGACTTCCTCAATAGAGATCTGTATCAGTAGATGATAAAAATTAGTTCTATTTTTCTTGCATTGATTCAATGTTTTAGTTTCTATGTGAGCTATTATATGACATTTATGATATTCTGTCTCGTGAGTAGAATTTTTCTTGATTTATTTTCTGTGTTCTTGCTGGGAAATTTAGTGTGAGAATGGACATGTAGCTTGTTCTTCATGCAGCAAAAAACTCCAACATAAGTGTCCTTCTTGTGCTATGCCCATTGGTGATAACCGTTGTCGTGCCATTGAGAAGGTTCTTGAATCGCTGAAAGTACAATGCTCCAATTGGAGGTATGGATGCAGAGAAAACATTTGTTTCAGTAAGAAATACGAACATGACAAGTGTTGTAGCCATGCGCTGTGCACATGCCCCCTGTTGGGTTGCAACTTCCAGGGCTCATCTAAGCAATTGTACCTACACTGTAGATGTAAACATTTAGGCAAGTTGACAAGTTTCCAATTCAATACCAGCTTCCCTCTTTTCATTACTGTCAATGACAAATTCTGTATTCTTCAAGAAGATAAAGAAGGTGTTTTATTCATTCTGAATAATAGATCGGATACTCTTGGACATGTGATCACTGTTAGTTGTATGGGCCTTTCTTCATCAAAGCCAGGGTACTTTTACGAACTTATGACAAGAGCAGAGGGAAGCAATATCAGATTCCAATCTTCCACAAGAAATGTCCAAACCAGAGTTGATGACCCTCCATCGCTGGGGTGCCTTCTAGTACCAAATGATTTCCTTGGTACTTATGGGCAGATAACCTTGGACGTCTGCATCTGGCGTCTTGGCTCATATCCTGCCATTAGCTCTGTGTAAGTTATTAAAGAACTGAATTGCGGTTTGTGAGTGGACTTTTTGACATTATAAAAGCAGATGTGGCTAGCCTGTTTCTTAGTTTCTATATCATCCTTTAATTTCTTTCCTTTTTCTCTCTGATTGAATCTATATTATGATGATATTACTACAACGATTTTCATTTTTCACCTCTTGATTCCTAGGCTCCTCTCAAGTCCCATGTTTTTATTCATGACTTTATCCACCAAATAAATGATACAGCTTGAACTGTATCAATCAGAAGTGTGTGTGTGTGTTTGTGTGTTTGTGTTGGGATATATGAGATTCAATGCTTTACAAAATCAAATAGATATTTTGTGAAGTGGTATGTTCTTTTCTGGTCCCTAGTGGTTCCTCACTTTGATCAATGCATTTGATCCACAGAAGAGCATGACCTCGGATTAAAGATTGCAGCATCAACGTTTCCTGGTTAACTCAGATGCCCGCTCAGCAGTTCCTGTGATCGACTGGCTGCTGCACGCTAGGTGGGCTGCTGTTCTGACATAGCATGGTCATATACATGAACAACAAAATGAGTTGGTGGCTCACCTAGGTTCCTCGGTCAATTTTCATTAACTCAAAGAGATGGTACATCAATACTCTTGGAGATCAAGTAAACTACCCTTGCTGGTTAAGGCTTGAAATAAGGGGTAGCTACAATTTCTCCAATCATAAACGTATACAGTACAATACAAATAGTGTAATGTAAGCTAGTACGAAAACGACCTTATTATTACAGCATGATCAGGTGAAAGAAATTTTGGCTGTCCTGTGATGTTGCTGCTAGAATACAATTAATAAACTCGAAACAAGGGCCACTGAGATTCTTGGTCTTGAAGTAGATCAAACTAGGCCTTAGCCCCGCCATGATTTCCGTTATAAAATGAAAATCTTACAGCATGATGTGTTTGAAGTCCGAAATAATTTTGTTAAACTTGAGATCGTCTCATCCTTAAGAGTAGTAGTAATTATCACACTCTAAAATAAATCATCGTCGGTTAGCTATATGGGAGTAAATTCTTCAGAAAGGAACAAATTTGTCCCTTTGTGCAAGATGGGACCTCAAGAATTTTACTCAAAATATCGTCACAAGATAAATAAATCAAGAAATATCTTTGGAAGCTTGGAACCAAGGCAGTTCCATCCATTTATTTTTGGATAAGATACATGGAACGCATAGCATAAGGCTAGCATCATGAGAAAAGGTATAGCTTAATCGAGAAACCATGAATACTCTAGTTTGTTCACAAAAATCACCCCTCTATCTCGCAAACTCTTCACCATGGAAGCCAATGGCTCCTTCTATCCTCCCAACAAGCATACAAAAAACCCTAAACAACCCACCTGCAACATGGAAAGTGCAAGCAAGTGCTAAAGGCTTTGGTAGCGCCCCACCTTCCATACAAGAAAGTAGCATTAAGAAAACCTCCAAAAACACCAACAACAATGACGACGAAGAAATCCCAGAAGAGGTGCTTTATAGAATCATAAAGAGAGTCTTGGTATCCGTTGGGGCACCTATGGCACTTGCCTTTGCATCAATGAACGTGATAGGTTTGGTCATGGAGCAGCATATATGGAATGTGCCAAAATGGTTCATGTTTTCGACACTTTTTCTTACTTTAGGAGCTTCTGTTTGTGGGATTGCTTATGGGGCTTTATCTACTAGCATGGATCCAAACGAAAAGGGATCATTTCTTGGGCTTGAACAAGTCCAGAAGAATTGGGTTGAGATGTGGAAAGAAGAAGATGAGGGCAAGAAATCTTGGGACTGAGAAAGGATAAGATCACGAGCCTCGCACGTGCTCTTCTCTCCTTCCATTATTTTTTTGTTCTTCCTAATATGGGAGGGCATGGATTAGTAATGCTTTTGCTAGCCAGATAGTTGGTGTTCTAGTTTCTCGATGTTGTTTTTTCTGTCTCCTATGGAGCTAATTGCAAATATATGGTTACAACGAAATTATAATTCAATTACCATCATGTTCAAAATTTATAAAGTGTTTTGGTTAGTGTATTAGAATAAAAATAACAAACTCAAAAGAGATATAATATTGTTTGATTGAAAAGAAATACAGATGAAATAAATATGTTTTCTAAGATAATTTTATTTTGAACTTTTGTACTTTTAAAATATTAAATACCGAGAGAAACATAATATTTATCTTCATTGTCTCTATTATTTTTTTTATTTCAAGAAAGTAATTTAATGTTGTCTCTATTTTTTTTGTTTTGAAATAGTAATCTAATGCTAAATTTATTGTGTAAGACATTATAGCTCCTAAAACAATTTTGTGGTAAAATTCAAAATTTATGAAAGTGAATTTATAATAAGTAGAGCTTACCTTATGTGTCCATGTGTGTATGAAAGCACTATCCTAAGAGTTCATTTGAAAGTATGGTTACGGTTACTTTTTAAAATATTTTTAATTTGAAAATGTATTAAAATTATTTTTAATTTTAGCTCATTTAAATGATCTGAAAATACTAAAAAATATATTAATTTAAAGTAAAAAAAAATAAATTTTTTTTTAAAACGCAAAAAAAAAAAAATGGCGTTTCTATTTGTCTTCATTGTCTCTATTATTTTTTTATTTCAAGAAAGTAATTTAATGTTGTCTCTATTTTTTTTGTGGTAAAATTCAAAATTTATTAAAGTGAATTTATAATAAGTAGAGCTTACCTTAATGTGTGTATGAAAATATTATCCTAAGAGCCCATTTGAAAGTGTGGTTACGGTTACTTTTTAAAGTATTTTTAATTTGAAAATGCATTAAAATAATTTTTAATTTCAGCGCATTTAAATGATCTGAAAATACTAAAAAATATATTAATTTAAAGTAAAGCAAAAAATAATTTTTTTTAAAACGCAAAAATAAAAAGTGGCGTTTCTATGTTATCTTCCAAGCTAAATAGTGTTATGATAAATTAAAAACACTTATTTGAGTTTCCTTTGATAGATAAACATAAATAGAGAGAGGCTTCTTCACGCCAATGTACACTTATCGGCATTGCCTAAATCCAAAACTAGCTTTAATTGTCGGGAAGAAGGCAGCTAAAAAAGCAGTCAAAAAGCAGCATGTCCCATCATATCGTTACATCTACGGATGGCACCAAAATCAAAACATAAACTAATGGAATCATGACAGCACACGTGTATAAAATATTTATTATTGATAAAGATGTTTAATTTTTTTTTATAAGCATGAAGATGCTTTACTGGTAAAAAAATCCTGCATGTTTTTGGCCACATATTAGTTTATTACGTCCTCAAAGGGGGTTTTATTTGATGCCTCTCAAATATCTCATCCTCAACAATGACCGGATTTCATTGAATATTTTAATTTGTTTACGGTACCTGAGATTATTTTTTAAAAAAATTAAAAACAATATTTAAACAGTAAAAAATATCTGTTCTTTATCAAATTCAATGTAACAATTTAATCTTCACACTTTTTAATTTGATTAGCTTGATTTAAAATTAAACTATATAAAAGTTATATTGACGTGATTCAGTCGACTTGACCGGTCTAAAAATATTCGGACCAACTTGTTGAAAAACGTTTGAGGATGATATTAAGAAAAAAAAATGATGAAATTGACATACAAAACCTCTCGACCCAACTTTTTACCTAGTACAAGTTTAAAATTAAACCGTGTAAAAGTTAACCCGACATGACCCGGTCAACTTGACAGGTTCAAAGACAACCAGATCAATCGATAAAAAAAATATGAGGATGAAATATAAAAAAATAAAGGATGAAATTAATAGTAAAAAAACCATCTCGACCCGTCTCCTTGCTTAGCTTGGGTTTAAAATTAAATCGTATTGGGTTTGCTCTAGCATGATTCAATTAAATTGGTCGCCTCAAAAGCGACCTAAATGATTATTAAAAAAAATCCAATGATAAAATTAAAAAAATAACCAAGATGAAATTAAAAAAGGGAAGGAATGAAAAACAAATAGGGGACTAAATCGAGAACATAATGATTCCCAAGTTTTTTATTTAAATCCTGTTTGTTTCATGAAAAGTGGTTTTCTGGAAACCACTTTCCAAACTTTCTTGTGTTTGTTTATCATTAAGAAAGTTGGGTTAACGAAAAACACTTTCCAGTCAAAGAAAAATTTGGTTTGGTTTCCAGGAAAATATTTTCCTTTTATTTTGAACGGAAAACACTTTCTAGAAGTTGTGAAAAATTTAGAAATATCATGTTATTTGCTGATTATATCAAATTTGGTCTTCAAACTTTTGATTGCTATATATTTTGTTTTGAATCTTTTTTTTTCCAATTTCATCCCTTAAAATTTGATTTTTATATCAATTTTGGTCCTTATTTTTATGATTGTTATTTGCTTCTTTCTTACCATTTTCTTAATTGAAATTTTTTATCTATCAGATTTTGTCCTCATTCTTTTGATTGTTATTTATTTTATTTGAAATAATTTATGAAATTATAATTGTTTTTTAAGTTCATAACCTTTCAACTTTTATATCTATTAGATTTGATTTTTATTATTTTGATTGTTATTTATTTTATTTGAGATAATTTATAAAATATTTTTTTCGATTTTATTCTCATTCAACTTTTTAATTTGTAAGATTAGTTCATTGTTATTTTAATAAACTTGAAAAAATTATTAATAATTTATTTTTCAGCTCATTTTTCATAACATAGTCAAACACTAAAAAATATTTTCAATTTATTTTCTATGATACTACCAAATATAAAAAAATAATTAACATTTTAAGAATTCATTTTCCCAAAAAAACCACTTTCCAAAAATAATCAATCAATTCTTTTTATACAAGTAATTAGTTGTATGGCTGCTGTGCACATGACCCCATGAATGATGATATTGAGTACCATTTTTTTTCCCATTTTGATTAAGACCCTTTTATCATCAAGTGGAAGGGTTGTGTTGAGCTTGCTATATAGAGAATAAACCTCCTCTGTACAGAAGAGCCTGTGATATTTTTAATCCATCACAAGTGCTAGCTAACCTTCAAATGGTCCATCCCTTGGTAAATGTCCATCATATTACGATGCCATCCTGCTCTGACGTTGACTCCTCTGATGGACGACGTCATGCAAGACGGCTGAAGCAAGTTTAGCCTCCACCCAGTTCGAACCTCGATGGTTTTGCTGGCGTGACCTTGCAGAAATGGTCCAGACCCAAAAAGTAAAACTTTAACAAATTGGTTTTAAACTGCTTGAAGGAGACGACATTGCTGAATCTCCTGGGTAGTCGATGCATGATGGTTGATACATGTTGATGCACGACAAATTAAGCGATTACGAGATTTTCTTCGTCTGAGAATAATCTAAATATTTTTTTAGGGAGACTTTTGTGGCCGGAGATGATTCTTGGACGCTTTTCGATCTTTCTTTTTAATCTTTTAAGGTGGAATTCTTGAATCAATATATTATAAAATCTATTCCATTTAATATACTAAATCAGTGATAAGGGTGTATGCTTAAATTCATTAAAAATATCATTTTAATTAATGTATAAAATGATCTAAATGTATCCTTTCTGGGCATTGAAAACGAAGCACCTACGTACCTTTTACTCTAGCCATCAACTTTGCTGCGGGAGGATAACTATGTCTTCACTTACATGAAGACACTGCCCTGAAAAAAATAATGACTGGCTAGCTTGCCCATCTTTAAGCTATATATAGTGATGGAAGTCTTTTTGTTTTTTAATCCTTTTATTCAGCTGTTAAATTGATATTCACATGGTAGAATCTGTCTGTCAAAAACATTATTGGGGTCGACTGCGCCTGAATCTTGGGTTATGAAAAAAAATATTTAATTAAAAAATAAATATAGTTTTAATATAGTTTTGAAATGAATTTTAAAAATAAAAGAAACTGAAAAATATGTGCTTCGATCAATTTTATTTTAGCATGAACAAATTGACCGGTTCTATTTATAAAATCAACCAACCAAGCAATTGTATACTAAGATAATGTCAACAAATGCCAAACCTAAGATTTGACATGATATATATCCTATATATATATATATATATATATATATATTAAATAGTTAATGAAAAATCAGCACCAAGATTTTATGTAGTAATTCCAAAATAAGACCCACAATTCATCAAGTATAAAGCAACCCCACTACCAACTTGAACTGTAGTCTATTTCTAATTAATATATAACACCCAAATTTTCCAAAATCACAACATATATATATATATATATATATAAATTTATTTTTCACCTATTTCATCTCTTATTAGTATTTATTAATTAACATCTAATTAAGAAATTACACAGGCATTTGGATCATCTTCAACACTTTTAACATGATAATATGTAGTCATGTGAGGATTATAGGCCTTGTAAGCCTTGACCAGCTCGGCCACAGCATCTTGTTCTTTCTTCTTCGGATCTTCTTGCTTCTTTGGTTCTTCTTTCTTGGGTTCTTCCTTCTTCTTCTCTGGCTCCTTTGCTGGTCCTACTGTAATTATTTCTGTGTTACATAGCTTTCTCAGTTTGCTCACTATGTGTACTGGATCAACGTCCCCTATCACTGTCAACTTCTTGTCCTTCATGTCCATGGATATTGAATCCACCCCTGCAGATTTTGCATCACAAATCAAACCGCTCAATTATTGTTTTTTCTTGAGAAAATTAATCACAAATTCTTCAAAAAGTAATAATCAATACCTGAAAGACTAGAGACTTTCCTCATGGCTTTTGTCTTGGCTTTCTCATCATGCAAATCCAATTTCAACACAGCTTTCTGTAACAAAACAAAGTCATGTTTTGTTATAAATAAATACAAAGATAATCAAGAAACAGTGATCACAAAACATCACTATTAATTAAAGATAATTATAACATGACCCCATCAAGGATTAATGCACTAAACATCACTTTAATCAACGATAAAGATGATATGACGTCCCCATCAAGGTTTAAATGGGCCAAGAATTATCTCATAGAAACAATAATGGCTAAAACAATCAAATTTAAGCTAACGAAACTCTCGGAATTATGGAGAAGAAGCAAGTTTTTCATCAAAATAAGTTAATGATCGACCTCAAAGAAGAAGAAGAAAAAAAGAAAGGGACCTTTACTCAAGATTCTTAATTTCACGCATGCATGCATGTCATCTAACAGAAGATATGTAAAGAGAGAGCTGATCCTCACCTTCATACTATAGCTTGGAGAGACTTGATCAAAGAGAGATTTCAGATCAAAGACAGTAAATGAAAGGGTCTGCGGTGAAGAAGTAAGGCCAGAGGAGGAGGAGGAGAAGCTAAATAAGATAAACTTGGTGATAAGGTGAAAGGGTTCTCGGTGGTGTTTTTATGGTTAGTAAAGGCAAAGATTGTAGGGCCATTGAAGGAAGGCACTTCGGTGTTTCCCGCGTTGAAAACGACTTCGTTTACAATCATTGTACTTTCTGATGGTTTTTTTTTTAAAATGAAGTTATTTTTTACAAAACAATTTAGCATATTCTGGATAAAAATATACATAAATTTTTTTTTAAATAGATGAAAGTTTTTAATCGAGAATTTCTAAAAGTTTGAGGGTAAAATTGATATTAAAAATCATTTCATAGCAACATTGATACTACATATATATATAATTGGGTGGTATTTTTTAGATTTACCCCTTTTTTCCCTTCACTTTTCTTTCTTAAAAAACTCTCACTCATATAAATTAGCTATGATTTATGATCCTAAGGAATATATAAATATATAAATAGTTGAAATTTTAGAGTTAATAATTTTTTAAAATATATCAAACTGATATAAAATGATATATTTTTAAAATCATCTTATAAAATTATTTTTCATACTTTGATGATATTTTTAAATTAAATTTAATATATTAAAAATAAACTCATCTCCCCAATACCATAATCATTCATATCAAAATTATAACTAAATATTGACTTCATGAGAGTCAAGCGAGTACGTAACTTGTTCATCAATGTGTATGTATTACATGTATGGTTGAGATATATCTATCAAATAAGCTATGTTCTCTCTTTCAACTTGGTTTATATATATATATATATATATATAGCAGCTCAACTAGTTACTGGTTATTGATTTTTTTAAAAACAATTCCTTAAAAATATATAAAAAGAATTTAAAATTTTAATAAAAACCGAATGCTTGTTTTCTAATCTCTCCCATGGTTATTAACCCGGTCCCTCGAGAGATTTGCCTATAAAACAGAAGCCACGATTCCGCTTTCGTAGAAACAACTCTAGCCAGCGTAGGTACATCATCTTGATTTCCAAATCTTTATGGTCAAGATGAAAGATCTACTGGTGTTCTGTTCCTTTCAATCACGCGTTAGGACAGCAAGTCCAGTCAACAATGCAAGACTCGTATCTTACTTTCTAAGCTTGTAATTTAGCAGCAGCAGCAGCACAGGAGGGGTTTGTGTCTGTGCTTGCAGAAGACAGGAAGAGCTCCGATGGACATGGCATCCTCAAAACCTTGCAAGATTTTACATTTTGTTTAAGCATTTCTAATTCAGCCATTCGAATTACGGATTATTTGATAGAAATGACATATTTTCACCCCAATATTATGTCCTGTATAACTTTAATTATTTTATTTTCAAATCCGATACCCCACTCGTAAAATTCTAGCCGCCGTCCCTGCAGTAACCTTGGAGTTCTTGTGTGCTTGGCATACCATGTAATTAATAGAATCTCAAGGGTCAAGCCTGTTATTTTCGAAGGGAAACAGTCCACTCTAGGTTCCAGATTCATTATCAGCATCGAGTCCAAAAACATGGCCAAGAAATCAATGATACTTTAAGTCACAACTGAAATATTCAAATATCCAACAAAGTTTGAAGCTCTGAAGAAACTAGTCCTAAAAGAAAATTAAAGGTCGAGCTTTACACAAACAGAGGCTAGCAGAGGCAATCTAGGAAAGGCAGGGGCATAAGAGCAATCCACGAGGTTGAATTACCCCGGGACAGACACTATAGGGATCCGATTATCCGAACGGGTCAGGTTGGGTGCCTTTGATGGGGGCACCTTATATATAGTTAATTTTTTTTTTTTTGTTAAGATTTTTATAAATAAACTTATTTTTTAAATAAAATAGATCAAGTAAATATGTTAAATTCAAAAAACTTGAACTTGATGGATCTAGTAAATATATCAGACTTTAATAAGATATTACCAAGTTTTAAATCTATATATCTTATCCTAGATTATTATTTATAATATAAATATTAAAGACATGATAAATCATCATATATTTTCATTTAGAATAATAATTCATATTAAGATAATGATTTTTCTATACTTATAGATGTATATAATGTTTCTTAAGAGACTTACTATACTTACCATATTATTAATAATATATACGAGATATTTGTCTTTTATAATATCATCAAAAGCAGAGGATTTTTCAGCTTTTTTTTCCTAAAAATAACAAGGTTTAGAAGATATAAATATCTCCTAAACTATATAGGTAAAGGGTTCATAACTTTTTATCTCTTGAGATAAAGATACGTAAATTTCAGAGCATTAACCAACTTAGAATTAAAAAACAAATATTTTTATTCCTTGAATTTAAAGCTCTTTTAAAATATTCATTGCCTTAAGTCATTTAATACATTTCTCATAAATATACTGACCTTATCATTGAAGGGTCTTAAAGTCTTATTGATTGAGACTGTTTTTACAAGTATTCAAACTTTTAATATAAGCTTAGGTTTTTAGATTAAGAAGAAAAAATCAAACACTTATATTAATTAACCATTATATGTCTTAAACACTAAATAACTTTTTAATAATATATTTTGGATTTTACATCATCATCGCAAAACAAATATAAAGGGTTTATAAAATTGAAATTTTATATTTTAAGAAATAATTTCTTTTAACATCTAATTAAAATAAAAATTAAGAAATGACGCAAGCATTAGTACCATCCTCGACACTTGAAACATGGTAATACATGGTCGCGTGAGGATAATAGGCCCTGTAAGCCCTCGCCAACTCATCCACGTTTTGATCTTCATCTTTCTTCTCATCTTCTTGTTTCTCTGGCTCTTCTTTTTTCTTTTCAGGCTCTTTTGCTTCTCCTACAGAAACTATCTCTACGTGACACAACTTTCTCAATTTGTTCACTATGTTTACTGGGTCGATGTCGCCTGTTACTGTCAATTTCTTGTCGTTCCAGTCCATGGATATTGAATCCACCCCTGCATGTCAGCATCACAAAATAAACCACTTAATTATTTTTAAATAAATTCATATATATTCAATAATAATCTTGATTTATAAGTTAATATGATCATGGAGATAAAAAAAATAATAATAATACCTGAGAAACCAGAGACTGTCTTCATAGCCTTTTTCTTGGTTTTCTCATCATGCATATCCAGTTTCAACATAGCTTTCTGTGACAAAATAAGTTCAAGTTAATTTTGTTATAAATCAATATATATATCAAGATAATCAAGAAACAGTGATCACTTAACATTACTAAGAGATAAGCCCAAAACAATGATCAAAATGATATTTTAGCTAATAAAATTCTCAGAAATATCATAGAAAAGAAGCAAGTTTTCCATCAAAACAAACTAAAAAAAATTACAAGAAATAAAGACTTGACTCATTCTTTCATGCATGACTGCGACGTACGTGGTGCTCCTGCATGTAGTGCAAAATGTGTTTCGCATAAAAAAATAGTATTTTTCATGCCAAACACATAGCCAAACAAAGCCTAAGTCCTCTAGTCACTAGCAGAAAATTAATATAGAGGAAGTTGATTCTCACCTGCATTTTTATCTATACAGGAATATTGAAGATCAAGGACAGTGAAGGAAGCTTGAGGTCAAGAACTAAGACAGGAGGAGGTGATCAATGTTATGAACTTGGCGTGCAGATAGAGGCATAGGGAGAGATTTTATAGCGACGGAGAGAACACTGAGTCAGCCACGAGGTCAAGTTTGGGGTCCATGAGCACAAGTTGCAGGGCATGTCAACAAGCAAATGAAAGCGCATTGGTGGTTATATGTGGAAAACGACTTCGTTTCACTCATTGCACTTTTAAAATTTGACTGATTTTTTTTTTAATTTTGTTTATACTATTGTTAGTCTGATTTTTTTTTTTTAATTTTGTTTATACTATTGTTAGTCAAGGAGAAGTTTAGTGGTACCTGGGAATATGATAATTTTTTTTTAATGTACCGAATAAAAGTGTGTTTTACTTGATAAAATTTTGAATTAATATTTTTTAGTGTGTTTTTATGATTTTAATGTATTAATATTAAAAATAAAAGAAATAAAAAAAATTATTTTAATATATTTTCAAATAAAAAATATTTTTAAAAAACATATTATACCATAATATCAAACACATATTAATTCCAAGGCATCTTATAACTTAATAGTAAGAAAGTAAATTTTTTTAAAGACAAGATATAAGATATAATCTCTTAAAGCTAACTTTAATGTGTTAAAATAAGTCATTTATATTTAATCAGATTGAAATATTTCCGATTATATATATATATAATTTAAAAAATAATTATATTCTATAAAACATGTGAAGAACATTTTCTCTTATTAATAAAAAAGAAAAATGAGCATATTATTGGATTGTAGCCTTCTTGGTTATAAAACTTCGAATAACCTGATGAGTCAATTTAAAGCTTACTTAATTTGTGGTTTGAATGAGTTTGAGTTAAAGAAAAAAAATTAATTGGGTTAGCTTGTTATAAATCTGGATCAACTCATGACTTGAGATAAAACTTAGCTCTTAATCCATTAATTATTTAAAAAAATAATTAATTAAAATAATATTATTTTAATATTTTTTAAAAGATAATTAAATCAATCTGAATTAATAACTTTCCCTGTATTGAGTGATTGTAAGATGAGAGTACTTGATATTGTTATAAAGGAAAATTACAAAAGTTTTCTTGTGTTTTTTTACCATGAAAAGACTGTACATACTATATATTAATTTATTCATTATGATTTTTAAAATTTTAACTTCCATGGCAACGAAAAAGCAAACCCCCTTTATGATCAGGATATCCCTCTCTCTCTCTCTCTCTCTCTCTCTCTCTCTCTGTCTCTCTCTGTAAGATTTATTATGCACAATTTAAGTGATGTCTATTGACTATCTAATTACCGCACATGCATATATTTACTCTTTCCAGGAAACAACTCTGTAGTCTCATATGAACACGAGAGGTCTCAATTTCCAGAGGAGTTCTGAGGGACCAGGTTGGAAGAGCTGCTGCCCTTCGTTTCTCTCCTCTCTTTCATTTTAACGCGTGAGGAGGAGGGACCCCGATCAATACAATATATGTAGAGAAACTTTCCTGCTTCTACTTTAGCGCATATATATATATATATATATATATATATATATATATATATATATATATATATATATATATATATCCAAGAGGCGTAGCGTAATGGTAAAGAATTTGAGATCTGTACAGCAGGTCTCGAGTTCGAGTCAGGATGTGCACCTCTTGTAAGAGCTTGGGACAACCAGGGTTTACTCCCTTACCTGGACCTACAAAATGTACTTTCTAGGGGTGAAGTTTCTTCAAATCTAAAAAAAAAAATATATATTCTTTGTTATTGTGGTGATAATATTTTTATCACAATACCAAACACGCTTAATTCAAACCCATAATTCAAACCCATTTGATACGTACCCACTATGCTTGTTTTATTGTTTTCTTTCCACCTATACCGCGTGACATACCATGTGAGGTTGTAAAGAGATGTGATGATAATTGGATCTTCATTTTCTAATAAAACATTACTAACTAGTCCTGTAACGTCATTTGAAAGGATGTTTTTGTTAGTATATATATCTTGTAATCAATGGTTTGTTAGAAGTGAAATTTACTTTTGTTTATGTAAATATTTTTAATTTTTAATAAAGACTTACTTATTTTTAATATTTATCAAATATTTGATTAATAAATTTAGAATAAAAATAAAGTTCTTGGGACAAAAAAGATTTGCAAAGTAAATTATAAAGTTATTATAATTATAAGATTTATATTGCATCAAAGTATTATTGTTAAATGTTCTTGGTCAATGTTCTATTAAAACCGTATATTAATTAGAATTATTGAGACTGATACATATTATATTATTTCTTTTTTTTATATAAAAGGAAGCATATGTTCTCTTAAGCTAAAGTATGATGAATACCTAGAAAAAAAACATGTAGATGCTTGTTAGATGGCATATACACTAACATGACCCGCGTGAGAATTTTATATGGAGAGATCGCATGTATCTATAGAAAGACTCACGTAACGGTTGTGTAAGCGATCTTTAGATTTGATACCACTAAGTTATCTTATATAGAGAATCTTATGCTTTGATCCTACTACACGTTGTCCTAACTAAAGGTAACAAGTGAGCAAATATTTGGTATAATATGAACTGTATAAATGCATTTGAGTAATCAAGAGAGGATTTATCACCCTAAGTGAATTAAAGAAAATGTTACATATGTTCTCAAATGGTATTTATAGAGATATTATTCAGGGGGCAAATTGACATTTTGCTATTTATAGAGTTTTTAGGTTTTCCTATAAATAGAATATGATGTCTCTAATTTTTTGTACAATAGAACAATACACAAAACACTTGAGAAATATAAAATAAAAAAGCTAATACTCAAAGGCATAACAATCCCTCTATCTTAAAATTTTTTAGGAGATTTATTATTAGTGGTTCATGTGAATTACTATTAGAGGTCGGACACTTGAACGACTTGGAAACTCTCCAAAAACTGGTTGACCAATTGACTTGATCAATCTGTAAGGGTATAAATAACTAGTGTTTTTTTTTTTCATAAACATATATATAACTTTTCTAATTATGAAATTAGAAAAGGATTTTAAACATATATGATATACAAGCTATTTTAAAAGTGAAAACACTTTGAAATCATCAATCTTTAATTATACTTTAATTTGTGTTATTAAACCTTCATATTCTAGTATAAAAATATTTGATCTCATTCACACTACACTTAAACACCTTCAAATCCTAGAAATGTTATCTTATAAGATATTGATATATTAGAACTTTCAATTGTATAATCCACTATATTAAGAGAGTTAGTTGTGATAACAAAATCACTCTTGTAAACTTTTTAGAGTTAGGTAAAAACTCTTGATATTGGAAAGGTAATTTCACTTAAGAAAAATCTTGAAGATGACGTATCTTCAAGCAGAAAAAATCTTGAAGAGAGAATATCTTTAAATGGTGTAAAATCTTGAAAAGAGAATATCTTTAAGTAGTGTAAAAATCTAGGTGTGGATTCATTAGGTAGCTATTGTATTCTTGAAGTTGTGCTGGTGAAGGAATACAATACTCAAGTACGAGTTGATACTTGAAGTATGAATGTAGGTTTGCTGAACCATGTTAAAAACAAGTTTGCAAATTATCTCCCTTATCTATTTACTATAAGTACTTTAATTATATTGATAATTATTATGTTTACTTGAAATAATTTGCATTTTTATATAAATTAGTGATACATCTAATTCATCCATTCTCTTAGATGTTAAGTTGTCTTAATCCTTGAACAACATTCTCTTACTAAGGATTTTAATAAAGCATTATCCAATACGAAAGGCTGTACAAAAGACATCCAAAGTAAATTATTATGAAATCATACATTGTATGTAGATGTCTATTTGCCTTCTTTCACCTCTTCATCTTCATGTTCATTCATCATCTCCAAGTTCATTTGAGTTCAACATATTTTTATGATCTTTGAGCTTACAAGTATTAATATATATTATATTATAAAAAGGAGCATTATTAAGATGATGTAGTGCACTACCAGAAAATTAATAAATACAAACGGAAATACCGAGGGAATATTTTCATCGGTAAATTTTCGAGGGATTTTACCGACGGAAATATTCCCTCGGTATATACCAAGGGAATTACCGTGGGAAAAAAATTAAAACAAAACAAAAAAAATGATGACGTGTCATTTTTACCAACGGAATTACCGACGGTAAAATCCGTCGGTAAATTCGTTGGTAAATTGTGAACTTGTTCATCATGTCAATTACAAAGGGAATCACCGATGGAATTTTCCGTCAGTATTTTCCAAAGAACTCCAAAACTGTTCACTTTCCAATTGCACTGTTAATTGTTGTTCTTTACGAACAAAATCACCGACGAATTGAAAAGTTGTTGGTGTTATTTGGCGGTTTTCTGAAAAAATTCAATTAATTTAAAATTTTCATTTTAATATTATAGATGGAATCACAGACGGATTAAAAAATCATCGGTAATTATTGGTGGTTTCTGAAAATGTTTTACGAAATTAAAAATTTAAATTAAATATTACCGATGGAATAATTAAAAAAATATTAATATTCAATTATCCGTCGGTAACGCGCCCAAATAAAAATTTTGAATCCCCTTATTTCATAAGAGACAGACTCATTTCATATTATTATTCTTTTTCTTCTTGTTCTTCTACTTCTTCACTATATGTAAAAAAACATCAATATCTATTTCTTTCTCTTCTTTTCTCTCCTCATCTCCTTCTCTTTTCCTCCATGCTTGGGTATGTCTTCTTCTTCTTTTATCTTTTTAGTTTATTTTTAATTAATATGCTTAACGAATTATTTTTTCTCTCTCCTTAGCTTCACTTGCAACTACATTAAGGTAAGATTTTTTTTCTTTTTTTTTCATGATTTTTTTTCACCATATTTTTTTTATTTTATTTTTAATTGTTTGTGTTCTTAATAATTGTATAAATGTTGTTGTGAGATTTTTTTTTCATATGAGATCAATTTTTAGTTGATTTATTTATAAGATTTTTAAATTTTTAGTAATTGCAACTTCATTTTTTTCATATGAATTTTTTTAGTTGAATTTATTTTTTCATTTTATTTATTTGTTTGAGTTGATTTTCTTATTCTTTTTTCCAAGCATTTTAAGTATATATTATACAGTGTTAATTTATGTTAATTTAATTATTTTATAATTTTATAAAATTAATTGTTTTAAAATGTTTTTAAATAATTACCAACGGAATTATCAACGGAAATTCCATCGGTAATTACGATGAAATGAAGTGGATAAATTTATTTTTTTATTACCAATGGATTTACCGACGGATAAAAAATTACCGACGAAAGATTCACCGACAGAGCATTTCCATCGGTAAATTAATTACCGATGAAATATGTGTCTTATGCCGACGGAAAAATTCCGTCGGTAAAACTGTTAAATCTTGTAGTGGTGGTATGACTACATTTAAAAGATTATATGAGATAAAAATGATCTCTTTTTTTCCCCTAATCTTTATTGTTCTAATTTATTCTATTTACTATTTGTTAAGTATATATATTACCAGCTTCTAAATATATAGTTTTATAATACCATTCATATATATATATAAATATACACACATATATTCTATAAAATAGATTAAGAGCATATTTAGTTATTAAATAGGTTAAATATTGAAAAATAAAAATGAGCTTTGAATAGTGAATTGTAGTGCTCTTAATTATAACATGGACCGACTTGACGGGTCCATCTTAATGGGTTCATTTTAATCCGGAATATGGATTAATCTAAGTTGAAAAGAAAATAAAAGTATATATTAAAATAATTTTTTAAAAATAATTTTTAATATTAATATAATAAGTAAAAAAAAAAATTAAAAAAATTGCAGGGTCTTAGTCTTCGTTTCTCTGTTACTTTTCTTTCGATTTAGCGTGTGAGGAGGGATCCAGTCAATATATGCAATAAATGTAAAGAACTTTCCTGGTTCAACTTTGGCACAGGATTGACAATAATATTATCATGACCCATTTGTCAATCCACCATGCTTCTTTTCTTCTTTGCTTTCCACCTTCCATTTTGCTTTCCACCTTCCATGCTGCTTGACGTGCCATGGAGGGCTGTAAAGAGATGTGGTGAATAATTCCATCTTCGTGTTATGATGATAAATTAGTGGAATATTTAATTGTGGTGTAGATATTGTCTTTTAAAGTATTTTTTATTTGAAAATATATTAAAATAATTTTTTTTATTTTTTTAAATTTAATTTTAAAATCAACGCATCAAAACAATTCAAATACATAAAAAAAATAATTTGAATCAAGAAAAAATTCAAAGTTTTTTAGAAGCACGCTTCGACCGCAATTTCAAGTATACTTTAAATAAAACTGTTTTATAGTGGTTGTAGAATCTAGTTCTTTACAATTAAAATAAATATTTATATGAAAGAACATAATTTAATTTTTAAAAAATATATATTTTATTAAACAAGTTATTCTTTTAATAGTCATGCATTTTTTTCACCAAAATATTTTTTATTAAGAGCATTTTTTTAATTAATATTATTGGCGATCAAAATATTTTTTTTTATAATTTGAATAATTTAAAATAAACTGGAGAAAATGTATCTTTCCAATCTAAGCTACGTTTATTAATACATTTTTTATTTTTCTTACAAAAACTTGTTTTTTTATCCAAAGCATTATTTTTTAAATTAAAAAATTCATCATGATCTAAAAAACCAACTTTAAACCAAAAAAATAATAAAAATCATATTACGATATTTTGTAAGTAATTGAAGGGAAAAAATAACAAATCTAAAAAAATTCTGTAAAAAAAACAAAATAACAAAATATAAATTTTATTTCTTAATTTAATATTAATGATAATAGTTCTTTTTTAAAAAAAATTGTATATTAAGTTTACATATATAATAATTAACAAGATAATTGCAAATATTATAAAAATCTTATTTGAAAAAAAAGACAAAATTGAATGGTATATATATAAGGAGATAATATTTTAAATAATTCAGATAGTTGTTTTGAATAATATTTTATATAATGGTATAATATTTTAAATAAGATAGTTAGTTCTACCCTTGAGATTGTTTTAAACTAACCCTTTTCATCCTGATGCATATTCGACTGGATCGTCAAATTTTGTTCTGGGTTTTGCACTTTTCGCTTCAATAATTCAGGTAGTTGTTTTGATGCTTTGTTCTGTATGTGCTTTTTAGAATATTTACAAAAGTGGTAGGCAAACAATTTAGTTCTAAAATTATATTTCGTGTAGAGTTTTTTTTGTAAGAACAATGTTGGTGCTCTCTTTTCTTAAAATGGCATATCTGCCATAGGGAAGAACATTTTTATCATGATCTCCCTGGTGCCCGTCCTAATGCATAAACTAACTTCTCCCCTTTTGCCTATGGAAGGACTGTCTGGCTCATATCTCTTAGAAACCCTTGTACTGGCAATTCTTCTCCAATTCATCACCAAGGGGCTTATTGTTTCACTGAAAGCTGCCCGAATTCTGATGAGAGTCCTGGAGGTTTGAATACCAAAGGACATCTCCTGCTGGAGGGAAGAAAGGAATGCTGCTGACCTTGGAAGTGGCAATATCTTTGTTCTGGGGCGAAATTACAGAGAAATGGGAATAGAATTGAAAACTCCAGGATTCTTTTGTTATCTCAATGAATTACAATTTCAAGTGTACAAATGCGAGTATATGAATAATTTTATTTCTACTCCACTGGATGTTGTTGATAAAATTGTTATAAATATATATTAATGAATGTTGTTTATATATATTCTACTACTTTCATAATATCCACAAATAATTAATAGATTTTAATTGCAGGTCAAATCAGCAACCACGAATATGTATCTGGTATCTTTCGTTGTTGATTTTGTTAATAATTTTTATCAGCAATGAATTTTAGTTTTTACCAGCTGGTATGTCATATCCTCCAATGGTGCGCTAGCTCTGCTGATGACATATGTGATGCTAGGAGTGGAACAACTGGATATAATCGCAAGTTCTCAAAGATGATATGTTGAAGGTAGATTATTTTCGAAGAATCTGATTCCTCCACTAAGCGGTCATGAACAAATTCAGTCTCCAAATCTTCTCTTGCTTTCGTTAGCACATCTGCAAACCGCCCACTCTAATGGTGTAGTAACAGTCCGTGTCCCTGCAAGCAACATAATCTGGAAAAGGAATCGTAGTAGACTTTTAGTTTTAGATACTCCAAGCATGCATGCGTTAATTATAAAATCAAATGAAAATTGAGAGTGATTAGTTACCAGAATAAGTCCTTTAATATGTCGTCTGTATAGTATTCAGACTGAGCTTCCTGTAGAGTAAGCAAACGATTTATCATCGTATTTCTATCTTTTTCACGTCGATGCTCATCGATTAGCCCTTGCAAGGTTGAATTCATTCTCTTGCTGAGCCCAAAGCAATTCTTCACAAACCCATTATAATCAACATACTAGAGAAAAGGAAACACATCAGCTAGATTTGTCAACCCACCAACACCAAGATCAGAATACTTTTCATGGTCTCTCTTTAAACTTGTTTGCCTCCTCAGAGTACTATATATTTTCACATCTTCAGTAACATAATACCGCTTCCCTGCAAACATTAAGTCTGTTAACATAGACCTTAACAACTCTACCTTAGCAAAACCTCGGCTAGAAGCTTGGTGAATTCTGCATGCTAATCGCTTGATTTCGTCTCTTTGGATGCCCGAAAAAAGAGTTGAGGCGAGATGATGAGAAGATTCCAAGTGCACATATATATGCGACGAAGGTTGCCCCAGTTATAGCTGGCTTAAGCAAGTGTGGTGAAGTTGAATGTCAGTGCTTCCCATTTAAGAAGGGAGGGCGGTTGGCAAAGTTAATGTTGTTCTTGGTAACGCATTCTTCGGCAAGCGATGGGGAGGACACAACGATGACATTACGGAAGCCGAGTCGAAGAAAGACGATAGGGCCATATTTTGTTGAGAGATTCTCCAGAGTACGATGGATAGGTCGTTTGAGAAGATGAAGATGGCCGATAAATGGAATAGCTGGTCGGAGATTTTTTCAGCTTTTTTCCTGTTGGTAGCAACAACTTTTGGGCACCAATGATGAAAAGCCATAAACCTAAAATTGAGTGCAGTGTATTCCATCTCTAGTTGCCTTAATTTTCTGTCTAATTGCCATTCTTCTGCTTTCAATCTGATGAGTTCTACTGCTGTGTTTAACTTGGATTTATGCTATATTTGACTTTGATTTATTTTATTTATTGATTGATAATGTATTTTGTGTTGGAAAATTTATTTTTAAATTGGGTTAATTGACATATTTGATGTTAAATTAAAAATGAGGTCCTCTCACTTAATTTCAAAATTAAAACTTTGTTGGAATTTAAATATTAACCTATAAAAATAAATTTTAAGTGAATAAAAAATTAATTTTAAAAAATTATTGATAAACATGTTTTTTAAAAAAACTAAAATCACTTTATCCCACGTACAAAAAAGAAATAAGATTCTCTTGTACCAGGCTTCTACAATGGGAATATTAAGAGTTAAAATCAAAGAATCTTCTGAAGGAGAAAAGACAAGCAAAATAAACTTTGAGTTTAAGCCTTACGTGTGCACTTTGGTCGAATTGAGCTTGTGCCTAGGCTTGGCCTTGGATTTACCATAAAATAGTTTTTTTAACTATAAAAAAATTATTTTTTATCAATTTATTTTGAATTTGAATTTATAATTTTTTTGCCCATGAAAATATTTTCCCCCATGCTCAATAGCCTATTCAACCCATAAATAAAGAGTGTGAAGAATTAGTCATCTTCTTCATCAACTTAAACAGTTTTTTCAGCAAAAAAAAAAATAGATTTAAAGCTAAAACTAAGAGGTTCGACATTGTTTTATAAAAGGTAATTAAAATTGATAATTGAGAGAATTTATTATGGTACTTACTAGGATTATTTGAACTACAAAAAAATTATTTTTTTTCAACCTATTAATTTGTCCAACCTATGTGTAAAAAATCTGAACAATTAGTCTTTTTTTTCATCAACTTGATTAGTATTTTCAACAAAAAAAAATACTAAATTTAAAGCCAAAACTATCAAGTTTAATATTATTTTATGTCGTGTGATTAATGTTGATAATGGAGAGAATTTATTATGGTATCAATTTTAGTTCCAAAATCCTCTAAAAAAGGGAGCTAAAGAAAAAGTGTTTCTAGATAGATTATGGATAGATTTTGAGACTATTCTTCACCTCTTTTTTTCAAGTTTATTCTTTTTTATTTTAAGCTCAATTTTTCTTTTTAATCCTCTTACTCTAAAGCTTAAGTTTAGTCTTTTTAAAGAGATATTTGAGTTAAGCTTGTGGATCTTTAAAATTATATCTAAATAAAATGGTGTTGTTAGAATCTTTGGAGGCTAATTGCATACATCTTATTTGTACTAAGTGAGGAGCAATAAAGTTTTAAGGATAAATGATTAATCCATAACAATAGCAAGTTTTTAAGGATTAATCCATCAGTATTGTATTTGATATTTTTAAAAAATAAATAAAAAGGACATAAAAAATTAAAATAAGTAAAAATAAAATAAAAAACAAAATTTTTATTATTAATTTAAAAAATATTATTGAATACAATTTATATAGAGGACAAAAATTGAAGGAGGAGGACGAGGCGACGGCAAGTCTTTGTCAGGACTAGGTGGGCGATGAGGTAGACCATATGTATCATCAAGGCTTAACAACAACTCATAGTACAATAACTTAAGTTTGGTTGTCTCAAACCTAAGTTGGGTCGTCTGGATACTAAGTTTAGTTGTCTAAGCTTCAATTTGTTCTAGTACAAATGCTTGGATAGCCGAAGATCGTAAGCTCGAACTCGATTGTGAGGAACCAAAGGTCGATACACTATGACTCATCTGCATATCCTTGGTTGTAGTGTTTAAGATATCATAAAACCAATTTTTATTGGATTTGTTGGACGATCTAACCTCCAATAACAAACCCAGATCAAGTTCTAGATGGGTCAAAGGGTCACAATCGTATCTCTCTTACAATCGAGTGTTATATGTTTTCTAGAAAGAAAAAAAACAAGCTAGCAAATTTTTAAAAAATAATAATAACTTAAGAAAAAAATTATTGAAATTTGACTTACCATGAACTTTTAAGCTCGACTATTTACGAGTTGTTACACCCCTTTCCGACGATTCTCATTTCGCATGTGAGTTTCAACAAAGAGATGTATTAGTCTTGGATCACGTCCAAAAACTATAGCCTATAAAAAAAAGATACTGTTAGTTAAATATTTTTACATAAAACAACACTTTGAGAAGAAAATATATATAATAAAACAATTTTTTGAATCTTTGACCATCCGCTTGGAATGTTGAATGAATAGAATGGATAAGCAATGTGTATGGTAATTGAACCATGAACCTCCCTATTCCAGTTCCCCGCATCAGATCATGACTGTTGCATGAAATGCTCACACACCATGTACTATATATAAGCTTTTCAAATAGCCTCCAAGACATGTAAAGGTCTAAAATCATAATTTCGGGGCTTATTTTTATTAATACATAGTTTTATATTAACAAACATAATTTTTTATCCAGTGGTTGGATTAGACTGAAATTTTACCAGAATGTTTTAGAGTCCTTATTTTATATACGGATAAGATTTCATAGCGATCGGACATCGAGAAGGCCTTGCAATAAGGTCTAAAAGCTACTATACATGATTTGTATTAGTTTCCTCACTGATTTAGGATTTTATTTTTCCATGTTTTATTTAGTACTATTTTATAATTTTTTTTAACCTTGTTTATAATATTTTTACCTATTATAAATATGGTTATTTAGCTTGTATTTAGGTTTTTCAAATAAAATCTGATTTCAAAATAATATTTGTATATGTGAGCAAAACTCTTACCTTTTGGTTCTTCATTGAATTGTCTTGACTTCTCGAAGAATAATTGTCATTGTGGCGTTTCGCTTATGCTTCTCATTTGCGATTCTCTATAATTATCGGGTGAGGGACTTATCGAATAATAAATTATCTTCGTAGTGTCTTTCTTATACTTCTCATTCGCGATAATCATTGGGTCGGAGTTTTATTCTAATAGTTTTGATGTCTCAGCTAATATAATCGTTGTATATATCAAGCTTTTATCAATCAAATCTAATTTTAGCTTCCTTGGAATCATTCTTTTGCATGTAAATTATAAAATTTTTACCCTCTGACTTCCCATAAGAAGTTATACAAGCATTATTCTACTTGACATGGATAAGAGTAATAGCTTTTCTCGTAGCTAGGTTCTGAACCTTCACAACAAATACTTCCCAATATTCTGAGGACATTATATGCTACACATTCGATCTTAAGAGAAAAATGTCTTTAGTTTAGAAAGAACAAGCTCAACTCCCTTTGTCTTTTCATGTCTATATTGTCTTTATAGTCTCATGATTATAGCTCAATAATCCCCATTCAAAAAAAAAAAAAAACAAAGAGAAAGGATGGAGAAAAGCATGGTGGATCATAACTCTTTTTAATATCATATTATTTTCGAGAGAGAGAGAGAGAGAGAGAGAGAGAGGAAATCTTATGCATTTATCTACTTAGATTACAATGCTATACTATTCTTAAGATTATTTTAGAAACTTAAAAGTAACAGCAATCATTAGTGCATCACATACATATACATAGAATAACCAATACTAGATGCCATGCCCGCGCGATACCGCGGGTTTATGGCATACTTGTGCATTGTCGAGGGTTTGTGGAAAAAATATAAAAAAATTATATGAAAAAAAACTGTTGTAATCCATAATGTTTTCAACGAAAAAACTACAAAACTAAATTCTTAACCAACTTAATATTTAAAAAAATAAAATCAACAAAGAAAATTTTGGAAACAATCATAAAAAAAATGAAAGGAAAAAAAATTATACAGGGAAACACTGTAGCAATTTATAGTGTTTTATGAGAAAAAATACAGTTGTAATTCTCAACCAGCTCAATATTAAAAATAATAAAATTGATAAAGATAATTTTAAAAAATATCATAAAAAAATCATGTGGGAAAACATTATAGCAATCCATAGTGTTTTAAAGAAAAAAAACTACGAAGCTAAATTCTCAAGAAGCTCAATATGAAAAAAATAAAATCGATAAAGATAATTCTGGAAAAAAAAATCATAAAAAATGAAAAAAAAAGCATTTGGGGAAACACTGTAGCAATCCATAGTGTTTTAAAGAAAAAAACTATAAAGCTAAATTGACTAGCTCCATATTAAAAAAATAAAATCAACAAAAACTATTCTGAAAAAATACAAGAAAAAGAAAAAAAAGAAGAAGAAGACAATTTTGGAAACAAAAAAGCAAAAAAAATGAAAAAAATGGAAAGAAAAACATGTGAGGAAAGTTAAAACTAAATTCTCAACCAGCTCAATATTAAAAAAAAAATCCGACAAAGATAATTTTGAAAAAAAAATATGTGGAGAAACATTGTAGCAAAACAAAAATCATATGAGGAAACATTGTAACAATTTATAGTGTTTTAAAGAAAAAATCTATTAAGCAAAATTCTCAACCAGCTCAATATAAAAAAAATCGATAAAGATCATTAAAAAAAAAACATTCATAAAAACCATGTAGGGAAATATTATAGTAATCCATAATGTTTTAAAGGAAAAAATTACATTACTAAATTCTCAACTAGTTCAATATTAAAAAAAAACATAATTTTGAAAATAAAACATTGCAAAAATAAAAAAACAAAAAACAAAAGAAGAAGACAATCTTGGAAAAAAAAGAAAAAAAACATGCAAAACCTAAAAAAATATGAGAGAGAAAAAACGTGGGGGAAAAAAGGAAAATAAACAAAAAAAAAAAGAAACACAAAAAAAATGATAAAACAACAAAAAAAAAAACCAAAACAGATAATACTTTCCCCACGCATTTTAGAGTATTTGTTAATATCTCTTTGAAAAAATACTAATTTACATTTTTATAGTTTTTAAAATTAATTCTAATAACTTCACTTAATTTTGAAGTTCTTTTAAAACTTGAAAATTTATTGGAGGATATTCTTGCCATGGACCTTTCTATCTAATCTATATGACAAAAAATAATTTTTCTTGTTTGGAACATGCGCATGTGTAGGATAGGTGGTAATGATATTGATAATAAAAATATTATTAGATTAGTTTGTGTGTTAATAAAGATTAAATTATATATTAAAATTTTATTTAATTATTTAAGCTTTTAAATTAAAAGGTTTGAATCTCGTTGATTTTTATTTTTTTATATAAAAATTAATTAATAACACAATTGTTAATATATATATATGACCTTAAAGACTCATTGTTGTGCTAGCAATATATAGTGATTTCTCACACATGTTAATATATATATATAACGTGATTTCCACCTCACGAGACAGTGCATGGAGTGGAAAGGAAAGGGGATTTTTACTGGGATCGGTGTGGCAGTGGCAAGGGCACTTCTCTGCCCCCACGGCTCTCCCGTCTCCACTATTGATTTTTCTATGCGGACTCCAACATTAATTCAGTAGAAAACTAAAAAGGCGTGGGTTTTTCCATGTGAAAGCTGCATTGTTTATCCTTTTATATATTATTATTGATGGAGTATACAAAACATTTTATTTTTTTAATTTGATTCTCAAAACTTTCTTTTTATGCGATTGCATCTTTTTTTTAGCCAAATTCAAGGGCAATTAAATAAAATTTATTGGCTACATATGAAATTGAAAGATTAGAGATCAAAATAAAAAAGGTGACATAAATAGATGATGGTTTTAAATTCAATACAAAAGGTTTTGTTTGGTCCTTTTATTTTAGAAACTACAAATGCTCGGTGCCTCAATATTTTATCAATTTTATTTTGATATAAAAATTTATTTTTGTTATTTTTTAGACCTTGATTTGAGAGAGAAGAGAAAGAGGTCGTCGGATTCAGGTGTAGAAAGAAATATTGTTGATGCAAATTTAAGGCACCAAAACGTTCAATCTTTCTGTTAAATGGTTCCATTTGATGAGGAGAGTTCATATTAGGTGATTTTTTTACCTTGAAATAGCCTACAAAATATCTAAGCTCAGGAAGATTTTTTTTCAAGTTGATTTTGGGTTTTGAGATGATTTTTAGGTTTTTATAGGCTATGAATAGGTTTATCATGGTTTCTAAGGTGTTTTCTAGGCGTCTTGGGTTAAAAAAAAAATTTAAAAATAGATTTTTGAGTCAAATAACCATTTGGCCTAAGTTTTTTACCGTTACAGCGGCCGGATTTTGAAAAAATCAGGCAACGCATTGTCTGATTCTTTTTACAAAAAATATCATCCGCCCTAGATGCAACATAAAAAAGGGCCCATGCGCACAGGCCCACACTCGAGCCCTAACGAATGGGTCAGGCCCAAAAGCGCCTGGTATTTTTTCTTTTTTTTTCTAAATTACTTTTTTTCATATTTTTTTTAAATGAATGCTTTTTATTTTTTTAGAAAAAAATTTTATTTTTATTTATATTTAGATTAATATATCTTCTCTCTTTTATTTTGTTTATAAAGTCTCTTAAAAATAACGATTATATATGCAGTCTTGCATAATGTTTTTTCTTTTATTTTATTCAAAAAATTTAATATGTGTTTCTATTTCTGTTATCGTTTGATTGGATAAAAATATTATTTTGATTTATAAGATTTAATAAATATAACCAGATAAATGTCTAATCTTACAAGATTAAATATTTTGATTTATATTTGTCTCTTGATTTTTTTAGCTAGCGTTAATGATTTTTTTTTAGTTTATTAGCATACATATATATATATATATATATATATAGATGCTAAAAAATTTTATTTGCTTAAAAAAAATTAGCTATAAAAATACATCTAAGAAACTAGCATATATAATTTTTTTAATATGAGATAAAAATATCTGACCGTAATGGAGCGCGGGTCACATAAGTAATTATCTCTAAACTTTGTAACTTACAATATGTGTTTAATATTAAGATAGCTTTTACGGTTGCGGTTTAAAAAAGTAATTTTTAAGAATAATTATAAATTATACTTTGTTTTTAATTAAGCATTCAAGAAAAGAATTTTTAATGGTATCCATAGAAAACTATGATGTATGTTAATTAACCAAATATTATTAAATATATAATTAGAATAAAACACAAACTACACCATATAACAAACAAAGCCGCATTCTTTATTTTCTGCTTAGCCTTCTACCTATTTCATTGATATATTTTTTTTCTTTCATTCAAAATAAATAAAGAAATAAGCTATAAGAAGACAAGATGAGGTAATGAACTCAGAAATATCTCCTATGCTACAAATTGCCACCACACGTCCATTAGAGCTTTACAAGGCATGAGGAAGACCACATGCCCAATTCAATTTTGTTCTTCAGATATTTCCTTCTATAGTTATGCCATGAGGACATGGGTGCCCATCGAGGTCTTGTTTTCATTCCATTTCAAGGTGCATTAATTTAATTAAAAGAAACCAAAAGCGTATATGTTTTACTATAGTATTTTAATGGGTGCATAATTTGTAGGTCTCGCCGTAAATAAATATCTTCTCTTTGCATAATAGACTTATTATAAATGATAATAATAATAATAATAATAATAATAATAATAATAATAATAATCCCTTTATTTTCTTCATCGAAATATGATTGAATTTCATTATATTTATAACAATAAATATTTCTCTCTCTCTCTCTCTTTTACCGTTGCTTTTGTTTTTTTTAAATTGAATTTTAATTTTTTTAATTTCTAAAAGATATTTTAGTAATCATATTTTTCTTGTTTTGCAATTTAATAATCATCTTAACTTATCCAAAACAAAATCATCTAAATTTTTCTAGAGTTCCTTAGTTTTGTTTCTTTATTTCCTTTGTACCAAAAAAAAAATTCTTAACTTATCCACAAAGGAATATTTTTCTTTCTTTTTTATTTATTTATTTTGTATTGGCAGCTGGATTGGGACATTTTTTTGATGAGGTAATGAGGTTACAAAGTACTAAATCAAAATAAAATTGCAAGATAATGCAAATATTAATCATGCTTACGTGTCAAGTAAACTTTAATTCAAGTTTCATTGCACGTGTTGTTATCCATTTTTGAAACCTTGCATAAACAAAAAAATTACAAAAAAATAAGAGAGAAGAGAAAAATACAAAAAAAATTGAAATTTTTTGGAAGAAAATAAAAAATATATATCAATAAGAAGAATATAACAAAACACCGAGGAATTGCCTAAGACTAATTAAAAAAGATCAAAATATACAAGATTGAAAAATTCAACAGTGTATTTTTTATTAATAAAGGCTCTATTGGCGAAGAAAGTTTAATTTAAGAAGGAATATTCAAAATTAAATGTTTAAGGACTCAATTAGAATTTTTCAAGGCTTAATTGAATTTATTAAGGGCATAATTGAAAGAAAAATTGATTTTTGAATATGCTTTAATTGGAAGAAATTAAAGTATGGGGGTCAAATTGTAATTTTTAAGAGTTAATTTAGTCAAATCATGAGCGTAATTGCAAAAATATTGAAGTTTGATAGGCAATTAAGGACTTGATTGAAGAAATCCAAAACTAAGAACCAAACTTAAAAAAACATGTGAATATAGGGGCTGAAATTGACCACATTAAAGGCCAAATTGAAGGAATTGAAAGTTTTTTGATCAATTGAGGGTCAAAATGTATAAATTCATAATCAAGGACTAAAATGAAAAAAAGGCGATCAACTTAAAGGCTGGCAATTGAGTTTGGCGGGGGGTGAAATTGCATGAAATTAAAAGTTTAGAGGCAATTATAGGTGCAATTAAAAGAAATTGAAAGAATAGGGACTAAATCAAAATTTATCAATCCCAAATTAAAAACTATAAATGACGCGTCGTTCAAGCTTAAGGAAGAAAATGTGAGTGACATGTTTTTTGGTAGACCGATCTCTATTTTGATAATTTTGGCTAATCAAGTTGGAAATTTCAAATTAACAAATTTGAAGCTACAAATCTATAAATTAAGGTTGAATCCAAATAAAAGATGTGTACCTCTTCTACCAACTTCAATGGTCTCAAGTGATGATGATGTTATAATTGCTTCGACGAGGCCTTAAAAGTGAGCAACTCTATCAACAATGATTGAAACACAATTGTGAAAGAATTGACCTTCTTTTCATGTTTTCACACACCAAGGCTCCTCAATGGTAGTGTAACATGTTGGGTTAAAGAAAACATGTTTTAGAAGTAAAAAAATGTTATTTTTTGGGCTTGACAATGGCTGCCTTTTGCTGAGTTCATGGCTGAGTTTTTGCGCAATGTTCTTCATGTGCCTTGGGAAGAACATTGCCTTAGCCCCTTGGTTTGGATCAATTTTGGTCCATTTCTTTGCCCAGAACCCTTCGTTATGCTTGATTATTAAAAAATCTAGGGTTTATTTGCATCAATAAGTTTTTAATGACATTTAATCCTAGGGTTTTAGTTTTGAACCAAAACCTATTTTGATAAAATTATAATGTTTAAGTGATAATCGAAGTGAATGGATGTTGAATTATTGATCCTTATATGATTTATAACATATATGTGCCTTTGTTTTGACCATATCTGGTCTAATTTAGGTTTCACATTGTTGGGTTGGGTTTCCATGTTCTTTAATTTTTGATTTTTTGTGTTTTTTTGTGTTTAATCTATTTTTTTACTTTGATTTTGTTTTTGTTTTTGGGTTGTTTTCGGGTCAAATTAGGATTTTTGATTCGGTTAATAGTCAAATCAAAAAATTCAGGTCAACTCAATTGGGTCAAAATTAGGTCAAAGGGTTAAAACCTTGTTTGGCTTACAATATTTTTGCTAAATGGATTTTTAGTTTAAAGATGTGTTTGACAATCACTTCCTTAGACCAGTTTTGGTTGTTTTATTATATATATGTATTCTTTTAGCATATAGTCAAATTCTAAAATTTTCATGTATATATTATTTTTCATAAAAAAATATATTTTTATCATACTTTGAAAAAAAAAAACACAAGAATCAATCTAAGAATATCATAACTATATTATGATTATCCATTAAAACTTGACCTATATTTTTAAAAAAATCAATTTTTTTTAATATATGAGATTATAAACTTATACGTAAGACGTATTTCTTATTAAATAAAAAACAATTCGTTTTATTTTTTATGTTTTGCATTAGAATGGTTATATTTTAACCTGACAAGATAAGGACCTTCGCATTGAATATTTATTTTTCTTAAACTTTAGATAGACCAACGGTTAGAAAACACAATAATACCTTAGTTTATACCAACAAATAAGTAATGCAGTTTAACTCAAGCAAGGCGTGCTTAGAGTGTTAATATCTTCTTTTTACTCAATCAATTTTTTACTATAATACTAGGTGGTGATTTCCATACCTTTTCTTTTACTTATAAATAATAAAAACTTCTGATCTTTTTTATCCATATTATTCTTGATAATCCTGGTCAAGAAGATTATCTTCACGATATTATACACATATGATAATCTGAAAAACAAAATGTAATTAAATAGACAATAATTTAGCATAATTTTCTCCTTTATTTGTAAAAATAAATGAATTTAATTTTACACACATTTAAGATGCAATTACCATCTTCACTTTTAAAAGAGACTCCTGACATTATGAAACTAATCATTTAACACATTATCCTTAAATATGTCATTTCAATAATACTATTTAGCCTAATCATGATTGTTTGTCCTTGTTGTATATAATATTTAAAAATAAAAATAAAAAAAATAAAAATGGAAGATAGTTAAAATAAATAGACTTGTATTCTTATTTATTATGTTTTAAAAAGATATAACGAAGCTTTTAAACTATTATATAAATAAATTTATTTTTATATATTTGTTTCTATTTATACGATTAAATATATTTTTGTTATTTTTATATTTGTTTTTTTATCCTAAAATATTAACTAAACACAACTTAAGCGATATTTTAAATATCTTATTAAAAAAATTATATTTTTATATATATAAAGTGACTTGATGATAATTTTATTATTAAAAATAAAAAAAATTAAATAAATAAATCTATTTTTCAAATATTATTTATAGTTCGAAGTTAAAAATAAGTTTTGATAAAAAAATTGATTGAAAAAAAATGATATTAGTTTAGATGAATGTGCGAATAAAATAAAATTAAGATAATAAAAAATATTTATATTATAAAATATTATTTAATATTTTTATTAAATTCAACTGAACATGTTAAAAATAAAATCTCTCAATCCCTAAAGTTAAAAATTAAACCTTATAAAAGTTGGTTGATATGAGCTGGTGGTAAAAAGTCCACTGAGCACACCAGCATTTTACATATACATACGTGGCGTATTCTTATAAGCCACTCAACCATAATCCCCACAATCCCCACAGCATCCAATTATCTCTTCCACTTCTCTCTCTCTATACAAAACCCATCGATTCAAAACCCACCAAAACCAAAAACCCACCAAAACCAAAAACCCATTTCTTCTGCTTCAATGGTATCAAAAAACCCGAACCCGGCTGACGGATCTTATCTGGATCCAACTGGAATGGCAGCATTACCTGGACTCTCACCTTTCCCTACAACAACAACGCCGCCAACAACCACAACGACGTCTTCTTCCACATCGGAGGATCCGAATAAGAAGATCCGGAAACCTTACACGATTACCAAATCCAGAGAGAGTTGGAGCGAACCGGAACATGACAAATTTCTCGAAGCTCTTCAGCTGTAAGTAACTATTAATTGATGTTTGATGATAACCCATTTGTTTAATTAGGGTTTTGTAGTATTTTTATTTTTTTGAGAAATTTTGAATTTTGAGATAAATTGAGAGGATTTTGTTCTTGTTTTGATTGGTTTTGTGTGTCAGGTTTGATAGAGATTGGAAAAAGATTGGAGCTTTTATTGGCTCAAAGACTATTATTCAGGTATTGTCTACATATAAGAAATGTGTGCATTTAATTGCATTTTGATAATTTGGCGGAGGTTAACTTGTTGTTTCTGCGCTCGCGCTCGCGTTTTATTTAATTACTTTTTTTGGTTAATAATTTGGAGTTAAAAGTTTGTGTTAGGGTTAAGTTTCAGGAAGTGTTAGTTTCATGTTAAGTAGTTTGTGTAATTTTAAGTATGGTGTAATAAGGGTTTTTCTGATATTAGTGTTGTGTTGCCTTGGAGTGATTAAAATGGCTTGATTTGTATAAAGGGTTTCGAAAGTTTAGTGTTTTGTTGTCTTGGAGCTGTAAAAATTGATAAAGGGCTCGATTCTTGTTAGGGGTTCAAAGAGTAGTGTAAAGCCATGGAGTTGTGAAAAATGATGTTTTCTTTTTCTTTTTGGTTGCTAAAGAGATCTACTATATAGTTTTATGGTTAGTATGAAAAGCATGGATTTTATGTGTGGTATTTTTTGTGTTTCGATGAATTCTGCTGTTGAATTATTTAGAGGCTTGTTAAGCAGTCTGTCTTGTATTTATGAAAATTGTGTCCAGTTTTGTGTTTTTGAACATTGGAGACTGAAAGTAGAGGTACTTATGAGAAACTTTTGAAATGGAATTTTTGCAGATACGAAGTCATGCACAGAAGTACTTTTTAAAGGTTCAGAAGAGCGGAACAAATGAACATTTGCCTCCACCACGGCCTAAAAGGAAGGCTGCTCATCCATATCCTCAAAAAGCATCAAAAAATGGTGAGTAGTGCATTTATTTAGTATTCTCGGTGCCTTCAAGATAAATGCATAAACAGCACAATGTAGTCCTGACTTGCATGTATTGTACTTGGCAGCCATAGTGCTTTCACAACCATCAGAGGCTTTTCAATCATCGTCTGCTCCCCTTGAACCTGGATATGTCTTAAGGCCTGATTCGTCTTCAATACCTATGAACCCCATTGCTAGTGCTGCTGTTGCTTCTTCTTGGACAAACAATGTGCCAACTGTTAGTTTATCAAACCAAACAAAAGGTTAGGAACATCAACCATATAAACATTGCTGGCATAGTTGTTAAATTAAGTCATGGTCATATTTGTTTCCTCATTACTTTGCAGGACCAGTAGCGGCTAATAATTGTTGCAGCAGCACTGAGAGTACTCCAAGAACAAAACCAATTGGGAAAACAGCTGAGCAAGGGAATCATGGTCATTCAATGAGAGGTGAGGGTTTCATTTCATTTCTTCAACACCATAATCTGTGTACTACCAATTTAATATAGTACTGATATTTGACCCTGTAAATACTTGATTCATGTCCAATTTCTGAAGTAGGTTAAAATGCAAAATGCAGTTTTTGTGGATAAAGGTCAAAAGCTTAAAGAAATAGATATGGTGTTAAATATGACAGCTCTCCAAACTTAAGTGTGTGCATGCACAAACATGCATGTTGATATTATACTGTTGATGTCCGTCTCTGCTGACTTTATGTGACCATTCATACTTTTCTTTTGTAGAGATCATTGATAAGGATATTTTTTCCTTTTATGGTAAATGATCTCCTTGCAGCATTCTGAACTTTTACCATGCATTCAAGTTTGAAATGATCACCGGTCATAGAGCTGGATGGTGACAAATACTGGGTTGCTTGAAATTTTTCCTGTATCTTCTCATTGATGACTGAAAGTTATATACTATTCCTGTCATGTCAAATGTTTTATCAGATTGCCACTGTTAGGTTGCTCCCTTACACAGGGTGCATCAGCGCATCTTATTAGAGGGTTATATAGATGGATGCAGTCTAATTGTGTTCTGTCATTCAGTTAGAATGTTTAAGTAGTTACCATGAAGTTAGACCTTTCTGCATAAGACAGATGTTTTTGCATTTTTACATCTATGTTCTCCTTTTGTTTTACCTTTTTCTCTTTAGACCGTTTTTTTTTTTTTTACATAGAGAGCCTTGATGAGTTTCTCTCTTTATGCTAGTTTTTAATTTTGTGTTTCATTTGCGCAGTCTTTATCACTCACTGTCCCTTTGTTTGCAGTTCTGCCAGACTTTTCTCAGGTATATGGCTTCATCGGCAGTGTCTTCGATCCGAATGTTACTGATCAATTGCAGAATCTTAAGAAAATGGACCCTATAGATGTTGAAACGGTATGTTTGTGCCCAACCTCTACCATTTTGTTTTTCTATTGTTATAAGGTTATTGTGCACTACACATCTCTCACTGTTTAAAAGTTCATTTATTTTTCTTTGTGGTTTCTTTGCAGGTGCTATTGCTGATGAGGAACCTCTCACTCAATCTTACCAGCCCAAGTTTTGAGGAACATGTAAGTGCCCTTTCAAAAAAGTAATTCTGTTTATTGCTTACTGCTGTTTCGTCGGCTCCAGTTTTAATAATATCATGTATTCGTGTCTGTGCATGCACTTAATAATGAAACATACATGGCACCATATGAAAAATATCTTGTGCTCAATGAGGCTATGTTCTCTTTTGCAATCACATCAAGTGTACTTGAGAGTTTAGACACACCTTGTGTCGTGCATCAGTTATAATATCATGTATTCTTGTCTGTGCATGCACTCAATAATGAAACATGGCACCATATGAAAAATATCTTGTGCTCGATGGGGCAATGTTCTCTTTTGCAATTACATCAAGTGTACTTGAGAGTTTAGACCTTGTGTCGTGCATCAGATAGCAAACTGGCCTTTCCTGTTTTCATCTCTGTAGGACCTACCGGAACCTAGTAGCTCACAAGATAAATCATGTCGAAGAAAGAAACTTGTTAGTACACGTATAACCGGCCATGGGTTTGTAGGCCATGATCAGTCAATGGGCCGTCCATCCATTCTATTTCCTTCATTTGCCATGGGTGGGGTCTAGTTGTTCAGATGGATGGCCAACTGATTTTTTTCAAATGCCCATGGCCTGTTTTATCACTAGTATCTTTTGTCCCAGAATGTAGTTCTCCAAAAATACTGTTGTATCCAAACCAGCTAATTCAATCTTGTATTTTGACGTGCTCTATCCTATTAATGCAGAGAACCTTGCTCTCTTCCCACGAGATCGACTCAGAAACCATTGGTGCGAACAATAATGCTGACCAATCAATGAATGCTGCTTAATCTTGGTGGGGAAACAAGATCAAACAATATTTCAGCGTTGTTGCATGTGCTTCATGTTTGTTTTTCAGACAACTATTACCGACGTTTATTAGTTGGTATGCCAGGAAAAAGATAGCGACCGGAAAGCTTTAATGCCAGCTATTAAAGGCATCTGCTTCAGTTTTTCTGTCACCAGCTTCACCTGTTTGTTAGGCCATCAATTGCAGAGTTTGTAAGTAGTAACTTTTGTCCTACTCCTATGTATATATGGGAAAGGAAAAATCCATAATAATGTATAATAAATAGTTCAAGAGTGTATAGTGATCTCATGGTCAGCATGTTTAGTGCCAAATCACAAGTTTTGACTCTCACCATGTAAGCAACATTCATCCTATCTGTTGTTACCCATTTTGGGCACAATACAAACAATAATAAAAAAAAGAGAATAAAAAAAAATAAAAAATATTGGAAGAAAATAAAAATATTTCAGTGAGAAAAGTATACCACAATGCTTAAGAAATGAAATTGATGAAGACTGGTTGAGGAAGATTAAATATATGAGATTGAAAAATTTGACAGCATATTCTTAACTGATGAAGGCTTTATTGGTAAAAAAAAAAAAATTAATTTGAGGAGGAAAATTTAAAATTAGATGTTGGGACTCAATTAGAATGTTTTAAAGGTTTATTTGAATTTAATGAGGGTGTAATTGCAAGAAAAAATGATTTTTATAGTCAATTTAGATTTTAATTGGAAGAAACTGAAGTTTGGGAGCTGAATTGTAATTTTTAGAAGTTAATTTGATCAAATCAAGAGTTTAATTGATAAATATTGAAGTTTGATGGACAATTAAAGACTTAATTAAAGAAATTCAAAACTATTTACCAAACGATAAAAGACATGTGAATGTAGGGGTTGAAATTGACTATATCAAGGGTTAAATTGAAGAAATTAAAAGTTTGTTAGTCAATTGAAGGTCAAAATACACAAATTCAGAACTAAAAATCAAAATGAAAAAGACGACTAACTTAGGGGTTGATAATTTAGTTTGTTAGAGTTGAAATTGTATGAAATTAAAAGTTTGAATGTAACTATAGGTACAATTAACAAAAATTGAAAGAATAAGAATTCAATTGAAATTTGTCAATCCCAAATCAAAAACCCTAAACAACGCGTCATTCAGACTTAAATAAGAGAAGCTAAGTGACACATCGTTCGGTTGATTAGCCTCTATTTCTTACAATTTTAGCTGATTGAGTTGACAACTTCAAATGCATAACTATAGAGTTATAAACCTTCAAATGGAGTAAGGTTGGATGCAAATGAAATGAGTACTTATCAAGGGTTTATAATACTTTCCTCAAGATCAAAAGGTAAAAAATGTATTCAAAACCTTCCAAAATCTTTGCAAAACTCTATAAATACCCCTAAGCTTATAAAGAAGAAGAAAAAGAAAAGAAGAAGTTATTTTAGGTATACTTTTATGATTCAAAAGTAGGTCTTTAGTAGCCTGCTTTTTTTGTTTTTTTTTGGTTTTTTTGTTTTATATATATGTTTATAATTATAGAAAAATGGTTTGAATGCTCAATAAACAATGTGGTATTCATCTCTTTGTTGCTGTGATTTTTATTTAATGAAGTCATTTTAAAGTTTTTTTTTAACATATAATGTTGTTTTAGTTTTTGTTTGACTTAAGTAATGCATGTTAAATTAAGAGTGTTTATCCTTAGCTTGTTAAGCCTTTTCATGTACAAAATGGGTTCAGAAAACCATTTTAGAATCCATGTTGCATGAACATGTACGTTGTTCTAGGTTGTTAGTTTTTGGATGTGGTATCTCATGCTTGATTTTGATGTTCTGATGTTTTTTTTTTATTCAAAGATGTTTGTGTCTGTTATTGTGACTTGTTGGGATAAAGAAAACATAGTTTAAATGCCAAAAATGCTCACTTTTGGGATTGGTAGTGGCTGCCTCATGATTGTATTTTTTCTGGGTTTTTAGACAATGTTCTTCGTACTATTAATTAGGAAGAACATTGTCTTGGACCTTTGATTTGGACTAATTTCAGTCCATTTCTTTGCACATAATCCTTTCTTATGCATGATTATTAGATAATCTAAGGTTTATTGTCATCAATAACACTTTTTTTTTAATGGTTTTTATTCCTAGATTTTATTTTTAAACCGAAACTCATTTTGACAAAATTGTGATGTTTAAGTTAAAATCAAAGTGAATAGATTCTAGATTATTGATACTTGTATGATTTTCAACATGCACGTGCCTTCTTGTTTACCAAATCTGGTTTGTTTTAGAACTCAAGTTGTTAGGTTCATGTAAGGTGTTCTTGGTGTTCTTCATTTTTGTACGGTGTTTGATTTATTTTGTTCAAGAATTTTTTAGTTTTTATGTTTTTATGTTTTTTTGAGTGTTTAGTCTGTTTTTTTACTTTAGTTTTGTTTTTGGCTTGTTTTCAGGTCAAATCAAGATTTTTAGGTCGGTTTATAGTTGAACCAAAAATTTCAGGTCAACCCGATCGGATCAACTTGGTCTGGTCGACTCGAACAAAAAATATTTGGGTCAAAGGGTTTTAATAACCTGTTTGGTTTGCCATGGTTTTGTTAAAGAGTCTTTTAGTTAAGGGTGTGTTTGACAAACACCTATTAAGCTTATTTTTGATAGTTTTATTACAAGAAAAAATGAATTTTTGTCAAACAAAGCCTAAGAAAAAATAATTTTTTTTTCTTTGCATATAGCCAAAAAATCCTAAAGTTATTTGAGTATTTTTTTAAAGAAAAAAATTTAAAATATGTTTGCATGTTTAAAAACAATACATGGATTTTACAACAAGTTTGTAAAACTCTAAAGGATTTTGGTCTATATAGAAAAAATATTAAAAGAATTATTTTTATTAAGAAAATATTATTCACTATTAATATAATGATTTAAAACCTAAAAATATCAATATCCATATTATTAGAGATAATAAATATTATTCACTTTTAATATAAGGATTAAAAAAACTTAAAAATAGTTAATATCCAAATTATTATTATTAGGGACAATATTTTTATTACTTAGTTTAATATAAGGATAAAAAAACTGTATGATGTTAATATCCAAAATATTCTTATGAATAATACAATTCATTTACTTCTAATATAAGGATAAAATCTACAAGGAATTTCATCTGAAATATTATTTGAAATGATGCGGTAGCAAAAATTCCAGTTTTATCCTGAAAGATGCCTCAACAATAATTGAGGATATTTCATCGTAGCAAATCCAAGATTTATTCATCGTAGGAAATCCGTCATAGTAAGCTAGTAGAAATAGATATCATCAAATCATAGCAAACAATAATAAAAAAAATAATGCAGTTTATCTTAGGTAAGGTGTGTTATGGACAGGGGCGGAACAAAAAAATAAAATTAAGAGGGACCAACTTAAAAGAATTATTCCAAAAAGTTAAAATTTCAGTTATTTTACTACAAAAATTATAAACATTCTTAAGAGAAGGGCTAGAAAAAACATTTTCTTGCAGGGGCTGGGGCCCCTGCCAACCCCCCGTCTTCGCCACTGGTTATGGATGTTAATACCTTTTCTTTACACAACTAGTCTCTAGGCTAGAATCTTTTTAAAAAAAACTAGTTAGAGTTTCTAGTAATTATAATACTAGATAATAACTCCTCAATCAATTAATTAAAAACACCTTTCAGACCCTCGTCTGAAAAAAATCGTGATGACGTCGCACCCTCTGAATGCGAGGGTGCAACACTATCTTTAAAACTATACTGTCTCTTGCTCAATAGGGTATATGTATATTATTTGGCTACATGCATGGCCTTTTTATGAAGTTGTAATCCAATACTTGAAGGATCGAAGTTTTTCTTTTTTACTTGTTCATTTGAAATGGAATTCTTCATCTCTTTCATCTCACCCGTGTTCCCACTGTTCTTCGCACCTCAAGATGGTACTTCTCCTTCCTTACATTTGTGTCCTCTTATTCGTGTGAAGGAGAGGGGTGTAATGATGAGAAGTGCTGACCCCATGAAGCTTTCCTTCTCTTGGTCAGGTTAGGGTTGGCGGCTAAGCGCTCATGGGCTCCATATAGAATATAGTGATTGATTAAACAAGAATGACAAGTAAACCATTGGTTTACAAACATAAATCTAGATTAGCAGCAGAACTTTTAGGTTGCAGATATTGGATTTATTGAGGGAAATATGTTGGGTAACATGACTCCCTTGATCAGCCTTGAAGGTCCCCCAAATTTGGCCTCCGAGCATCTTTGATAGATGTCATATGCACCTTTGCCTTTATTAATTCAGGGCCTCATATGGCTTTCTTATGGGGCTTATGTATCTATCTCATGAAAATCATGCCCACATCCTATCAAGCACATACCATACAGATAAAGTTTTGGCTGATCGATCGGTAACTGAGATGCACAGACTTAGGTTTAAGGTTAGTGCTGGAGCTACAAGTTCGATCTTCACAAGGCTTTTGTGTTGATTGTAACAGCAGAAGGAAGGCATAGTTGATGATAGGGAGTATTAGACTCGAATTCGAGTCTGCAGTGACCTGGAGCATGCAAATGTCTTCACGATTAACAAGCATGTTAAAGCGAGCTAATTTTATCTGTATATTCACCTACCCTTCTGTTTCTGAAATGTGTACCCTCTTATGTTTCAGGACGTAGTACTAAATCTGGTGTCTTCCTCAAATACTGACTCAAAATGGAATCATACCTACGGATCAATCTATTCCTAAAGAAATCTTCTTACAAGTACGAGTTTCTCATACCATGGCTTGAGATACATGTATGAGAAGATGCTTTCCAGTAACTATCGGCTGAATTGGTGAACACTCCCTGTCCATGGCCAACCAGGATGCATCTGGTTGGTTATATGTTCCATCTCTGGAAGCCTGTTGTTGATGGCAGCTTGATCACTGTTTGCAACTACATGAGAACCTGAAAACAAAAGGTAGTATCAACATAGCAATGGAAATAGAACACATCACTGTCCAAAGTGATATCCATGTTTTACAATCATGTATAGAACAAAATAGGAGTTTGTTTGAAGTTGATATGATTAAGAAGAGGCGTGTGCTTTACCTGGACTTGTCGTTGTAGGGCCCCTATAAGTTTGATGACAATAGTTCAGAGGAGAATAAGAAGCCATTCCGGTGATGGGGGGATAAGATGGTCCCCTTGGCAATCCATTTACTTGGTGAGGAAATTCAGCAGGAACTAGGATCTGCTGGGGCAAAGGTTGCATAGTAGGAATGTCAAAGCTGGTTGATGCATCATATGGGTCTAGGGGAAGCACATATAAAGGAATATAGCTGATAGGAGGATGGTTATAAGAAAGGTTCTTCAAATGGGGCTTGAATTTATTCCTACGAGCTCTTTGAGAGTCTGAAGGACAGAACAAAGCGCTGCTTTGGCTTGTCTGAGAATGATAGGATTGTGGGAATTCTTGCCTGGCACGCAGATTTCCATGAGAAGTATCTAAGCCATTTATATTGTCAGAACCAGAACAGGTAGGGGGAACTTCCAAGCTGGATTGAGATCTTTCATCCAATGGGACATTTAAAGCACCTAGCATCTGAGAAACATTTCCCGGCATTCTTGAACTAGAAGCAAACAAATCGGTTTCAGTCACGTTACTTTCAGGTAATAGCACCAAGTCCATTGGTAGTTTGAAGTCATCAGAAGTAATCAAACTGTCCTCATCAGGCAAACAAATTTCATCAGAGACTAACTGAAGACTTGTGACCTCGTGTTGTTTAGCCTTTTTGTTGGATTTTGTTTCAAGACTTTGCTCAGGAGACTTGCTCATCAGCTCACGGGGTAATAGTTTGCTGAGAATAGAACTTTGCATTGAATAATAGGGCCTTGCATCATATTTATTTGACGACACCAAGCATTCCTCTGATTCGTTGCACTTGCTCATCATCTCATGGGGTAATAGTTTGCTGATTATAGTTCCTGGTGTGGAAGAACAAGGGCTTGCATCACTTGGTGTTGATGATAGCGCACATTCCTCTGATTGAGTGCACTTGTTGAAAAGCCTCTTCTCGGTTCTGAAATCATCCAGGAGAGTGGCAACATCTGGGTCCAAGTTTTCTTTGTGCTCATCTGAAATATTCTTACGGTTCTCTTGAACACCATTTTTATGTTCCTTCCCTGTCCATTCAGGTGACTCTGAAAAAGGTACATTAGAATTTAGAAGGCTTATTCGCAAACTTTTATGGGAAGAAACCACAATTATAAAATGAAAAATAAGGAAATCCACTGCATGGAAAAGCTTAAGGAGAACAATTTACCTCTTCCCCTCCTTTCACCTTCTGCACTCTCAAGTCTTGGACACTCCGTAAAACCAAATGTTTCCCCATCTTTTTCATCTTTATTCTCTCTCCCAGAAAGAAGGTTCATCTGAAAGAAAGCACACATGATTTTCACTAGATCCCAGACATCACTCTTTCAATTTATTAATCTTTTGAACCATAAAATTAAAATGCAATTAGCATTATATCCATTTCCGTAATTAGGAAGTCATGTTGAGCTATCAAATGCCCTTCTACATCAGCACTGAATAAAAATGTACAGACCAAAGCATACCTTATAAAGGTGTGGAGGCCGATATGGTGCAATACTTTTGTTGAGCAGATTACAACTTCGAACATTTTGAGCAGATGACCTAGCTACACATACAGGTGCTCTAAGAAGATACCTGTTTCCCAGAAGTCCTTTCGCAGGATTCTGCTGTGGATGTCCATAAGCAGGATACTGCTGTGAATGATCATTAGCAGGATTCTGTTGTGGCAGTCCATTAGCAGGATTCAGCCATGAATCAGGAGATTGGATGCCATCCTTTCGGTCTGCATTATATATGATACTAATCATTCAACATTGCACCAAATTCAACTCAACCTCAGCTTTCATTTAGTAGCCACCAACAAAAAAGGCAATTAAATTCAGTAACACTCATAAAAAAGATGCAGATATATGGCTGACCAAACATAGAACTCCCTTGAACCTTAACAGGTCAGGAACTCCAATCTTTCTCTGATGAATGAATCAGGACTCCAACTTGAATTTGAAAAGACTCCACATCAATTGCAGCATCAAGTAATCATTAATCTTCACCCATGTATTAGAATAAATCGTAATCCAGACTGCATAAATGAACTTTAACAAACATACCCTTGGTCTCAAACAGATATCATCACGCATTGCTTTTACGGCATGTTAGCATAATTTGATCATCTTTTTTGTGAAGTTATTAACAGCGTACATAAATTCATTACATATCACTAGAAATCACTTTCATCCATACATGCATTACATATCACAAGATAAAGGGCTGTGGTATACCTAAATCAGTCCAAGTAATTAAATCCCGCATTACACAAAAACATAATTACCATTAAAACACAACAAATCATCTCTTTAATCACGTACCCGAATCAGAAAGCAGATATGTTGATCTAGTAGTTGCTGCAGCATTGAGTTCACTGTGAGACAGAAACACGGGATCAACAATCAAATCAAGTTAATTAAGAGCAATAAAACCAGAGACAAGCAAGAAGATCAAATTATGCTAACATACCATAGAGTTGATGAATCAAACCCACTTGGTAACCTCTTGCATTCATCAATTTCAGCTAATGATAAAAGAAACCCTTTCTTATATGCATATCTTGTCTCTCTGTTCCACAAAAAACCACAAACACAACATATCATTTATATGAAACAACTCATTAGAATTCTTCCATTTGTTTTTAATTTTTTTTTTCACTTTCTCATAAACCAAACACATACACTACATAAATTCCATTTTACTACTAACAATTTCATAAAACACTAACAAAAGTTCATTTTCCTCAAATTTTCTTTCAGTTTCTAAGCAACCAAATACAAACACTACCACTAACAATAATTTCGTAAAACACTAACAAAAGTTAATTTTCTTTCATTTTCTCAGCAACCAAACACAAATTAACACTACTTCATAAACTCTTACCACACAAATAACACCACTCTTTTTAGTCACTACTAACAATACAGAGAAACAAAACAAAACAAAAACATTTTCCTCTGCTTCTCTTTCATTTTCTCAGCAACCGAACAGCATTTAAATAATTTTTTTTTTTAAAAAAAGAGGAACTAAAATTACTTGTGGAACTCTTGAATTGTATCATCATCTGATGTTGATTTTGCAACGTCTTCAATCTCTGTACTCATTTTCTAAAAAAAAAAAAAACTATAAACTATAAAATGTGACTTCAAATCCTTAAAAAATCATTTTTCTTTTTCTTTTTTTTTTATTTTATTATGTGCTCCATTTTATCAACACACTGAAGCCAGCAATTTTAAGATTGAAGATCAAAAATGAGATTTTCTCTGAAAATTGGATTGTTTTTTAAGGCATGAAAAGTGTGTTTGGATGCAGAAAAAAATTCATGAAGGAAAATCTGAGAAGGAAGAAAACTTGCAGCCCAAGTACTCAGACTGACACCGACACAGTGCCAGTCTGTTGTAACAGAGTATTATTGAAATAAGTGACGTGTCAGATGTTGATTCGGTGGATGTACAGAATGTGAAGTTAGTACAAGGAAAGGAAGAAAGATTAAGGAAGCAAGAAATGAGGTTTTGGTTAATTTAACATGAGAACACATGGATTCTACATAAATTTAAGGAAAAATATGCCGACCATTTATTTTTGGATAAGGGATAAATGTTTATTACGGTAACGTAGTGGTTACTGTGTAGTTGTTTTTTAAAATATTTTAAAATAATATATTTTTATTTTTTAAAATTTATTTTTGATATTAATATATTAAAAAAAACATAAAAAATTTAATTTTAAACAAAAATAATTCAAATTTTTATCAAATAATATATAAATTATATTTTTAAACACTATCTAAAAACCGATTGGCAATAACATCCACCTATAACGTGTGTTCTGGATGAAAAATCATAAAAATAATATCTTTTTATGGCAAAACTAGATAAAAACTAGATTGGACTGAAACAAAACCTCAGTGATTAAAATAAAATTAATAATGATATTAATTATGTTAGTAATAAGGTAATTTTTTAGTTAATATCTCAAAAGATAATAAAAAAAACCAATGAGATATAGGATATGTGTTCGTGTCATTTATAATATGAAATAAATAATTTCAAAACTATTTATAAAACAAATTTTTTCTTCATGTTTTTTTTTACTAATTATTTTTTATTTTTTTTAATCTTAAAACACTAATTAAATGATTTAACAATAATACACTTGTTTATCTTATCAAGATAGTTTAAGTTTGAGTCATGATGTTATATAGCTCTTAGTTGATATTAGATTTCTATTCTATAGTTTCATATGAGAAGAATATTTTAATTATATATGGCTACCATGTACCCAATGTGTTTTTTAAAGAGTTTTAAATTAGATTAATTGCTTCATATTTTCGTTGATCCAATGGTGGGGATGGAAACATTAATGGATGGATCCAAAATACGCTAATAATTCAGAAAGAAATAAAAAAAGGTTATAAATTAAAATTGGACTTCTAAAACGCCCATTAAAGGCCCATATCAAAATTAATCTCAAATAGAATCCGGGTTACCCGCTTACCCAGCCCAGAACCAAACCCATATAAAAAACACTATCGTTGGCTCTAGGGTTTCGAAGTCCCCTTACATTCTATCAAGAGAAGAGAGCTTCCATCGTCTCTGCAGCGAAAAACAAAAGGGGCTTACATTTTAGCAACCATGGTAATGCCCTTGTCTCCCCGTGTCTTCTCTTTTCAATATCTAGACTTTAAGGCACTGACTGTTTTGATGCTGTCTTTCACTCTTTTCAGATTATCCCAGAGAAGAACAGAAGAGAGATCTCCAAGTACCTCTTTCAAGGTATTTTTGTTTTTATTACCTTTTTTTGTTTGCTTTTTATGATTTAGATCCAATTTTAGTAACCAAGAAAGAAAACCCATGAAAGATATTTTGTTATTTTTCAGGTTTTTGGATGTCTAGCTCTAGTTGTGGCTTTAGACAACTAGGGTTACAAATAGTTTCAGTCACTCTTACAGTTTGTGTGTATCTACAAAAATGATTTGTGGATGCATCTTGTGTGAGTGTGCGTGTGTATTGGGCTTTTTGGTAAAGCTTGAAGTGAAAACATTGAGCTCTGACAACTTGATTAGAAAATATAAGATGGACTCTTTTTTTGGGAGTGGTTGTTGTAGGGTACATCTTGTTTAGTCTTTGGTTCTCCCTGGTCTTATAGCACTGACAGTTTAACTAAAATGCAACCAGTATCTCATCCTTAAGCTAATTCTCTCTTTTAGGGTTCTAGATTTTAATGGTTTTTTGCTAGAGCTTGTGTTAGTGACGTCAAACCATTGAAATGGAAAGACAAGTAGAAGCATTTTGATCTGTTCCATGGAGGATATAAAGTACACCCCGGCCACTAGTGATCTGCTGAAATTAGGGGAATTTTACTAGAGGGATTGTTGTTCTGGTTAAGTGAAAACTGCAGCTTTGTTTCTTGCTGTTATGGTTTTTGTTTGCAATAGCTGGAATATAAAATTAGACTCTGCTGAGTATCTTTGTCAATTTTATTTGTTGCACCTTTACCTGTTATGTTTATTTTGGACATAATCAGTTAATTTGAATAATGAAGTTTTCTTATTTTTTCTAGTTAACTTAATGGGATTAATGAGGTTTATCTTAATCACATATTGTATGATATACCTGCATGCACTTACCTTGATATTCTCTTGAATCTGTAGAGGGAGTTTGCTATGCGAAAAAAGATTTCAACCTTGCAAAGCACCCAGAGATTGATGTTCCCAATCTCCAGGTTATTAAGCTCATGCAGAGCTTCAAATCCAAGGAATATGTTCGTGAGACATTTGCATGGATGTACTACTACTGGTATCTTACCAATGATGGGATTGAGTTTTTGAGGACTTACCTGAATCTTCCATCAGAAATTGTTCCTGCTACTTTGAAGAAACAGGCAAAGCCTGCTGGTGGTCGCCCATTTGGAGGCCCACCTGGTGACCGTCCCCGGTAATTTAGACTATTCTGAAAATTTGCTGATTGGAGTGTTCATCTCACCCTTTCATTTTTTCTGAATATACTAATTGAAATGTGGTGTTTGTTTGGGTTTCTAGAGGTCCACCTCGCTTTGAAGGAGACCGTCCTAGATTTGGTGACCGTGATGGTTATCGTGGAGGCCCTCGAGGGGGTGAAGGTGGTGAGAAGGGAGGAGCTCCAGCAGATTACCAGCCTGCATTTAGGGTAATTTCAATTTAATACCATTTACCCTAAATCCCTAATATCCATTAGGGACGACTACCAGAATAGTTGTTTTTCTTTCTAATTCCATTTCATGCTTGGAACTTGCAGGGCTCTGGCTCTGGTGGAAGGCCTGGCTTTGGACGTGGAGGAGGAGGTTATGGTGCTGCTCAATCAAGTTCTCCTGGTTTTGCTTGAAGGCATCGCATGTCTCTTACAGTTTTGTTGTCTTTACCAAATGTAACGGTTCAGAGTTGGGGAATTTATTTTGTGCTCTCTATCAGCTCTCTTAGCAATCTGCAACCTTGAGACTAGAATACGAAGGCTGTTGTTTTTCAATTAATCTTGCATAAAGTTTGCTATTTGATGAAATGGAACAGAGATTTTTCTGCTTTACCATCATTTCATTGCTTACTATATCGTGGCTGTTTTCTTACCGTGGGCATGAGTTACTAGTGTTATTTGCCTAAGGTACGCAGAATAACTTCGGGGGTTATGTTACTGCATTTTTGGGTACAAAAACTCTGCTATAGCGTTCTTGTAAAACCAGAAAAAAGGGTCAGCTTGTTCTTGTGCCCTGGTGGTGCTAATTAGCAGATCATCTCACAACTTGAGAGTCGAAACTGCCTATTCGATTAGCCGATTAACATGAAGCTTATCATAAGAGATCTCGTCTACATCCGAGCTCTAGCTTCCAGAATGTCAACAAAGCCCGCAAAAGTTTGACTGTCGAACCTGAGGTCGCAATGTAAAAAGAATACTTGACCGACCCATCAGGTGACCTCGACTCAAGAAAGGATTATGCTATACGGGTTCCAGGCTATCCTTGTAACATCCTTCATGAAACTGATGGAACAGAGGTCGTATAGTCAGCTTAGTTAAACAGGGGCCTTGTTTTGAATATCCGCCCCAAAAGACTCAACTTGACGGGTAGGTCTCTAATCAAGGTCCTTGTTATATCTGCAGGCTGCAGCATCATACGAGCATCTTCACTATTTAATATAAAGAATACTCATCCTACCACCTGTATGCCAGTTGCATTTGTATCTTTCGCGTAATCTGTGATGCTAATGACCGACCCATCAGGTGACCTTCACTCAAGAAAGGATTATGCTATACGGGTTCCAGGCTATCCTTGCAACATCCTTCAAGAAATTGATGGAACAGATGCATGTCAATGGAGTACAATACACCAACAATAGACTGGTACAATAATAAGACTATGCCCCTGCTGGGGTAGGCGTAGACAATTTAATAGATAAGAATTTAAATAAAAATATTTTTGGAGAAAGTAGCAGAATCTATTCATGCAGTACAGATAGGTAGAAACTATTTGCAGACACCCCATATGACCTCAAAACAGACACGAGACTCTAAGACGCTTGCAAAGACACTAGAAAAGGACCGTTTCTCTCAAGTAACATCACAGACGCATGCCTCGTATCTACAACCAGACCCATCAAAAGGTATTGTCAACGGCAAGAATAAACCAACGATTTAGGAGCTCAGTCCACCTCCTCCATCTTGCTCTCCTCAGCACCATCTTCCTCCAAAGCAGGCATGTCCGTATCATCACCAGCAGCCTCATCCTCATCAATGCTAAGACCCAGTTTCAACATCCTGTGAATCCTAGCAGCGAAAGTGTTTGGATCATCAAGGCTGAAGCCAGAGGTTAACAAAGCAGTCTCAAACAGCAGCAGCACAAGGTCCTTGACAGATTTGTCATTCTTGTCAGCTTCAGCTCGCTTTCTCAACTCCTCCATGATGCCATTGTCAGGATTGATTTCCATAGTCTTCTTGCTTGACATGTAAGAGCTCATGCTGCTGTCCCTTAATGCTTGAGCCTTCATGATCCTCTCCATGTTGGCTGTCCAGCCATACTCTCCGGTCACTAAACAGCATGGAGAGTCAACAATCCTGTCAGAGACAACCACCTTCTCAACTCTGTCTCCCAAAATGTCCTTGATGGTCTTGCAGAGGTTCTCGAAGGACTTCTTTTTCTCTTCCTTTTTCTTTTTCTCTTCTTCTGTCTCATCGTCAAGTTTCAACCCTTCCTTTGTAGCAGAAACCAGCTTCTTGCCGTCATATTCCTTCAATTGGCCTACAGCATACTCATCAATAGCATCAACCATGAATAGCACTTCATAGCCCCTCTTCTTGAGCTTCTCGAGGAATGGAGAGTTCTCCACTGCCTTCTTGCTTTCACCAGTAATGTAGTAAATGTCCTTCTGCCCCTCTTTCATTCTGGTGACATAGTCCTTCAAGCTTGTCATCTCATCACCACTCTTAGTTGAATGGTAGCGGAGCAAATCAGCCAATTTGGCTCTGTTCTGGCTGTCCTCATGGATACCCAATTTCAAGTTCTTTGAAAAAGCATCATAGAACTTCTGGTAATCCTCCTTGTTCTCTGCAATCTCGCTGAACATCTCAATGCACTTCTTCACAAGGTTCTTCCTGATAACCTTGAGAATCTTATTCTGTTGAAGCATCTCACGAGAGATGTTAAGTGGCAAATCATCAGAATCAACAACACCCTTGATAAATCCAAGGTATTCAGGGATAAGCTCCTCACAATTGTCCATAATGAAGACCCTCCTGACATAAAGCTTGATGTTGTTCATCTTCTTGCGAGTATCAAACAAATCGAATGGAGCTCTCTTCGGCACAAAGAGGATAGCCTTAAATTCAAGCTGACCCTCAACAGAGAAGTGCTTGACGGCCAAATGATCCTCCCAATCATTGGTCAAGCTCTTGTAGAAAGCGGCATACTCCTCCTTGGTGATCTCCTCTGGCTTGCGCAGCCAGATAGGTTTTTGCTTGTTAATGAGCTGCCACTCATGGGAAACCTCCTTAATCTTCTTCTTCTTGGATTTACTCTCCTTCTCCTCATCAACTTCCTCAATATCTCCCTCCTCTTCCTTCTTTGGTTCATCATCCTCATCATCACTAATCTCCTTCTCAGTCGTTTTCTCGGTCCACAAATAGATAGGATAGCTAATGAACTCAGAATGCTTCTTCACAAGATCCTTGATCTTCCTCTCCTCCAAGTACTCAAGCTACGAAAAACATCATCACAAAAACAAAAAAGTCAGAACCGCACATCAAATCAAACACAAACAAGCCAACAACATCATCAATCCACAAAAAAATTTGATCAATTAAAATAGGATGCTTTGTTTACCTGGTCCTCTTTAAGGAAGAGGGTAATCTTAGTACCCCTACCAAGTTGCTCTCCATTAACATCCCTTGTAACAGTGAAAGAACCACCAGCTTGTGACTCCCAAACATATTGCTCATCATCATTATGTTTAGTAGTCACCACAACCCTCTCTGCAACAAGGTAAGCAGAATAGAACCCCACACCAAATTGTCCAATCATACTCACATCAGCCCCTGCCTGCAATGCCTCCATAAATTCCTTCGTCCCCGATCTTGCAATTGTTCCCAAATTATTCACCAAATCTACAATATTTCACGAACTCAAAAAATAAGTCTCCCCAATTCATATCAATCAAAATCAAATATCTCTAATACTACCACTAACCATACCAAGAAACCACATTTCACTCTTAACTCTAAATTTTAATCAACTTCAGAATCAAGTCCCAAAACTCATAATCAAAATCAAGAAACGAAATTTTCATTTGCCCAGATCATAGTTTTCAAAGAAAAAACTTGGGTTAGAAGGATTTTATAGCTACCTGCTTTGGTCATGCCAACACCACTATCAATGATGGACAAAGTGTTGTTAGTTTTATCAGGTACGAGCCTGATGAACAACTCAGGTTGTGCATCAAGCTTGCTCTTGTTCGTCAAGCTCTCAAATCTAATCTTATCCAACGCCTGCACAAACCCCAAATCACCACCATTAGTACCATTAAAATCAAGAAACCAAACCAAGAACTCCAAAAATGAAACAGAAAGAACGTACATCAGAGGCATTGCTGATAAGTTCACGAAGAAAGATTTCCTTGTTGGAATAGAATGTGTTGATGATCAAGCTCAAGAGCTGGTTGATCTCTGCTTGGAATGCAAAGGTCTCTACTTCTCCCATTTTCACGTCTGCCATTATCTTCACACGTACACAAACAAAGCTAACAAGAAAGCAAGAAAGCCAGAAACGAAGCTAGAGAAAGATTTTTGATGATGATATTTTCTCGACATTAGAGTGCTGCTTGGTTAGGGTTTTTATATTGGTTCATGGGGTTCTTCTAGGTTATCCTTCTTCTAACGTGGAAGCTGAAAGGGTCTGGATAGTTCTAGGAAATGACGGCGTAAAAGGAAGGATGAGATGGTTTTGGAGGGAATTGAGAAGGTTCTGGTTGGTTAAGGAAGTCTGGACCAGAAGGTTCTTTTTTGTAACATTCACGCTTTTTTGTAAGATTCACGCTTGTTATTCAGGCAAGTTTCGCAGGCGGTAACTTGTGATTTTAAGGCATAGTTTGTTTGTTAGGTGCAAAAGCGATTTTAGGGTAGAAAAAAGAAGAAGATTTTTTTTCTATTTAATTTTTTTTTGTTTATTTAGATTCTTTTTAGGAGTTGATATAAAAAAATATTTTTTAAAAAAATAAAAAATATTATTTTAATATATTTTAAAATAAAAACACATTAAAAATAAATATTATCATAATATCAAATAATTTCTTAGAGATAACACAACTTTTGTTTCTGTTTGTAAGTTTTTTTTCAAAAGTTTCTTTGATTTAAAAAAAATATTAAATTAATTTTTTTTTAAAATGTTGTTTAATAGTTTTGATATACTAATATAAAAAATAAAAAAATCTGAAAAAATTTTATTTTAATATATTTAAAAAAATATTTTGCATTGCGATTCCAAACACTGTATTAGAGCCTTATATAAATTGAATTTTAAATTAAAAAATTAATTTAATTTAATTTAATTTATTTTTACTGAATTAACCCACATAATTAACTTAACTCTAAAACATAATAAGAAAAACAATTTTAATAAAAATAATTGAAGAAACATGGACTGTGGAACTTGAACCTATTCTTTTACTTTGGTACTCAATTTTTTGAGATGGCTTCTTTTTAGTTCTAGAATGTCTAAAATTTCAATAAATTGCTGACTTCATTTTTTTTAAAATTTTAACCGAAAAAAAGAAAAACAAGATAATAATTTTGTTCCAGAAGATTCTTATTGCGATGCACGAACTCAATTTTTTATCCTTTTAAACTTTGCATTGTTACTGATTTTTTTTGCTTTTCTATTGCAGTCATTGGAAAACAAACTGTCAGATATAATGGACATGAAGTACATAATCTCAATGAACTAGAGTTCGTGGATGACGAAGTTTGGGCTAATGTTGGGCAGGTGTGTTCTTGGATCTTCATTATATTCATTTGGTTACAGATTGGATAATTTCCCGTTATTAGTTTTGGGGCTTCAGTTTAGTGATTGAGCTACAGGCTAGCAAATATCTTTTCTCCTTCCCTTATATCCCTTTAAACCAGTGCAGGCATTTGTATTTTAAACAAATGTTAAAGACTTCACCAAGCAAGCTAGGGAAGACTCTCCTTCCAAATGCTGCCTGAACCTTTTATTGTCAATGTGCAGACAGATTGCATTGCAAGAATCTCACAGAAAGATGGTTCTGTGCTTGGATGGATTCTCCTTCCAAATTTAAGGTTCTGTTTTTCATTTGCTTATGTATAGTTTATTAGTTGCTGATATGTGTTCTAATCTGATCACGAGATAATCAATTCCCTGTGATGTTGCTTAAGGGTTTCAGAATCTTTCATTTTCTTTTCTGCTGTACAGGGAAGGCTTGATAGCAGCTGGACATCATGTAAGCATTATAACAAGTAATTTATGAAAGCAGATTGTGATATATTGCACTCTCTGTTTGTTTCCTATTATTTTCCCTTCCTCTCTCATTTTTCTTGTATAGACTGCGGGTTTGCAGAATTATCACGAGTAATGTTGTCCTGTCCTGCTGGAATTTCCCATCTTGCTTGCTTCTTCTATTAAAAATGTCTCTCTTTCTGCTCTGGGACTTCTGAATATCACACACAATGTTCGAGTCTAGAACATACGTCCTACTCTACCCTTAAGCCGAAGAATCTATACAAACTCTAAGGCTCTTTTGTCGCGGGATAGGGTAGGCCTGCGTGCATGCACAGCACAAGCACAAAGCAGGGCGGGCCATGAACTCTGAAGCTCGGGCTTGGCAACCCATCTCCTTGTCACGAGGGTCGAGACCGGACCCTGCATGACTCGAACCTGCCACAGGACCACACAGGCTGCATTCCTTAGTTTTAGAAAGGTTTGCAGTTCCCGTAGTGACGCCCCTCCAAATGGGACGCATGCAGACCCTGGGTCGGTGTGCTCAGCGGTCCCTTCCGGACTTGAGGCACCAAACCCCCTTTTGGGGTGTTCATTTCCAATTACTTTCTCGTCCTCTCTCGTTTTTCTTGTCTAGATTGTGTGTTCACAGAAGTCTTTTCATTTCCTAATTCATGTGTCTGGATTTTTCACTGCATCATAGGGCATTGATGTTTTAAATGGCATAGCATGGGATGGCAATGACAACCGCCTTTTTGGTAAGCTGCTGCAGATGGTTTCTCTCTTCTGTTTCTCTTGAAATCCCAATGACATGTTTTATGTGGTCCATATTTTTCATATGCTTTATTGACATTATGACCCAAAAATCTCATCGTTCTGTGAGAAGAGTTTCTGCATACAAATTGCTGTGCTAACTGGTGGAGTTACTACTGAAGTGTCTGCAATTTTAATACTTTTTTCCCCCTGCATCTCATAAATTACTTTTGTTATGCTGAATCATGTTTTCCACAATAAATCTCTTCAATTTTCTTTGCAGTCACTGGAAAATTTTGGCCAAAGCTCTACGAAATCAAGTTGTATCCAGCGAAGAAACCTTCTGATATTGGAGTGCCTGAGATCATGACAAACCCTTGTTATTAAATTTTATTTAGTTTTATTATTGTATTTTAATTTATGTTTTTTCATTGAAATTTTATTATTTAGTGGGTTATAAGTTTAAATTGATTTTAAAAAATAAAAATAAAAGGTAAAAAAAATAACATCATCAACAACAAGTCAGCCAGTACAACACCATATCACATGTAGTAGATTAATAATATTTTGTGTCATCCAGGTGGTATATTGCCATCATTAAATATCTTGACCAATAAATCACTCAACTCTTCTATTTATTGGATTTTAATTTTTTAGTATTGCATTTATTATTTAAATTATCATTGATAATATCTTCTATGCTAAAAAATTAAACTCATTACATTACACTCTTACATTTTTATCATTCAAATTTAGTTATTAGTCATTTTTATTACTTGTGGAGCTTATTGAAAATCATAGAACATTGTGACTTTTGTTTAATTAATTGTTTACACTTAGAAGATCTACATTTCAAGATTAGATTGAGATTTTCTTGGTATATTATGGTATTGATTAACTTTCACATAAAAAATTGCTTTATTTTCTATTATAATTGTACTTGCAAGAATTGCAGTGCTCTCGGTTACAACTCAATACAAGTATTACACTTATTTGCATAGTGGTCCTATAATATCCAATCCTAAGTTTATAATTATTATAAACCGGACCATTAATGATACTCTTAAAGTCATTCAAGAGAAAATACAGCTTATGTGAACCTAAATGATCAACTTGTTTAGAAGAATTGAACAAATAGAGATTTTTCACACAAGACACTTTAATACAAGTAAAAATTATAACAATAGCCATTATAGGCAAGTTCACCATCAGCATCACTAATATATTTACTATCTGGATTACTCTAACTATGATAACTCTAATGAGCTAATTATGAGACCTAATAAAATAGAGACTTTCACTTTTAATGGTCCTCATGAACCTTGGAATTTGTACGATGTGTATTTGTGATATGGATTTTCACTTGTATAACTTATCAAAAAAATAGAAAGGTAAGGTTTGCGAAGATAAAATTTAGTGGTGCCACAAAAGATTACTTGTATTACTGATTGAGTTGAGATGAAACAAGAGTTGCAAGAGAAGTACTTACTCTAATCTTATAGAACAAATCTTTTAAATCAATAAAATAGTCTTAAACAAGATAACAAGTCTGTTAACGAATATATAATGTGATTTAATGAGAATAAGATGAAATGTTCAATTAGAGAGGAAGAGATCATGACTCTAAATAGGTTTTGTAAAGGTTTGAATAGACAGAATATCAAAACCTCGTAGTACCCCGTTTAGATCTCAATTTAAAAATATAAGATTTTTATTAAGTGATTCACTTGATAGACTTAATCCTAGTAGTGCCTAGCTAAATAAAGAAGATACCAATAAACGAGTCATTGATGAAGTGTCTAGGATGAGTCAAAAGATTTAGTATACTAAATGTCAAGGTTTTGATCACATTGCACCTAATTGCACCACTAAACCCATTATCATTAAGGAACATAAAGATATAGGTGAAAAGAGAAACTATAGTGATTAAATGTATGAACCCAAATTTTAGGATCTTAGTAACCTAGATGAAGAGGACATGAAAGAAGATAGACTTAGAACAATAAGATCAAATGAGTTTGGAAAGGAGATTAATGAAAAGTATATTGTGTCTGCATTAGTTGTAGAGGAAGTTTTAGGAAACTCTTTAGTGGAATTGCTTGAAGAGATAAGGGTAGTGTTAGAAGATTTTCTAGATATTTTTTCTCGGGAACTCCCTAATTCATTATCTCCTATGCTTAATATATATAACGTCATAGATTTTAAGCTGCATGTTGAACTTCTTGATCCCTTACCCCTTAAGCATGATGAGAAAGATGAATATAATTATAATTTACTAAGTTGTGTCCAATTCTTATCAACTCAGGTTTTGGATAATATTTATTTTATTCCACCCTCTTCGTCATATAATGTTCATATTTACAAACCTAAAAAGCATTTAGATCTCCTTCCCATATCTTTTCACACTAGAATGTCTGATTCAGATGAACTTTTTTGTATGTTAAGTTCATAATATACATGTTTAGATCATAAAATAAATTCAAGCAAGTAAAGAACAATACAAGTTTCAAGCTAATTTACATAAGTGGCTTGACATATTTAATATTGGAAATTATTTCATCATATAGATTAGACATGAATGATGTTGTAAAATCGAGATAACCTTATATAAAAAAATTAAATAAAACAATGAAAGGAAAAATAAAAAAAATTGATTAAAAAAATATAAAAAAAACCCGAATTAACCCAAGTAAATTTGATTAACCCGCGACCCGAAATATGATATTGGGATAATGTCGTAGAAAAAAAAAAAGGCAAGAATCACAAAATTGAAAGCTTAATAACTGAATATTGAAAGATTAGAATGAAAAATATATTTTTTTTTAAAAAACAATCTAAAAAAACCAATGTCAAATTGAGCTAATTTTCAAAACTCGTGATTTAGGTCACGAGACCGGGTTATCCCATATGATATAAAAATTATATGAAATAAAATAATGAGGGATGAGATTGAAAAATAAAAAAAAATTAAGAAAATGATAAAAAAAATAATAATTAAAAAAATAAGGATCAAATCTAGTTTAAAAATTAAATGAAATAAAACAATAAGGGATAAAACTGAAAAATAAAATAAATCAAGATCAAGATTAAAACAAATATAGTAATTAAAAGAATGAGAACTAAATATGGTAAATGAAAAAATTTAAAAATGATGAAATTAAAAAAATTTGAATATATAAATTGTTTCAAATAAACTAAATAGTAATCAACAAAATAAGGATGAAATTCGAAGGAAAAACAAATTGAAGGATTGCTTTTAAAAATTACAGGGGCGGGTGCAGAAATCGATGGGGAAGAGAAAAGAAGGGGGGAGAAAAGTTTTCGACGTCAATCCGGTGATTCGTTGATTACACACGTCATCTTGTGATGAGGGGGCGCCAAGATGATTCAAAAGTTGTCGGGGAGGCAACTGTTTGGCCTTTGAAACAACCCTCATACGCCGCCTCAACCTAGGTAATGACTCATGTAATGCACGCATTAATTTTTTTTATAATAATATTTATCTTTATTCAATTATCAAAACATCCCTTAATCAACTTATTTATTAAAAAAAAACCATGAGAAAAAGACTCAAAAGCTCATGCATGTCAGTTTAAAAAAATATTGCTTTTAAGTGTAAATAAATCATTATAACATTTAAAAAAAAACAAAAATATAAAAAAAAAATCTCTAAAGGCAACTTTAAAAACATTTACTTAAAAAGATAATTAAGTTATTTTACTATTATAAAAAAAATATATAAAAAAGGACTCGATGGACACTCAATTCAAAAACTACTTTTAAGCCACGAAAACAAATTGTCCTACCCTTAATAATTTTTTTAAACAAAACTATCATTTTATTGTTTTAATCCATCATTAAAATTCTTAATGAGGTTAAAATAAGGAAAAAAAAACCTTTTTTTTTTTTTTTTTTTTTTTTTTTGTATAACTGAATAACAAGTCTGTCGTCTTCAGAAGCACATTCGATGAAAATGGATGGCTTGGGGTTAGGGGAACGAAGATAACGGGCTCACTGTCCATGCCCTTCTGAAGAAATCAAACGCAGAAACAACAGAAACCATCAGTAAATGAGCTTCCGAATCAAGCTTGAGCACACCAATGGCTCAAGTAGGCTTTATTACCAACCCTCCTAGCTTCCATGAAGAGCACTCGTATAAATTTAACAAAACAGCTATCCAGAAAGATATAATAAGCCAAGGAAAATAGAATTTATAAGTAAATGAATTGAAAATGAAAACATTTGATAAACTATAAGCACCAAAATGTACTTTATCAATCATACAATCAACACACGAAAAGAAAGAATCTGCCATCTAAGGAACGGTCAGCTACTTGGCCTAACTAAGAAACTTCAAAATTATTACTGTCAAAGCGAAGACTCACCAACTATATAACCAAACCAAACGCATTTTTCTAGCGTAAAAGTCCTCTTGGTCGGTCCCCATGAATTCACCTTTCCATGGCTTCGAAACCTCGTAGAAGGAAACCATATAAAAAGCCCAACAATATTTCCATGCCCTCTCGGTCTTTTACTTTTAGTTCCAAGAAAGTTTCAGTCTTTGTTTCGTTAGTCATGATTTTTGGTGTTATTTTTCTGTTGGGCATTTCATCGAACATTTTGAGTGGCGTTGCTTCTGTTCCTAAATTATACTCGGTTCAGGTTATCAATGAGTTCCCTCATGATCCCAGTGCCTTCACTCAGGTAAGTACTTTTATGGCTTAAAGAAATCAAAGATTTCATTAATTTTTGCCATCAATATTTTTGGAATGAGAAGGGAGCTAACAACCTACTCAATATTTCCATCGTCTCTTCTTAGATCAAACTTTTCCTTTTATCACCAGAAGTCTGTCTGTTCAGGCAGTCATGTGTATAACTGTTATTTTTATCGTGGGGATTTCCTTGAACATATTGATCAGTTTTGCATGTGTTGATCACTCTCCAAAAATCTATTCAATTCAAGCACTCAATGAGTTCCCTCATGATCCAAAAGCTTTCACTGAGTTGACTCTTTCTTGGGCCGTCTCTTTGTTTCATAAAAGAGCAACGGAGTCCCTGATTTGATCATCTTAATCTTCGTTTGAAATGTTTTATATCGCCCCGTTTGGTATTGCGATCCAAGTGGGGATGGCTGAAAATTTTGAATTTTTTTATTTAAAATTAATTTTTTTTATGTTTTTAAATTATTTTAATCTATTGATTTTAAAAATAATTTTAAAAAATTAAAAAAAATTATTTTAATATATTTTTAAATAAAAAATATTTTAAAACACAATCATTATCATAATTTCAAATATGTTTTTCGTCTTGTTATAGTTAATTTAAATTTATGCCAAGCAAAATTGGAGACCAGTCATTCATTTTTGAGTGAGGTATTAAGGATTTGTTTTTGTCATTGTTAGACCGGAATTAGGTGGATTGCGGGATCCAACACATGTTGGGATTCCAGTTGGTGATGGCACTACCAGAAGTTTTTGTTGACTGTTAACTTGTGGGACTTTCTGTGAATGGGCTGCCATTTTCATGTAGCAAACAAAGTCTTGTTCATGCGTTTCATTTCATTTTTTATTTTTTTGTTCCCTTAACAATTCGATTGAGATCCCTAAGCACACATTTCAGAAAGCCATTCCAAATTATTGAGACTTTTCTTCTTTGAGTATGAATTGCCTGTGCTTTATTACCAGGTTATTGACTGCATCAATCCTTGTTTCAGGGTCTTCTTTATGCTGGAAATGGTACACTATATGAATCAACTGGCCTTTATGGGAAGGTAAATTTGCTGCATACTTTGCACGGTGTCTTTTCTTTTCTTGTCAATTACACTTATGTTAGATGCAATTCACTACTGATCAGTCTATTTAACTTTATCATTTCAGTCATCTGTACGCAGAGTAGCTCTTCATACTGGAAAGGTACGAGCTCTAATACTTGGTTTCTCATTTATTGTCAGATGTTTTCACAATCATTTTCCATGGCTTTTCATTTTGAACTGAAACTGCTGAACATATATGCCTGCGTTAGAAGAGAGTTAATTGTTTAAAGTTAGCTATTAGTGCTGCTAGTGGACTGATAAATTGTATTTAACAAGAGAAAAAATACTGGTGATTTTTTATTCTTTATATGAATAGTTGGCAGAGGTAGCAGTGACATTTAATTCAACAAATAAGCAATACCTAAATTATATAACAAGGCATATATTTTAATTTAGGCCTTAAGCTTTATTTTTTGTGTACAGGTTGAGGCTCTCCAGAAGATGGATGATTCTTATTTTGGGGAAGGCTTAACCTATTTTGAGCAAAGGTTTGTGATTCAGCTGCAATTTTGTTCTTGTTGATTCAGCAAATATATATTTGAATTAAAATATGCCAAAGGTTGGCTTTTTCACTTGCATTCATAATGACGATACATGCTTAACCTCCAATTTAATTTATTTGCATATTCAGTTCTATGTAGTCAAAATAAAAATATTATGCTAAATTGCTAATACACTTATTTTTATTTTCTTTTGTAGGCTGTTCCAAGTAACTTGGTTGACGAAAACCGGTTTCATATATGACCCAAATAATTTAAGCAAAGTTTGTGCTTCACTGTTTACTTTTGATATATACAAATTTATTTATTAAGATTGATAGGTACTTTTACACATTTAAGTATTGGAATCTTTGAGATTTTTCTCTAGTTTTTCATTTGGGTATCACCAAACCACATTTTTATGGTAATATGCTTTTGAAATCTCCTGCTCTAAATTTTGATTCTTAAAATTATTTGCTTGTCAAAATGCCTACAATCTTGGGTTGTTGTTGCTTTTACAATTGTGATTAGTTACTGCATGTAAAACTGCTCTGCAGACCAAACTTTACCTTGTAGTAAAACGATCATGCTGCATTTTCCATACTTGATTGCTTGTGCATTATTTTTGCTTATAATTTTCTTTCCTGCTCACGTGCATCCTTTTTTGGGGTGACTTGAAGGTTGTAGTTTTGGATATTTCGTAATTTAATTTTTATTTAGTGCAGATTGGGAAATTCACTCATGGGATGGAAGATGGTTGGGGACTGGCTACCAATGGAAAAGTTTTGTTCGGCAGTGATGGGACTTCAGCATTATATCAGCTTGACCCTCAAACATTGAAAGGTAAACATTGAAAGGTTCTTGCATAAAACAGTGTATCAGTTTCTGAAAATTATATGGTTTTTTGTTGTTCCATTTCTTTTTTCCTTCTTTTGAACAATTTTCAACGGTGTTTACCCCCAAGATTATCAATGTTCATATAAACCTCAATTGTTGTAGTTGCTCATAATAGTGTCCTGTTTCTTTTCCTATCTTAGCTGTGCCATTTTTCCTTGGTATGCTTTGTGCTAACTCCAATTCTGATGCATGAACTTGATTTTTAAGTTCCTTTTAAATTTCACATTATTTATCACCGATTTTTTTCGGCTTTTCTATTGCAGTCATTGGCAAACAAATTGTCAGATATAATGGACTCGAAGTACACTATCTCAATGAACTAGAGTTCGTGAATGATGAAATTTGGGCTAATGTTTGGCAGGTGTGTTCTTGGATCTTCATTGTGTTCATTTGGTTACTGATTGGATAATTTTCCATTAATAGTTACTTTCTGGCATTTCAGTGAGGGCATTGATATTGTAGTTCCCCTATGGAGGGATTTATTGCTTTACTAAACATAAGTGATTTAAGATTTAAATGGTTTTTTTTTTGCCTTGGATATCTTCTATCCCAAACCCCCTGTTTTTGGGCTTAAGTTTAGTGATTGAGCTACAGGATAGCAAAGAACTTTTCAAATGCAGGCATTTGTATCTTAAACAAATGGCAAAGACTTTACCAAGCAAGCTAGCGAAGACTCTCCTTCCAATGTTGCCTAAACCTTTTATTCTCTATGTGCAGACCGATTGCATTGCAAGAATCTCACTGAAAGATGGTGCAGTGCTTGGATGGATTCTCCTTCCAAATTTAAGGTTCTTTTTCAATTTGCTTTCCTTAGTATAGTTTATTAGTTTCTGATATTTGTTCTAATCGATCATGAGATAATTAATACCCTGTGATGTTGCTCAACGGTTTCAGAATCATTCATTTTCTTTTCTGTTTTACAGGAAAGGCTTGATAGCAGCTGGACACAATGTAAGCAATAATCAAATAATTTCTAAAATCAGTTTGTGATATAAAGCACTCTCTGTTTGTTTCCTTAGTAAATGGAAAGGAAGAAATACTTAAAAGGAACTGCATTTCCAATTATTTTCTCTTCCTTTTTCTTGTATAGATTGTGGGTTCACAGAAGTCTTTTCATTTCCTAATCATGTATTGGATTTTTCACTGAATTATAGGGCATTGATGTTTTAAATGGCATAGCTTGGGATGACAATGACAACCGCCTTTTTGGTAAGCTGCTGCAGATGTTTTTTCTCTTCCATTTCTCTTGAAATCCCATTGACATGTTTTATGTGGTCCATATTTTGAACACATAAATGCTGTAGCTAGCTGGTGGAGTTAACTGCTGAAGTGTCTGCATTTCCAAATGCAATTTTATGACTTTTTTCTGCGTGTCATATATTACCTTCATTATGTTGAATCATGTTTTCCTCAAGAAGTCATATTGTAGCAGATTTCTTGTTTTATTATATAACTTTTATTTTCCATGTTCAAAACTTCTTTGCAGTTACTGGAAAATTATGGCCAAAGCTCTACGAAATCAAGTTGCATCCAGTAAAGAAACATTTTGATACTGGAGTGATCGTGCAGCTTTGCATCCCACCAAGATCATAACATTTCAGACAATAATACTGAATTGGATGTGCTCATAAAGCATATTTTTAAACTTTTGGTATGATTATTGAAAGGAAAAGGAACTTTAGGGTCAAAATAAAGTTTGGCTGACACTGGAAATACACAAATTGGAGAATAACACTTCTGCTTCCTGGGATTTTTTATGAAATTGTTTTGAATTATATCTTTTGAGTTACCTTAGGAGCTACACGGTATGGTGCATGTAAGTCTGTAACTTTACTTGAAGCCATTAATTTCCAAATGAGGGAATAGTAGGAGGCAGATTGGGATGTGACATTTACTGGATGTGGAAAATTAGCGCTCACCATGGTCCATGGAGGTTGGATTGCCACAACACCTTTAAATTGTTGGGTTTGAGTCCGACACAATGAGTTATTAGTTGCGAGTAATATATATATATATAAAATATGTAGGATAAAGAATTTTTTGATATTATTATTAATCCTGGTTTATATGTGAATCTTGAAACTTTTTTATTTGACTTTTTGTATATTCTAGATTTAAAATTAAATTATATAAAAATTGTTCTGTAATGATCTATTTACTTGATTGATCTAAAAATAATTTAGATGAAATTAAAAAAATAAAAATTAATATAAAAAAGTGTTGAAGTATTTTTATTAATAAAAAATTATTTATTTATATTATATAAAAAAATATACAATCAAACCAATTTCTTGATGTAATACAAGTCAAAAGTGGTGATAAAAAAAATAAAAAAAACCTTTATTATTTATTTATATGAATATTCATTTAAGCACCATGATAAAATAAATAAATAAATAAATCATAACCATGCTTCAAAGCCTTCATTTAATTTTAACATTTTCAACTCTATTCACCAAAGTTCTCTCAAATTAATTATTATAGTATAGATGACTTGTTTAATATTATCCTGGCATTAAATGAAAAATGAAGATTTTCTTTGAAGTGGCAAGTTTAATTTGAAAGTCAGCTATTCAATTTTTTTTTTGATTAGTTGATCAAATATATTTAAAAGATTTGAAATACAATTTCATGTAGCTAATCTCAAACTCCTACATTATCTTTGTTTTTTTGTTTTTAATTTTAATCTTAATTTTTGGTCCTAAAAATATAAAAAACAAGAACAGCTTCTTTTATATTTGCATGGACTTCAGCTTCACTCTCTATCTCTAATCATGGCATGCAACACATCATCTGTTAATAACAAGATATCAAAGCACACCTCATATTTTGGCATAAGATTATGGATTCTAATACTTGCTTTGATTGTTGTCCTTACTGTGCTCTTTTTGGTCATCATCGTTGCTTGGATCATCTATCTCTGTCGCCGAAAATCGAAACCTTTCAAGCCCCATTTTCGCTTATCGAACCCCCTTTCGATGAAAGATTTTAAAAATTCTTGCACTACTCCTTCCATGGATAAAAGGTTTTTGTCGCATCGAATCTCGGAGGTTTAAATGAACAGTGCAAAGTTAGACCGTCAACTGGTGATGTCATCTGAACAATGGTCTAATATGAGTAGTACTGCGATCACAACGTACGCAATGGAGTGGTAAAGTAGCTTATTTGAAGTCTGTTTCTAGTCACTCTTCTGTGGTTCCTGATAAATGAAGGGGAGATCGGATTGCTTCGAAGGAGATTGAGGTTGTTGCGGATGGTTTTGCTGATAAGAATCTGATTGGAAGTGGAAATTGTGGTGTTGTGTATCGCGGGGTGATGTTGGATGCTACCAGAGTGGCTGTAATAAGGCTACTGAGTAACAGGTGCTCAATTTTGAATCTCTGTTAGAAGATACACGATTTATTGATTACATCAAATCATGCATGCTAGATTACTGAAAACAAAGAAATTGTGCATTTCAGAATTTTGAGTAGTTTGTTGAACTAATGATTAATCATCAGTTGCCAAGCTGAAGACTTCACAGCAAGGGTCGCCCGAGATGAACTTTTCGTTTTTTTTTTTTTTTTTTCCGAATGCCTGATAAGTCCCTTTTCAGAATCTATACTAAATTGTTATTTATCTCAATCTTCTGCTTGTTTCTCCCTTTTATTAGAATTCTTGTGAGTGAGTGAGTTGATAATGGTAATCTGCATCAATGGCTTTATGGATTTTCTGAACAAGTCAGCCCTCTAACATGGGCTATACGGATGAACGTCATCCGAGGAATAGCTAAAGGGTAAGTTCTGTGATCTTCAGATGTTTATACTCTTCTATTAGCTCATGCTCATAATATGTACTTTTGCTTCTGAAGATTAGCCTACCTTCCCGAAGATATCGAGCCAAAGATTATTCATCAGAACCTAAAATCTAGCAACATATTGCTTGATCGCCAGTGGAATCCTAAGATAAATGATTTTGGGATCACTAACAATTCACTCAATGGAAACATCTGGGTGAGTTTCTTCGAATCAGCTTGCTTACCACATAGGAATCTTGCCCTGGTTACTGTAAGTGAACTTGATAATTTGCTCTGACTATGTCAAGGAGGATGTGTTTGCAGTTATCTAGCTCAAGCAGACAAATCTGCTGGAGTTATGAGTGAAAAGAGCGATGTTTACAGCTTTGGAATACTTGTCATGGAGATCATATGTGCTAGAGTTCCTGTAGATCACAATCAGCCTCAAGTACAGATTTCTTATCTTCAAGATGCTAGTTTTACTTTACTCTCCGCATATAAAAAAATGTTTCGTTGATCATAGAATTAGTCATTCATTGCAGGTGTATTTGGTTGACTGGTTAACTTCCATGATTGCAAATAAACAAATTGCGCTTGTGGTGGATCCTAATTGCCAGATATGCCACCTTCCAAGGAACTAAAACGAATGCTTTTGCTCGCTCTTCGCTGTGTGTTGATCGTGATATAAAGCAGAGGCCTGCAATGGGAGATGTGATCCACATGCATGAGCATCGCGACTTATTGCTTGATGATGTAAGAACTAAGAATATTGTCTTCTTAAAACTTCAGAACACGTTGGGTTTATTAGTCCGATTATATGATGCAGGATCGTCGAAAAGGAGAGATGGCTCATCTCGTCGGAAAAAGCGGCAAGAGAGTCACACTGTTGCCAAATTTGGTGAAGGTGATTTTAGTACATATGAGAAAGAAAGAAAGAAAGAAAGAAAGATTAATCTCCACCAGAAAATCACGCCGGTGTAAGAAGATTTTGTTCCTAACAGATCATGGATAATCTGACTTCCGAGAGGTTGTAGACATCTTTTATTCATCTGTAGAGATGAAGCTATGAACTTTCTGTTCATCTGTAGTCACTTTCATCATGAGTTAAATCAATAATTTTGTCCATTCAATCCATCCTTCTCGATCAATAAAATATATTAAGCTGATGAACTGCACAAAAGTTGCAAGTCTTTTTTTATTTGATTTACACATTTCTCTTATTTGGGCTTACAAAATACAAACAATATTCTGCAATTCGTTGATGTCTAGTAACTTCAACCTATTTTATTCATCTCTAGGAGAACCGCAATGGCTGGATGGGGCATGATCTAGCTAGTGGCAGAACAAGTTTGGAGCCTAACTTTCTCAATCGGAAGTTTGTCTTCTGGGAAGGGACAATCCATGCTTTTCTTCGGCAACGCAGCACATGGCATGGGAGTCACATTGCTTGAAACTCCCGATACATCAGTGCAGTTCCATGCTGGCTCTTTATGTTTCTCAGCCAAGGTCATTGTTACATTAGAAATGCAAATCCCTGTAAAAGGATTTCCCTCGCCGAGTCCTTCTAGTTTCCCCGGAATCGTTATATTGTCAGCTACTACATCTCTGAAATTTATATTTGTGATCTCAGGCAGTGCTTTTGGATCATATCCCTCATCAGCGTGTGACGAATAAGAGCCTATCATCCAAAAGACATACTTCATTGTCTTTAGGGTCATTCTTCTCACAAAAATGTCTTTTACATAACCTCCTCTTCCTACAGCGGTTTTGACTCGAACAGCTGATTCAGTGTTAATGGCTGTAATATCTTCAACTCTAACATCCTCGATTCCACCGGACATTTCACTTCCAAGAGCAATGGCAGCACTCTTAGGGGAAATGCATGTTATCCTTCTTATGACTAGTTGCTTCATAGGCATCCCAACTTTGATTCCATATTGATCCAATCCACTCTTAACTGCGATGCAGTCATCCCCAGATACGATGTAGCAATCTTCGATTATAACATTAGAGCATGAATCTAAAACAAAACGAGAGAAGCCATCATCAATAAATCCGAAAGATTACATCAAACATCAAGTAAAATCTATGTTGCTATACGAAAATAGCACACACCTGGGTTAATCCCATCTGTATTGGGAACATCAACCGGTGCCAGAATAGTCACCCCCTGAATCCACACATTGCTGCATTTTTCAAAAACATTAAACCACACAATTATATGCAATCTGCTTTCATAATATGCTGCTCAACTATCATAACTTCTACACAAGGTTTAGCACATTAAAATGGTCAAACCTGCTATAAATAGGATGAACATGCCATTGCGGAGAGTTAATCAAGGTTATATTCGATATTTGAACCTGATCAGAGTACATGATCTCGATCAGATAAGGCCTCTCCAGCTTTTTCAGTTTTTTCTCGTTGAACTTTTCCCACCATACTGCACCCTGGCCGTCAACCGTGCCATTGTTGCCTAACAAGAACGGTACATAAGAACCCATTATTTAGAGAAAAAAAATAAACAAAATTATGCATAATATTTCATAACTTATCTAAAACCAATGCCTTAAGAATATTGATTACCAGTAATTATGACGTCGGTTACGTTTGAAGCAAAAATGAGACCACCAGGCCTTCCAAAAACAGCGTTTTCTCTTACTCCCCCGTAAGAGGGCAATGGAGTGAGAAGTGGCCATTCATCCTCATCCTGCCAATATGATCATGTAAATATACAAAATGTAGTGATTTATAGCTACAAAGAATTAATCATATTACAGGAGGGAAATGCTTTAAACAGCAGTGATGGAAATGAACATAGAATCGCAGCCATTCACGTTCGACAAGAACAAAAGTGAATGTACAGGCTAACATGTTCATAGCTTGACTTTGCAAAGCATTCCTCCCTGTAAACATGAGATCAAGATTATATTGCTCTATAGAGAACACATTTAGATGTTAGGTTAGCCGGAGCCTCGCTAAATTATGTGGGATCCATCATGGTAGTAGGCCTCATGCAATAAATTCTTTTTGAAAATTAAATAGGAAAGATCCATATATACCTGAGAAGCAAGAAGAACAGCATCCTTATGGAGAAAAAGAGTGAAATGGCTAGTGAGATTAAAACTCCCAGTTAACCATTTTCCTGCGGGTACAATAAGTTGTGCTCCACCATCTGGTGCATACTTGCTTAGTGTCTTAATTGCTTCTTCAAAAGCCTTTGTGTTGGATGTTTTTCCATCGCCAACTGCTCCAAAATCTGTCAAAACTGCACTGTGCTTTCGACAATTTATCGCTTTGTACTCTACCGTATTTTGGTGGTATTCTGCGAGTGTTGAGCCAGCTAGTGATGATCCCAATATGAAAACGGTTGAGATAATAATCTGCAAAACCTGTAAATCATCAAGGTAATAAAATTATATCATTTCCTTTCCCAACAAGGGACAAAAATTGTGTATCACAATTTGATAATCGCTGCATTAAACCAGATCCGAGGTAATAGATGTTACATGTCATACAAGAAAATGGAAAGAAAAGGAGAGGAGAGGAGAAAATGTTGTCTCTAGCCTCAGACAAACTACCTGGTACTTTCTGTACTCAGAACAAAACTCCATTTTGTGTATGTAAGTGAGAGATGGGATTCATCTTTCAGTACAAAAATGGAGAGAATTTATAGAGATCCTTTGGAAGAATGTTAAGGATAATAATTACCCCGAGAGTTTCTGGGATATTTGTGGATGAGAGTAATCAAGATGCATGGAATTGCCTTTTTTTAATCCTTTAAGATGCCAAATACAGCAGTAACATCTCATTTTTCGTCATACGGTTATGGTATATTAACATTAACAAGCAAAAAAAAAAAACTAAATGGCATGGTGAAAACATCGTGGCCTGTCTCCCGTACGTAGGATGGCAACAAATTTTTATTTTTTCAGAGCGCAGACACCGGGACTTGGACTCGTGGCTCTAAACTCTTAATGCATGCTTTGATTGCCTCTTAGCTATTCTCATTCTTAGACGACAATTTATTTACAAACTAGTTTTTTTACATTAAGATACAAAAATTTCATACAAATAATTGATTTATCAATTGATAAGTGGTGAAGTATGGATCCCATGAACTGAATGATAAACAGTTTGTTCGTTTAGCATAACTCTTACTTTCAGAATATTTAAATTACGGATGAATTGTCAAACTATAGCAAATATAAATAGAAATATCAACTGATTTTTTTTGTTGGTACATTATAATGATATTTATCGATTGAATTTTTCCATTGCTAAAATAATTATCGATAAATATCAACAGAAATATATCATCAGTATATACTAAAGAAATCCTAATCAAAATAAAAGGAATAAAAAAAAAAGTTAAATAGTGAGATAACATGTAAGTTTTATAGACACAATTATTGATGGTACAATTCAATCATAAATATGCCGATAGATTAAAATAAGTAATTTTATTTTTGAGCACCCATAGTTAGTTTATAAAATCATCGGTAAAATTATTAATAACAAACTTATTAACTAACTAGAAATTATTGATGAGCTTTTTAGATAGACAGTTTTTATTTGTGATTTTATCAATAAAATAATCACAGATAAAATATTAATGTAAACACTAATAAAAATTTTAATCGATAAAATTATTAAATCGAATGAGAGCGTAAAATGAATTTTTCAAAGTGAGACCATCATCAGGAGGTGTGAACTGACCAGTAGTCTAATACGACTAATGGGATCACAACTCAATGCAGTGTTGCTGTGTTGGTTTAGCTGATTTGGGGTCTGTTGCTAAGTACTCTTCCGTGGTTCCTGATACATGAGGCGAATCAGATTACAGTGTTGTTCATCGCAGCAGCTAGCACGCTGGTGAATACTTACCAGAGATTGTAGAGAGGCTATTGAGTCATAGCTACATAATTTTGAATCATTGGTTTTGCTTTACAATCAATTTGTTTCTTGCACTTTAATTTATGGATTTAAAACAATCATTTAAAGCAGTAGGGAAAAAAATGGAAAAAGGAAAGATAGAAAATTATCATCAATCAACCTTTTCTTTGTGACTTGTGGTAACTAACGAATTCTATGCTAAATCCATGTCTACGTACGGTCTAGGATCATCAGCCTGTTATATTTGTTACTCGAAGAGAAATATCATCATCATGGCTTGATGGTGGTATATTTTTAGCTACTAACCGAATAAGTTTTGAGCTGAACATCCTCAATTGGCAGTCTATCTTCAGGGAAAGGACACTCGATACCATTCTCCGGAAATGCAGCGCATGGCTGTGGAGTTACTTTGCTAGAAATTCCCTGTATGTCATTACAGTTCCATTGTAGTTCCTTAGGTTTCTCAGTCAAACTTATTCTTACATTAGAGATGCAAGTTCCTGTAAAAGGATCGTTCTGAATTCCTTCAGGTCTTGCCGAATAGGTGACATTGTCAGCCACTATATCTTTGTAATTTATTCCTTTGATCTCAGGCAGTGCTTTCGGATCATACACCTCGTCAGGATGTGACCCATAAGAGCCTGTCATCCAAAAGGCATACTTCATTGTCTTCCTGCAGGTTCATCTCTACCAACCCCATAGGAGGGCAATGGACGGAAAGCTGGCCATTCTGACTCATCCTGGCAATATAATCATGTAGAAGTGCATATATATACACAAGGAAAAAACCCTATAGATACATATACATGAGAAATAACAAGAATTTTCAATCTAATTTGATGATGCCAATGTACATATGATCAAGGGCTTCACTCCCGTGTAAAACTAGGTGCAACGACTCAAGATAGATTAATATATTCACACCCAAAAAAAAAAGAAGAAAAATCCAAGTGTACATTTCTAGCACCAATAGAGGATCTGATCATACTTTGATGTCCCCGGCCCCACGTACAAGAACTGTTTCAAAACCGACCATGACCACTCAAAAACTGCTTGTCAAGATCATCAATCAGTTTTCCTCCATTACCTCTTGAAGCTCTAGATTAATAGGGGATGAAGTCATACCCGAGAAGCAAGAAGGACTGCATCCTTGTGTAGGAAAAGAGTGAAATGGCTAGTGAGATTAAAGCTCCCAGTTAACCATATTTTCCTGGTGGCACAATAAGTTGTGCTCCTCCATCTGGTGCATACTTGCTTAGTTTCTTGATATTTTTTTTTTAAAGCCTTTGTGTTGGATGTTTTTCCATCATCAACTCCTCCAAAATCTGTCAAAACTGCACTGTGCTTCCGACAATTCATCGCTTGGTACTCTATGCCAGTGCCTGCTAGTGCTGAACCAAGCGATCCCAATATCAAAACAAACGATATGATTATGTCCTATACCTGTAAAACATCAAATAAATCTACATCATTAATCTCAATATTATCATAATAAGGAACGAAAATGGTCTATAACGAAATTCAATAAATCATCAGCTATTAGGTAGCCCATCGTCAAGGTTACACTCTACCGCTGAGTTATCTCCCGTCAAGAAAAGAAAAGATGAAAATGAAATGAAAAGAATAGAAAAGGAAGAGGAAGAGCAATTGATTGTTTCTCTTGAAAATAAATTAAATATTTTTTGAGAGAAAATGTGTAGAGACGGACTAGAGAGACTACCTGGAGATGCTGTCTCGATCTAGCTAGGACATAACTCCATTTTGTACAAGTGAAAGAGAAGACTAATTCATTTTTTAGTTAAAAAATGGAGAGCATTTATACAGTTTTGTTTGAATGAATATTAAGGAAAAATAAAATCACTCCATGGAACAATTTGAGCAATTACCATGGAAAGATTTGTTTTTTTTTTTTTCTAGCCTCCAAAAATACCAACTATATCAGTAACTTTAAGTCCATGGTGGCAGTAAGGAAATTAAACCTGGCGAGTATTTTAGATCTTGATTCACTTTTAAAGAAAAGTTAAAAGAAGAAAATCAAAGCATGATGATGATGATGATAATGATAATGATAATGATAATGATAATGATAATGATAAAAGATTACAAATTCTTTAAGCATAATGAATATTAATTAAGGATGAAATCCAGATGAAATTCTTTAAAAATCAATGCAGGAAATTCAGTCAAACCTTTTTAAGGTACCAAAATAATGTATGAGTTTAAATTATTAGTATAGTGGAGATGTCATGCACGTTTGCATGCATGGCGGGTTTCTTTTTCTTAGGTTTTTTTCTTTCTTTTTTTCTTTCTATTTATTTATTTATTTTCTACAATAAAATATAATTTGAAATGAACTTTCCGTTGGCCCGTTTTGGTTTTAATGTTATTTCTATTTTATTCTATGATTTTTATTTTATTTATTTGAGAAAAATGGCAACTAGCTTATTGTTAACAATGATAAATGATTAAGAAAATATGTATTCTATCGAACTCATGTCAGAGTTGAGAAATAAAATTTACATGATTCCCTCTATGTTAAAACAAATTGATTAGGTTTTAAGTTGACTTACTAAGTTAAAATTTGTTTAATAATTTTTTTTAAAAAAAGAAAACCTTATTATATATGAAAAAATGCATGGGGACGATATTCTCACAGATGGAAATGGAATCTTGATATAATATACAAGTGAAAATTGTTTCTAGGATATTACTTTGGTCTAAAATGAAAAAAACACAATTCATTAAGTTGGATCGCTAATTACATTAAATTAATAGCAGATGTAATTTAGTTATGACAACATTCATGGATTTTGTTTATTGAAGAACAATTACACTCATGCTCTCAATTTAATCATTAAAAAAAATATTCTTCAATAACAGAATGCATGATTGTGTTTACTTAGTACTGTACTATAATAAAAAGGAGAGATACAAACAAATTAAAAACAAAAAAAAATAAAATATATTTTGTTAAAGAGACAATATAAAATAAATATGTTTTTGGAATATTTTTAAAATAAATTTTTATATTTTTAAAATAATAAAAAATATAAAAGATATATTTTTTATGTACTCACTATTTATTAAATAATAAATCATAACAATAGCCTACTAGTCTCCTTCATACGAGAAATTTATTATTTGTAGCCAATATTTTTTCTAGTGCAAAGAAAAAGTCAATTTCCTTGATCATGTGATGCATAAAATTAACAATATATATATATATATATATATATATATATATATATATATATATATATATATATATATATATATCTAATTTTGCCTCCATGTAAATATTATCCATGGCATGGATACTAGAGGATAGAGATTATATGTTACCTTGGATAGGGATATAACTAGAACCTTATTTACAAGCAACAAGACTTTCAATGCAAATTGGAAGTATGCTTTCTGGCTCATAACATGGTTTGCCATGGTTTAGTTTTGGGTTGGGGAGTTCCTCTGGCTTAGGGATATAATGGTAGCCATAGTGTGGTAGTTTTGGAAAGATGAACTTTAGTATATCAACATTTGGTTTTTGATCTTAGGATTTACTGGATAATGATGGACTAGATAAGATAATTTTTTTTGTAAAGTGTGTTTATTGCACCTTTGGATAGAATAAAAATTAATTTGTATTCTGTCTAAAGTTGATCTAGCAAAAAACAATTTGTCCCACTAAAAAGGTAAAAACAAGCTTGTCTAATTTTTAATATAAGGGTTAATCTAGTTGATCCGGGTTAATATAACGATAAAAATAATTGTTACTATAGTTTTAAAACTCGACTAGGAGCCAACTCAAGTCACGGGTCGGATTGATCGTTGACCCAGGTCAACATAAAAATAAAAATGATTATTATCATAGTTTTAAAATAGACTCGGGGGTCAAACTGGGACCGAGGTTGGGTTACGGGTCGGATTGATCATTGATCCAAGTCAACATAAGGATAAAAGTAATAATTATTATAGTTTTAAAAGTCGACTTAAGGTTCGACCCAGGGCCAGTCCTGAGTCACAAGTCAAGACCATTGACCTGAGTTAATGTAAGAAAAAAAATGGTTATGATCATAGTTTTAAGACTCGACTTGAGGGTCGACTCGGAATCAGGCCTGGGTCACGGGTCGGGTTGACCATTGACCTAGGTCAACGTAAAGATAAAAGTAGTTATGATCATAATTTTAAAGCCCAGCTCAAGGGTCAAACCTAGGTTAGGCACGGGTCATAGGTTAGGTTGACCATTGAACCGAATCAATATAAGAATAAAAATAATTTTTATTATAGTTTTAAAACTCAAATCGGTGGTTGACCTAGGGCTAGGTCTGGTTCACAAGTTGGGCTAACCATTAACTTGGGTTAACATAAACATAAAAATGATTATTATCATAATTTTAAAACTCGAATCGGGAGTTGACCCATGGTCAGACCTGGGTCACGAGCTAGGTTGACCATTGACTCGGGTCAACATAAAGATAAAAATAATTATGATCATAGTTTTAAAACTCTACTTAGGGTTGACCTAGGGTCATACTCGAGTTGACCACTGACTTGAGTTACCATAAGAAGAAAAATAATTATTATCATAGTTTTAAAATCTAACTAAGGGGTCGACATAGGGCAAGGCACAAGCCATGGGATAGGATGATCAACCTGGGTTGACTAAAAGCAACTTAGAAATAAAAATAGTTATTATCACAATTTTAAAACCATACTCGGGGGATCAATCTAGGATAAGACCTGAGTCACAGCTTAGGAGGATTAACCTGAGTTGACCCAAATTTTTTTAAAAAAGAAAACAACCTTGTTTGGAACAAAAAAAAAATCAATAGATTTTTTACTTGTGTTTTATCTCAAGTCGACTGGGTCGCAGATTAATTCAAGTTTTTGACCAGGACATGTCAAACTAATCATTCCTTTATTTTTTTTTTTCTTAAACTATGAACAATATAGATCTTGGAATGACCAAGTCTTATCTAGTGTCTAACAAATAGAAAATAAAGCAAATTGTCTAATTTAATTCAAAACATACCAAATCCAAGACGAAACAATCAAATATTATCTAGTATACCATTTACTACCTTAAAGTTAGGTTTTGATCCGGGAAGGTCTTGTTTTGGCCATATCCATAACATGGATTGGCAGTGTATGATTTGGGTGTGGTTGGTTTTGGTTGATCATGGCTAGGGTTAGGGACATCAAAGGCTTATTTGGGTTTGAATTTTAGAACATAACTAGGACCGGTTTTAAAAACTGATTTGGGTTCGAGTCATAGCCATAATCAGCAGCAGAGGCAAAGACCAACAATGATAATAGAAGGATAGAGGTTGCAAAGAGAAAATGGGTTAGATCCATTGGAAGAAAAGGTGAAAGCTGAAGAAAATGTTCGGTAACTTTTGGTTGCTAATGGGTTAGGCTAGCATTAACAGGGAGGTAGGTTTATTTACAGGAAGGAGGGTCTCCAATTATTTTATTAATATAATGTTTTAAAATTATTAATTTGTTAAGAAACTTGGTTGCACAATGGTGGAGGAATATATACGTGGTGGGCACTTGTATTAAGAGATACTACCTTGATAAACAGTAAAATGTACGTGGACCATTATAAAGAATTACGTAGACAACCAATATAGCTCTTTTTATCGTAAGAAAATTATTATTAGAAACTTAGTTGTCAGCATATCCCATTGCAATGTGATCTAATTTTAATCATCCTTGACGCAATCGATATCACGACAGCCTTAAAAATAAAAGTAATAAAAATATATCATAGAAAGAATGGATTTCTAGCATTCTATTCTTTGATGGGAAATGATCTTGTTTAAGGAATCGCCACCTAGTATTATAGTCACTAGGAACCCTAACTGGTCAACAGAGATTCTATGGTTCGGAACTGGTTACGTAAAAGGAAAGATATTATCACCCCTTAAACGTCCTGCCTGAGACAGGCTACATTGCTAGTTTCGTCTTAAATTGCTAAATGTTTATTAGTTTACGCTATGATAATTTGCTTATAATATTCCTGACTCTGGCGCCAGTGAATATTCAACTACGGATACTTCCAACTCTGGCGTTGGTAAATATCACGTAGCTATAAAATAAATTAGATCAATATTTTCTTATTCCCGACTCTAGCACCAGTGAATAAATAAATAAAAATAAATTTATTTTTATGCATGCACATATTTTTTATTTTTCCAGCTAAATAAAATAAAATACAACGAATAAAAATACTATAAATTTAAACCGGTATTTTTATTTCTGACTATGGCGTAAGTGAATAAACCAATAAATTTATATTATTGTTATTCATGCATACACATTTTTTTATTTTTTTACCTTTTTATTTTCCTATATTTCTTATTTTTTTATTCTTTTATTTTAGCCCACATGGCCCGGCCACTGGCCCAAGCCAGTGGCCCGGCCGGGCAAAAGCCAACAAGAAGCACGCGTGCTGTGTACTGTGCGAGGTAATTAACAAACTTATTTGATCTGTGAAGGCGAAAGAGAATTATTCTATGAAAGCTAAAGAAAGCTTACCTGTTCTGCTAGAGTGCTACTGTTTCGGGCGAAGATCAATGAACACGCTCCTCGCTGGGAAACTGGAATTCCTCCTTCTACCTTTGCTTTCCTGCCCTCTGCTTCTTCTTCTTCTCTCGGTCGTTTGTCTCCTCTCTGCTTCTGTTTTTTATTTTAGAAATGAAGGAACGAAGATGATGATGATGCCGGTTCTCCCCGATGGTTTTGGTTCTGGGTCCTTCTTCTTTTCTGCTATCTTTCCGTTTTCTTGCCTTCTTGTTGCTGCCTCCGGTTCTGGTTTTTTTCTGGGTTCTGTGTGCGCTTTTTTTCCTCCCCTGTTGTTGGGGTCTTTCTCTGGTTTTTTGTCCCAAAATCCCCCTTGGTTCCGTCTCCTCCTTTCGTCTTCGGTGCCCAAAATCCTCCTCTGTTCTGGGTCTTTTTTCGTCAGCTCCCCCGTTGTGTTCCTGCTTCCAGTGTTCTTTCCCCTGCTTTTTAGTCTTCCTGTGTTATTTGTCTTCCCCCTCCTTCGGTTTGTTCGGTGCCCTCCTGTCTTCGTCTGTCTCCTGCTCTGGTTTTCGGGTCCCTGGGTTTTCCTTCTCCCCCCCTTCCTTTTTCCCTTGCTACTCACTGCCTTTTAAAAGGCCAGAGAGCCTCAACAACCATTACCCCACGAACGGGATCGTGGTCCACGATTTGCTGCAGATTTCCTGTTGGATCGGTTTCTCCGTGCGAAACGGAAGGGATTAAGAACAAAGCTTCCAACGGCGCCGTTTGTATCCTTGAGGCTAGTTTTCACTTTGGACCCTAAACGTTTTAAACTTAACAATTGGATCTTAATCAGTAATAATCAATTTCTAATTGTGCCTTTGGATTAATTTCAATTGAACTCTCAGTTATAGTGTCATTTACACAAGAGTCCTGGTTTCTTGGACTATTCAATTTAGTCTTTAAACTTTAATTTTCTAGCAATTTTTCTTTGAATAAGCTCCAAACTTTAGTATTGCTTCAATTAATCCCCTGATTCCATTAATTAATTAAATTAAAGTTTAATTAAGTCTTCAAACTCATCAATTCTTCAATTAAACTCTTGATTTCATTAATTAAAATAATCTAAATTTTAATTAAATCAATTCTCCAATTAAGCCCTTGATTTAATTAATTAAACTAGTCAAGAGTTTAATTAAATCTGTAAACTTCCAATCATGTTCCTTAACCCAAATTTTAATTCATTCTTCATTTATTTTATTTTTACTTATTTTTCATCATTTTTTAAAAAAATAAAAAAAATTAAAATAAAAAAAGGTCAAAATTTGGGTTATGACAATCCTTTTATTTATAAATTTATTTGGTTAAAATAATATTTTATAACATGTATAATCCATGTATGATGCTAATTAACACAACTTTTCATTTGATTATGTATTTTTTTTTTTACCCGGGTATCCTCACACCCTTTTAAAGGGTGAGACCAGTTTCGTTCAGAGTTCGTGGTTGCCCTTCCCAATAAGTGTGATTTCTGGGTATCGAACTTGTATTCTCACCCTTGCAGGGATATAATAATACCTTAACTGCCAGACCAACACTTCATTGATTCATTTGATTATGTATGATAATTCATGTAATTAACTTTATTTGTATTATTCCTAGTATCTGTTGGTAAGAAGAATGAAATTAGATCCAATACCTATAAAACATATTTACTAAAATCTCTATACAATTAACATATAATTTCTAAATTATTACAAACCTTTTTATGATTTGAAGTATTTATTTATTTATAACAAATTCATTTATATGTGTGTGAGAGGGGGGGGGGCTTTCTAGTCTAACATTTTAGTAGATGGAAAATTTCAAAGATATGACAACCACATAATTAAGTGACAAGCGGCCCTGTCCATTTTCTTCTTTATATTTTTAATTTGTTCTTTTGTCTAAATAACACTACCAGAAAATCGGATAACACCAACAGAATTACCAACAGAATTTTTTCGTCAGAAATTTTTAACGACGAAATAATTCCATCGGTGATACCGCCGGTATTTGCTGACGGACTACTTCCATTGGTATATACCGGCGGTATCGCCGACGGTGAGAAACTTTTTTTGAAAGTTGCAACGGCATGATGACGTGGATTTTTTTCAAGCGGAATAATCGATGGAATCACCGACGGCAATTTTCTGTCGGTGAATCCGTCGGAAAACGGCGGTACATATTGACTCTGCCGACACTCTCTTCCTCTGTTTCTCCTTCTTCTTCCCCTTTTTGTTCCCCATCCCACCTCTCCCCTCCCAAACTGCAGCCAACCACCCATCCCAACTCTGCCCTCTTCTCAACACAAGCACTCAAGTTTCTTATACTTTTGTACGTGGTCACAATATCCGTTAATTCTTGTGGATTTTATCATTTTTTGTAAGTAAATCTATCATTTTTAGTTTTAACTTTTTAATGTGAATTTTCTTGTTTTTTTAGTATATAAATAAATAGTTGATAGTTGATAATAGCTTGTTTAACGGGTTTGTTTTAATTGTTATCAATTCTATTGCGAAGTTGTGATTTCCGTAAATTTATATATGTATAAATTTGTATGTATGAACGTTGATAGTTGATAGATAGTTGATAATTGATAATGAATATTTAACACAAGTGTTTTTTTAGTTTGTTGGATAATTGATAATGCATGAATATTTAACATAGGAAACCAATTTTTTTTATGTTTTATAGAGATTTAATAGAAGTCATGGATGATCGTTCATGGATGTATACTCACCCCAAGGATTGGGGAGGATGGATTATTGTAACGATGTTCAGGGTTTTATTAATTTCGCAACATCTATCCCGAGAAATTTTACTGATGGCGGTATTAGGTGTCCATGCAGGAAGTGTAAAAATTTAAAGTTTCTGCATCAAGATGTTGTAACGATGCATCTTCTAACCAAAGGGTTCATGCATGACTACCTGTGTTGGTATGCACACGGAGAACTATTTGTTCCTAATGAGAGCATGGTTGAAAGGGTGGTCGAGTCAACTTCTAGTGCTAGCAACATACATGAAGTTGGAAATGAGAACAGTAATCCTTGCAGGAATATAGTTATGGATGCAATGAGAATGAGTGAAGGTAATGTTAGTGAATTTCCAAACGTAGAAGAAGAACCTAATGAAGATGCAGTAAGGTTTTTTGATCTGTTGAAAGATTCTGACGAGCCATTATGGGATGGCTGCACGAACCACAGTAAATTATCGATCGTAGCACATGTGTTCACCATCAAGTCAAATCACGGGTTAAGTGAGGCCGGTTATGACAAGATTATCGAATGGGCGAGAAGCATTTTACCTAAAGGAAACAGGATGAAAGAGAACTTCTATACTGCCAAATCCATGATGAAACCCCTCGGTTTAGGATACCAGAAAATTGACATGTGCCCTAACTTCTGCATGTTATACTACCTTGAAAATGATGAGCTGACCGAGTGCATGACATGTGGGTATTCTCGTTACAAACCCAGAACTGGAAGAGGAAAGACTCTCGTGGCATATAAAAAACTTAGATACTTCTCAATCACACCTAGACTGTAGAGGTTATTCATGTCACCAGGGACTGCTGAGTACATGACATGGCACCAATCACATCATGCGGTTGATGGAGTGATGGTGCATCCTTCTGACGGTGAAGCTTGGAAACACTTTAACAGTGTGCATCCTCACTTTTCAGCTGAATCAAGAAACGTGCATCTTGGGTTGTGTATAGACGGATTCAACCCATTCGGGTCATTTGCTGCTCCTTATTCTTGTTGGCCGGTCATACTGACGGTTTATAGCTTGCCACAGGGGATGTGTATGAGGCCGGAGTTCATGTTTATATCTATGGTCATACCAGGTCCGAGCAGTCTGGGTCGGAATATAGATGTTTGTCTTCGTCCGTTGATTGATGAGTTGACGCAGTTGTGGTCCTCTGGAGCTTTGACTTATGACATCTTGAGGAAACATAATTTTGTTATGAGAGCGTCTTTGATGTGGACTATCAATGATTTTCCAGCTTATGGAATGGTTTCTAGTTGGAGCACGCATGGAAAGCTAGCATGTCCATACTGTATGGAGAACAACAAGGCATTTACGCTAACAAACGGGGGTAAAGTTTTTTTTCTTTTACTGTCACCGTTGCTTCTTGTCGTCGAACCACAGGTACAGAAAGAACATGAAGGATTTCTTTGTTGGCAGAGTTGAAAAGGATGTTGCACCCCCACGTCTTTCCGGTGAAGAATTGCTTGATGTTGTTTCAGAGTACAGTGACATTATGGTTGGTCTCCAATCAGGTAAGCAGAAGTTTCCTGGTTTTGGTTTGACCCATAACTGAGTGAAACAAAGTATATTTTGAGAGCTTCCTTATTGGAAGACCAATCTTCTCCGACATAACCTTGACATCATGCACATTGAAAATAATATGTTTGAGAACATTTTCAACACCGTCATGGGTGTGAAAGGGAATACAAAGGACAACATCAAGGCTAGATTGGATGTAGTGTTGTTCTATAACTGTAAAAATATGGAGTTGGTTTGTGATGGGTCACGGGTCGCAAAACCAAGAGCAAGCTTTGTGTCAGAGAAAAACGCACAACTACTAGTCTACAAATGGCTTAAGAGTCTGCGTTTCCCCGATAGACATGCCTCAAACATATCAAGGCTGGTTAACACTGAGGAATGCAGATTATATGGAATGAAGAGTCATGACTGCTATGTGTTTATGCAAACACTCATCCAATTAGCTTTTCGTGATTTGTTGCCAAAGGGGATATGGGATGCACTAACGGAGATCAGTCATTTCTTCAGAGATATATGCTCCAGCAAGTTGAATGTTGATCACATTGAGAGGCTTGAAACAAATATCATAGAGACAATATGCAAACTTGAGATGATATTCCCTCCATCATTTTTTGACTCCATGGAGCATCTACCCATACATTTACCGTTTGAGGTAAAAGTTGGAGGACCGGTCCAGTACAGATGGATGTATCCATTCGAGAGGTTAGATATTACAGTTGCTATGTAATTCATAATTAATTGTCAGCTACTGTAATTGTGTTGTGTGTGATCTAAGTGTGCAGGAGGATAGACACAAATAAAGAGAGCAGGTGTAAAAATATTGATTGTTTCACCGACGGTACTGACGGAAATAAATGCCACCGACAACATTTATGTTCTGTCGGTAATTTCGACGAAAATATTGGCATATAAAACTGTTCCCCCTCCCCCATTTGGTTCATTTTTTCTCTTGGCTCTCATCTCAATTTCTTCTCCTTTCCGTTTGAGTTTAGTTTTTGGAAGAGATTTGATTGTTTTAGTGGTACTTTTCAACATATTAAAAGGTATGTAATAGTTTTTTTATTTTTGTATTTTTTTTATTTTAATTATCATTATTTTTTTTGGTGTTCTTTGTTTTGTGTGTTGTTTATAGATAAAATCTAAAAATCAACACACTATTAAGGTAAGCATTTTTTATTCCCAAATTTGTTTTGAATTAATGTATTGTTTTTTTAGTTTTGTGTATTGTTTGTTTTGTATTTAGGATGTTTTGTTTAATGTTATTGAAATATAGAATTAAATTAAATTTAATTAGTTTATATTAATTTTAATTTTAGGATATTATTGTTTGTATTGAAATAATTGTTATTGTTGAATTTATGTTATAAATGTGAATTGATATATAGAATTAAATTTAATTAGTTTATATTAATTTTAATTTTAGGATATTATTTTTTGTATTGGAATAATTGTTATTGTTGAATTTATGTTATAAATGTGAATTGATATATATAATTAAATTTAATTAGTTTATATTAATTTTAATTTTAGGATATTATTATTTGTATTGGAATAATTGTTATTGTTGAATTTATGTTATAAATATGAATTGATATATAGAATTAAATTTAATTAGTTTATATTAATTTTAATTTTATGATATTGTTCAATTTATGTTATGTTGTTTCTTATTTTGATTAGTTTTAATTGTTATTTATGAATTTGTATTGATGGTAGTTCAAAATATATAGACGTTGAATTTCTATAGATGTTAGGTTGTATATAGTTGATTTTGCAATATTTGTGTAATTATCAATATTTGTAGGTATAAAAACTGTGGGTAATCTCTACTATAATGGAGGTGCTGTTTATATTTTTTTTAATGATTGAATTGGTATAGATATTAGGTTGTATATATGATATTGATGGAGATTATATGGATTGTGGGTATTGTAAAGATTGCAGATTTGAAAACTATGGGTAGTCTCTAGTATACGGAGGTGCTGCTGAATTTTTTTAAAAATAATCAAAGTTAATTTATGTAATAATTCATATACATTTGTGTAGATGCGTCGAATGAAATCTACAGGATGTCATCAGGAGACAGTTGCATCTAGTTCTTCTAGCAGCGAGGAGGACATCTCCTTAGGTGCTGATCACGACGATGCATCTGCGCAATCTCTACTTCTAGCGCGATTTCACAGCGCAGAAGCTGTGTACCTTCACAGCGGGGTCAATTCACCCGCAAGTACCAAGCACAATGGAAGGATGACCTCTCAATGTAAGTTTGTTTAGGTATTACTTTTTTTTAATACGTATAACATAATTTATGAACAACTAATTAGTTTTTTATTTTTTAATTTCAGGTTCACAAACATTGAGGCTGCCAGAATAATTACACTGGTGTTGAAATCGTCGATGGAGATTCTATTATTTCAATGGAGTCAGGTCTCCAGACATCCTGAGTGGAGACCTCATATCGATGCTTGGTTTCAACGATTTTAGGTAGGTGTTAATTTTTAATTTCTAGTTTATTTTTAATAAATAATTTTTGTAATTTTATATCTTGTACTATTTTTATTTTCAATGAATTATTTATATATATAGAATAAATTTGAGTGGGATAGCGCGGACAACAATGTTGTCAAGAGAGTATGGGAGAATCGCACGGCAACTAGGTAACATCAAAAATAATATTTATTTTTGATTTATAATTTTATGTTCTAAATTCAGTTACTATGGAATTAGGTTGCGTGATTTTTCGTATGACACCAAAAAAAATAGCGAAAAGATATGCGAGGGACAACGGTCTTGAAGGATGGAATGAGATGGCGATTTGGCGAGAATTTAAACCGCCATCATCTCAGGAGATATATGGATGGCATATATTGAGCACGTGACGTCTGAGCGGTTCTCACGGCGCTCACAATCCGGAGCCATCAACTAGAACAGGCAAATTCATGGTTCGGTGACCACGCACACCGACGGCTCCGTCCCATTCAGCGCACATACGAAGCGGATGGTAAGATTAATTTAAATGAAATATATTGTTAATTAATTTATTGTTGCTTATAAATATATTTAACTTGCAATCTTTTTTTTTCCTTACAGGCTACGTCTTTTGGACATGAGCCGAGTCCAATGGAGCTATTTGTAGAGACGCACATGCGGATTCAAGACCGCCAAAAGGAGGTGCAGCAGTACGTGGACAACCATGCTCAGCATTTTATGGTATATTCAATCAATCATTTTATCTCGTAAGTTATTATTTTCTTGAATTGAATATGATGATTTTTAAAAAAAAAAAATTAGGAGACCTATAATAGCCGGTCGAGAGAGAGATATGGGGACGAACCTTTGACCCAACCAGATTTCAATCTGGATTTGTGGATGGAGGTCGGATCATCTGGTAAGCCCGATAAAAATCGGGTCTACGGGCTCTCCAACACTACGGTCGAAAAATTATGGTCGGCCGGTAGTGTCTCAACCGTTGGGAGCTCTCAATCAGTATCGAGCACCCAGTCAGAGGAGTTTTAGACTTGAAACAACAATATGAACGCCTCTCAACGGATTATGCTCAGTTCCATCAAATGGTCATGGAGATTAGATCAAAGATGGGTGATGATCTATGTGCTACTTCTTTTTTGGTCGTACAGTCCCGGCAACAACCAGCCTCCTTCTCCCCCAGCTCCGCCGCTATTTTAATTAATTTAATTTTTAAAAAAAAATTAAATTTGTAATGAATATTTCAATGAATATTATTTAACATTATTAAGTTTTTTAACTGTTAATAAATAATTTTTAAAAAATATTTTAAATCAATACCGATGGATTTATAGAGGAATATTTCTGTCGGTATTTTAGTATAGTAAACTACCAACAGATTTACCATGGCTTTTACCGACGGAAGTATTCTGTCGGTAATTCCATGCCACAATCATCGACGGAATATCCGTCGGTAATTACCGTTGAACATACAAACGGATATATTCCATCGGTAACTTGGTGGCGGGAAAAAAAAATTTAGCGCTCGTAGCCGTCTATAATACCGTCGGAATTTCCGTCGATAATTAATTTTTTTTCTTACCGACAGAAATGGCGATGGAATGCAAAATTACCGACGCTCAGGACTCCGATGGAATCATTTCGTCAGAGGTTTCGTCAGTAATAATGTTACCGACGGTTTGTGTTTCTTATACCGACGAAATTAATCCGTCGGTAAAACTGTTTAATGACGTAGTGTAATTCTATTCATGACGGACCTATTTTTTTTCAATTAAAAACAATGACTAAAATAAAATAGCTTTATATGAACAAAACCTATATTTTGTTTTATTTTATTTTTTTCCTGGCTTTTTAAGAGATCTGCAGCATCTTTGAACTACATGCTCCACAAGTTTTTTTCTTTCTTTCTTTCCTTGGTTTGTCACGATGGAATTAGAATTATCTCTTTGAAATCTTAATAAGTCACGATCAAGAAATTAAATTAATTTCCAAGTAAATTCAAAAGAATGCAAAATTATAATTATCATTACAGATAATAATTCATTGAGAATGGATCGAGTAATGACTAATGAATTAATGGGATTTTAAATTGTGGTTAGTTGATATTTCAGGATAAAAAAATAAATATCAAAGAAGCAAAAACAAATTTGATTGAAAAAATAGAAACATAAATATAAACTGATTTGTTTTTATAACAATTTTTATATAAATTTTTATACTTTTAAAATAAAATATACAAAAAAATTATTCTTTTTATTTCCAATCAATTACTCCATAGACATAATATATAAGAATCTTTACAGAAAGAAAAGGTTATTTTATATTTATGATCAAATATAGTGTAGAGATTGCATCAAAAAGTTTAATGTTTTTTGATTACGTACAGTTTTATCTTGTAGGCTTGAAGGTCATACTTTACTCAAATAAAATCATTAATGTCCTGGTTCTGACAATTTAATTCATGTTTTTACAGTGAAGATACAAGTAGATCATTGTTGTTACCTATAAAAGCTCTCTTTTATCTATTTAGAGACTCTCTGATAATTAAATTAGTGTTGGTTTAAAGAAAGATTGATTATAATTTTTAGAAAAGACTTTTAAGATTCATCAATCCTTATAACTAAAGAGAAAAACTGAACCTGACGTAATTATCTTTGTTTCCTCCTTCTTGTAGGGGAAAGATTTACTTGTCTGATCAGAATAAAATATCTTTGATTTATGATCTCATCAGAATAAAATATTTTTGATCCATCAAGGAGGTTTGGACTCAACGCTTGATTGCGCTCGGGAACGATAGGCCTGGAAGCTCGCCGGAACCACAGGCTTCTAGGCTCAACGTCTAATTGAGCCTAAGAACGACAGATTTAGCAGCTCGTCAGACTCATAGATGTCTAGGCTTAATGCTTGGCTGAGCCTAGGAACGACGGGTCTAGTAGCTCGCCAGACCCACAGAATTTAGGCTCAGCACTTGATTAATCCCAAGGATGAAAGATCTTAACCTTTTGATAATTTTGAACAAACAAACAAAAAACAATAACTATTGATTCATCGATAGCCCTCTTAATCTTTAGATATTATATAAGTGAGACACTTTTTATCTTTCCCATAAAGTCTTTATGCGTCCCACTTGGCATCGTTAGGATCCTCAAGTTCATATGCCTTCTTTTCATAAGTAGAAAGTTCATCTTTCAAAATAAAACAACAACTAGCACTCAATGTAGTTCTTGAGCAGTTTTATTAAGATATATAATGACATAAAAAAAATTTCATCTAATAGTAGGGATATAGGGTTTTTTTTAATCGGAATCATTTTACTTTTATCTTTTTATAATTTTATTTTGTCGGATTTATAAAAAAAAATTCTGAGTTTGCTATCTTAACACATCAACAAGTATGTTGTTCTTTTAAAAAAAAACCACATTCACAACCAACACTTAAATTTTTTTAATTTTTTTATAAAAAAGATCTCACTCCTATCATAACACATCATAATGCGAGCAATTATCAGGTTATGTCGAAGATAAAATGCCAGGTTTCAAGTTTCAACAACAAACGACTAGAAAATGAACATGTGTATCTAAAAGTATCCAATTGAAACTTGCCAAGTAGCAGACAAGAGCATCCCAAAAAGGGTGTGGCGGTTAGGGATGATACTGGATGCTACGTGGCAGAATAAGAATCCAATATAAGTCCCATGTGATTCGCTGTCGCTTCCGAGACAATCCAGAGGCGGTTCAAGGACCTCGTATTCTCCTGTTTGATTCCGACATCTGTCATCCTCCTCATGTCCACATATTGACCACCACTTCCTATCCAAGTGGTATAGTGATAAAAATTTAAAATTAAAAAATTTATTTTTTTTATTTTAAATTTCAGCAATGTTATTATTAATTATTAATATAATAACAATTAAAAATTTACATGGTTATTAAATTCAGAATCTATAAAATTAGTTGAGATGTGTGTAAGCTGACCCGAACAGCTATATTAATAATAATAAAAAAACCTCCACTTTCTTATCATTTATCTTTTTTTTCTGTTGAAATTATGTTTCATATTTTTAGCTTTTATTTTTAAATTTTTTTTATCAGTGCGTGTGTATATATATATTAAATAATTTTTATTTTATATAATTATATTTTTAAGTTTTCATAAAGAATTTATAAAAAAGGAAGATGGAGACAGATTTAGTGTACAGTAGACCAATTGATATTTTTACACTTGAAAGAAATATACTTGTAGAAAATAGCATAACATAAAACTTAAAAATTTAGAATAAATAAGCATTTATCAAATACAAAGAAATTTCATTTTATACATATTAAAATCCTTTTGATCATGTTTAAATTCAAATACTCTAGATATTTTATTTAAATTGTTATCTTCGTGTAATTTAATCTGTATATTTTATTATATTTATTAAAACAAATTAAATGTATATGATTTAATTAGTATTCAATAAAAATATAATAATAATGATTTAATTAATTATTATTTTAATTTTTTTACATGGTTTAATTGAATTTGAAATTAATAATAAAACTTGAAACATGAATAGTACAAAAAAACATCTAATTAGTGAGTACAAAAATGGTAGCAAATCTAACCTTGTAGATTTTATTTTACTAAAAAATAAAAAAAGCCATAAAAGCACAAAAAGTTGTTTATGGTCTTCCATTTAAACCCCATTTCCAACTTCGTTAGACCACCCACAATCCCCTTCTTTCCCCCCCTCTCCAAACCTTAACACCACCAGCCACCAATTATGGCGTCAGGAATCACCGCTGCCACCGTATCCAAGCCCTCCGGGTACATCTTCACCTCTCATCTCCTTCAAAAACCAATAACAACAACCTCACTTTCCCTTCCTTTTATTCGACACCAAAACCTTCTACACTATGGATTCAAAGTTCCAAGAAAAACAAGCTTTGCTGTTTGTTTTGTAGTTGAAGATCAAACGAAACCAATTAGTGCCCATCTCGAGAATCAACAAGAAGAAGAGCCTAAAGATGTTAACAAGAACCAGATCTTGACGCCTCGCGTGGCTGAAAGATTGGCAAGAAAGCAAAGAGAAAGAGATACTTATTTGATTGCAGCTGTTATGTCTAGTTTGGGGATTACTTCCACGGCCGTCTTGGCTGTTTATTATAGGTTTTATTGGCTCGAGGTAGTTTCTTTTTTTCTCTCTTGTTTCAAATCCTGTATTATCCTCAGACCATCTTTCGTGTATGTCCATAGACTCTAGAACTTGTTTGTGTGTGGTAACAGGGAGGGAAAGTATCTTGGCCTGAAATGTTTGGTACATTTGCTCTTTCAGTGGGTGCTGCTGTGAGTATCAATTTCTTTTCTCAATTATTTACTGGGCTTCCTTCTTCTTGTTTTTTGAGGCTCAATTTGATGTTTTTTTGTTATTTTTAGGTGGGGATGGAATTTTGGGCAAGATGGGCTCATAAAGAACTTTGGCATGCTTCTTTGTGGAACATGCATGAGGTAATGCTAAAGCCATCCAACTCCTAGCCAGTCTCGTCTCCATGAAAATGCAATAAAGATTAGTTTTCTTAATACAAGAAACAATCAGGTTCAGTTCCTTTTCTGAATGATTTGTTTTTTATGTTATCTTGCAGTCTCACCATAGACCAAGAGATGGGCCATTTGAGCTAAACGATGTATTTGCCATAATCAATGCAGTCCCGGCAATTTCCCTTGTCGCTTATGGTTTCTTTAATAAGGGCCTTGTACCTGGTCTTTGTTTCGGTGCTGTAAGTCTCACTGTCTTTCCTCCCTCCCTCCAATCTTTCTTGGTCTGCTACATTATCATTAATTTATTTCCATTCCTTCCTAACGAATGGACCTAACTAATTCTCTAATTGTATGACTGTTGACTAGAAATCTTCAACTTCCTAATTCTCAAATTTACCCTTTATTTCTGTTGACTTTGTTGATCAGGGTCTAGGAATTACAGTGTTCGGCATGGCCTATATGTTTGTCCATGATGGTCTTGTTCACAAGAGATTTCCAGTAGGGCCCATTGCAGACGTCCCATATTTCACCAGGGTAGCAGCAGCTCACCAGGTAAATTTATAATTTGCACACCTGTCACTGTTATTTGATCATCTTATGGTGCCATTCTTTGATTGACGTGTTCCCAAAATTTGACCATCATGATACCTTCTTTTTTGTGATTTTGACGTTGGCTTTAGATCCACCACTCAGATAAATTCAATGGCGTCCCATATGGGTTGTTTCTAGGGCATAAGGTGAGTTTCTTGGACCCTCACCTAGGTTGAGGCTACGTTTGTGTTGCGGTGTACTCCCAACAATCATGAAAAATTGAAACTTTTTTTTTGTGTGTGGAGCAGGAAATTGAGGAAGTTGGAGGCCAAGAAGAATTGGAAAGGGAGATCAATAGGAGAACCAAATCATCCAAGGGGTTATGATTAGTTAAATCTGCCAAAATGGGAAAAATTTTGGATCAATTCTCAATGTTAGAGCCACAGCCAAGTCAATAATATGAGAAAATATTTTCAGTTTGATTGCTAGTTCCATACCCCACAGGAAGAAATTAGATATGTAGGATGATGACTATTCAATGTGGGGGACTATATACTAAAAAAGGAAAAGAAAAGAAAAAATATTGCAAAGAGTGCATATCTCGTACTGTTATAACACCCCTCGTATGTTTGAACCTAAAATGATTTTGAGCATTGCTGCTTACATATCTTAAGCTTGTAATTGTGTGTAATTTGTACAAATATCCTATATTGTAATGAAATAAAAGAGAGAATAGCTCCTGTTGTGCTTAATTTATAGCACCCAATCTTGTCCTTGCCGCTGTGTTTTTCTTTGTTCAAGTAGCAGCAAAAGGATCAATTCCTATTTCTCCAAAAAAAAAAAATCTACCATTCAATTCCATCTTTACCAAATACTTTACCTGCAGCTCTATCTTGCCTAAAATGATGTTAAATTATGAAGCCGGCATGCTAGAGGGTGTTCATAGTTGCTTTTTAAAATAATTTTCATACTAAATTATATTAAAATAATATTTTTTTTAATTTTAAAAAATTATTTTTAAAATCAATACCATCAAAACATAAAAAAATTAATAAAAAATAAATTTTAAATTTTTTAAAAACATGAATTGACTTGCATTTTCAAACAAACATTTAGTTATGATCTTTGGCCCGCCACACATACACAACACATATATATAAACACGTATGAGGAATATTGAATGAAATTCTTTTAAAATGATGAGATTATAATGTTTTTTTATAAATAAAAATTTGATACGGTAATATATTTGATAATTCTTGGGTAATTTTATATTTTCTAACCCTAAAAATGGACCGAATGATTAAAATTGTACACTTCATTTCTTATTTTCTTAGTTCAAATCTTGGAGTAATTATACAGAAGAATTTATTAAATTCTTATATGAATGCATTAGCTTGATATGATATATGTATTCTTAAAACCGTTTTAAAAAAATTTAATCTCAATTAATATACAAATGATTAAAAAATATAATTCTTATAATCAAATAAAATAAAAACAATTGCATGTGACAACCGCCCTCCTTTTTTGGTATTATCAATGCCCAGAGAAACTCAAGGAAAAGGTGCACGTCACCGTATAATTGAGTTAAGGTTCTTGCTTGACTCGTTCACTCATATACGCTATGAGCTAATTCATTTTATTTACGTTAGTGATTATTTTTTATAGTATTTATTTTAGAAATATATTAAAATAATATTTTTTTATTTTTTAAAAATTATTTTTAATATTAATATATCAAAA
>Ga0325405_1000035_pt1 | contig 117932 bp, 57 predicted proteins | sample PopdelMetagenome_21_FD_205663 | JGI IMG/M metagenome (GOLD analysis project Ga0325405, IMG submission 205663) | Populus deltoides microbial communities from Bellville, Georgia, United States - Xylem-Control-R2 | ecosystem: Host-associated > Plants > Phyllosphere > Stem > Wood/Secondary xylem...
AGCCTACATGATAGATGCAGTTATTTTCAGATGGAGTGACATGGTTCCAGAAACAATAAATGTATATAATAGATTTATAAAGGCTGTGATGTGTATCATATCTCTACTTACCAAATGCTGAGAAAAATGATTTATATTGACAATCATACAGAGAGTTCAAAAACTCTGAAAGGTGTGGGATTTTCCCGATCACTGTCAAGATCTCAGGAGCATCCACCACCTGCCAAATTCAATAAAAATTAGAAACGCTGAGGCATAATCAGCAGGAGAATTATACGTCAGAAGACCAAATCGTAACCTTAAATACCTTTTGCTTGAGGGAAACTCTATCCAGTGATATAATGCTTGTAAGGACAGTATAAAATATGAAGGTGTCATATGGGAAAAGTTCATATGTAGTGAAGGTTGAAATAGAATCTAAAAATAAATCGGCTGCCTTCTTGAAATTTCTAGTGGACAAGCAATACAAGCCTTCATAAACCTTTAAACGGTTCTTCCTTTCCCAATCACCTCCCTCTTCAAACAAGCTGTCATAAAGACATAAACACTTGTAATGAAAAAAATACAACTTCTATGATTTTGACAAGGCAGAATCAAAGAAAAAATGCAATTAAAGAATTCATGTTTTTACTTCTTTGCTTTGTCAATGCTCTTGGAAATGAGATCAAAATCCATGCAGAAAAAGCCAAGCTGTAAAGTATAGAACACCAAGTCCATCCTTTGCCCAACCGCAACTGTTTTGCCTTCTGTCACCTTGAGTTGTTCCAATGCTTTATCCTGGTTCAAAAGGGGATGGGTGTATGAGTAAGATATTCACCAAAAAGAAAATAAATGAAGCAAAACAACTGTTACAAAAAAAGTAGGAAGTCATTGTTAATCACCTTGTCACCAATCCGAATGTAGAACAAGGACTTAGCTAAATGAGCTTCTCGAACTTCACTTTCACCTAAGTTTTCTTCAGCATCAGCAATCCTATAAAACAACCAGAACTGAACCATATCAGAAGAGTAACCAGGCACTCTGCAGTTTTTGAATCTGAATAGCATGCATAAAGCAGAATACGGTGCTAGTAGTTCAGTACGACCATCTGAACCATGAAGGTGTCCCATCTTTGAGACTCTATAGCTTAGATTCTACAGAAAAGATCCCAATCCTTCTATGATAAGACCCATCAACAACACTTAATCTGTTATTCATCTATTCACAATAATATCCACAATCCATGAAAAAAAAAGGTGGAGAATCAAGTTCTCAAAAAGTCATTTGTTGAAAGGTAGTTGAGATCTTATTTTTTATTAAAAAAAATATATTCATGAAGAGACTAAACTCATAATAATCATCGTAGGCAAGACAGAGAGTAAGACACTCAAACAATGCTTCTTTGTTGTATAGTTACATACACATCCTCAGAAGTACAATTTAATTAAAATTTCAAACAATCTATGATACTCTAATTAAATTTATTGTCCCACATCTTAATCACACTATATTTACTTCTTGCAAATGCAAGCATGTGCGATCACCATAGAGGTAGACACATTTGGGAGATAAAACTTACTCCCATTTGAACAATCAAAAGAGCAAGTGTTGCTATCTCCATTTGGAGTTCCTAAGCCAAGAGTGGAATAGCATAAAAGAAAACTGTCATTGGCCTAAGAAAATATTTCAGAAATTTCCTGTATTTAGTGAACAGACAACAGATAGTAATGATTCCTTCAATAGCATCTTCTAAATCTCAAACCACCACTTCAGTAGGATCTATGACAAATTGAAAGGCATTACGGCATTAAAATTTTTAGTGAACAGACAACAGATAGTAAAGATTCCTTCAATAGCATCTTCTAAATCTCAAACCACCACTTCAGTAGGATCTATGACAAATTGAAAGGCATTACGGCATTAAAATTTTTAGTGAACAGACAACAGATAGTAAAGATTCCTTCAATAGCATCTTCTAAATCTCAAACCACCACTTCAGTAGGATCTATGACAAATTGAAAGGCATTACGGCATTAAAATTTTTAGTGAACAGACAACAGATAGTAATGATTCCTTCAATAGCATCTTCTAAATCTCAAACCAACACTTCAGTAGGATCCATGACAAAATGAAAGGTGTTATGGCATTAAAATTTACAGGGTTTAACCAGGGCATAACTCAGGACCGACTTCTTATAGTAATAAAACATGAAATCATAAGCTCCAAAGCAGTGGGAGGAGCAAGGGGAAGCCACCACCTATAGTCATTTCTGCCTTCATCTCCAGATTATGTTCAAATAATCACACCCCACTATTTTTCAAATACATGCATTACATTAGAAATATATATTCCCATAATTTCCTCTTATCACAAACGGAAATATCCTTGCACAATCAAGCTAGTGAACCTCATAAAGCATCCCTCAACAGCTGCAGGATCTCTCAAATTAACCATTCCCTTGAAAGCATCTTTGAAATCTAAAAAACAAGTTTATTTTCACCCTTCTTTGGTTTCTAGACACTACTTCAGCATAAAGACAAGCAAATTATGCACAACTAAATGAAGTGATTACTTCTAAAAAGGTTCAAATCCAATTGAATTACACATATGTACTTATTCAAATACACAAACAACTGACTAATCCCATTATATCATCAAGTTGCAATCATTTCTTCGGTTTCACTAAATGGATTTTCATCCCTCAGCAGAATTGCTTACTATAGACTTCAAATCCTTTTAAGCTTCTGTATCCGCTCCTCACTTTCATAGACCCATCCATCATCAGTCACCAATCCATTTCAAACCATGCTTTTAAAACAATATGATTACATCCCAAATGAACCCACCAAATTTAGACTCGATAACTCTTCTTAAGCTCACCAAGTTAAAAGTAGCATTTATGTTCTCCTCAATTGCAAGTTCATGCTTGATTAAGAATAAACTGTAGCAGGAGATAGATGTTGTGTGAAACACAAATTATGAATACATAATATAAAGAGGGTTAATTATGAGAAACACATTACAATTTCTTAGATTATATGTTCTCCCATATACATTTCTGCTCATCATCTTCAGACAAGAGCATGCTTCATTTTAAACTCCACAACCATTAACAGTCAAATTAGGGACTAAAATCTAAATTAATTGGCACAAAAAAGAAAATTTAGATAAACAGTCACAACAAAAAACAAGTTTAAGTGTTTATTCAACTGCTCTGATGTATTTATAATTAATAAAAAAATCCACCAATATCAAGCCCAGTCTAATGAGGTCAGAGTTATAGTTGAATTTGAATAATAGTTGAATTCGTCATCCCCAGGCTAGCATCTTAACCATGACATGTTCATTCCTTGCATATGCTAATTTATTCCTCGCATATACTAACATGTATTCTGCTGCCAAACCAGTTAGACAAAAGAGAGAGCATTTGTGTTTGAAAACTTGCTTCTGGTTTGAGCAATTAAGAAAGCAAAACATTAGTACATTTATTCAAAGTTTTTAAACCCGGCCTGGTGGCCGGCCCGGTCCAAGGCCCGGGTTCCGGGTTTTGACCGGGTCGGCCGGGTCAATTTCTATTTTAAAAAAAATTCAAAACGGCGTCGTTTTAGTAAAACAAAAAAAAAACAAAAGTCAACGGGTTACAACCGGGTTTTTGACCGGGTTTTGCCGGGTCGCCGGGTCACCCGCCGGGTCACACCGGGTCATAGCTTATACTATTTTTTCATCAACCCGGCCCGGTTCCAGCCCCGGGTCGGCCCGCCGGGCCGGGTTTCAAAACACTGCATTTATTTAGAAACCCCGGGCCAAGGGTGGAATAGAAGTGAGAAAACTCTTGCAAAACCAGCACATATATCTGATTTGGCATTGTTTGACTAAATCAATCTTCTAGGAGTAACACGTAGCCATGCCTCCCTCAAAATGATTTTTAAGATCCCAAAATCAAGACCATTTAATTTTTATTTATTATTCTGCTTGATCATTTCATTCTTTCTTTGTTTTTTATTTATTTATTTTTGCACAATCAGGTACATGCTAAGCATGTCTAAATCCAAGTCAAACTCTTAAAATAAAAGGCATACATTCTTAACAGCAGAAGGGTCTCTCATAATCACGATATGGCTTCCTTTAAAGCATCTTCTACATCTCAAAATCAAGTTTATTTCACTTTGTTGGGTATAAATCATTAAATCCCAAATTGAGATGTACGGTGTAAATATTAGAATAAAACCATAAGACTTCGAACCAACAAATCCCATCAAATCAACAAGTTCCAAATATCTACAAGAGGTTGTTTAACCTCTAAAATTCTTATCCCACGCCCACCAGAACTCCTACACTAAATGCTCCAAGTCTTTTATGCCACCATTTTCACACACCTCTATCATAAGGCCATTCATGACAAGCCAGCCAATCCACTCTAACCAACCTTTTAAAAAACATTATTTCATCTCAAATACACCCAAAAACCTAAAACCAATTATTTTTCTTAAGCTAACAGCTTCCAGCAACATCACATACTCCTCAATTATGGATGTATCCTAAACCTACAATTCTAGCAGGTGATATCAGTAATTGCATAAGCCCCAAAAATTATATAACAAAAAAAAAATTAAAACAAAGGAGCAGAATTATAGAACACCCATGTTACAATTCAAATTCCTTGTTTTCCTACACTCGTTTTTACTCATATTCAACAGCACCACACAAAAATATACCTCACCTCAATCTCCACATCAATAAACAACTCAATTAAAGAATAATTTTAAACAACTGACACTAATTGATAAATAAACAATGGTTCAGCACTACCCAGTTACTTCTATCTAATAATGAGCTCTACTGATTTTACCCTAGTCCAGATAATTAAAAAATAACAGAGTAAATTACTAAATTTAAGATTCAAAATTATAATTTAGCAAAACTATTTAACAAACATGTCCAACTTAAAAACAAAAAAAATGAAAAAAAAGGCTCAAAACTCACTTCTCATCGAGCTTGTTAAGCTCGTCTTCATTCTTAGCTCGCACTGAATCCAAAAGACTCTGATCTTTCTCTAGCAATGACTCCGCCACTAGGGTTTCGTACAAAGGAACCATATCTACTCAGAAAAAACAAGAAATTGAACGAGTTTGGTTAGATTTAAGACAGTAATTGATCACTGAGTCGCAACTCGGCAAGTAATTACCGTCAGATTTGATAGCGGTCAAAACCTCCTCTTTCAAGCGGACCTTCTCGATATCTTGGACGTCATGGTGAGTCAAAAGGAACAGCTTGTGAGCGAGGACGAGATGCGGTTGCTGAGTTCCCTCTTGGTTTTCCATTGTGAATTGTATCGGTGGAGATTCGGCGAGATGGGTTTCTTGAGATTTTTTTTTTGAAAGGGGAGGGAGGGGGGTTTGCGTGAGCTAGGAGTAAGCGAGAGAGTGTAGAAAGGGATAAAATTGAGAATTTTGGTCTTATTCTTATAAAAGGGAGGGATGTGATTCAGTGCTGCTTGGAGTATCTTGTTAACATGGTCCTGATGGAAAAATGAAAAAACATCATTTAAAACCATCCTATTAATTTTTATTTTTTATTTTTAATGTGAGTGTTTGTTTCTATTTTAATTAATTTTATGAGTCCTAAAATTAATAATTATATAAATCTTTAATGATTTTAAATAAACTTGAATTCATAACTATTAAAAAACAAACTCAAAACTTGATTAGTTAAACTATTTTTTAAATTTCAATACTTTTTATTTAATAATTTTATGATTTGTATAATCTTGTTATGTTATAAATAATATTTTATTTCATTTAAAAAAGAAAACGTTGGTTTTATAAATATTTTAAGGTAGGGAAAATTATCCTTTAGATTAGTTAAAATTAAATTTATTTATCAAATTTAAAAAATTACAACTTACATCCTAAATTAAAATAATATAAATTTTTAAATTGAATAAAAACATCAAATTAGACTTATATATAATATACATAAACTCAAACAAATAATATATATAAATTTTCTCTCATCCAAATATAATTTATCTCTCTTCAAATATATATTTTTTTTATCTTTCATAACTATACACGAGCCCAAATTAAAATTAAAATCCATCATTTTTAATTAATTTTCTCTTTTCGCGTTGTTGACATCTCTTTTTTTTTTTTTTTAAAGCAATTAGTTATGTTTGTTTTTTCTAAATTTCAAACCTCAAATTGAAGCTCATGAAGAAATATAATTTTTAAATCCTTTTCAAATTATTAGTGAAAGAAAATTGATTCCGAAAAAAGCACAAATATTCATTTTTCAAGAAAATTCATCTTGATCTTATATTTTAGATTGCGTGGTAGTCAAATGAACTCGGGTCGACTCGATATTCTTTCAATTTTATTTTTGTTTATTTTCACATTTCATTATTTAGTTTGCTTGAGAGTTGAATTCCATTATTTTATTCAATTTTTTTTGTATAAAATTATTCTGGTCTCACAATCAAGTTGTAGATTTAATATTTTAACTTAAATTTATTTATTTTTTTTAAATTAATTATTTTTAGTTCATCCTTCAATATTTAATTTGTTGGTAATTAAGTTTTGAAGTATTGTTATGATATCAACCATAACTTTATTAATAATATCAACTAATTATAAAATTATCTAATTGCATCAATCAAAACTAAATTTATCTCAAATCAACAATAGTATTAAATACAACAAGTAATCCAGAAATCAATTTAAACCTTAATTTCTCTAATTCAAACCTAATCAATTTCATAAATAACATTAATTATATAAAAACACATATAATAGCATCACTAAAAATCCAAAATTATCTCAACATCAACAAAATACCCAATTATCAAACACAACATAAATAATCATATAATCAAAACTCAAAATTTATCTCAAATTAACAATACTATTAAATACAACAAGTAATCCAAAAATCAATTTAAACCTTAATTTCTGTAATTCAAACCTAATTGATTTCATACATAACATTAATTGTATAAAACACACATATAATTGCATCACTTAAAATCCAAAATTATCTCAACATTAACAAAATACTCAATTATCAAACATAACACAAATAATGATGAATCAAAACTCGAAACATCTCAGTTCAATAATAAAACTCATAAAACTAAAAGACAACACAATTGTTTTACCTTGATTTTTTAATGGTTGGGTGGTGGTTCCACCAGTTGTCACGGCAAGTAGGCTGTCAACCAAGCTTGGGCAGGTAGTTTGCAATCAAAAAATAATAGAAAGACTTGTGGAAAGGAGGGGAAGATGAATCTGATATTTTTGTCGAGGATTAGAGAGGTTGTTTTTGACGATTAAAGGCTGTTTTTGTGGTGGTTTCTTGGTTTTTAGGGTTTTCCTTTTGAATGAGTGATAACCACAAAAAACACATGAGTGTTTATATACCTATTGTAACCGTGATTTAGAATCGTGGTTGTATTATGCAATTGTTATTCTAAATGATAATGTTTATTAAAATTATAATTCTGGATAGTAGTTGTGTTAAATTATGTTATTTATGCTATTCCTCTAAAATTTTATGCTGATATTTTTCAAAAAAATTCCTTGATTCTCCCTTGCATTTCGAGTTGCCGAAAGCTTGAGCACTGAAAACCCTACTTCAAAGAACCACAAGTTCTACTCCGAGAGGTGATATCGCAAGCTACAGAATGGCACGTTGTCTGGCTACTTCTTTCACATCATGATCACTCGTGTTGTATTTTTTAAGGTTGTATTCTAGATTATAGGGACATATATATATGAAAATATTTGATTTGGTGTATAATAATAATAATAATAATAATAGTAAAGATAATAATACTAATAAGAATACCAGTGATAATGATAATTCATCATTTAATATTAAATTTATTAAAAATTGAGTCTTTTTTATGTATGATGTTTTCGATCTAATGACCTGAATTATAAGTTTGAAGAATTGATGTGACTGTCATTCTTTTTTATTTTTTGTTTTTTTTTTTAATTTTATTATTCAACATTGATTTTTTAAATAAAATAGCTTTATGATTTTTTTAAATTTTTTTTCTATTGGGTTAACCCGATCTAATAACTTAGACCACGAGTTTTATAGGTTAGCATGAATTGACTCGTTTTTTATTACCTAGCTTATATATCTACCATACTATCTTGGATTGACTTGATGATAATTTTTTTTCTCTATTTTTTATCTAATTACACACTTTCAAGAGTTTTTCCTCGTGTAACCATGATTTGTTTTTTTATTTAATTGTTTATTATTTTTTATTATCTAATTAAAATAAAACTGACATATCAAACATGTTTAATTCACAAAAAGATCACAAATATACAAGCTGCACATATCATATCCCGGGTAGAAGCTGCCAAGTGCTAAGCCTGTGAACCTCGAGAAAACGGTTGCTCCTTCCACATATTTTTCTTCCCAAATCACACTAATTGCTATTTTCTTTTTCTGCTCTGAAAATTTTTCCTTTTACTGCTGCAGCTGGTCCTTTGGTGGTTCCTTTAAGAAAATATATGCCTTCGGTGATTCCTTTACAGACACTGGCAACACCAGGTCTGCGTCAGGTCCTGTTGGTTTTCCGCCATGTCTCAAACCCTCCATACAGCAGCACCTTCTTTCATCACCCCCACCAACAGATACTCTGATGGGCGGCTTGTGATTGACTTTGTAGCTTAAGCATTGTCCTTACCATACTTGCCACCTTACCTTGGCCACAAGGGCAACGCACCTCATGGGGTCAACTTTGCTGTTGCTGGCTCCACGGCAATAAATCACGTACGCTTTCTTTGTCAGGAACAACCTGAACCTTGCCATTACTCCTCAATCTATTCAAACTCAAATGATTTGGTTCAACAAGTTCTTGGAGAGTCAGGGATGCAAAGGGGCAGTGTCATCGAGGCATGAGTGCAAGGCAGTACGTGATGATGCATTGATCTGGGTTGGTGAAATCGGAGTCAATGACTATGCATACATTGTTGGATCTTCCGTGTCAAGTGACACAATTAGGAAGCTTGCAATCAATCATCTGCATCACCGGATTCCTATAGGTAATAACCGAGCTCTCATGCTTCTACATGGCAATAATTCCATTTTAATTAACAAGCAAGAACAATATTGCTGTTGATATCATTTATGTTACTTGACTTTATGAAATTACAGACATTGCTGAAGAAAGGTGTGAAAAATATTGTTGTTCAAGGTCTGCCTCCAACAGGATGCTTGCCACTGGCCATGGCCCTGGTCCCTGTAGATGACAGAGATGATTTAGGCGGCGTGAAGACTCTAAACAATCAATCCTACACCCATACTGTTGTTTACCAAAAGACGGTGCAAGATCTCAGGAAATGGTTCCCTGATGCTGTCATTACTTATCTTGACTACTGGAATGCTTACTCCATGGTTATGAAGAATCCGAAGAAGTACGGATTCAAAGAGCCATTCATGGCATGCTGCGTATCAGGAGGTCCACCCTACAATTTTGAAGTGTTTTCAACATGTGGCTCATCTGATGCAAGTGCCTACCCAAACCCTTCTCAGTACATTAACTGGGAAGGAGTTCATCTCACTGAAGCCATGTATAAAGTGCTCAGTCGCATGTTTCTGAGTGGAACACAGTCATCCTCCATTTGCTTCCTTGAGGGGCAGGAAACAGCACGAGTGAATGGTTCCTGATCTAACAAGCTTCAGTAATGGTGTTTATGGTCAATGAGATCTAGCTATATAGTTGAGTACTTGAGTTAGCAGTTCAAAACATACATGTAGAAGTCACCAAATATACTCTATGTGAGACATTCTTTCTTCAGTCTTTGACATTTCTTTTCATAATTTAAGACATATTTGAACTCGAGGAGGATGCTTTGCTTGGATTTTGGAGCAAGATAAAGAAATAGAGGAGGATGCTTTGCTTCCCAAAATGACAGGCAGATAGATCCTGAAGGAGATTTCATGTAGCTCACAGAAATAGAAAACTAAGCTTCCTAAAGAAAACATTTCTAGCCTCCTATGAACGTACTCTAATGATATTGCAGCTTTAGTCTTTGAATCATACAAGCATTCTACTCAGAATCTCTCATCAAGAATAGGTTGATAATGCTTCAATGAATTGGATTTCTTCTTGCCTGACTACATTATCATATCCTTGTAAAAGCAAACCCATACATCAGGGCACTTGAATCTCATAACAGAGTGAGTGCTAAAACTTAAATCTCAAATTTAAATAACTGTTCAAGATAATATGCTGACAAGAATTCAATTTCTTGCAACATGCTTGTTTACACGAAAAATGATTCTCTCAGACTCTCACAACTTTTTGCTAACATGAAATTTCCTGGAGCCTGTCAGCAAGGGTGTTTCAGTGTAACATTATATACATCCAATCCCACCTTGATCAAGTTGGTTATTGCATCACAATACTACTCAATAATGTTACAGTAGCTGGTAGCAACACTGTGGATGGTGACTGCGACCCTAGCCTAAGAAAAACGAGCAACCACTCATTTACTGCCAGATTCAGAATAAAATATTGAAATTCGTTTAGTTTCTTTCAATAGTCTTAATTTTAAATTTTATCTGATGTATACATGATGCTAGAACTGTTTGGCATTACCCCAATACCGCCATCTGCGAGCCTTGTCAAATTAAAGCAATTCTCCTTAAAATAGACTCATATCTACATGATTTGCCAGTAGCTTGTGACCTAAAACTTCCCAACTACTTCCTCGAAGGGTTGACTTCTGGGTTTAAAGATCATATAGGATGCGCAACACATTCTAGCTCAACCAATTTTTCTGTTTTTACCTTTGAAGACTGCAAAAAGGGTCATCTCAACAATGCAGTTAAATATCAGCCAGAATTCTGCCTTTTCTCTTTACCCTGCAATCCTTGTGCCCTCTTCTCTAACCCTTCTATCCTCCCCTTCTATAGTTTCCCTCTCAGAACATGCTAAGATCCTATTGGAATTAGTAGCAGCACAGGTAGACTCTACTTTAGCATTGCATATTGTCTTGCTTTTATAAGATTCTCGACACACTTCTCCGGGTCAACTTCTATGACAAGGAAATCAATGTGAATAACCTGAATGGTTGATTGTGCAGGACAAAACATTTCCTGCTCTTAGCTAGAGACAGCAATATGCTGCTGAGGAGAAACATAATGGCTTCAACATTTCGACAAAGAAAAATGTATCTATGGTATTTACAGACCGGGTTCTGAAACGGTGTATAAAAATAGAGAGAAATAAGGAGAGAGAGAAACAAAAGAGCGTGCCCTTCAGAATATGAAACAGGCATCAGCGCAACAGTTCTACACATATACTTAGCAGATCACAATTATGTTTCTTCTGTTCTGGTCAGTTGAGCAGGAAATCATACCATGTAGACATTCTTCACAAACTCTGACCTTTTCTTCCTATAGATTATGTAGTGACATAAACTGAAATTTCAAGTATCAAGTTGATCTCTACTGACGCAATCAAACAAGGCTGAGAATACAATAGCAAATTTGTTCATCCATGTATTCTGAAGATGTGGAATATAGTAGCTCCAAACTACTAATTCATGATTTCTGTCACGCATGCATGCAATATGCAAGAAACCAAAATATTATATTGATCAACTTGTTCTGGTATCATTTTCATGGAGAATTTTGCAAATTCAAGCTTGACATGGACAACACTAGAGAATACTACACGTAATCATGAACTCACTAAGTGAGAACAGAAACAAGTTTCTTCATGCATCTAATGTTTCACCTTTCAACTGAAAATGTGATTGTGGAACCTTTCTAAAAGCAGGAAAAAGAAAAATGCGTGAACAAGCATGGAATTCACCACTTATACTGAAGGAAACTTGCTAATAGTTATGTTACAATTAAGAAGGTCAGCATGTTAAAAATTAAAGCATCCAAATTGTTCGAAAGATAAAGATCTAAAGATTTCAATGGCACAGCAAAATGCATGACTGGCTTTCACTCTTCAGCATACCATTCCCATAAATCAGTCCAACAATCAAAGTCAATTCATGATACCGTGACAAATTCCCAAAGCAACAAGCTTCTTAGAGAATTGGAAGAGGCAGATGTCACCGTTTGAAGTATCTCCATGTTCCTTTCTCTATCCTTACACATTCCCAATGTCATTCTGAACACAATAGCCGGGGTTTCTTCCATTGATCATCTACATTATTCTGAACAGTTAATAAATTATGAAAGGAATTTCAATGTGGAAACCTCACCAGACTTTATGTCCATGTGATGGCCTGCTTTTTTTTTTATCCAAATTTGAAATGTCATTCTCCTTGTCTATCAGATTAGATTAGGTGCTCATAATACATCAGGAATAGATCATCCGGGATAACTTTTGGCAAGTTGTTTATATAAAGATAGAACCTCAAGATATCTTCCTTTAATATGGTGTTAGTGTCAACCACATCACTACTGCAAGTGAGAACCCAAAGATCTTCTGAATTTACTCTCTTCAGACTGCCTCGACAAAATGGGCAAGATTCTGACCTTGTGTTCCTGCAAAGAATGGGTGTCAAATGTTAAACCTGTGGGCCTTTTCCACTATTACACGTAATGGTGGACAGTATCAGAAATGAAAGAGATAACAGTGAAGCTTTACAAATTACACACCATTCATGGTAGCATTTGATACACATTGCATGGCAGCAGCTTGGCATGACCATTTTTGTGCAAGGTTCCAAGCAGATCCCGCATTCGTCTTCCCTCAGCAGGTCTACATCTGAAAGCTTCCTCCTATCTTCTAGTCTGTTCTTGACAATCATCTCCAAGAAGTGGCCTTCTTCCTGAGTTACGTCTGGATCCTTTGTATCACCATGAAGACGCTGAAGTGATGGTAATATAACAGCTGCAATTTTGAGTCAGTCAGACTTCAATAGATATATCTAAGCATGAGAACCAAAAAAATTTCCAAACATAGGATGTCAAGATATTATATCCCATTGAGGATTTATCACCAAGAAGTCTTGGAAACACAATTCTTAACAACATTATGGCTTTCAAGAATGAATGCCTGTGTAAAGGTCTCAATGTAACTAATCACTTATGAAAAAAAGAAAACCAGAAACATGATGAATGTTCTGTAAAGCAATATATGCCACCATTCCAATCCTTGTACCATTTTCTGTATATTTTATCAACAGTCATTCTTTAGATATGAAAACTATGGAGGAAGTACATTTTTTTTTACACACCATAGAATTGCCTAATAGTTGCTTTCCGTCCACATGAAGAAATCTTTGGCTTCCTGTCTGAGCATGCCTAAGAACAGAAGTAATTATTCAGATCAGCAAATTTAAAGAACTGTTGTTTGATTCTTGAAAAGGAAAAAATAAACTGATTAGTTTGAAAGAGTAAAGCATAATAAGCAGGTAAACAGCTGACCGACCTTGTATACAACAATGTGGAAAAGGTTAAAATAAGTTGAAAGTAGACATGTACATGAGCAATCCATCCATTGGAGCAAAAACAGAAATATGGGTGCCAGGTGATTATAAACCAGTTTCATTTGAAGACAGGAACCACTTTTGGCTCTTGGAATAGAAGCTGCCCTGCAAATGTCAACCCTCAAGTAAATTCACACATGAATGAACCTCAAAGAAGTAGTGTTGTAGTCTTAGCAGTCCAGAATTCAGTTATGCTTTGCTATGCTCCAAAATCCAAACAAAACATAGAAACTAAAATAGTAGCATAAATGAGGCTAACTCTGCAAATTATAGTACACAAAACACAGCAGAAACACCATATTTTCTAGAACGAAGGCTTGCTCTTCAAAATGCAAAATAGCTATAACAGAAGCAGTTGCGTCATTTCTGGTGTGCCAAGTTTTTTTTATTATTATTATTACAGGCTATAACTTCAATTCATCAACAAGAACTGAGCGTGGACTGTCAACAAACCATAATTGCCCAGATGAGTGTTTTGTAAGAGAAAGCCTTGAATAGTACATGTAATCATGGAATTTTTCTGGTTCTCCATAGCATAATAATAACATTACAAGAAAAAAGATGACAGTTTACAAGTGAAACACAACACACAGGCCAAAAACTTCTTGAATTTCAACAGCAGCAGAATCTCAAGCAACTAAATGAATATAAACAGCAAAGAAAACCAATATCCCAAAAAAGAAAAAGAAAAATAGAAACACTCAGAGAGAACACTCACAACACATTAGCATGCTGAATATCAGCCTCGAGAACCTTAAGGGAGTCTTTGTACGATGACATCGCAGCAAGCTCAAGATATTCCATCATCTCTATTACTTGCTTGTGGTCTAAATTTACTTGAATTATTAATTTCAAGAACAGAAGAACAAGTATTCCAAGAAAAAAATGAACAAAAAAGGAAAGTGGAAGCTTTTCTTGCTTGTTGAACAAAAACAAAAATCAAAGAAATAAAAGGGAAAGTTCGTTCTTTGGAGTCCAAAGCCTGGAAGGGGTGAGAAAGCAAGTGTACGAGGCAACTTGGTCATGAAACTCACAACCCATCACATACTTAAACATGAGAGATTTTTTATTTTATTTTTTTGTTTATAAAATTTTCAGTTGATTTTATTTTGGCAAACAGTTAGGATTCATGGTTTGACTTTGTTCTTGGTGCTGGACAGTCTGCCTTTTGGTGGTACAGTTAGGAGTAGGTACTTACTTCCTCCAATCAAGAAACAAGCTTTTTTGGCAAGAAAGAGTTCGGGAAAAAGATAATGTATTTAAATCCTAATTAATTCATTTTGATCACCAGAGCTGGATTAAACATTTGCTAAGTTCAACCCTTGATAGGCAGAGCCAAGGCTAATGCTGCTCTGCTCGACTATGATTTATTGCATGGCAGCACCCTCTGTGAGGTGAAATATGGATTGGTACTAATCAAAAATGTCGAACAGAGTACAAAGAAACAAAAGCCAATCTTCTCAAATGCATCACAATACATATACATTACTCGTAGGACTATTCCATCCTCTCCTTTTTTTCTTTTTTTAGAGAGAGAGATATGGAGACTTTGACTAGTAAACGGATGAACAACACTTACCCACCTTAATTATGAGGAAAGCATCCTGCATTTAATGAGATAGGACTCGGCATTTCCAAGGCAGAGACGAAAGAATGGTGGTAGTAAGCAGCAAAAGTTTCGCTTTCATTTTCACCATCCTTTGGTATTAAATTCCAAATTTATCTACAGTTCAGTTTAACTATGCTACTAGAAAAGATTTATATAATTTAGATTCATTTTTAACTGATCCAGGCTCAGGAAACTCGTTGAAAAACCCCTCCCCCCAGCTTTCTAACAAATGGGCTCTCTTGGTTCGCCTCTCTAGGCCTGTAATATGATACAGTCCATCATCTTACAAAGTCACAGAAAGCTAGAAGACCAATCCTTTTAATTAGACATTGATGCGATTCTCGCAGTGGGTCTTAGAAAGCCCAAACAGATGTAATAGAAATATAACATAATAAAAACATATCTTAAATTCCTAGCACTGTTAGAATAAGAATTTTCACTCTACAAATTATACAAGAAAGACACTACAAAACTAATTAATTTTTAATAAATCAATTTAATTAATTAGAGGATAAAAAAATACAAAACTTTCTCACACAAACTGAATAAATTCGACAGCAACAATATTATCAAGTCAGAATATTTTATTCTTATAAAGAGTATTTATATTTTTGAAAATAAAAAAGTTAATAGATCTACTATTATGGTCTAAATTGGTCCACTTACAAAACTAACCCAAAACATATTAATAAACCTGAAAGTATGGATTCAAACAAGTCTTGAGTTGTACCTGAAATCTAATTAATAATTAAACCCAAACAAGTATTGGATCTTAACTCATTCATCAAACCCAAAAACATAAATTAAGAATAAAAATCTAAGCTGCCTAAACTTAAAGAGATTCAAAACAAATAAAAGACAATTGGAACTAAAGTATTTATAGAGTCCCTTGCCGTCACACACATATCTTAGAAAAGAAATGACTCCAAATTTTCAATAAATCCAGACTATATTAGGAATCCTTGTAGCCTAAGCTTATGCAAAAGTTTAGGACCTAAATAAGCCTCATTTTCATCTCTTTTTGTTGTCTAAATTTAACCCATTACAGGTTTAAACTGATTGGGCTAGAAATAGCCAAGAAAAAACACTTTGTCAACGAATCTGTCAAAATAGTAACAACAACTTCGACCAATTTAAGTACTATGTTCACAACCTTTACTTGATTTGAAATTTTATCACAATATAATTTCATGTGTCTAATATCTTCCTATAAAATTTTAGCTCGATAAAATGTATGGAATGAGAGATATTCCTAATATTGCAAAACTGTCAACAAACATTTTAAAGCAAGATTCGAACCTAACTTGGTTCATGTCCGACATTGACTAACTGCTCAGTTTTACTCTATCTCCGCTTTTGATCCCCCCCTCAATGCAAAAGCTTTTGTACTATATGGCCATTAAGTAAACTAATGGTTTAAAGATTATCAATTTCGTTCTGTTTTGCTTAGAATGACTGGTATATCTTGTACTATTTTTAAAAAAAGAATTTTGTTTGTTTTGTTCTGTGAATAGTTTTTTCTTCCTTTTGTTTTTTTTCAAAAAAAATATATTTTTTTTTTAATTTCATCATTTAACACTTGGTTTATAAGAGATTGAAATTTATAATTTGTTATGTTTTGTTTTTTTTATGGTCATCTTAGTCTCATTACACATGTCACAAGTTTGGTATGTGAACCCGATTGATTTGAGTTTTTTTGTTTATTTTTTAATTGATTTTTTCCCCAGTTTAATCATTAAATATTTGGTTGATTATGAATTATGCCTTGTCATTTGTTTCAGTTTGTTTTCTATGAAGTTATCCTAATCTCATAAACTACGTTGCAGGTTTTGTGAGTTAACCTAAGTAGACTTAGGTCGTTTTATTGTGTCATTTTTTATATTGAATGTTTTCTAATTTCATCATTCAACAATGAATTTATTGGGAATTGAGCTTCATAATTTATTTTTATTTGCTTTATAAGAGGTTATCACGGTCTCATGACCTAGGTCGTGGATTTGAAAGGTTAACTCAAGTTGACTCGGGTCAATCCAAAACGTTGTTGTCTTAATATTTTTTTAAAAATATCGTCTTGAATTGTTTTTAGTCAAATAATGTTTTTACCAATTATCTAGGTTATCGTTAGACTCGTCAAGTCAATCGAGTAAACTCCTACACAGTTTAAATTTTTGTTTCTATTAGAAAAACATTAGCTAAGCTTGCATGTTTATTTTTATGTTAAAAAATTTGATCCGACATGTAGTGTAGTGCGGATATAAATGTTTAAATTTTAAAATTATATTTAGACACTTTATATTGTGTTTGGAATTTAAATTGTATAATTTCAAGTTAATTTATCTTCGGATTTGATTTAAAAATATGTATATTGAATTAATATTTTGAATTATTTATATGAATAGTACAACTTCGAAATGACACGTCAAAATACTCTGAAACCAAAATTTATCATTTCAATTAAAAAAACAAAACTCTAATCATATCAGATCTGAATTCGTCAGACATAACTCATAGGGTAAACGTTTGGATAGTTAGGATGCATTAATTGTCATTTTAGATTATAACTTGCTCCTTTTACATTTGAAATTATAACTTTTCGGTATTTCAATATTTTAAAAATTCAATTATGGTATAAACTTTATTTTTCTTACTTTTCGATCCTTAATTTGAAAGAAAAAAAAGAAAGTTGTTAGATTGTAATGGTAGAAAAAGAAAGTTGTTAGATTTTGATAGTAGATAAGTAAAATTTTGGTTGATATCGATTTAACTTATGAAAAAGATCGATCTTGGTCTCAATAAATTTCATTTGATAAGGAGAGTATCACTTATGCGTTCTTTGGAACTTACATCGCTTGGGATAATAGATCTTAGCTCGGAAAATTTTTTATTTTGGTTTAATTTTGGGGTTTTGGACCTGTTTTTGAATTATTTCAGGTCATATAGGAGTTTATAAAGGTGTATAAAGTGTTTTGATCAAAATTGATTGAAAATATATTTTTAAGTAAAAAAAATCATCACTTTTGATTTTATGGCCACCCTAGTGGTTCAGAAGTGGTGTGTCACGTGTTTATATTTTTTTTTCAAAAATCCCTTAAAAACTATATATATATATATATATATATATATATATATATATATATATAAAAAGTTAGCATGGACACATAAGCCTAAGCCTTTTTTACCCTAAGTGTCTCGGGCCACTCGTATTAGGCCTGTGCATCTAGGTTTTTTTTAAATAATTTTTTTTTAATTTTATCTTTAAATGTTGGTTTATATTGAGTTTTTCTATTAATTTTTTCTTTTAATTTAACAAAAATTTATGGTGTTTTTTAGTGCAATGCAATTTAATTTTTACTTAATTTATGGATAAAATCTCAATTTTTTTCTTGTGATATCAAGAGACATTCTTTCTTCTTCATAGCTAAATTTAATTTTTTTTCTTTAGTTTTATTAAATCACTTTCTTAAACCAATAACTTTAAAAATTTATAATTTGAGAAATGTGAACTTTTATCGTGTTGCATAAACAAATTACAAGTAATTACTCAAGTTACCGATTTTCAAAAAAAAAATTAAAATTGTCACCTCAATTGATTTCCATAATTCAGATAATTCTCGACAGTTCTCCTGTCAAGCAAGACAAGAAATGTTTGTCGCCAAAGCCTGGCTCGATTTCCCTAAATGAAACGGTGTCGTACAAGTGATAAATAAATAAATAATACTAGGTTAGGAATAGGACGGACGACAGGAGCACGCCGAGCACGTAAAAGGAAGTAGCAGCAGTATAAATAGTTTCTCATGGAAGGAAAACCAGCTGTGCGAACAAATATATAGAGAGTTTGAAAGAGACTCCTCTCCTCTGTTCGCTTTGATCTCCTACACGCATAGATTCTACTAGCTCAAAACTCTTGAGGGTTTCCACCTACTTTCTCTTCACAGCCAGAGCAAGAGCCACCACCTTGTAAGTTCTCCCTCCATTATTTCTTCTTCTTTTTCTGCCTTTTGGTCTCTTGATCACTTTAAAATCTTTCTCGGTTTTGGGGTTTCGTGGTTTTTTAACCCCTTCAACACTCTTTCTCTCTTCAATGGACTAGGGAGATGTTGTGTTTATAAGAAAACGCTAGTGCATGGTTGGAATTCGGGAACCACTTCCAACTTAATAGATCAGAGAGCTAGCAATATTCTTTTCTTTTTTTCTTTTCAAACTCTCGTGGGTTGTTTCTCATACTGTGGATTTGCCCCGAGATCATTCCTCTAATTACTTGATTTATGCAAAAGAAAAGGAAAAAGGATGTATACTTTGAAGGAAAGCACATTTCAAGGATTTTTTTTCCGGATGTTGTCTTGTCTTGGTCCCACCCTGTTTCCTTATAGGAATCAGAGGTCAGTGTTGCTAAATGCCATGGTAGTAAGTTGAGCTTAGGTCATCTAAAATTTTATGTTCTCTCCATTACTTTTAGAGTGTATGCATCATTCTTTTTTTTGTTATATTAGATAGTTTGTTTTCTCCTTCAATATCATTTTGGCGGCAGTACTTTTTAATGCCTTGTTATGGACATTATTTTGCCCTAGAGTTTCCCCAATTTGCTGCAATCTGAAACTATGATCCGTGACTATTGAACGAAGAAAACTCTGAGCTTTGTAATATTTGTTTTAATATCCATCACTTATTTGCCTCTTTTGAAGTTTGTACTGCTAAAACTTTGGTGTGTGTTTTTGACAATGCCATTGAAATTGTTTTTTTCAAAGTAATTTTTATATTTTTAATGATCTTGACATATCATATCAAAACTATTTAAAAACTCTTAAAAAGCATCGATTTGGTGCTTTTTCAGATAATAAATACTCTTAAAAGCATCCAAACCGCAATAGCAAACGATGTTTATAATAGTAAGCTTCAGGTTAAGAGTAGATACTAGATTTGCTAAAGTGTTGATCTAAATTTATCCTAGCGCATTTGGATCGTCTTGTTAGATAATATATACAAAGGATGCGTGGAAAATCATGATCCTGTTCCCATTTTTGTCAACACATGTGCATCACATTTGTTGATAGTTTGTTTTGGAAGCAATTTGTAGATGTTTTCCTTTGCAGTAATTAATTCCAATCTGAGTTATTGATTATGATTTGGGGCATTTTGAATATACTTCAGATGTCTATGTGAATCCAGATGCTCATTTTAACTTTGCAGGTCAAGTTAAGTAGTTTATGACTTCCGTTTTCCAATTATTTGATAGCATTCAGGAATTTACAACACTTAGAGTTGGAAACAAGATAGGAAAATGTAGTTGGACGTTCCTAGACCTGTAAATTTTGTGGCTTGCCTTCTAGCTCATTAGGGTGTTTCACTTGGTGTCCATTACCCTTTGTTTTCTTCTCCATTATTTTCTAAATAGTTCTCCTCTTGGTGCTTATTTTTTTGTTTTTCCTTTTGTTTTTTTTTAACAAGAAGCCCTTCTTATTACAATCTTTCTAATGTAAGAGAGAGTTCAGCTGACGGGAATAGAGATGACTAGCAAGGAGGAAGCTTGTCCAATGTGCACACAGAACTGCTTGATGACTCACGGGAATAGGACAAACTCAAGGACTCTTGTTTCCTCTTTCTTCAAAGTCTTGATTGGTGGTCAGTTTCTTACAGTTTTGGTATGATAACAATCCCTCTCCTCCTCTTTAGGCTACTCTGCTTTTCAGTGTTTTTCTTCTCAATATGCCATTTGAGCACTGCTGCGATCTTCTGTGTGATCATCCTGTGGACGCTATGAAATGCAAGCTGTCTTAAAAAATTGTTGATAATATTAGGTGTCTGCTAAGAAGTGGAATTTATTTCCCTATAAGTGGCATCATTTCCTTACTTTCAAGTATGACCACAGTGTGTGTGTGTGTGTGTTTTGCTTGAATTTCTTGAGCAGTGCCTCATAAGGTAACTGCAAGCTTATTTACTTCTGCACATTAGCAATGTGCTTATCTCTTCTAATATCGTGATACCATCGCAGTACTTTCCACCCAAATTCGCTCCAATGGTGTCATCATTGAATGGCCAAGAAACATTCCTCGAGGATTCAAGTGGGCAACGATGGAAAGTAAAAGTATCCATACTGAATGATTCCTTTGTTTTACAAGAGGGCTGGAGTGCATTTGCCTCAGACCATGGGCTAGAACTTGGAGATTTTATAATTTTCAATTACATTATGGGATCACACTTTGAAGTCCATGTCTATGATAAGAGTGCATGTGAAAGGCTAGATTTTTCTGAGAGAAGAAATCAAAAGGAAAGGACTGGAAATAACACTCAAAATTTTAACACTGAATATGGTCAATGCCTCGCAAAGGATAAAGGTTCAATGAACGTACATGGGTCAAGTACCCCTAACCTCGCTGGTGAGGAGATTTGTCGAGGCCAGAGCAAGTTGAAGAATGATGTGTTAAAAGCCAAGATGGTCGCAAAAAATACTTCAACTAATAAAAAAGAGACTAGAGCTGAGAAGATTGTTTCTAAAGCAGAATGCGTTGAAGAATCACGTGACATGATCAATAGAGAATTAGGGAAGAAACATGAAGATTACGGGGAAACTTTAGTTGACTTGTCTAAGTGGGGATTGTCGAAAGCCAACTTGGGCAATGAAGGAAGCAGAAAAACCAGAGCTGGTACAAAGAAATTGTCTCATCATGCTGGTGCCTCCTTTAAATCCCAAAAAGAAGCTGGCCCGGGTAGCAAAGAGACCAGATAAAGGGTTAGGAAGTACACGAGAGAAAAAGGAATGATGATTTTGATATGAAGAACCAGTTGGTAGATGTTGCTGATAAAAATTCTAGTGAGAAACATTGGGCTTATATTGTGCTTGATTCATTCCTTATGATTAGCTCTTTGATAGCGACCTATGATGAACCCTATCTTGTATATTTTTCTTTAACCTGACGAGTTCTCCAAATCTGATTTTATACTACAAATTATTCCCTTGCGGTGTATTATATATATATATATATATATATATATATATATAATGCCGTGCCTAAGTTACCATAGCCTTATCATAAATGCTGTTATGCTGCAAGTGCTGGTTTGTCGATGCTTTTAAGGAGCTGTTTCTGAATTTTGTCCAGTTGAGGCTACATCACAAGATGTTGCATTGCAGAATGTACTTGTCGATCCGAAATACATTGTTATATGTAATGATAACAATGGTAGACCAGCATCTACAATGAATGCCATGTACTGTCTCTTTTTCGTTCACAAACCCTCCAGTTTCTGCCATTGTGTACAAAATGCCTAGCATATCTACATGGAATAAGGTTACTAGCTATCTTCAAGTACTTGTAATTATTGTCACCAACTCCCCAGTTCCTCGAATCCATGATATTAATGTGACAAGTATAATACCATATACCATGCTCTACTAATTTCCTTCATTAACCCATAACATGGCATTAGTAAACCTAGTGTGTGTTTATGTGGAGGTTGAGGTTGAGTTTTGGGTGTGGAACCTATCAAAAAAAAGCTAAAATAAAAAGAAAAATTAGCTTTTATAATTAAGTTTTGTATATAATTAGATTGTATTCAACCACAATCTCAACCATAAAAGCTAAACCAAATACTCTCTCAATGTTGGGCTCCGTATTTTGCTGGAAATGCACTCTCCGGTCACCAGATTTGTGCTTGAGCAGGCGGTTACCATCACCAGTGTGGACTGGTCAGGCCCGACAAGGCCACCATCTTGATGAACTTGCTAGCCCACAAAAGCAATGAAGAGCCCGATACCGGCTGCACAAGCAAGCCGGACAGGTTTTGGTATGATCCTAGCAGACTTTTATCTGGACCCAAGAGCTGAAACTACAAAAAAAGGCACAGCCTTGAACCAAGACTATTGCCATTGCAGACTTGAATGAAATAGGCCCAGAACCATGAAACCCTACCAAGTTATAAGCTACAAAAGCATGAGGACCCATACTGGGGCCAACCCCAGAGGCAAATTTGCCAAAATTCCCATATCTATGAATTGTATTCGACTAATAATTTTTAAGTTTGTAAAAATTATTTGATTTTATTTCTTTTAATTTTTTTCTGTTCTGTTTATTTTAAGTTTTTTAAAAATATTAAACAAATTATTGACTAAATTATCGACCGTCTAAGTTCATTAAAAAGTTCCAGATAATTAAGAAAATTACATGAAATACTATTGATCATTACAAATAAAATCATTAACGAATTAAATCTCTTAAAGAATTTGAAAAAATTACAAGAAATGCCACAAATAATATGTAAATCACCGACAGTTTCATTCCTTTAGTAATATGAATAAAATCACCGATGTAAGTATCAACGAAATTGTGCCGGTAAATGTTTTTTGTTTAGTGTATTTTTTTTTATGTAAATTTATCAGTGATTATATTACCAATAAATTGACTGATAAAAAAAAATCCATTGAAGATAAGTTTTTTTACCGAACAATTATTATCCGTGATTCCATCAATAAATATTTTTTTTTTTTTGATAAAATCAATGTCTAAATACCGCCACACAAATCCATCAATAATATGCATACCTATCTAGTGTAATGAATTGTATCCTACCTGAACAGAATATCTATGCTCCATAATTAGCGTAATTCTGAATTGATGAGTATTTAATCAATTCATTAGGTGATTGTGTTCTTCACTGATAAAGACAATGATTTAAATTTCCTAATCGTTTCCAGGCTTTGCCGGTGTGCTAAATGACAAGGCAGAATCCGACCTTCAAGAACATTTTCCATCCTGGAACTACTAGGAAGAGGCCAGCACCGAGCATATTACTGTGCTACATTCAAAGGAAGGGAATACGCCTGCCCAGAGGTTAAAGTTCCACTTCAACTTTTGTTTTAGAACCAATTACTAACAAGATGGCGAAAGATTGCTTCTGTAGATGCAAGAGACTAAACCAAAACATTCGAAACAGGCGACATTCAAAATCATAACTGAAACTCGAGCTCACAAAAAAAAATGTGGAATAACTTGGAATCACACAGCAGACCCTGCATGTCATGAATGAAAACACTCAAACTATCATTGTGGTTTGTTTCTGCTTCAACAAGCACCGAGCAATTGTGAACAATGGATGAATTCTGAGGTATGAGTTAGTCAATATACCAACATTTTACCAAATCTTTTGATAGCTGATGTTGAAGCTTCATTTACTGGGAAGCTGTATAGCGTTTATTCTTCTTTTTGCCTCAATTTCTTGAACTAGTTTCGGCCTCTTCTGCTCCTTCCGCCTTCTGCTCCGCTTCTAATATCACCCACCTGAGCACAGAAAAGAAACGGAAAACAACAGGAAGACCATAAATGTGAATAGATTTATATCTTTTGGCAGACCCCTTCTATATAAACCCTGGGATAGAATGTCGGAAGGATTACCTCATCAAGAATTGTTTAAGTTCCCTGTATCAAGCTTCAGTGAGATCTAAACCATCCTTGCGAAGATCCTGTAATGCAAATGACACATTCTGTTGGACAGAAAGAAGAACCCCCGCTTGTTCACATATGTGCTCGCATGTGTTTGTGCGTGTGTGTCTACTACGTACACGGGAGAGACCCGGTGAATAAATTTTTAAATCTCCATAGGAGTCTCATACCTGTGTCTGGGTACCAATGTCAAACCCGTGACTAAGTCTAACAATCAATGCTAGGTTCAAGCTACTTGAATTTAATAATCATGTTTTGATCTTACATGATTACTAGATTCAGGTATAAGTCTGATATTACTATCAGATTCTGTCACCTAGATTTGAGAAAAAATTAAGTGGAGATTTAAAATTTATAAGAGTATGTTGGTTTATTAGGTAGCTTTTGTAATTATAGTTTTAAAAAAGTATGGTTAGGCGTGATTAATTGGATTTAGATATGTTTTTGGTAAAAATTATGGTTGAAGTTTATGTATAACAAAAAACATGTATAAAATGTTTGGTTGTGCTTACTTTTTAAAAATATTTTTTACTTTGAAAATGCATCAAAATATATTTTTTATTTTTTAAAAATTATTTTTGATATCAGCGCATCAAAATGATCTGAAAATATAAAAAATTAATTTGAAGTAAAGAAAAAAATAAATAAAATTTAATTTTTGAAACACAAAAAAAAAAAAATTTACGAAATTCAATTAAAAAAACATATAAAAACTGCTTCATAAAAATTACATTTAAAACTCAATTTTTTGGTGGAACTTATAGTATAAAACACAATTTAATATATTACTAAATATCTAACTGTGTTTTTTACACTGCAAATGCAAAAGCTAAACTTAAATAAATAGTTAGGTTTAATAATACTATTAAAATATTTTTTATATTTCTAATATTTTTTATTTTTTTTTAAATTGATATTATCCCACAGCAGATGGCATGCTAATATATATATAGTAAAATTAATGCAACAAAGAGTCTCATCCGATAAAATATAATTCAGCTCTAAGAAGAAAAAAGAAAAAGGGAGGCTCTTTATCCATTTCAAGATTTAGAAAGTAGCGAGAGACATGTCATTCAAAATCTAAGCCCAAGCCTCCGGCACTTATTTATTTATTTATTTATTTTTGCTAGGTTCGTTTCGATTTAATTCTGAATAAAACCCCCCTAAATTGATGCAATAGAACAAAATCGAGATAGCAGTAGCAGTAATCTGAAAGCAACTGAGAAAGGAGGAGAAGTAATTTAATCAAATTAAATAAAAAAGAAGACAGGCGAAGAAGATGAAGACGACGAAAGGAGGCAAAGTTATGAACCCTACGGATGCTTATCGAAAGGAACTCCGTAAGAAGGAATTAAAACGGGTAATTAATTATTGCACTTCCAGTTCTATTATAATTATCACTCTTTTTGTTTAGGTTTTAATTTAATCCCTGTCAGAACCGGTAATCGTAATCTTTGCAAAATTTCACTCAATTTCTTTGCTTTTCCACCGAAATCTGCTTCCTTATTTTTTCCTTGTTTGATATGATGATTTTTCTGGTTGGATTTGATTTATTTATTTTTATTTGTTTATTATGTTATGGTAAGTTAAAAAAAATTATATTACAGAATTTCTGTCATTTTAGGTTGGAATTTTTAAAATTCTTGCGATTGTGTTTGACACTAACAGAACAAGAAGGAAAGAAAGAAGGTGAGAGAGGTGGGGATTTTGAAGAAGGATCCTGAGGTGATAAAGGATCAGATAGAGAAGTTGGAATTGATGAGTAAGCTTTTTAACTTCTAATTGTTTGAATATTTATTTGTCATTTTATTACCTGCAGTAGAGTAGTTTATTAGTCATTTCGAATCATTTTTTATTTTATTTTTCTTTCCTGAAAGTGACCATAGTAGAATGTATATTTTGTTATTTCTAGTTAATATGGGTTTAATTTTAAATTGTACACCAAATAAAATATTACCAAAGAACATAGGCTGTGTACAAAAGTGGCTGCAAAATTTAGTGAAAACGGCCTAGAGAGAAGATGATGCCTTTATCTTAATCTTGAATGTAGAATGTTAAACTCCTTCTAAGCTATACTTTGATCTTATATTACGTTAAACATACAGCATTGCTGCTTGCGTAACCAATTGATTTTTTATCCTTTGTATTGTTCCCTCTTACACTCCAAAGACTCAAGTACTGTTTTTGGGCTGCTTGGCATGAGCTGCATGACCGGTGCAATGGCAAGCATTGTGTAGTTTGTTAGAGTTTTGAAAGTTAATGACTGCGCTGCTCATCATATGGTTGTCAATTCCAAGATAGTGACCCAAAAATTTAGAGGAGAGAGAAGCTACTGGTGCAAAAAGAGAAGAGAGGGAGGGGGCACAATCTTTTCTGCCTGTGTGCTCGTATGTGTATGGCCTCACGCATCAAATGTAGAATATCTATCTGTTATGAATTCTCTTGTTCATGAAAGATAATTTTTGTGTTATTATGAACCCCCGAATCTTCTAGTATGTCATTTACTAAAAGTGAGTACAAAAGAGAAGATTCTTACAATATATAGTTCTGAGCCACTCTACGGCTGTTGCATTAGCTTCTATTTGCTATGCATCAGTTTTCAATAACTGCTCTTCATTTTATTGTTTGCTGGTGTGCTCTAGACTATGCTTTTGCTAAATCTAATTTGCAAATGAAGCTTGGTTTGGCAGCCTTTCCATTTGAACTTATTTGTATGCTGTACTGGTGCAGAGGCTGATGGTGCTTTAGACAAAGCAAGAAAACACAAGAAAAGACAACTTCAGGATACTCTTAGCCTTGTTTTGAAGAAGAGAAGGGTAATGATTATAATGCCATATTTTCTGCTCCTCCATTTAATTCTATCTGTTTGTGTATCAAAAAATTAAAACAGTGGTCTGGTAATTCAAGTTTGAAATGTTCAAGAATCTGGAAAATAACCTACGTTTGATGCCTGAGCTGCATACACAATCATTGCACCATTCAAGTTAGGTCCATGAATCAGTAGGAGTTTAACATTTCTATCTATATAGACATAAGTAGCATCCGTTATACTAATGTGATAACCATTTTCTGTACTCTCATGGACAGGAATATGAAGATAAAATGAAGGAGAAGGGTGAAACCCCTGTGATGTTCAGGTGAAGTATCCTCTCTTTTCTTATCCATTTCTGCTTTTGTCCATGAACCATTAGGGCTTACACACCTTTCTTCTATTGACAAATTGCATTTTTGTCTTCTGCTGCAGTCATTTGGGCCCTCTTCGAAGGACATCCACAGAAGAAGAAGAACGAGCCAAGCATCCAAAGCCTGAAGTATGCCTGGCTGGCTTTAGTTTTACTTTTGTGAATTAGTGCTATTTGGCCCCATAATTATTTACCAAACATTTGTTGTTGCAGGACTCTGTATACTATCACCCTACTCTGAATCCTACTGGGGCCCCACCACCTGGAAAGCCTCCCATGTATAAATCATCTATAGGTCTTTACCCTTCCTTTTATTTTTCAGGTTTAAGATATGTTGTTGGAATTATGTGGTGTTTCTAACTTTGCTTTTAACTTTGACCTGCAGGGCCCCGAATACCTATATCCGGTGCTTCATCCTCTGCAACTGAATCAGAGGATGTTGCTTTAACAGTACCTCCTCCTTTGCCAGAGAGCGGTGAATTAGGCCTTGGTGATAGCTCTGTTATACCTGCTTCATTGCCCCTACCTCCTCTACCTCCGATGCCACCAAAGCCTGCAGATTCAAGCTTGGGCATGTCATTGCCTCCACCCCCTTTACCTCCCCCTCCTCCAGGTCCTCCACCAAAAGACCAAGTATTGAGTCACACACCTCTTCCTCCACCTCCACCCCTCCAACAGTCTGCTCAGCCGCCACCACCTGGCACAAATGAAAGTGGGAGGGAGACCAACATATCAGCATTGTTAGATGAATCATCCTCCAATGATACTGTTCAGGTGAACTCTTTACCTTCTTTATGCATGCTGTTGAAAGCAGGACAGAACTGTTAGACATTTTACACTAATTGACAAAAAAAAAATGATTTGTCTTGGTGGACGGGAAAAGCATATGCATGTGCTTGGTAGTCTAGCACCAAGAAAAGGTGCATGTACCCTGCCCAAATCTCAAAAACTTGGTTCATTCAGCTCAAAACAATCTAAAGATATGAAATGAATGTTCTTGTACACTAGTGTGAAATCAACTAGTCTAGTTGTGAGCTATTTACAAGCAGAATTTTTAAATTTGCCTCACTGTTCTAAACTGAACCAGTCTCTGATTTCTCAAATACCTTTCTAGAAGCTTTCCATTCTAATCTTTTAGATAGAGAAATTGTTGTCAAATATTATTATGAAAGATAATTGTGGTTAATGTGACATCTTATTGCTCTAATATAGGTACCTACTTCACACCCTCCACCTCCTCCAATTGCAATGCCACTTAAGTCAGCTATTAATCAGACTGAAGGCACTTCATTTGAAGCTGATGCCAATACCACAGCAACTATGGATAACCCTAAAATGGTTCCCCCACCACCTCCTCCTAGGGAACAGCCTCTAGCACATGGACCAGCCTTGATCCCAGCTTTACAGCCTGATGTATTACCCCCAGGAATATTGCGTTTCCCCCCACCTCCACCTCCACCAAATATGCGGCCACCATTATCAACCCCTGGAATTCCCAGCCAAATGGCTCCTCCAGGGGTGACGGTCCCATTTATTCCCAGACCTCCTTATGGTCCTCCACCTGGACCTCCTCCAATGATGAGACCACCCCTTCCACCTGGTCCTCCTCCTTTACAAGAAGATGCTGCTATTTGGCCACCTGTTCCTCAGAAACCATCATATGTAAAATCTGCTGCATCCACTGTTGTTAAAAGGCTGCTAGCACAGCACACTCCAGAACTTACAGCTATGGTGAGTTTGGCTTTTCCTATCAGTCCTTTTCTTTTTACTTCCATTTAAAAACTACGCTGCTCTGCCTTCTCAGTGTACTACACTGTAGAAGAAAGAATTATTTGGTTGAAATTTCTCTGTTTTTTTCTCTGTTTTTTGTTTTTTTTTTGTGCAAAAGTGCAACCACAGTGCAGCACACTCCAGAATATACAGCTATAATGAGTTTGATTCTCCATCGCTGGTGTACTGTTAGAGCATCAATAGTTATTAGGTTTCTACTCTGAGGCAACTACCTGATGTGATTACTGACCAGTAACTATGATTTGTGGATGCTTAACATGCATCCCTACAATCCACAGGGATTTTTTTTTTTTTTTATCTAAACTAAGGATTGCTGTGCTAGTATAACTTGACAAGAAGCCAGTAAATAGATTGAGAGATAAGGCATATCTTGAAAAAAAATAAAAGCTAACACCAATCAGTCATTATTGAATATTCCAATGAATGCTAATCGTTCTACCTGGGAATTTCATGAAGGGGTGCATGCACCCTGCTTGTGTTAGCTTGTAGCGGTTAGTTAGAATTAGCTAGAATATTGCGGCATAATTGCCTGGTTTATCTTTCTGCATTGAAACAATTTTATATTTCTCTGGAAGAGTAAAGCTTCTTGTGTGTTACAATTCCAGTTTCATTAAATTTTTGTAAAGTCAAGCCTAACTTCTGGTCTTCTTTCAGGTTCCTGCCTCAGTTCGAGTGAGGAGAGAGGCTGTCATCCCTAAACCAAAACCAAAAGCTGGAACCTCAACCACAGCAGTAGCTACCAGGCCAACAGCTCCAACCACTGTGAAGCCAGAGTCTACTAACTCATCATCAGCTCCGAAGTCACAGAGTATTGATGACTCATATATGGCCTTTTTAGAGGACATGAAAACCCTTGGTGCTCTCGATGGTTAATATCATTATAGCTGGTGACAGGGGCAAAGATAAGGCAGCCGTGCTTGAAATCAAAGTGAACAAATGTGTACAGGCTACTGTGGTGGATCCAGGGATTGAGCAGAAATATTTGGTATTGCCAGTGTCCTCGGTTCCATCATCACTGATCTGTCTGGACCATCTCACTGCATCATCAATGCTCAGTTTAACAATTTCAAAAAATATTAAAACATCTCGATTATCGAGGCAGGGGTAAGTATGGCCAAAGTTTCTGGAGCGTGGATATGTTGACTTGGATCAAGCTGGAAACTGTACTGGATTGAAGATTAGTATTTCCTTTCTCATCTCATTTGTAGCTTAGTGATTTTCAGCATCTGTAAGGGATGTTTTTAAATTATACAACACCTTTTCATTGATAAATGAGTTGCTGAGACCTTGGTGCTGCCTGTTCTGCTTGTTTTATGTTCTTCATGTCCCAGGTTACACGCAAAGATTTCACCAGAATTGGACAGTTGATGCTGGTCATTGGATCCAACGAAAATAATTTTATTGTGAACTTGTTTGGTTCACTCTTAGAAATCTGAATGGTAATGGATTTTCATTCTATTCCCTGTCCCTTGCAAATCAAATGTAAACTTCATGGATAACAGGATGTATTTTTTTTTTTTGTGGTAAATTGTGTTCTTCCTCCAAAAGCACGAGGAGTGAAGGGCTAATGAGGTGTAAACTGTGGGTCTGAACCTCAGAGGACTCTCCCATGCTATCTTTAGACTGAATCTTCCCCTCCAAACAGGTTTGATGCAGCTGAAATTACAAGTCTTGATCTCCCATGACAACATGGAACATGTCGTTCATGTTATGTCATGTTAAGATGATATAAATATTTTTTTAAAACAAATTTAATATACAGGTCATTGAGTAGAATGAGTTTAATAAATTCAATTAAAAAAAATATATTGATAATAAATAAAGTAAAAAAAATAAAACAATGATAAACTTACCTGGAGATTATCATTGAAATCTGTTTTTAAAGGTAATTAAGTCATTTTATTATTCTAAAAAAATGGGATAAAAGCTTCTATATGCCAGTTTTAAAAATTTTGTTATTGAAGATAAATTAGTAATTTTATTGTGATTAAGAAATGGAAAAGATAATCATACCCTTGATTAATCTTACAATGACCAATAACTAATGCAAAAATATAAAAATACACCTAACACCAAGACCAAGGTTATTGATTTTTTTTAAAATGACAAAATGATAATTACACTATTGAATAGTAAAATATATCTAATTATTGTGTTTTTACCTTTAATTTTAGCTTTTTTGTTATATATATATATATATATATATATATGACAATGTATAGATTCTTATAATTGTCATATCAATATATTTATCAATATATTTTATATTGAAACAAGAATTAATTTAATAAGTGGTGCAGATCAAATTTTTTTCAAACATAAAAAAATATTTATGCTACAGGAAACTCTTGACATTGCTATTAAACTTAACTACTAATTAATCTGAAATCTTCCAATTCTATTTCTTGCCTACGGATTTCAAATAGATTTTGTGATGCCCACACTTGCTTAGGGAAAATATTTTTTTTTTCCCTAAGGATGGTAAGGTAATGCTTTTTGTCTACAGAAGTTTAAACTTGGCGACAACCTCAAAACTGTAGGATTATGAACTATCATACAATTGCTCTATGTCATCATCCATCGGACGACTAAGATCATCCTACATTCATGCCAGCTTGCCGGTATCTACTCTTAAATTAACCTGTAAATTATCTTTTGGATGCCAGAGGTTGAAAGTTTTTATGCTTAGCTGTTTGCTTTCATAATCTTTTTATCTGTGCAGAAGAAAACAAGCGTGTTCTGCCCTGGATATTTCAATACTGACTATGATGATGATGATCCCCCTTTCTATCTTATTGTTTGTTTGCATCACAGGGACGATTCTTAGTTCTTGAAATCTTTCTCACTATTTATTGACTTTATGCAACATTCTCATAAGCATTTTATCAATCTTCAGTGAAATTAGGAAGGGCGAAGCGGTTGTTGCTGGTGGTAATTTGTTTTTTCAATTAGAAGTTTCATGTGTTAATTTTATGGTTTATGTTTCCATAGTTAAATCATGATTAAGATAATGATATCGTTGACTGTTAATCAGCTACGATGAAGTTGCAATTCATAGGGTTATGCTATAATTGAAAACTCGCTGCATCAATCAGCTACTATGAAGTTGCATCTTACTACAAGAAGAATAGGAAGAACAGGAATCACAATCTGTTGAAGAAATGGAGGGTGAGAAGAGGAAGAAGAATGATTTAAAAGATTTATTGACTCTGAAGGTACAATGGAGAAATGAATTCCATAAGAATATCTGCAGGAAGCTAAAACTCAGATGAATTTCCGTCAAGATTCTTGGTGCGGTATCTATTACCCATGATAGAGGCATCTGTTGACGAAAACATGTAGTCTATACGACTTGCTGCTCATATTGATCAACCATATATTGGCCTTCTTCATCGTTTTCAAATTGCATCCTACACAGAATGCCAGGAATTTTAACATGCTTTGTATCATTTTCCTCCCCTAAAAATTTATGTTGCTACAGTTTAGACAGTCTCTTCAATCCACGGCTTTGAAAATTCCATGGCATGTTCACAATTTAGATTAGTTGCTCAATGGAGGTTCTTTTTTTAGAAATGAAAGGTCATGCCATGTTTCACAGCCATCAAACCCTCCCTTTTGAGTTGTAGGAGTATCCTAGAAGCAAGTAATAAGCTTTAGAAATGACTAACATTACCAATCTCTGTCATGCTTTTAATCTCTGCTATAAACACAGGGTAAATCCTTAATTCTTGACTGGGAGATTAAATTTATCAGTTCCCATATCAACTGATAAGTTAGAATAGTGTAGGTTGATGCAAACGCAAACTTCAATTGCAAAACTATCTAAATTCCTGTTCACTTCGCAAGTGAAATGATCTTGATTGGTGTATTTAAATGCTCATCCCAACAGCGAGCCCTGCTGTATCGGAGTTTTAGCGTGTCTTGAACTATTTTCTTGCAAAAGCTTCCACACCTAACAATTTGCTTTTTCTGGTGTCTCGAGGAAATAACCAGATCATGAATACCCCCCTGGGGTCTTTTCTCCGTTAAAAAGATATTCCCCTGAGGTCTGCTTCTATCTCACCACCATGTTTTATCTACTTCTGGGATATACAGAAGTTGAGGTATATTTAACTTTCTCAATAACAAATATGTACCACAAACTCAAAGCAATATACCATACCCCACAATTGTTTTGTACCTCATTTGCCTTTTATTGCCCACTACACAAGAGTGCCAAGAAAGAATGAAGGAACTGCTTGTGGTAAAATATGCCGTTCAGCTGAGGCCATCTTCAATAGATCCACTTATCAACAAGTTCCAGGTTCTGCAAGGAGATGCAATTCTAGGGATCTATGACCCTAAATGCAAGGGATATCAATTCATTTGATAACAGAAAACCATCTGGATCACTGAGTCGGATATAAGATAACCCCTTTGCAATCTCATCTTCGTTCAAAAACAAGGTGTTGAATTCATCTGCAGTCATGGCTCTTCGCTCCTCATCCAAGCAAACCACATGCCCACTCTCGATGTAGGGTTGATAGACCTTGCAAAGAGAATGAACAAGTGATCCACCAAATGCTTCAGCAAAAGACCTCAAATCGAGGCCTCTTGCAGTTCTAAGTGAGAGCATCACAATATCCACAGCCAAGTCTTTGGCATCAACAAGATTATTCCCACAATAATTTACCACTCCGTTCTCCAAATTCTCCACATAACCCATGTACTCTTTCATCTTCCTTGGCCTAGAAAACCTCAATCCACTGAGATAACTAGCAGAACCAAGGCCAAAACCATAGAAGGGTTTGTTCTTCCAGTATGTATAATTGTGCTTGCATTCATACCCGTCTTCACAATAACTGCTAATTTCATAATGTCTGTAACCCACATCAGTAAGCATCCTCGAGGCCATTCTATAAAACTCAGCAGATTGTGTTTCGCATGGCAAAGGAAACTCCCCTGGCGTGTACCTAACAAAATACTTACAAGATCAATCTCAAAACTGAAAAGAAAGAAAGAACGAAAAGGGAAAACTACTGTTTCCCACCATGAATTCTGTTACTTACAATGCTCCAAATTTCGTGCCTTGTTCAACCTGCAGATCATAAACAGACACATGCTTAGGCCTCGCTTCGATGGTAAGCCTCAAACTCTCCTCCCACATTTGTGGAGTCTGGAGAGGCAGTGAAGAGATAAGATCAACACTCCAATTCTCCACCCCACATGACCCCAAAATCTCAATTGCCTCATAAACCTCCTTAACCCCATGTGCCCTCCCACAAGATTTTAGCAACTCCTCCTGAAAAGCCTGAACTCCTAAAGACACTCTATTCACACCCATCCCCATCAAGTCCTTAACTTTCCTACCATCAAAGGTCCCAGGATCCATTTCCATAGATATCTCAGCACCCTCACAAACTCCAAATTTCACCCTCAACGTATCCAATATCGACAAAACCATCCTTGGGGACACCAAAGAAGGAGTCCCACCGCCAAAAAACACAGTTTCAAGTGGCGGAATGGTATCAAAATCCGACCTTGTCGAGACTATTTCACGTTGAAGTAATTCAATATAGTTAGAGATTCGCGGGTCGTTGTCGGTTGGGTTTGTGGAGCCAAGAGCAACAATTGGAAAGTCACAGTAGTGGCAGCGTTTGCGGCAGAAAGGGAGGTGAATGTAAGCTGAAGTTGGAGGGTGGTGGTGTTGATGAAATGGTGGTGGTGTGGTAAGCGAGGCATTTTGGTGAACAGGTTGTGGGCTTTGTGTGTAGGTGTTAGTGATGATCGTCAGCCATGGAAGTTTTGTAGGGAGCTTTTTGGGTTTGGTTGGAAATGTTGAGAGAATTGGAACGAAAGTTGATTTTAGCATGGTTGGGTTGGGCAACGGTGCTGGCCGGCGAGAGAAAATCAGAGAGTTGCTATGGTAAGACTTTAGTTTAGTTCGTTTCTGGCCGTTAAGACCATGTCCGATGGAGATGCCTTCCTGTCACTCGGATCTCATACCTTCTTCTTTTTTTTTTTATCCATGCTAATCCGGTAACCCGCACTATACTGCAAATTCAATATTAAATTAGTTTTTAATAAAGAAAAATCAAGACATGCAAATGTAATTTTTTTTTATAAAATATAAAAAATTAAAATTTAAAGATAAAGATAAATTAAAATAATTTGTTTAAAATTTAAAAAGATGAATTGAACAATTTTTAAAAAAAAGGGAGTGTATTAATCACAATTTAAATAAAACAGAATAATGCAAATAAAAATAAATAAATAAATAAGAGGGATGGGTGTTAATTATAATTTTTAAAAATATCAAAAATATTTAAATTAAAAAAAAAGAAGCAAGGTGGAAATTTTCTTTTTAATGTATGTTTTAGTTTATATATATAAACAAAAGATAGGTTGTCTTTTATGGTAGATGACTTGTTGTTTTTTTTTTATTATTATTTTTTATAGCTGGAATATTAGGGTTTAGAACTTTAAAATTTTTTTTTTAATTTGATTTCACTTGTAAACAACTAAAAAATACTTTATAAACCTTAACAAACCCTTTCTATTTCTCAAAATAGCCTATAATCTCTCTAAAAAACTATAATAAAATGAATTCAAAAAAATATTTAAGAACTTCCATTTACTTTTTCCAACATGGTTAGAGAACAATACAACTTTCATGGAAATCTTATATAAAAAAAAATTCATTAACATTAATATCAACCTTTTGGTGACGGAAAAGTCAACATTAAACCACTTTTTATTTTTTTCAAAGTTTTTTTTTTTTGATAACTTTATCTCTTTTCCCCTTAACATTTAGGAACTAAAATATATATCTAAAAATCAAGTTTAAAATTGAGATGGAAAATTCTAAAATAACAAGTACCAAATAAATAGATAAACTAAACTTTTAGGGAGAAATTAAGTTCTTTGTGCTAATATCCAAATGGGGTTTTCAAAAAAAAAAAAGTCCCTTTTTTTAATTTATGTTTTTTGAAATAAATAAATTTTTATTTCACAATATTGATATTTAATTCATCACCAAAATATCCCTTTATATTTTATATATGAGAGAAAGTACAAATAAAAATAAATCTCAATGTATAAAAACATGTTATTATAATTTAAGAGGATGAAATTACAATTAAAAAAGTTCAATAACCAAAATAAAAAATAAATTACGCTTCGAATTATGTTTTTGTTTCTTCACAATTTCTTATTTATGTCTGGTAGATAATAAAAATGATATGATAATTTAACTAATAAATCAATAACTCAACTTAATAGCTTAACCTGATCACTATTCAAATCAAGTTTGGTAAAGAATCAGGCACATGCTAGCACCAACTTGTTTCTAGTAACTAATAGTTTGCATGTTCACTCTAAATTAAGGACTACTAAAGATTTTTAAAAGTTGAAAAAACATATACAAGTCTATAAAGATTTTTTGGTATTATTATCAAACCTAAAAATAAATATAGTTGTTTTGAAAAATAAAATTATTGAGATAATTTCTTAAATACAAGATAGTTGTTAAATACAAGATCTTTAGCTAGAATCATTGTTTATATTAAAAGAAATATTTTATGATTGTTAAAATATGTTATTAAAATAGTATGTTTATGTTTTTTTTTTTTTGTGATTGAAAGTTAAAAGAATCATAAATATAATAAAATTATGTTCAAAATCTATTTGAAAATTTTCAAAATAAAAAAAAACAATTTGAATGAACAATTTATTATTGGTATTATTTTTATTTTTATTAGATAAATAATAATTGAAAAAAATATTAAAATTCAAATATGAATTTATAATAACATTTAAAAATCATGTTAAAACTGAGGAGTAATTCAATTTAATAAATATTTTTTAGAGTGTAAAAAAAATAAGAGAAAGAAAAAAAAAGGAGTCAAGACTAGTGCTTGACCAACCAATAACAGGTCATGCTTGTGCATACCTAGAAGGTACGTCTACGTTGACCTACTTAATATTTTCATTTACCACTTTTTTCTTTTAAAAAAGTAATTTAAATGACAAATTATTGTTGTTTATGTGCTTAGATTAGTCGGTTTGGTATTGTGGTTGTTGTTGTGGTTTTAAAAAAGAAATTTAATAAAAAAATACTTTTTGCGAGGTTTGTTTTTAATTTTGATTTATTTGGTTAAAACCGCGGTTGAAATTATAGTTGAAAAAAAAACAGTTTGTTATGTTTGGTTAATATGTTTTTTGTATGAGGTTTGATCATAAAATTACTGAAAAAAATATTATAAACATATATATATATATATATATATATATATATAAAATTAACATCTAGTTAAACGTGCACTTAATCTATTAATCACACCGATAAATAAAAAACTAAAGAACTCGGATTTGAAAATGGAATTGTTATATAGTACCTTACATTATTTAATTTAGGTAGGTAGTTGAGATATAATGTTTTTTTTTTAAATACATGACATAAGATTATTTAACAATTAATAAATACTTAATTAACTATTATATATATATATAGAACAAATAATAGGAGAGCTTTCATGTGTGAGATGTTGCCGTGTTGGTTATGACATGGATCTTGACTTTTTAACTTGTAATAATGATAGTGATAGTGATAAGAAAGTTTATATTAGTGTTTGCAAAAAAAATAAAATGAAGAAGGTAATAGTGATAATAGATAAGTGATGAGAAAAATTAGAATCAATCAACTCGTGCATAGGGAACAAAGGACGTTAGCTCAGGTTGAGAAAGTTGTGTTAATTTTTTTTTTTAGTTTAATATGGGTGTTCGGATTAGATTGCGCGTACCTCGACTAATCCCACAAGTTCTAAAGTTAACGATCATGTAAGTTTTCAGTGGTCATCATATGAGCAACCACAAGGCTCGAATCTAAGACCATAAAGGGAAGAAAGTTGTGTTAATTAATTAGCAGTGTCGGTGAGAGAGAGAAGAACACGGACAGAAAAGCAAATTGTAAATTGCTTTTCAAAAACAAAAGTTGAATCTCAGTTTTTGAATGGGACCCACATGAAATAAAAATGTGATTCAACTTAATTAAACACCTTAGTCCTATGTTTATTTCTAGCCGCAGCCGCAATGCAAAACATACACCAGCCATAACTAACCAATTTAGCTATAACACAAAATCAATTAAAAAATATATTAATTTACTTCAATGACACCTCAATTGTAATTGTTTTATGGAGTGGTATAATAATTCACAGTTCATCTCTTCTTTTTCTTTTCATTTTTTTGGGTAAAACAAAACCCACTACTAACATATTAACAATATCAGCCAGACATCAATTTAAAATTAACCAAAAAAGCTAAAAACTAAAGTGATTTTACTGTAATCCTCATTGTAAAATATTATCATTGATTACAATTTTTTCTTTGATTTTTTTTATTTATATATTTCTTAATTTTATTCTTCAATATTAAGTTTATTGGTGATTAGATTTTATAATTTTATTCAATTTATTTTTTATTATACTCATCTTCACAAAACGCTATTCACTTCTCTTTTTCTAGTTGATTTGTTTTTCTCTCAATTTTATCATTAAACATTAAATTGATTGAGAATTAGTTTGTATTATTTGCTTTGATTACTTTCTATGAGGTTATCCTCATCTAATGATTCAGGTCACAAGTTTGACAAGTTAAATCAAGTCATTTTTTTATATCCTTGTTTTAATTGGTTTTTCAATATTAACTTCATCCTTCAACATTACGTTTCATAGAGATAGAGTTTCATAATTTTTTTCATTTACTTTTTATAAGTTTATTTCAATCTCACTACCTAAACTGCAGGTTTGATGAATTAGCTCGATTGACTCGAGTTTTTTTCTAATCGATTTTTTTCTCATTTTTATCTTGAGTTTATTGAGAATTAGATTTCATGATTTGGTCTGTTTTCTATAAGATTATCATTGTCTCATAACTTGGATCACATGCTTGATGAATTAATCCTAGTTAACTCAAGTTGAATTTGTCTTTTTTTTAATTATTCTTTTCATTTAACACTAAGTTAATTAAGAATTTAGCTTTTTAATTTATTTATTTTATTTTATATTAAGTTATTTCAATCTTATGATCTAAATTACAAGTTTAGTAAATTAACTCAAATTATTTTTTTTTAAATTTCATCGTGCAATATTATATTTATTAAAAATAATATTATATTTATTAAAAATTAAGTTTTATTGATCCAAATTAGTTAAATATATTTCTATCTTAATATTTAAAAAATATATATATATAATCTTCATTATTTATTTTAAATTTAACTACATTTTTATCATTCGTTCAAGTTAATTTTAAATCTATCAAATCATTCAAATTATATCAAATCAATTCCAACAGTTTTTTAAAAAATTCCTATTATGAAAAACATTTGCAACTCCTTAACTTCTTTTTTTTTTACGTTTATAAAATGAAACGATCCAGTAACCATAGGTGTGCTTAAGATTATACTAATAGTGATAATTCAAAATACTTTTCGTTTAAAAATATATTAAAATAAAATTTTTTTATTTTTAAAAAATTATTTTTAATATTAACACATCAAAATAATTCATAAACAGCAGTAATTTCCGACTAATTCATTAAATATTAAATATTTCCTGCACTTTTTAAAAACCACTGCCTTCCGTTTTCAAGATTTTGGCCCATAAACAGTACACACAAACCGCAAAAACTCCCGCATAAACTATTCTTTTCTTTTTCTTTTTTTCTTAGGACATGTAACAACAGAAACAAATGATCAAGGGAAGTATGAGTTTCTATACCAATACCTAGAATAGCATTACAAAATTTTAATACATCACTTTTATGTTGTCAAGAAAGAAATTTCACCATGTATGGCCCTTCAAGCTCATAGCCCAATTTTCTGTAGTAATGACGGGTTCCTACACCTGAAATGACAGCTATTTTGGTTGATCTGTGCTCCTTGCGAGCAATGTGTTCTGCCGCTTCCATCAAAAGTGTACCATAACCCTGTTGGGAAAACAAGAAGTAAAAAAAGAGGAAAATAATCCTGCAAGCATCTATTTTCCATGTTGAACCTTTCAAGTACAAAGTTTAACTGGTAGCCTAACAAATTGATCCAACAATCCTTGCTTTACTCGTAGTCAATATAATCACATTTCTATGTTACCTGGTGTTGCAGCTTCTCCGCATCACGCCCATGAACAGGAACTGCAGTTCCATAAACATGGAGTTCACGAACAATAGAGCACTTCCCCATAAGCTCAGGGCAAGTAACATTGCAGCCACATTTTCGTAAGCGCAGTAGCCCAACAAGAATATCCTGTGAGCAAAAGAATCATTTGAAACGTCATACTATGCTCAGCAATCAAACCTTCTCCAGTAATCTAAATTAAGAAGCAACTAACACCAAAACAACTAAATTAGACAGTTCTCTCAATTATTACCAACAAAAGCTCCTCAAGACATTCCAACAAAATACTGAAATCCTAGGATTCAAAGACTTCATTTTCCTCTCAGTTAATGACAAGAAAAGACATGCACTCATGCATGGATAAGATGTCCCAAAATACCTGGCGTGTATCCTCATAGGAAAGAAATGTTTCCCAGCCTTCATTAGCAGTATAATCACGGCGAACTAGCTGAACTTCTTCTGGCTTAATTTTGTGATGAATGTCCTGCGGGCATAACAGAGACACTTGTTAGAATCTCAAATTATCATAGCCAATAGCACAAAACCTGATTTGATGGTAATAGCTTCTTCATTTACCTGGATTCCAGCCTCACGTGTACGGACATCACGGCATTTCAGGCCCAAATCATCCATCCTAGCTAAGGCTAACTCCCTGAGATTTCCTTTCTCAACTCCAGATGTAACTAAAGGCATAGGAATATCTCGTTGAACTCTATATACACGTGTCCAAGGGGGTACCATGGCTAGTATCCTTGCTACAATATCTACAAGTTGCTCAGGTGGGTAATTTCTATACCTACAAAATTGAATCAACAACGATTAGTACTTCATGAATCACACATGCATGCACATGCAAAGAACAATGACACTATACCTGCCAGTTTTCCATAGCTCATAAAGCCCAGTTCCACGAATTACAAGTGTAGGATAAATTTTGAGCCCATCCGCTCTAAAAGAAGGACTCTCAAAGAACTCTCGAAAACTTTCCAAGTCTCTCTCAACCCCAACATTAGGAAGATCAGGCATCATATGAGCAACAACCTACAGTAGAGAAATATAATGGAGACAAATAAGCAAAGGAAAAACATACCTAGATCACTAATCACAATAGAAAAAAGGATAAAAAACACCACCACCTTAAGGAAACAACATGAAATAACAGCAACTCAATGTTATTTAAAAAGGGGTATGTTTTTAAGTGAGAACATGATGCATTTTTGAAACTATTCACTGTCATCCAACTTAAAGAGAAACTAATCATAGATGCATGATACAGGCATCAGGTTACATGCCACCCCAAAATTCATTGAGATTATAAGCATTATATTACAGGGCACTGCACAGCTCACACCTTAAAACCAGCATCCTTTGCCAAGCAAAAACAATCAGCAACAGCAGCTACAGTGTGTCCTCTATTAGTGTCTCGAGCAACATCCTCATACGTGCTTTGAACTCCAATCTCCAATCGTGTGCACCCATATGAAAGCATTTGGCGTAGATGAGGACCAAGACAATAATCTGGCCTCCTGATAAGTTAACAAAATAAACAACTTATTTTACAAAAGATCAAATATAATTCTACTAGCTTCAAAACTAATGCCAAAAAATATATGCACAATAAATCATCAAAACCCAGTTGAATTTCTTTGAGACCGGCTAGATTAAAGTGTATGCTCAATTGTATAACATCTCAATTAATCAACTAAAATTACCACCCTTAATGTTCTAACAAGTCCTGTGCAGCGAATAACAAGACACCAAATGATATAGCCTGAACCTAGAAATACCCTAAGGCCTCACACACCCGAGGAATCAGCATGTAATTATATGAAATATTGTAGCTTCAAAACTTAAAGGGAGGAAGAAAACAGGTTCAACAGAAATAATCATCTTAGATTAAAAAAAAAAAAAAAATTGTGATTCAGAATATCAAGAAGAGACTTATGAAGGGCCCAAATTCACTTCCAACAATGTTCACTTGGGAATGAGATTCTCCATCTAAGAAAGTCCAGATGATAACTCAGTCCAGATGATAACTCACGTCTCAATTGTCATGCCAATGCACTTTGTTGCACCATGCTCGGAGTAGGCAACTGCCTCCTCAACATTGGCAGAAGTGTGCCCTGATAAAGCATCATGAAGATTCCTTATAAAGTAATCACGGTAATCTGCTGGCAATGACATGAAAGTACCACCCATTAATATGAACTCCACCTGAAAACATATAACACATTAATCAGAAGGTGGCAGGGTGCTTATTAACAGATCCAGCCACTAAAAACAACAAAACCAAACACTAAATATAAAAGCAGAGAACAATCATACCTTATCTACACTATGACCCAGTCTCTTAAGCTGATCAATCCTGCTTCTAGCCTGGACATATGGGTTATATCTGAAGCCAAAAATAAAGCATGTAAATAAAGGCTTTTAATCATCATAAGAAAATTCAACTACCAGATATCATGAAAAACATTGACCCTTTATAATTGGTGGAAACAGAAATCAGTGAGTTAATGGACCAGACAATCTGAGAAGCTATTGCTTCCAACCAGTCACCCTCACATGCATAAAACAGAAACATAAATTTCTCATCTTCAAGTATCCAACTTTAAAAAAATCAAAATAGTCATATAGTAATTTCTTGATTTAAAACTGATCAAAAAAAAAATCAAGGCACAAAACCTTTAACATTTCACACTCCTCTGATAGCTATTACCTGAAACCTCAACTTAGCATATAAAGACCAAGTAAGTATAAGAAATGGCAAGGAAACAATTCTCTTTGCCTTTCATATCCACTGTTTTGGATAGGTTGTTGAAACCAGGCCCTCAAACCTCAAAGCTATGCATCAGACAGAGCAGAAACGTTGACCATGCAAGTTCAATTTCAACGCGCTCTACCATGCTAACCTCATTCTCTATTACCACAAACAGATGATTAAGCTCAAATCTCGGTTCTTGGTACAAATTGCACTAATGAGGAAAACATAATAAATGACAAAAGGCAACGCTTCAACTAATATGGTCAGCTAAAACCGTAGAACAACCTCTACAAATAAGCAGATAAAGACGCAACAAGATGGATACTGAAGCAAAAATCTCAATTTGAATCAATCTCTATTTATTACACTATTTCATGTCAAGTTCAAAATCAACACAGAGGCATTTACTGCACAAAAAAAAATTGAAAGCATTAAAAAGTTTAACATACAAAAACAAATAAGATATTAGCGTCCTAATACTATATTTGCACCAGTTAATCGAAAATGAGCTCCAAAATAAATCAATTATCTTCTTCAACTAATTTACTATTATGACACTGAACGTAATCATTTTAAAAAAGGGCTTTTCAAAAAATTCAAACTATAAATGATTGACAATCCTGCAGCTGAAACCCTACCTAGCACGAATCGCACGCATACTAGTAGGTTCATAACCAGTATACGACTGAGTACTGTACTCAAAATCAGAGTCCGGTCCACCAGGACAATACACACAAATATTCCCCGTCGTCGCGATATGCGGACACCGGTGCGGCTTCGACATGACGGCAACAACTGCAATTCCTGATGCGGTGCGCACCGGTTTAGCCCGGAGTTTCGGTAGCAGTGACTCGCGATCGGATTCCGGCAACGCTGCGATCATCTCGACGAGTTTTGGAGCACGTGCAAGGCCGTATTTGCGACAGGCGGCGGATTTTAGGGCGTTAAGATCAACGGTTTGGTTTTTTCTCGAAAGGTCTACCATGGAATTGACGATTTCGGCAATGGCTCGGACTCTAGCTTCTTCTTCGGTTAGTCCGTGAGGTTGGTACCCGCCGCGACCCGGCCGCGGGAGTTTTTTGGTCTCGGTAATTACTGCAGTTGCCATTGGAGAGAGTGGGGAGACGAAAGGGAAAGCTGAAAAATACGCAGGGAAAGAAGCCCTCGCTTATGTTAAGAATTGATCCCCCGTTTGGCATTGTGTTTTAAATGGGGTGTGATAAAATTTAAATTTATTTTTAAAAATTATTTTATATATATATATATATATATATATATTGAATTATTTTAATGTACGGTATTGTATTAAAAGTAATTTGTTTTATAAAAAACAATTATTTTTATGTATTTTTAAATCAAAAATATTTTAAAAAATAATTGCTATCATATTCTTAAATACCTCAAAAAATTACTCGAAAGCAAGATTTTATTATAATTAAATTTTATTATAATAATATTTAATTTAAATTTAGTTGATAAATAAGTTGAATTGATATATTTAAAGAAGATAGAATTTAATTTATTTTGATTTTTATATTACTCTCACTTTATCTTATTTTTTAAAAAGATCTCTTATAAAAAAATATATGTAAATGAGTAATTTGAAAAAATTAATTTTAACATTTTTAAAATTATAAATCAGAGGAGCTATTCTATGATTTATTTTTTTATAATTTTTAAAGATTAAATTTAATTATTGACATTTAAAATAAATCCAAATATAAAATTTTATTAAAATATTTAAATTGAATTCATGTCTTCAAGTTCCAAATATACTATAAAAAAAACTGTTTATTTTTCCTTGTTTCGATTTTTCACTTTAAAAGAAAAAACAACAGCTAGTATGTATAAAATAAGAGACGGAACCAAATGCATATATAATTTAAGTCACACGTGTAGTATTACATGGCATCATAATCCATATATTTCTTTGTAAATTTAATAAAGCTTTGTGCTTTGTTCATGGGTGAGTTGCACTTATAAAGAAAAAAAAAAAAAAAAGAGGCCGGTCAAAATATTCCTTATAATCTAAAACGTGTTTGCTAAGGTACCGTAGATGGTATGTGTATTTTTTTTTTGGTAATTTATTTAAAATTAAAGACCACTTAATTTTAAATTCTCAGATAAAAGTGAGATTGAAAAAAAAAGATTTTAAACAAGGGTGGCATACTAGAATATATTTAAAAAATATACTTAAATTCTCAAATTCTTAAATTAACACAACTTATAAAATTTAAGTTCCTTTATAATTTAAAAATATCAATTTTGATATAAAAATTTATTTATATTATTTTTCAGTCCATAAATAAAAAAATGACAAAAAAAGATCATTGAATTGTAATGATGAGAAAGAAGGTCGTCAGGCAATTATTAACCACTAAAATGAAATTTTTTGGCTTCCACAAATTTCCATGAGATTAGAAAGGTTTGATGGTGGTTATTTAGAAACTCAATGTTGTTTGAAAAAACAGATCTAAGCTGGGGAAAAAAAATCTAACCTAACTTTATTTTGTGTTTTTGAACATTTTCTAGGGTTTTTAAATTGATAGATTAATTTATAGGTGTTTTAAGGGTATTGGTTAGATATTTTATGGTTGAAATGACTTAAAATTGAGTTTTATGAACAAAGAAGTCCTATGCCCTGATTTTCAGCCGCTACTAGGTGATTGGAATCTAGGCATGTAGATTCATAGGTGACATGTTGCTTGTGTATTTTTTTCTCAAAAAATAGGAGTGGACTCTTTGCCCAAGCATGTGGGCCTGTGCTTAAAGGCCCACCCACATGCTTGAGCTTTTCTTTGCACTGGCCCGGCGAGCTAGACCATGGGCCTGACAGTCTGGCCTTTCTTTGCTGTTTTTTGGTTTTTTAAGGTTAAATACAAATTTAAGAAAAAAAACATATTGATCTCAATTTAGTCCACAGTCTAGAGCGCGAGTTTGACGAATTAAGCCATAACATCTAGGTTTTTTTTCCTTTCTAATATTGCTTTTTTAAGTGATATTTTTTTAATGTTTATCTTATTCATCAAGTTTCAAATATCCATAAGAATATTCATTATATAAATATTATTTATTATTAAATATCAAGTATTAAATGATAAAATTATAAATATTAAGATAAATATATATCATATTAGATTACAAAAATATAAATATTCTACTTATATATCTATATAATACAAATATATATTTTAGGTTAGGTTTATGTTAGGTCTCAAGTCAAGTTTGACAATATTAATACTTGATACCATTACTCATCGTGTAAGACAACTATCCAAAAAAACTCATCTATTTAGGTTGATTCGAGTAGGTATCTATCGAGTTTAGATTAAATTATCATTTATACTAAAAAAACTATTTTCGCCTAAAAACACTTAATAAATACCCCTTAAAACATAAAAACCCCCCAATTTATCAACCTAAAAAACAAAAAAAAAATCAATTAGGGTAAAAATTTTCTTTCTAAACCTTGATATGTTTTTTCAAGCAATATTGAGGTACGAAACTTATCAAATGAAACCGGTCAATATTAAAATTAACCATTTTAGTGACTGAAATTGGTGACAACCAACAATCTTCTCTCTTAAATCCAAGACTAAAAATTAAAGAGAATCTAATGACTTTTTCTTTTCTCTTTTCTCAAATCCAGGAATTGAAAAATAAGAAAATTGAACATTTGGTATTTTGGTCGTACCCTCTTCATTAAACAATGCATAATTAAATATGTTCTTTAAATTGCCTCCCTTCCCCTTGCATTTCTTTGTCGAAAGACCATTCTTTGGGTTTTTTGGTCTATTTTATTTGAATCCATCACCTACCTTCTCTATTGAACAATGCCAAATTTCACAAGTTCTTTAAATTGCTTCCCTTTCCCCTTCCCCTATATGATTATATGTTTGTTTTTGTTGTATGTTATGTATTTTTTTTAAAATAATTTTTTAGTGTTTTTGGACTATTTTGATGTATTGATATAAAAAATGATTTAAAAAAAAACATCATTTTATAAAATTTTAAGTGAAAAACACTTTAAAAAACAACAACTATTATAATATCAAATACTACCTTTGTTGAATCACCAAGCTTTACCTCCTGTGACAAAGTTAGAATCTGTCAAAATTTGATTGTCATTTAGAGTCAATAAGGACAAGTAGCTTCATCAACCCTGATTTGTCCGTCTAGGTGGTGCCTTATACCTGCTTGAATGTTGACGGATTAATATTTCTCTCTTTTGGCACCAAACACATAACGATCATGGGTCCAAAATTTTTTATTCCATTTCTAAACATTTTTTAAGGGCTCGGGTAGAACATCCGAACCCGGGTTGAGGTTTAGGCTCGAGCTGAAACTCGAGGCCGGGTGTTAGGCACCCCCAACATCTTTTTATGGGCTTAGGCGCACCACCTGAGCCCAACCCCTAAATGATGTATCTTGACCTACTTTTTAAGTCTAAAAACATGTGCTGAGTCCTTTTTTTTATTCGCATTAATGTTTATTAATACTTGTGTAAGAGATATTTTGTTCTTTATAAATATTACCATATTAAAATTACTCTTCAGCCTCTCCATTAAAAAAAAAAACAACATTCAATGGCTATAAATATACTTATTGAATTACCAAGTAAATGACAAGTTTTTTTTATATTAAAAAGATACAAATTCAACACAAAATCAATCTAAATATTAAAATTTAAAGCTCTAAATATTAAAATTTAAAGCTCTGTAACTGTATTTATCTTTTATTTTTTCTATAAAACTGCTAAATTTTTTATTAGTGTATCCTTAAATATTCTTTTTTTTTTCAGGTATCCAAGCCATTTATTAAAAAAAAAATACTATTTTTAAAAAATTTAACCGATATACGATTCAACCACTAAAAAAAACCTGAACACTTCATCAAATGTCATCTTGCATCCCTTCCCTTCAGAAGTCATAAACTGAGGGCGATCATCTATCCACGTGGGGCTCCGCAATGCTGCACCTGCACTAGATGATTGTGTGGGAAGAACTTCTTGAACCACCCTTGACTTTGTAAAGGGCAACCTCTTGTTTTGATCCAAAACACCGCTCAATGTCGCCCTGATATTCTGCTTCCTCGTCTTTTATTTTCACTTTCTTTCTGCCCGTTGGAGCCTTCATTGTTCAGGTATTCCTTCACTTTCAGCTTCCTTTCCAATTCTTTAAGAGACTTCGAGGATGGAACCTTTCCCAAGGGCATGCTAGGCCCACCTTCTAGCTCCTCTTTGGCAAGCGATTTCAACTATCTAGCACTCTGCTCCCTATTCACCATTCTGAAGCCGAGGAGTCTATAGATTCGTTTGCCTCTCTTGTTTCACCAATTGCCAGCATCTTTCAGGTGCAGCGTTTTGAGTCATCCTTCTCCTGAATTCTCTTAAAACATGCCGTTTCTTTTTACCTTAAAGTCATGTCTTCTTTTTTCCTCTGTTTCGCTTCTTCTCTGCACATCTAGATAGAAAAAAACCAGACAAAACCTTAGAGCCCCTTCTCTCTCCCTCATTATCCAAAGAACAAACCCTATCCTCTTTTGCCATCCTTCTCCTTTACTTCAAGGAAGATGAAGTCTACAAGCCGAAGTTGCTTGAGTTCAAGTTTCTGCGTTGCCACTTCAATTCAAGCCATCATCAGCTGGCCTTTGGTGAGCTGGGGCGGAATTTACTAATTCTCAACTGATCATAAACCTATAAGTTGTTTTTCAATTTGATCCCTTGATGTTTCCTACATTAATTTCCTAAAGGGTCTTTTTTTCAATTGTGGTTGACATTTACCGAATAATGTTCATAATTTATGGAAATGTTTTTGACACAACACTGAAAAGAATGAGTATACATTTGTTAGGGACTAAATTGGGTTTCCCAAACAAAAAGGTCACAGTAGCAGGAACTCTGATAAACTGACAAGATGGTGACACTCAACCTGGGACACCCAGTGATCTCTTCCTCCTTAAAACGACAAAGCCTGTCGCCGCCAGAACCAAATTCATCGTCGTTTATGACCTCGGCCATGGCCATAGCGACTGCAGCCTCCTCTCTCCTCCACTCAAAACCACCACCACCACCAACTCTCCTTTCTCATTCCCCACAATCAGCACAACAACTTCACCTTCCCAAAACAACATCCTCCAAATGGACCCCATTAGTACTCACCACGAGTCATTCAACCTGGGAAAAGACCATGCCCACGACAAGTCGTTCCACCAATTGCCCAGACCTCTCTTTCCTCTCTTCTTTGACAACATCTGCTATTGATAATCTAGCCATGGTGAGTCCTTCACTTGCATATGCGAACACCCTTTACTTCAAATCTGTATTTAACGTGCAAATCAACGTGAAAGAGAACGAGCCTGAGGAGAGTATACTGTTTCGGTTCAAGAAAGCTGTTATAAGGGCACGTGTTTTGCAGGAGTGTAGGAGGAGGAGGTTCTTTGAGAGCACACAAGATAAGAAGAAGAGAAAAACTAGAGATGCTGCTAGAAGAAACAGTCAGAGGTCAGAATTTGTACTTTCTTTCGTTCTGTTTTGGTTTTGGTTTTTCTTTATTTTGTTGCTACTTTTAGATTGATTGTGCAATTTGGTTGAGTTTTGTGGGCTTTGATTTATGTTGTATACATGTGATGTGAAAGCTTCTTTTTTTTTTTTTTTTTGAGGATGTTTGGTTCTTCTATTTATTAGGCTTTCATTCAAGGATTTGTCTTTCTACACCGATTGAATTTTTTTAGCATATAAATTTTGTTTTCCCGCTTGATTTATTCATTTTTTTTACTATATGGTATTCTTAACATTTGTAAAGTCTAATGCCTGTCTTGTGCATTATTATAAACTGAAAATTTGATTTTGCTTGGCTTGTGTTAACATTGCTTTTGTTTTTGCGTTATGATCATATGCTCAGTGACACTTATGTCAAGAGGTAGAAGCTTGAAACTTCGGAATCACTTAGAATCTAGCTTCTGGATTCTAGTCTTGTTTCGAGTTGGACTAGTAAAATTATTCATGGACCCTTCACTGTAATGTGAAATCAAACAGTTAACTTTATATGAAAAGTTTTTGTTCACTTGGTGTTGATCATACTGAACTAGACATGGCTGCATTAAATGTTGGAAGTGCAGGAAAGAAAATGATTTTTCTGTTCTAGCCTTAGTAATGAAAACCTCTGTCAGATAGTTGTGTAGTTGCACCCAGTTGAATGCAGGTTTTATTTTATCTTGCCCCAGCCATTTGAATGGCTCCATATCTACAATCTTTTCTTTTCCATCATTTCAACATCAAAATTGAGCATGCAATTAGAGTATCTGTCTTCCCTTCCCTTTCTTAGTTTTGCAATCATACTTTTGGTGCACTCTTAGTCTTTTAAAGCCCTGGAGGTAGCTGCATGAAGTTTTAGGTGATGTTGCTTGGATTGACTACAATGTTGCTTTCTGATTTTGTACTACTGTTTTAAACCTTCCGCGTCTGTGTATTATAATTCATTTTTGGCTGAGTAAAACTCATCATAATGTTGAGGAGAATTGTTTGAGAAATTATGCTTGCTGGATCCCTCTAGATAAAAGTCTAAAGGTTATCTTAGACTTAATTTGTTTCTCGCAATGTCAGACGCCCACAGCCAAGAACACCAGTTAAACAGGAAGCACCCAAGAAGAAAAAGGATGACGATGACAACTGGGAACTCCCAGAAGGAGAGATTCCCTATCGCTGACTGAGGCAACGAGGTCCGTAAGAGGAAGCCAGATAGCAGCTGAAACGAGAAGGAAAGAACAAAAGATGAATGCTGTTTCCAAGAATCTCCCAACCGATGAATCCATAGCTCAAGTGACTGACAGCCTCCCTCTTGCCTAAATGAAATGGAATGAATCAAATCAGTATTTTTAATTGATTCAGGGTGAAGCGAAGCCAAATTCAACCAGGGTAAGGGCAAGCTGAGAATCAGCTTCAACCCCGACTTAAAGTTCCAGGCGATGCTTTTGACAACCAGATTGTGAATATAAAAAATGTTAAAACTAGGTTAGCAGAACAGGAAACGTGAATAGAGTTGTTGGATTTATAACCACAATTTGGAGACGACACTTTTTTGTTACAGGAAAGTTTTAGAATCGGAGTAGTAGTTATTGGTTTTGCACTGTGGAGTATGGAGATGTAGCCATCAATGTATTTACAGGTCCAAACAATTTAATGCCTATTTATGCTACCATCAATGTGCGTATTGTTGTTTATGAGTGCTGTGCTGCTGCACACTGAATGCCGAGCTGCCATGATATAGTTTCAGTGTGCTCAATCGCTATTTACCGCAACAGACTGAGACTATCTTACCCCAGTCCAGCCTAAGCACTGTACAACGAGAAATTTACCTGAATTATGGACTTCAACTATACTCATTCAGGCTGCCTAAGCACTGTACGTGGAGAAATTTACCTGAGACTATCATAGATGGCCTTGCGCTGAAATTTCAAAAGCTGAACTACAGTCTTCGACAGGCACCCACCATACCCAGTAGAAAATTCTTAATTCACATGTCCAAAGGGACTCGTTATAGTTACGCAGGGGTGAAATTTTAAACATCTTCAGGAGTAAAACTATGAATCAAATCACTAACCTAAGCTAAAGCTATGTATAAATTAAACGAGAGAAAAATCTTAAGTCTTAAAGGACCAATGACAACGTAAACCTATTTTCCCCAACAGTTCTCTCGGGCAACGTTAGGAAAAAAGAGTTTGTGCGTTAAAGCGCGTAAACAACGTGGGTGCCTCTGATCAATTACCTAACAAAAGAAAATACAGTTATAACGAACAGAATGTCTTCTCATTTCCGTTTTCTATCATCCCCTCTCTTTCTTTGCCTTACAAATCGCTCTTTCTTGTCCTTTTCTTTTTCAGCTCTATAAAAGTTGATGCATCACAACGAAGTCTCCCCCCATCTCTCACCCTATTAAAAACTCTTCCGGGACTTTCATGGCTTCTGTAAGTTTTTTCTTCCCTTGCACTCTTTTCTTTTCATCTTTCTTTATAGTCTTGCCTGCTTTGTTTTGTCTCTTTTAAGATTTCTGTTTCCTTAATCCTTAATTTACGTTTGTTCTTTGATTCTAAAAATTGGTGTGTGTGTGTGTTTTTTTTCATTTCAAGAATGGATATGTTCATTTTATGTTGTGTATGTTCTTATTTAAGCAGCTAAATATTGGGTTTTCTGTAATCTCAGGAAGAGGTCTATGCATGTTATATTATATTATGTTGTGTATGTTCTTGTTTAAGCAGCTTTAATATGGGAGAACTAGATGACCAAGATAGTCTTTATGATGTTTTGAGGAGGATAGGATTTTATTTCGTAATCTGTATATCATTTAGATATCTTAAATTGAATGGCTTTGTAATTGATAATTTTTTGTATTGTTATTTCAAATTTCGTGGGATATTCCTGGTCCATCATGTGTCTAATGTATGTTTTTTGATGTGTTAGAGCAAAGTTTTGGTTGAGCTGGGGAAGTTTTGTTGGCTTTGCTTTAGGCCCTGGTATATGGCATTATGAATCTTGTGATTTGTCAAAGTTTCTTGCTGCTTGGTTGTTTTCTGAAAGTAGGCATGGACGGAAGAATGGATGGTTTTAGGGTTTGATTACTAATTGCTTTGTGTCTTGTTTAGTTCTCTGTACTCTGCCTTTTATTAGTTATTTCATCCCATTACAATCCGAAATCAATAGATAACAAATGGATAGGACTCGAACACTCCCTATAGCCAGCAATTCACTTTAAATCTACCTGTCTATGACATTTTTTTATGCTCGGTTTTCTACAGGTTGCTGTCTTTTGCCATGTATCAAGATCTTTGATCCATTAGTAGCTTCTCTAGACTGAACTGATTTTTTTCTTCCTAATGTAGCTTCTTGGTAATGATTCCGCGTCCAAAACGAGTTGAATGTGTCTTGAAAAGCCTTTAACATTGAAGCAGGAAATGTCCTGAGAGAAGGCTGGTTAATCTATTAGAATTGATGATTTTTCTCTTTCAGCAAGGTCGGCCTTTGCCCAAGTTTGGTGAGTGGGATGTGAACAACCCTGCCTCTGCTGAAGGATTCACAGTCATATTTAACAAGGCTAGAGACGAGAAGAAGACCAAAAATAGTCCTGCAAAAGTTGTTTCGCCACGGAGAACTGAACCTGTGTTCAGCAAAAATGCCAAAAATGAGAACTATGAGCATCCTCCGAAGGTGCATGTTTTAAATGAGCCATTTTCAAGTCCTCTTTCCCTTTCATTGGTTTTTGTATTTGCGAATTCAAGGTTTCTTATAGCTCAATTATCTTCTCATGCAGAGGAGGTGGCTTTGCTGTGTTGAACTCATAATGCACTAAGAGCCTCGATGAATGACTGGTGAAACTAACAATGTCCGGGGTGGGGATTCTCTTACTAGTTAATGCCTAAGCCTTCTGATGGAGGACTGAATGGTTTATGACCATACTTATCTTCGTTTTTCGTTTATTGCCATGGATTCTTTCTTTTCATTTTATGTTTCTTATGTTTCTCATATAATGGCAAAAGAGTGCCAGAAAAAAGTTGAGACTCTTTGTTTTTACATGAGATGTTGCAGTGTTTCACTTATTGGCTCTAAGAAACAACATGATACTAATCAACAACACCTTTTACATTTATTATTATTGTTGTTGTCAAAAAGTTTTGCTTTTCCTTCTTGCATGGAGAAATTATCATTTGATGCCATGGAAATTAGCCTGATTCTTACGGATAAACAAAATATTCAGGGTTTTAAGATTCTCGGCTTGGGGTTTTCCATTGAGTGTTGACCTTAACCCTATAGTTGTGTTGAGGATCAACATGGCATCCTTTGCCCATTCTTGCATTGATTCTTCTAAACTAAACACAATGTCCACTCTCTTCCATTTATTACTAATGGAAACATGCCTAGTTGTTCCTAGAACTCAACAGCTCCTCATTCTGTTTATAAAACAATATATAATGAAAACAAAAAAATTGTCACTCTTTTCCAAATCTGTGGCTTAACTTTTGTTCTGCTAATCCGGCTTTTGTAGTTTTTAAGGTCGGTAAAATGGGAGATCATGACTCGAACGATTTGATGATTGCTTATAGTTTAAAACTGCTTTCATCAATTACCCCATATCCAGCAATACAGCTCCACTGGCTTCACTCCTATGCAGCTATATAGCTCTACAACCAAACAGCAGCTGGTTGCTTTCATGACTTGAGTTTCAAAACTAGCCATCCCCTTCGGCGGATAACAATCTCACTCGCTCATGCAGAGACAACATGCGCATAAATTACCCACAGTTTTTTGGCAAGTTACTGGTTAAAACCTGCATAGAAGCTCCAAATCTCATGGATTACTACCTTTCCTTCCTGAAAAATCCCATGAATCCTATATGGCTAGTTTTGAATTATAAATTACTGATCACTGCCTGACCCTAACTTTTTTTTTCTCTCTCTCTGTCTGTTGGCTCTCCTTTTGTTCCCGTGGAGTTCCCAACAAACATAGATTGGAAGGATTAATTATGATTTTCTCGAGCATAGTGGCATTCTCAAGCATGCACCATGTTAGATGAGGTTATAATATATAATTCATGTTATTCTCTAAACGCTTAGAATTTCCTCTCAAAGCATCCTTGTACATAGCGTGTAAGAACATTCGACGAAGCACATAATTTACTGATGAAATAATAGAAAAAATTCAAAGGATTTTCTAGACTTTCCACGATTGACAATGAACTAGGCTATTCAGGATGGGCTATAACCAACAAAACAAAGTCTCTTGTGTGTTTAGGGGATCCTTTAATACTTAAATCAGTTTTGGGAAGGAGTTTAATGATGTTGAAACTAGAAATTGTACGTGTTTGTGTATAGCAGAGATTTGGGTGGTCTTGCCTGTATCGTTGGGCATTAGAAGTTTAATTGTATAGTTGAGTATAGCACAGAGCAGGGTGACAACGCTAGCATAGCTCATTTCTTTACTAGTTTAACTTATGAAACAAGTAAATGATCCTGTAAGAATATCTCATTCCTTAGAGAACATAGAAAACAACGTTTCATTGGCCATAATATTGACTAATACTAGAGATAGCCTATAAATATTTTAGGAATGGTTGGAAATTTTGTATCCCAGTGTATTGTTTTGTATGCCAAACCAGTAAAGGTAAGGAAAAATTGACTACCTCCACGATGAATTATCATAAACTAGGAGAACTAACAACCAATCTTCCACTGTTTATTATTTATGTAATGGAAGCAAGCATGCGTACAACATCGAACACTAGAAATATCCCTCCTGTGATAGACTTTCACCGTCAAATACGAGGGAAGAACAAGGAATTTCAAGTATTTGGTGCATTTTGACAAACTTCTCTCATATTCTGTCCCAGGACACCATTCTGGTGGGACAATATCAGAGTTGCTGCAACTCCTGCTGGTGTACGTTGTGCTTGGTGACATTTTGTTCCTGGTTTTAGTTTTGAACCACTCTGGTCTTTGTTTTTAGGCTATCCAAGTAAGGCCAAGCCTGATTCTACTCCTTTCTGCTAGCATTCTTTTGTCTGGTAGCATGTTTTTCTGCTTCTACAGTAACTTTCAGTAGCCTTGGATTTGTATATTGGGAGTTAAGAAGTAAGACCTTTTACCAGCGAAAGAAATTTATGCAGATGAGGAGCTGTCTCAGTCAACAATGTGGATTTAAGAAGGCTAATATCGTCCCTTTCATAAACATCAAGCACCAAGCGCTTGAGCATTATTGTTAGTTTAGTAACTCCATGGAATGTCACTTTTTTCCTGAAAGAAAAGCCGAATGTCAACCAAGGCTCAATAGATACAAAAGTGTGAGAAAGAATGTAAAAGATAAATATTGCTTATACATACATCATACAAAGAGGCACGCAATTTGAGAATCTCCGAGGAAAATTGTTGGTTTTGTGATGACTGCAAATTTGCAGCAAAGAAATTCTAAGCTTGGTGTTTTTTTCTCATTGCAGGAAAACTGATATTACATGACTTTTTAGACACAAAAGTCTTGATTGCTAGAGGTTTATATCAATAAAGTCTTCACCTAATACCCTCAAAGCTTGCAACATATCCCTTAACTTTAGGAACCTCTACTGACATTTCTGCAGATTTGCTTCAGCAATGATTTTGCAGAATATCAGTAGATTTATACAGTAACATACACTGGACACAAAGTAGACGTAAAGCGGACATGCACTATAGTGCATGTAGAAAAAGTAACAACATTCTAACCCCTCTCCTTGTGACTTTTGCTTGATACTCCCAGCTTGTTCCTGAGAAATTCAAATCTGATTTTAGGAAGAGCTTTTGTGAATATATCTGCTAGTTGGTTTTCTGCTTCACAATAGCTGAAGGTAAAAGGAGAATATAGAAAGAGATAGTAGTGAATTAATTCTCTTTTATTGAGTAGTAAGACAGAAACGTGAAAAATACATTTACAATAGGCATAGTTGTTTTTATATACAATCAACAGTTAAGGTAATTGTGTTTAACTAAACTAGGAATAGTTTATTTTCCATAAAAAATAGGATCCTTTCCATCTTTGAGATATTTGATTAAGCATGGCTGTAATTTTTTCTTCTGCTGACCTTCCATCTTGGTTTTAAGACATTACCGTTGGAGCAAGGTTATGGTAAGTGTCTATATGAAAAAGATTTGCAGATTGCATGGCTGTAATTTCTTCTTCTGCTGAGCTTTCACTCGTTGAAGCAAGGTTGTGGTAAGTGTCTTTTTGAGGTGGATCAGCCTTGTTATTCCTAAAATCCTGGTTAATGTTGCTGTTGTGAAGCTGTGTGATGACAGCAACATGGCTGTTGTCCTTAACTTGTGGATGGTTGTTATTACGCTCCCACAAACTTTGTCGGAGCTGGAGGCAAAGTTTGGATTGAAACCCAAGCATAGACGGCTTAGAGAATGGCTTAGTGAAGAGGTCAGCAACTTGATCAGTAGAGGAGACATGTTGAGTGATAGGATGTCCAAGAGCAACCCGTTCACTTTAAAGTGATGGTCTAATTCAATATGCTTATTGCGAGTATGGAACACCGGATTAACATTCAGATGAAGAGAACTAAGATTGTCACAATAGAGAACCGAAAGAGATGCTACTGGGATGTGAAGGTCTTTAAGGATAAAGCTTAGCCAAGGAAGTTCTGCTACAGTATTTGCCATGGCATGATACTCAACTTTAGTGTTGGGAGTGTGAGATTGTGGGTTGCTTCTTTGCACACTAGGAATTAAGATTCTGACAAAAAAAGATGCAATAACCAGTTGTTGACCGTCGGGTAGTAGAACATGCGGCTCAATCAACATCTGAAAAGGCACATAAATTCAAAGTAGTATTAGAGGTAAAATATAGACCAATATCAATGGTGCCTTTGACGTATCGTGGTGCCTTTGACATATCGTAGAATATGTCGGCCCATTTTCAAATGTGCAACAGAGCATGTTTAGTCCTTGCTTCGAGAGGTGTACTCATGGGCTTACAGTCAATCATGACAGCTTGTTCAATGATGGTAAGGGCATAGTATGATTGAGACAATTAAAGACCACTGCTAGTTTGAGAAATCACAATGCCAAGAAAGTGATGAACAGACCCAAAATCTTACATTGAAAATTCACGGCTCAATAATTGAATAAAGCTTGTGACAAGAGAAGTCGTGGGTCCTGTGAGAAGGATGTCATCTACATAGAGAAGAAGGATTAGTGTGCCATAATCAAATTAAAAAATAAATAAAGAGGGATCTGTTAGACTACAGTAAAAGCCATATTTCAGAAGAAAAGTGCTAAACCGATCAAACCAAGAACGAGGCGTCTATTTCAGTCCATAAAGAGTATGGTTAAGTTTGCAGACAAGGTGTGGCAATCGGGGATCTGTCATGCCTGGTGGTTGCTTCATATAAATGTCCTCAGAAATCAAACCATGTAAGAATGCATTTTTTACGTCAAGTTGACGAATAGTCCACTGCTTAGCAAGAGCTATGGTAATAATCATGTGAATGGTGCCTGGTTTAACAATGGGAGAAAAGATTCCAGTGTAATCTACTCCATCAATTCGATGGAATCCTTTCGCAACAACCTGAGTCTTGAGTCGATCTAGAGAGCCATCATGTTTGAGTTTAGTTTTAAAAACTCATTTGGAACTAATGACATTCATGAGAGGATTGCAAGGGACAAGTGACCAGATTTTATTTTGAAAGGCTGCAAGTTCTTCCTCCATAGTGTCTGATGAATTGTAGACACAGTTTTAACTACTACACTTGGGTTGAGGTAGAGTGAAGTTTTCTAGAGTAGAATGTGGAACAAATTGAACGGGCTCAATCACAGATGATGAGCATGGTTGTTGTGCAGTAGTGGCTTCATTTGGTATTCATGGAGCTGTTTGACAATCAGCTTGGGAAGGCAATTGAGCTGTCTCAATTTCAAAAGATAAGAGTGGCTGCTGTGCAGTATTTGCATCTGATGTACATCTGACATAGGAGTAGTCTCCATGGTATGTGTAGAAGCAGCATCACGAAGAGGCAGTGGTGGTGCTATGAGGGGAACATAAAAAAAGCAGGAAGACCCATGTTGTAATATGGTTGTAGGTAGACACACAGATAAAGGTTTTAGCATATAACAACATGAGTCCAAGGGCTTCTTTAGAGAGTGTTCCAATGATCCAGCCATGAAGAAGACGATCAGACTTTTGCCAGGCAGCAAAAGCTTCTGTTAGCTCAAGCTCTAAGTGTTTTGTATTTGAAATATTGATGGTATTTGGTGTTGGTGAAATATATTGTGTAGAGGGTAGTTTCTTCTTTGTTCAGATGACCTAACAAATCTTGGCTTTCTACAAGGGCTAAGGCTTGTTCACGCCATAAAGGGTAGTTGGTTGGACTGAGTTTTAGTGTATCAAAGTTTCCAACATTCAAAGAAAGTGTATTCATATTGACAGTGGAAGGTTTGTGCTGGTGCTCACTCTGGCTCTAAAACCAAAAGGAGAATATAGAAAGAGAGAGTAATGAATTAATTCTCTTTTATTGAGTAGTACACTAGGAATAGTTTATTTTCCATAAACAATAAGATCTTTTCCATCTTTGAGAGATTTGATAAAGCATCCAATATTTGCAGATTGAATGCTGTAATTTCTTCTTTTGCTGAGCTTCCATCTTGGTTGCAAAACATAACCGTAGGAGCAAGGTTATGGTAAGTGTCTTTATGAAAAAGATGTTCAGATTGCATGGCTGTCATTTCTTCTTCTGCTGAGCTTTCATTCGTTGGAGCAAGGTTATGGTAAGTGTCTTTTTGAGGTGGATCAGCCTTGTCATTCCTAAGATCCTGGTTAATGTTGCTGTCGTGAAGTTGTGTGATGACAGCAGCACGACTGGTTTCCTTAACTTGTGGATGGTTGCTTCGGGAGAGAAAGATTGGTCTTTGTAAGATGCTGTAGAAGATTAATGGAAATGTCTACATGCTTCGTCTTCCTATTCATTTGAAGACCTGTGACTCCTTCAGTGTGTAGCATTATACCTTATATTTTATGAATTACCTAAAATTCATAACCTAAAATCAAAGTAAGGGTTCTTTTTCAGCACAAGAACAGAAAACTTTTGAAATTTTCTAGTTAAAATACATCAAAATAATTTTTTTTTTATCTTTAATATTAACATAGCTAAATTATCAAAAATTATATAAAATATATTAATTTAATATTTTTTTTTAAGTATAAAACACTTTTAACTTCTTTTTTTTTCAAATGTTCTGTAGTCCCAAATACACTGTAATACAGAAAACCATTTGTACTATTAGATATAGATTTATGGCAATTAGACAAAATTTTGGTATATAAAGTGTTCCCCCGCTTAAATAAACAAGATTTATAATTTTTCCTCATTAAAACAATATTTAGTTTACAGAACTTTTTTTCCTTTTTCGATAATTTTGAGCATTTCTCTAGGCGATTTTTCAAATAGCGTTTGATTATCAGAAGCAACTGTAAATTAAACTCAATCAGGTAAGAAGCGAAAGAAAAGGCCACCAAGACAACCCAAGAAGGCAGGAACCATTGGGCCAGGAATAATCCGACGATTGCAATAAATAAAACTGGTATAGGCGTTGAAAAGAGGGAATTTGCATATCCTGATTTCACTTTCGCTCGTGGTGACGCAAAACAAGATAAATATATAATGCCACCGTTTGAAAAGCTTGTGGCAGCTCAAAAGAGGAAGGCAACCAAAAAAAAAGTTCAATAGAACATCCATGTTTCGATGAGAAAATTTTAGGTCTTCGGTTTTGTTGATCCTAGAACACTAGAAAGCTTGATGCAAAACTTTTACACAGGCTACTCAACCGCTGTATCACTTCCATTTCCGCTTTCAGCCATTCTAGCCGCTTCCTGAGTCACAGAGTTGCCAAAAGCAGTGTTCTGATCATCACTAGATCCTATTGAAGAAGCTGGTTGTATTGAATGGTCAAATTTACAGGAAGGCCCAAACTTGCAAATACCATAGCGGCTGTAGTGAGAGCAGATATTTTGATCCTGGATTTGAAAGACAGCCATTAGAGAGGTGAAAATATTTAAAATCTCATCAGTTCTAATAGCAAGACTAAGAAAGCTAGTCATTTCAATGGGATGTGCTGTTGTAAGAACGTAGTTTACTGGACTGGTTCAGAAGCATATATAATGTTTTATTCTTGGAGGCTTATTTAGAAAAGATTTGATGTGCTTGGAGTTATTTTCATGCATCTTCTACTCGAACAAATTCTTGAACGAGTCAATGACAACTAAAACTCAAACTCAAACTCAAACGATACTTCACCTATTGGAGAATTTCCACATATAATATCTATAGTAAATGGAAAGAGCAGAAAAACATTAGCAAGAGAAGACAAAAATTACCACATTGATTTCCCAAGTTTATAAATCCTTCATAAGATTTAATCTGGAAATAAGAATGAACTTACAGGTCTCAGTGGCAGGCCCTTGTCACTTAGAGTTAGTGGGGGTGACTTTGAGATCCGATTCTTTGGATGATGATATTTGCAGTTGGATTTGAACTTACAGTCCCCAAATTTCATGTAAAAACTGCACTGCGGTTGACCAGGTCGTTCTGGGAATTCATCAACTACTATTTGCTGTTGCTGAGGTGCATAGACATTGCTTTCAGTTGCAATGTTGATTAAGGCATATGACAGAGGTGGATGCAGACTTCTTTCTGGAGGGTATAGAGGAGCCTAGGCAAGTCAGAAAAGGGTATCAAATCTTATCTTTGATAAGCCATAAAAGCATACAATTAAACACAAAAAACTTTAATAATCAGTTGTTTTAAGCAAATGTTAAGTCAACTAAATAAGCACACCTCCACCCTTAAAAATCTGAAACATAAACTCTGTCAAGTCACATGAAGAAAAGCAAGAATGCTAATCATCAATTGAACTGTCAACTTTACTAGAATGAAAAAGGGAACGGTTAAAAGGAAATGGAAATATTAGTCATTAAGTAATCTGACATATGTGAGGCAAGGGACATGCAAAACACATTCCAACTTCTTTCAATGCAGGAGATAATTATATCTTCAGCGGTAACTCTTCCATTATTCTCCATGCTCTACCCTACACGAAGTTGAACACCAGAAAATAGTGTATGTGACTGAATACAACAAATGGGCTCCCCAGGCTGAGTAGAGCGTTTTCAGGACAAGTGTGAGCAAAAAGTAATTTATACTCTTCAGCATCAGTCATGGTGAATGCAATAAATGCAGAGTGCTCGCATATATAATGTAATTGTCAGAGATCCCTGTGATTTCCAAATCAAGTAAGTCATGGCAGAGTACATCATAATAAAAGCTGGATTTGGTCGTAAAGAAAATACTTTGATAGTTAAAGCAGAACAGACCTTCCACATAATTCTACATTTTGGGATATCCTGTACAGTTACATCATCATTTACTGACATTCACCACTAGATGTCAGCCTCTCTCAGGCCTAATGGTCAATTACAGGGAATAAATCAGAGAAAAACATGAATTTGGACAACCATCTATAAGTAAGAACACTTGGAAAACCATTTAGTAGAATATTCTAAAAGCTAACGAAAGAATAATAAACCAAAAGGCAACACGAGACAGAAAAGAGGACCATTTGTAGTGTCAGACTGCACCTACCAAGGAAACAGTAAACTCACAAAGTGTCCTATATTGCTAGGTTAAAATTGATAAAACTTAAAACAGCAAAGCGTCAACGTAAATACCTGATATCCATTCCAATCTGGACTTTGAGGAGGAACTCCTTGATTTGGTGAAAACATAATTGGGACAAAGGATGTAGGATCATTTAATGCCCTCGGTGAAGACCAAGAACCTACACTTGATGATGATGGAACTGGTAGAGAAGCAGATCCACCATTAAGAAATGTTGAAGGATGGTCACTTCCTCCCACAGCTGTAGGATCTGGATGATTATATTTGCAGTTAGCTCCAAACTTGCAGGAGCCATTACGCATGAAATACTCACACTCTTTCTCTCCCTGTGATTGATAGTCTGTGTTAGAATTTTTCCAGCAAAGCCACTTAAATATAACAAACCTCAGCATGGTTGGCAAACATATATCAAAATTTTTAAAGCATGCATAGAAGAGATACCAGTCGGATTGGAAGACCCAGAAAATTGAGCTCTAAAGCTGGTGACATTGGAATTTTCACTGGCGGCACTGAATATTTTGCTCTTGAGTGGTTGAACCTACAAGCTGTTCCATACTTGCAGCCCCCTGTCTTCAAGTAGTACTGCAGCATGCTCAAGAAATGATTATAATACAGAAAAAAAAATGTCATTCTTCAGCCAAACATATTACATATAACTCAAACAAAAAAAATGCCAACAAAACTAAAAACTAACCCTTACATAAGGAGAAAATAAAGTAAGCGTGAACACAACATGACTAAGCAACTATTAAATGAGTCCTTTACTTTGACCAGAATTAACAGAAAACTATTTTGTAATGAGTACAAGCATACAACATTTAGATATTTTCTATCACTAAAATCATTGGAAAGAGGAGAACATAGATGATCGAGTAAAAAAATTAGACATATGACCCTGCAAGAAAAGAATAATAGGGAAATTTCAGTTAAAAAGCATGCAAATTTCACTAGATCCTCAAAACCTTGCAGCCATAGACCATAAAGAAGCAAGAAACGTTATCCTATCCCAAATGTCTACAAATTAAGCCAACATCAGATAAGGAAATTATAATAAGACTACACAATACCAAGATTGTGATTTCGACATAGCCTTCAATTCCATTTATGGGAAAAAAAAACCCTTAGTGATATTTGCTTTTCCAGCTTGAGAAGGCAGGCTTCATTCCATCTCCTATGGCCTAGTCCTATGTGGGAGTAGGAGTCTTTCTTCTGGCCGTTGAGAGTTCAGCCATCAGAATCAGCTGAAAGGCAAGGGAGTGGACTATACTCTCTGGTTAGGAAGAGGAGCACCATTTGATTGATAAGAATGCCCCTCAGGTGGTCTTCCCTTAACATCCTCAGGATTGGAAGCAGGCTATGTCACAAGTGGAGTGAAATGCTTTGAGTGGATGGAAGGTTTTAGCACTTCCTTCCAACATATTGGTTGGACCAAACATAGTAGTCTTAAGTTAAAGGAAGTTTTGTGAAAAAGGTGCAAAAGCCTGGCAGATGCTAGGCAGCATCAGAGGCATCCTGGAATGCTTGCCCATGGTGAACATGGCAAGCAAAAGGACAGATGAAAAAAGAAAAGAAAAGAGTAAGCATAACCTCAACTTCTTAGCAATACACAGCAATAATAACCTTGCATTCAATCAGGCTGGGCTTCTCTGTTGCTTCTTCCCTTTCCTTTGTCTTCTCCTTGACAGTCTTGTAATCAACCAAATTTCAAAAGATAAAAAATGGCAATTAGTTAGCAATGCCCAGTCACATAAATCCAACTGATAGGTCTTAAAACAATCAAATATCAGGATTTTCCAGCAGCTGACTTAAGCAACAAAAGAAAAAAAATCAAGTCTCTTGATTCATTACGCCACAAATTTTCACATGAACAAGAAAATAAAATCCAGGAATCACTTTCAAAAACCATTTCCCATCAAAAGAAACAACTACAACATACATTAATACTACAATCATCCACATTTACCATTTTCAACAAACACCAAAACCCCTCCTTTTATCCCCAAATCCCTTAATCACAACACCAGCAAAATATATCCATAAAAAATACTCGCAACCGCCAAAACAAACGCTATAAACACACTCAACATAAGCAATTACCTCCCCTTCAGCCAAAGATACTACATTTGGACCAACGACAATAAAACCCCAATAAATTTAAAAATACACAGAAAACAACCACAATACAAAACCACAGTCCTCATTATCTAAAAACACTACGTTTACACCAACAGCACAAAACCCACAAAATATACACACATAAAAACACAAATCAGATAATAATTCAAGAAAAAGAACAAGTTGTACCTGATTTTTCCTTCTGAGAGGATGATTAAACTTGCAATTAGCTCCAAATTTGCAAGTCCCAGTCTTCATATAAAAGGCGCAATCCTCTGCTTCAGGTCTCACAGGATACTGATGATAACCACTGCTGTTATCATTCTCAATGTCGTTACTTCTCTCATTCTTGTTCTCTAAATCATCACCACCATCACCTACCTTCTCAATGCTCTCATAAAAAAATTCAATCTTTTTAACACTCTTGAATTCCTCCTCCTCTTCTTCTTCTTCATGAGAATCATTCGAATTTAGAGACTCCTCTTTCAAGTCAAGCTGGTTCTGTAGCTCTTGATGAAGATGGTTATCGTCATCCAGGGCCGTTTGATCAGGATCAGACGGCGTAGAGGGGAATCGGGGAGAGGAAGAGAAAGATTGAAACCCCAGCTGAGGGATTTCTTTATGAATTATTGGGATAGGTGATTCAATTTGTTGGTCCATTTTGCCTCCACATTTCAATATTTGAAACCCTAAATTTGGTAAAAGAGAAAAACGGGGTGGGAGAGGACAGAGGTGGAAAGGCAAAGTGGTGTTGCCTTTAATGACCTACGAGGCTACGCTACTACTACACGTATGTAGTTTTTGTTAAATTAAAATTAAAAACTGCACAGCTACCTGCCACCTGCTACCTGCAACCTGCTACTGCTTCACCTCCGCATTACAGTGGGCTTGTGAGCTGTATTGCCATTCAAAGTTTTTTAAATATTTTTTAATTAAAAATATATTAGAATAATACTATTTTTATATCAATATATTAAAATTATTGTATTTAAACCCTAAGATTTGGTTATTGTATTGAAATTAGGGTTATTATTTTTTTTTTCCGTTTGGTTTTTATTAAAAAAATTAATTAAACTGAATTTTATTTATAAAAAAATCAAAACGAATCGAAATCGGTTTAAATCGATCGATTTTAGTTCAGTTCTGTCTTTTTAGAACAAAAACAGGTTCAAATCGGTTTGGCTCGGTTTTTCCTATTTGGCTCGGTTTTTTTTTCTTTGCTCGGTTTTTTAATTTGGCTCGGTTTTTTTCTGGTTTTTTCGGTTTGAGTTCGGTTTGGTTCAGTTTTTTTGATTTTAGGCTTATAAAACCGAAACCGAATCAATTGGTTTTTTTTAATTCTAATCGGTATTTTTCACAGTTCGGTTTTTTTTAATTTTTTTCCAGTTTAATCAATTTTTTTCTCATTCCTAATTCAAACCGAGAGAACCTTTCTATTTTATAAGGATGAAACTTTTGGATTCATTTTAAAATTTTCTCAAAAATAGATTTATTTATGTATTTATATTTATCACTTCAATCATGTATACTTCTATCTCTTTTATTTATTTATTTTTTTTCATGGGACACTAATCAAATATAATTAATTTATTTAAAAAACTTATATAATTATTTTTTTATTAAATCCATTTGTTAAGATATTTTGAACTTATTATTGATGTCAAAGCCCAAATTTTTATCTCCATTTTCAAAATATTTTTTTCAAAAATCAAAAGAAAAAAAAATTTAAAATATAAAAGTTTCCAAAAAAAACCATTTTCAACGTAATTAGGCTAAATTCTGGTCATTTCATGATTCTTGTCCATTTTGCTTGTATTCATGTTAACAATTTTTTAAAAGTCATAAATTCAAAAAATAAAGTAAAATTTTTGTAATTTGGTTTAATTTTTTTTTTTGTAAAATTTTAATTTATTTTTAATTTTATATTTGAATTAAAATTTCTGATACGTTATTTTTTTTAATTTGATTCTTATTTTTTTATAGTTTTTTTTGTCCTTTTGTTAAATTAATTTTTCTTTTTAATTTCATCATTCAATAAAAAAAAAGGTTATTTGTCCTATAATTTATTTTTTATTTCAATTTATATCTTCATTCTTTTAAGGATCCTTATGTATAATTAATTATTTTTTTAATTTTATCATTATAGTTTTTTCAGATAAGGTGTTTTCGGTCTAATAACCCGAGTTATAGGAAATGCAATCTTAATTATGACATCAATGAATCCATTATGAGCATTATGAGCGTTCAGCGGGTCTATTCTAAGACTTAAAATAAAGCGTATCCAAGAGAAGTTAAATGAGCTTTGTTAAAATATTTGAGTTAAAAAGATTCAAATCTATTAGTTTGAAGCTTTGTTTACTTTTCAGATAATATGTAAAGCTACATGAAGATTTTGGATGCAATTTCAATTAAGTTGGAAACTAAACATTTATACATTTTCAATAATATATTTTTAGACCCACTAATTCATTTGAATAAAAAAAAACGATGTATTTGATGTTGAGCTTAGAATCTATCAACAAAGTGTGAAAATAAAAATGACACTGTTTCTCTAAGAGTCATGAATTTCATTTATTATAAGAAATACTTAATGTTATTGGGAACTTATGTGACAACCTTTAGATTATTTAATTTATAAGAATTTTATATCAAATAAGAAGAATTAATTAGTTAGAAATTAATTCTTATTTTACAAGGCATCAAACTTTTGTTCATTAAGGATTCTTCAACAATTATTTCTCTTTGGTATTTTTCACTATCATTTGCAATAAATGGTGAAAAAATAATTTTAGACTATTGTTTATTTATTTTTATTATTTTAAACCTTATTTTAATTAGTTTGGATTTTATTTAAAATAGATGCATGTCTGACCTATTAGTTTCAGGGTTTACATATAAATACACTTATATAAGGATTTTTATTAGTTGATGAATTATCTACAAGTTGTCGCATATTGTGTGCTTATTTTTCATTGTGTAGTTGAGTAATTTTCATACTAAATTATTGATTTAACTTGCAAACTATTTGAATAATTGATCAACTTCGTTGTAATTTATATTTCTCGTTCACGTCTCGTTATTGGTATAGGATGGAAGTAATCAATTGCATATATAACTTTGATTTTTCAAGGTAAGATTCTTGTTAGGTCAAATTTTCTTCAAAACCTCAAATTAGTAATCTAAGAGACAATTCCACATCAGTTATTTGAAAAGTTAACATAATTTTTTTTACTTTTTTATTTTTTTTTACTTCATCATTCGCCATTGTAAGCCTTTTTGTAAAAAAAAAAAAGGTTTTGGGATTTTCTTCGCTTTCTTTTCTATCGAGTTTTCTCAATCTCATGATTTAAACCACATGTTTGGCGGTTACATGGGTTGGCTCAAATCTTTTTAAGGGATCATTTTTTTTTAATTTTAATATTTTCTTGGTTTTGTCCTTCAAAATTCAGTTCTATATGAAATTAATATTCATTGTTTTTCCTGTGTTGGATATTTTTTTTCTTGGTTATCCCATTAGAATAATCTCGGTCATAGAGTTTAATTGTCTTAGCTAGTTTTGATTTTTTTAGGTTCTTTTTGTTTGTTGATTATTTTTTTTCAATCTTACTCTTCTATATTTGGTTTGTTGGAAATTAGGTTTTGTGATTTTTTCTCCTTTTACTTTCTATTGGGTTATTCCACCTTTATTACTCGAGTTACAAGTTTACTCAAGTCGGTTTGTTTTTATTTTTTTTTACTCAATTTCATCATTTCATATTTTATCGGTTGGAAATTGAGTTATACTATTTTTTTCTTTTTAAAAAATAGTTCATTGCTACTTATTTATCATCTAATTAAAATAAATCAATTTATTTGACCAATAAGATCTATTATCCAAGTGACAAATATTTTTTTCTTCATAAAAGGGGCAGATAATGCTTTAAACATTACTTTTACTATTATTATTATTATTTTTATGAAATATGTAGCGCAGGTCCATGGATCTAGGATCTAGTAAATGCGCAATTGTACTTACAATATCTATGATAATTTATTTAATGAAATTCTTCAAAATTACACCACATATTTTCTGAAAATAAAATAATATTTATATTATATCCGTTAAATTAGAGGTCGTTAAACATTAAACTTTGATTTAAAAAGAAGAAGCTAGTTCTATGATTTTTCTCATAAGTATATGAATTAGAAAGTATTTTATATTTTATTTTTATGTTTCAAAATATAGGAGAAAAAAGGGAAGAAATTAGCTCATCTTGCCCTTATATTTTATACCTAGTCTACAATATAAATCCGTACAAGTCTAATTTCTCTCAATTTGTTCCTGAGTATAGGGTTCATTATATAATCTATCTTTATGTAAGATATTCCAATTCAAACTAACCCATTTTTTTAAAAAAGAAAAATATAACAACGAAAAAATGGATTTTAAAATTGGCAGCTTGTTTATCTTTTTAATAAAATAAGTGAGGTTTGAGTTAGGATGTTTTTATCACTCTACTATAATAAAATATTAGAGAATAAATAAGAAGATAAAAATAAATTAAATAATTTTTTATTGTATTTAAAAAGATGAGTTACAAGAGTGATCATTTCCGGTTCGGTTTGATTGTTATAAAAAAAAAGTAATTAAATTGAATTTTTTTATCAAAAAAACCCAATCGAAACCGGTTCAAACCGATCGGTTTCGGTTCGGTTCGGTTTTTTCGGATAAAAACTGGTTCAAACCGGTTTGATTCGGTTTTTTTTCCAGTTTGGATTCGGTTTTTTCGGTTTCAAACTTATATAACTGAAACCGAACCGGTCGGTTTTTTCAAAATTTTAATCGGTTTTTTTTCACGGTTCGGTTTTTTCAGTTATTTTTTTCTAGTTTTCTTGGTTTAATAAGTTTTTTCTTACCCCTAGTGATGTGATTTTCAAAGAAAAAAAAGAATTGCCAACCCTATTGCATATAATTGAGTTTGTCACAGCTACATTATATACAAGATTATTTTTTTATATTGTGATAAGCTAATTCTAGAATAAAAATTATAATAAAAATACATATCTTTGACAGCATATGCTTTGAAAAAAAAAAAAGAAAGTTTTTTTTTCTTTACCCTGACAATCTCGACAAAAACAAAATAAAAAATATATAGTGAAACATCCTACCAGCTATGTTTTTTTTTCCAGCTCAAAACTAACTGGATCAACGCGAAAGTAATAGAATCACCATAAAAGAAAACTCTAATTCCAAAAAGCTCTCATAAGTTATACTTCAATCCATCATCTTGTGTTTGAATACAAGGAAAAGGAGCTAGAAAGAACTTTCTAAAATCTGAATATAGATGGTCTGCTCAAAACTAACTAGTAGGGTTGGTGGTAGAACACTCTATTGAAAGAAAACTCTAATCATATAAAACATGACTTTATGTATATATTTTTGTTAGTTTGTGTCGTATCGCGTGAATTTCCATTAAAGGGATTTGTCTCCATGTTTAGACGCCCTGTGTCTCTGTTCCTTTGGCTGAAAATTTGAGAGCTTTTTGCACAAATGCTGCTATTTTGGTCAATACAGTTCTACTGCATTTTGGTCCCTGGAGAGCTGATCCTTTTGCTTGGCACATCAAATTCTCTGCATACACTCGAAAAGACTTGAATTACGGGGCCCCATTGATATAGATTGGAGGGTTGAGATTTAAGAATTTCTGGCCTTGAATTTCAAACTTTTAGTCCAGTTCAAGTAACTTTCACCATAACCATGTAGCTGTAAAGTTCTTGCATAAATATACTACACCAGCTAAGTCAAAACAGCAACATCCTCAGAACTCCCAGCTTGAAACAAGAACTAACATGTTGCAATCATTGGAGATTAATTTGTTTCAACATCAAAGCAACTGCTCAGGTTGCAGTAAATGGGAAGGGCCAATTAAACCCCTACTGAAGAGAATTAATTGCTACTCTGGATGACAATTACAGGGAAACTCTAATCCGTATCGAATAAGCCTAGCCCTACCCTGTCAATTGAACAAATTCATTAGCAATGTTAAATTACATTTGTTTTTTATATTACCCCCGGCCTTTCTTTGCCAAATGACCAGTCTTCCGCTTGTGACGACTGAAATCTGACACAAATCTGAATGTCTGGCCACAGCCTTCCTCAGCACATACATAAGGACGAGCACCTGTGTGAACCCTGATATGTTCGGTCCGGGCCCATGCCCACTTGAATGTCATCTTGCATCCCTTCCAAGGGCACTTGAGAGGGCGGTCATCTATATGGACTCGGCGATGCTGCACCAGATATTTGTGCGAGAAAAACTTCTTTCCACACCCCTTGACTGGACAAATGTTTCTTTTGTGCAGTGCAAGCTCCTGTTTCGATACAAAACTCATTCTGCACCCATCAATGTCACACTGATATTCTGCCTCCTCGTCTTTCATTTTAACATTCTTTCGCCCAGCTGGAGCCTTCACTGCTGTAGCATCCTTCACTTTTTTCTTGATGTTCTGCTTCTCTTTCAGCCTTGTTACCGACTGTTTTGGAGCCTTTGAGAGTCTTTTCCTGAGGCGCATGCGAGGTGGACCTCGCTCCTCTTCAGCATGTGAATCAAACTGTCTAGCATTCATATCACTTTTACCAAACCGAAGCTGAGGAGTTTCTGGCTTTATTTGCCTCTCTTGTTTCATTAATTGTGGGGTCTCTTTTTTTATCATCTTAGGGGCACTCTGTTTCAGTTGCCGAGGAATCCCTTGTTTCATTGAAGATTTCTTCTGCTTGCTTCGAAGAATAATCCTGTCCTGCTGATCAGAACTATTCTCCAGTAAGTCATCTGAAACAGCTTCTTCCCTCTCTGCTATATTGGGTTGCTTGCCTCTAGGAGTCTTCCTAAGGTGCCGATGAATATTATTCTCCCACAGATCATCAGAAACTACATCTTCACTCTCAATACAGTTGGCCTTTTTGCGTTTTGGAATTCTACTGTGATGCTGATGACCATCATCCTCCTGCAAATCATCTGAAGCTGCATCTTCACTCTCGACAAATTTGGCCATTTTGCTTCTAGGAATTCTTCTGTGCTGCCAGTGAGTATTGTCCTCAAGAGAATCATCTGAAATTGCATCTTCCCTTTCAACAAATTTGGATTGCTTGCTTCTAAGAATCCTTCCATGCTGCTGATGGATATTTTCCTCCAACGAACCATCTGAAAATGCATCTTCCCTCTCAATTAATTTGGCTAGCTTGCTCCTAGAAAATCTCGGGAGCTGCTGAAATGCACTTTCATCCAATGAATCATCGGAAACCACATCATCCCTTTTAATGACCTGGGCTCGCTTGCCTCTTGATATCCTCTTGTTGTGCTGTTTAAAGCCATTCTCCAATGAATCATCTGAAATTGCACTTTCCTTTTTGATATATCTCAAAAGTTTGCTCCTAGAAACTCTCCCATGTTGCCAACGAGAACTCTCCTCTGGTGAATCATCTGAATTTGCATCTTCCCTTTCAGTATATTTTGCTAGTGTGCTTCTTGGAGCCCTCCCATGCCACTGATCACTGTTATCGTCCAGTGAGCCATCAGAAGCTACACATCGTCTCTCAGAACATTTGGCTTGGTCGCTTCTATGAACTCTCCTAAGCTGCTTTCGAAACTTGTTCTCCACGGAAGCATAAGAAACTGTATTTTCCCTCTTGATAGATTTGGCTTGCTTGCTTCTACGCATTCTCCTATACTGCTGACGAACATGTTCAGCTAATGGATCATCTGAAACTGCATCATCACTCTCAACAGATTTGGCCCATTTGCGTCTGTAGCTCCGATGCTGCTGATTGCTATCCTCTACTAGATCATATGAAATCTCTCTCTCAATGTCTTCAGTGTTTTTCCTATTGTGAATTCTCATATGCTGTCTATGAGAATTATCCCCCACCGAGTCTTCTGAATCTGCTTCTTCTGCTTCCAGACACTTAACTTTCTTAACAGTCCCGCTCCCTGCTATTATTTTCCTCTTCCTCCCAGATTTTCTACTGGTTTCATTTCTGTGGATGGTTTGTGGTTTTTTCTCAAGCTTTTCATCCGGAGTTGCCAAAGCATGGAAGCTTCTTTCTTGTTCTTGTTCTTGATTTTGATATACAAAATCCCTTTTCACTAGAAAGGGATGAACTTGATTTGACATCCAAACTTTTCCACACCATTTCCCTGCCACAACTTTTTTTGGCTTCCCAGATCTCCTTCCATAAACCTTAATTTTTGGGGGTGAACTAACTGGAGAAGCACGACCAAAGGCATTGTATATAACAGAATTGTATGGCATCTGCTTACTATAAAGAGGAGATCGGCTGAGGTTGGCACTGTAAAAAAGATTGATCCCCAACTTTACAGCCCAGTCCCCATTCCCTGGTATGGCTTCCTCAGTATCCAAAGCTGACTGGATCCTCTCCTCATCCTCTTTGGCAGCATCTCTGAAAGTAATGTCATTCCATAGATGATCAATTCCCAATTCTTCTGACACTGACTTTGCTTCTGCTTCAATCCTGGGATACTCTGTAAATGTTGCACAAAAATCCATGAATTCAAGTAAACAGATAAATAATGTGACTTCTTGCTACAACTATTGATATAATTTAAAGAGATGAAGGACTTGAACATAAATATACCAATCTGATGAAAAAACTTTGGTGGGTAGAGTTGCCATATTAATCAATGTCACACATAGGTTACACATTTACTAAAACTTTCTCCAGCTTAAGTGACATTTTTCACAATTAAAGTGAAGGCTTGTAGAGAGTTGATCTGTGTAATATAGAGGACAATAATGCAATTTTCTTACTGCACCAGTGATAGGGACAAAATAATACTATGAAGCAGCACCTCCCTTTTCATCCATGGTACACTGTTCCTTCTCTTAAAAACACAATCCCCACGATCACGTTCTCTTCAGAAATGGGGATCTTGTTGTGTAGCAACCAGGATGATTGAAAAGGAGGACTGGGCTTCAGGGGGTATGAAGTGCACACAGATGAGAGGAAAATTCTTGCCTTGATAACTTTTTTTGGCATGTGGGAAGTGCTGTATCATAAACTGATTAAAAGCTCCACTTATGATTCTGATCTAGCAAACAATATTTTGTTTATTTTTTCCTAAATTAAGGATTTTGCAGATTCCTTGTCTTGTAAATAAGCTTCTTGTTTTTAACATATTGCACCTCTTGGTGCTCTTTTTAAATTTTTTTGCTTATAACGGAGATAATAGTTCACTTAGTGTTAATCAAGACCAATTGCAGTGGGTTAAAATGGTATATGAGACTCTAAAGTCTAAACCATTATGAACTGGTACGAAGTATGGGTTCACTTAAAACAGAAAAGCAAAACAAAACAGGTGCACATTTCCCCATTCTAGGGTCACTCTTGCCACTTGCACGTTGCAAACCAGCCTACTGCAAGTGTGCTGGTATGACCACACTCAATTATCTCATGATCTCTACATTTGTACTTTTACCATGCACCACTAAAAATAATAATAAAAAAAGCCCAACAACAAGAAGTTGATTAAATTTGATTTTGAAACAACAAACATAAATAAAAAAGAGGGAAGGTAGAAAGAGAAGGTAGTGCTCATTCCATGAATGAAGAACTTCTATGGCCTCAACTACACAAAAATAGAAAAAGAAAGACACACCTGGATGACAAAGAAGGAATATATGTACTCCACCCATTTGACGAAGTTGTTGTTCTATTTCTACAGCATGCTCAAGACAGAACACGTGCAAGCACGAAGAGTCTCTATCAGATCTTTGGGTAAATGGCATATCTGGATTCTCTATTGGTACAGTAGGCCTGTTAAACTTTGTTTTTTCAGTATCATGGACAATTGGGGAACAATTTAAAGACATGTGTGGTATTGAAACCGGATCTCTGTATCTACCATCCAAACCATTTGATTCAATGCAAGCAGGGTTATTGGCTGGGAAGCCAAAAGAACATCCAAGTGTATCATCACTTCTATCCTTGAAATTATCTGGCCTATCTCCATGTTCTGGATACATATCAATAGCTTTGAAAGGAACATCACCCCGCTGATCATGTTTTGATGGAGATAGAGGTTGACCACCAGTTTCAGCATCATAGTACTTCTGCTTGTAAGAAGGGAAAGCAGAACTCTGACCCTGATATTTGCTTTCTAATGAACAGTTTGTGAAGTTAGTTTCATCACGGCAAGATAGACCTGCTTCAACCTGATCATCCTCAGAATCAGACGAATTTCCATAATTCAAAGCTAATAGGCCAAGAGCAGAAGACTCCATCTGTTTTGACGAACTGGAAGCCACTTCAACACTTTGATCTGCCATCTGAATTTGGTAATTAAGAGATTGAACAGGGACATCATATAAACCAGCCACGGTATTCTTTCTCACCCATCCTGTTTTAAAGTAAAAGATATCCATATTGAAAACTGGCATCCATAAGAAGGAAATCCGGAAGCCAGAAATGAAAGCGCAAACAAAGACGTACAATATGCAGGTTAAATATAATATGTAGCTGGTTTAAGAATTGTGTTGATGTAGAATGAATTTTGGCAGCAGCATATGCAGTTTGATCTAAAATAGGTCCAGCACACCAATATTTCCCCCAAGAAGATTATAATAGCATGCAGCAGATTTTTTATTTTTGTTGACTCATCATTGTCTAACTAATCCAAAGATCTTTCATTGTCCATTTCAAGTTGAAAAGATATAATCCAGGGAAAGTATTGTGTAAATAGAACTGCCATCTATTCCAGATAACTTGTGAACATGACCACTTTTTTTCTGAAAAAATCACACAAACATGAAAAGGGACTTTCCATATTAACGCACCACATCTGCTCTGTAATGTATTGGCCCCAAGCATTTTCATATTTATTTCCCTCCAAAAATTAAATATGTTCTTTCCCAGTGATCCCTTTCCTAATCTCTATGAATGTCAACAAATACCATTGCATCAAAAACAGCAATTCTGACTACCAACCGATATAACCACAGAAAAAGATTTGCAAGGGGATTGAGGTATAATTGAATTTAAATCAACCTGCCTAAATCCTTGCTCCTCCTAAGGTCAGGTCTTAGCAGGAGGCTTCAACATTGGTATACTGATGCTAAGGGTTCATATTAGGCAATCGAAACAATGCGTCATCATGCAATTAAACACATGGTTGGGACTTGACTTTGACTACTACATTATCGTGTAATAGAGGCAAGTAACATAAGAGGTAGAGTTTCCATTAAACATACTCATTGAGGAATTCTGCTCAGGAGTATTTGCAATCCCACCAGCAACAGTAAAAACATCCCTAGTTACTCCAGAACCAACGACCCAATCATTAAAGAAACTACAATCAGCTGACATGAGGTATCTAGAAGCTGCCTCTTTCGGTTGAATGATGGCAAGACAATCAAAGCTCAAAATTCCGCATGTGACGCATGAAAACAGTCTCTGATCTGACAGCTTATCACCATGAACGGGGCTACCTCTTTCAGTACTCATGTTCATACTCTGTGTGCATTCATTTCCGTTTATTGTGGAGAACCTATTCCTTTCACACAAAGAAGCAAACTTCGCTTTCACTGAAAAGAAGCCTTTCACTTGATTAATTTCCTGGTTCTCGTCCATCAAGATGTCATCAGAACCTGAGCTTTTTGAGGATTTCATAAAATCCTTCTGGCTGCTTAATCCAAGGGTGGGGTTATCTCTTAGCTGGGATCCAACTCGTAAGTTTGAACAAACAGAAATGTCTGAAGAACTTCGTGGAAGAAGCACCACTGAAGATCCTTTTCCAAGAATATGAAGCAGGTCATTATTCTGCATCATATTCTTCACAAATTGCTCTTTAACCAGTGTTTCTCCTTCACCCTTTTGCTTATCTTTCAGTCTTGAACTCCGTGGTTTAGCACTGATGTTCACAGGTATTCTGGAAGGTAGAAAATGATAAATATGAGGATTCTCTAATCATAATGAATATTCCATGTGGAATAAACTGTAGCATCCTAACATAGAATGTCAATAGACCAGTTCGCATGCAAGAGAAACTCACCTCGGAATAAAAGTACATAATAGAGTTGAATCAACTTAAATTATGAATTACTAAATAATGAGGAGACAATATGAAAATCTTTCTTAAAGTAAAATTCAAGTTAGATTTCCTATGAACTTCCCAGCAGTGTGAGGTTGAAGATCTCAAATAAGTTTCAAGAACAGTAGATATAAAATAATGAAATGAATCTATGTTATGGATACAGCACAAAGTTATTCAAAAACTACAGAAAGTCTGAGTTTGAATTAATCCAAATTAAGAAGGCACAATGCCTCCAAATAGTCCACAGGCAAGGTATTGATGAGAATTGTACTGCCAGTACAACAATCAAAGGGGAATGTTGCAGTTGTTCAATCAGGATACCTTGTACAAAATTCAAGAGCAAGATCATAAAGTAACTGGAAATGAGACACCATAGGAGGGTAATTGATTGAAGCTCTTCGAATAGCAGCATCTTTAGCAACTGTCAACCATTCAGGTGTAGCAATATTGGCTGCCTCCCCACAGTTGAATCCTGGATGTCAAAAATAACAGATGAAGCACGTGCTTGCAAAAATCAACAAAAGTAACAATATAATCACTGTCCCACAGAAAGATACTAAAGTGAAATACAAAGGGAACTTACCATGACTGAACCCTGAATGATAGGCTCTTGGGAAAGTGACCACAAACTCCCCGGCATTTTGAACTAACCTGATTTGGAGCAACCAGAAGCATTACAAATACAGAGATAAAAATCATGCCACATGCAAAACATTAAAGGCTCTATGCAAGTACTATGGTTCATTCTTTAGGCAGTGAAGAGAAAAGTTGAGATGAAATCCCAGGTCCCTAAAAGATCGGAGATTCTCTTTCCCAGCACTTCAACTCAACTGTCAATCATACTGGACTACTAAACAATCAATTACATTCAACAAAGTCTAAGAAATAGCATCATAAATTTAAAGTTTATATGTAAATGGGTGACCCATATAATGAAATTTTAGCAAGTTATTAGAAAGCTAAAGGAGCAGAACGGGGCAAGGATTCAGAGGGTACCTGCAGCATGGTACACCTGCACTGATAAATACTTCAGGTGACATTACTGTCGTCTTCTCACCGAGAACAGCAAATGTAACTGATAGGAGGGTGAAAATGAAGCTCAGTAATGATGAATCCTCAAAAATAAAGACACTCAGTACTAATGAATCCTCACAGCAGCAGGATAATCAAAGACGTTAACAGAAGTAGTCTCATCAATTAATCTGTATCCCAAATAAAGTGCCTTTTCATCAAACACGAATCCAACATCTTCTAAGTGATGTATGAAAGTAGTGCTGGGAAGTCACAAAAGCAACCATTCTCATAAGGAAGAAAAATTGTGCTCCATTTTCTATCTTACTGCACCATCAAACCTCAGAGCTCTTGAAGCAGGTTGGATGCACAAATTAAAATCAACCCAGACCAATCAACCACTGCCATTATTGCAAAGAGTATAGTTCCATTGTCTGTCTTAATAACTTGCTTCAATTGCTCAAACATTCCCAGTTCTCACAATTGTCAAAACATCTTGTCGGATATAAATAAGCATAACAGCTAATCCTTGCTACATACCTACAATATTCTTCCGTCTAACTAGATTCTACAAAAATTCACACAGGCATGTAAAAAATAAACACAAAACTAACAATGCATTCAAAGCAAGGAAATAAAAATCCCAAAAACAGGGGAGTCTTTTTACTAATAGCTCCAATATTGAATGTACTATTAAGAAAAAGAAATGAACTCACCAAGAGGATTATTCTCTCCACCATACCCATGAACCCTAACAACTTCCTCAAATGCGACAGCAGCCTCTCTAGGCACACCATACCAAGTCTTCCCAGCACCCATATGCATATAATTCAAGCTATGCAAATCATGATCCTCAACATGCCAAGCAAACCAACTAAATATCATCCCAATATAAACCATAGGCGAAGTAACCCCTGGTATTTCCTCCTTCATAAACCTCAACAGGGACCCTTGAGCCCTTGAAACACTCCTCATATTCCACTCAGTTTCCCCCACATACATTCCCTCCCCAACAACCCCTCCTTGTCCCTCCTTTTTCCTCGGTGAAAACGCAGAACCAGGCATATCATTAGCATATTCTACAGCAAAAGGCTTATCTAAAGTAGCTTTCCAATAAAGGTTTTCAATTTCTAATGGAGAAAGACCTCCCTTCTTAGAGAACTTCTTCAAATAATTCTTCTCAAAGCTTTTAGCCTTGGTTTCAAATTCTTGAAATGTGTAGGTCTCACCGCTCTGCCACACTGGTTTTTGAACAGGGCGAGGTTTCCTGGGGCAGAATCCGATCTGCTGCTGCCGTGTGGTGAATGTGGGGGCAGAAGAGTCACCGTTACGGGCGGAGAGAGAGCGGTTGAGGTTGGAAAGAGTGGTTTTTTTAGCAGAGGGTAAGACAGGAGGGATAATTTTGCAGATTCCATATTGAGAAGCTTCTTTTTCAATTTTGAAAATGTAAGCAATTGGATCTTGGAATTCAGCTAGTGTTGGACGGTATTCAGGTGCTAAAGGTAAGTTCTTTAGCCATTGACATACTTCTGTACTTGTTGGTGGTTGTGGTGGTTCTGGACTTAACCCACTTGGAGCCGCCATTAAAGACAAAACAAGAGGGGGGAAAATGGTGGGTTTTTCTTGGTTTCTCAAATGAAGTCCATTGTGGTATGGACTTGGAAGAGAAAGAGAAGGGGGTGGTTAGATTCTCAGTCTGTACTTCATCTTTGTTTTAATGGTGTTTTATGTTTTTTTTTTTTCTTCTTTTGTCTTTGGGATGGGTTTTTACTTTCTTTCTTTCTTGTTTTTGTTTTTGTCCTTTTTGGTATTTTAAGGGTTTTGCTCTGTTTTTGTTACCAAGCAATTTAATACAGAGAGTTGAGAGGTGGAGGTGAAAATGGAGGGGCAGAGGAGAGGGGTAGCAGTGGCAAAGCAAGAGAGTGAGAGGGAGAGAGGAAGAGGCATGCGAGTGGGCTTTTATTCTGCTTTTGGGAGTGGGGTGAGAGTGTGTGTGAACGCTACTGACTGACTTCGGGTCTCTTATTTACCGTTTGAGTGACTTTTGTTTCTGACATAACACTGGAAACTAGTTTAGGACGAACTACATTTTGATCCTGTTATTTCATCTAATCTTTCATTTCCATCCCTAAGGTTTTCTTAACCGGCTGAACGGTTTGATTCATGGCAACAGATTACGGTGGATTGATGATGGTAGACAGCCAGATGGATTAGGTGGGTTTGAAAGTGTGGTTATAATTGTTTTTTAAAATATTTTTTATTTATAAATATATTAAAATAATATTTTTTAATTTTTAAAAATTATTTTTAATATCAATAAATCAAAACGATTCAAAAATATTAAAAAATATTAATTTTAAGTAAAAAAATTAATTTTTTTAGAAACACTAGTTAGATCGTGTTCCATCCCTTAAACGAGTTTGTTAAAATTTATTTATTTTATTTAAATTTTTAATATATTTTTTAATTAAAAATAATCGCTACTGTTTCTCTCTCTCCCTTCTTTCCAAAATCTTTCCAATTCACAACTAAAATGCACTTTTTAATTGTTAATTAGAAATTAATTAATTAATTTTTGTTTTTTTATTAATATGACTTGAAAATCACATTTAAAATGAATTTAAAAAGAAACATGATCTTCGTTTTTTTTCCTATTGGCCTGTTCAATCAACATAGATTCTTTATATGCTTTAAAAAAAAAAAAACAATTGGTGATTTTGCTTTAATTTCAATTGTGTTGAACTAGCTTAATCTCGTTTTTTCAAGGATCTCTACTCATAAATCATTTTTCCACAAGGACTCATGCCACTTTTATAAAATGCATTGTCTTGTTTACATTCTCAAATAAATTATCTTAAATTGTGGATTTTATAGTTTATTTCAGTTGGGATTTGTTTTATAGTTTTTTTTTGTGTGATGATTGTTCTAGTGAATTATGATAAATTACAATCTATAATTTGTTCTATGTCATCAAAAGATCATGGATTATGAAATTATATAATCTCTTGTTGTTAAGACTAAGGTGTTAATGGGAATAATTTCAACCCAAAAATGATCCAAATGTTGGAGATTTGAGTTTTCACAAGGACTCTTACAACTCTATAAATATTTCAAAAAAAATTCATCATTCTTAAATAAAATCGATTTACTTTCTGTCATCAAGTTTATTTGAGGGATTCTCTTGCAATATAATTTTGAAGCTTTACTTATTAGGTTTAAAATCATTGAAAGATTGATAGCATTTTACTTTTAAAATGTATGATTTTTTCAATCAACATATTTGTCCATTGCAATTTTTCAGAGTGGTGTATCAATTAGATTGGAAAAGGAATATTAAAAGTGTAAGGTTCAAGTGGGTATTGAAACATGATTAATAAATATATTTGAAGTAAAAGTAAAAATAAAATCCATTTAGTTTTTTGGTTAAGATTTCTGTGATATTATTCTCCTAAAAAAAATACTTTAACATGTAATATTAACTTGTTTAAAACAAATTATGAATGAATACTTCAAGAATCAAATTAGAAGTTCTGATTTTCTAACATATTTGTTAGAAAATGAACATCAAAGAAAATGAACATCAAAGCTACTTCAAGGCAATGTTTTATCCCGAAGCTTTTTATTGGAAATAAATAGTCTATAGTAAAATTAATTCTATTATGCTTAATCATACATGAAAACTAATGGATCTTGTTAAGCTTGTTAAGCCATTATATAATTTAAAACAAAAATCTAAATAGTAAAATGAAAAAATTAACAATATTATATTGTCAAATGAGTTTAAAATCAACGAAGTTGATAAACATGTTTATGTAAAACACACAGATAAAGATCATATAATTATATATCTTTATATGGATGTCATGCTAATTTTGAACGATAATGATTACATGATCATTTCTAATAAGAAAAAGTTACCTAGTAAGTTTAACAAGAAAGACTTAACTGTTACAGATATCATATTAGGAATAAAAATAACTTAGAAAACATAATGTTCTACCTATTTTAATTAATAAAAGGGTATTAGATGTAGTGTGATAAGGGTGAGTTGTGCTCTTAATGATTCTCATATCTTGATTTATCAAGTGGAGTATTACAAAACACTTTTAATAAGAGATCATCTATACGAGTGAGAAATGCAGTTGTTTTAATTGAAAATTATGAAAGGATGAATTCTCTAAACCACTTATGAAATTGAAGGTTATTTAGAACCAAAATAAACATTATATTGAGAACCAAAGGAAAACTCTAGGTAAAAAATTATGTGGGTATTATTGTCTAGATTTATATAAAAGGTTACGTAGTTCGAGACATCGTGTTCACTAACTAGCCAAATAAATTCGATAATATTTTGCTAAGGAAAATTCAAAACCAAAACTACTTACAATAATGTAGTAATCCACCAAATCCATAACTCTTTATGAATCTTTGAATTTTTTTTATATATTGGCCAGATAATTTCCATTAATACAGGGGATTGTCATATTTTTTCTAAAGTAGAATTATTTTGTAATCTGAAAAATTAAAAATATATAGTTATTAAATATCATAATATTCACTCATTCCTTTTGTAAGTTTACCTACTTCATGTATTAATCTTATTTTTTTTTTAATTTGAAAATAATAGTTTATAAATTTAGAATTTCAATTATTATTTTTTTAAAAAAACTTGATCTATAAATAGGTTAATTAAATATTCCACAATTAAAAAATTAAAAATATCTAGTTATTAAATATCACAATATTCATTCATTCCTTTTGTAAGTTTACCTCCATATATTAATATTATTTTTTAATTTGAAAATGATAGTTTATAAATTTAGAATTTCAATTATCATTTTTTTAAAAAAAAACTTGATCTATAAATTGGTTAATTAAATATTCCACAACATTACATATCTCAAATATCTAAGATGGCATCTATATATAAGTCAAATATCTAAGATGACATCTATATCTAAGATGACATCTTTCAATAACAATATTTAAGCATGTAATATTAATTTGCATAGGTTTTCTAATGATAAATTACATTGAGTAGAGATGTTAATGAGTAAGGTCAAGTCTGTTTTTTATGCACTTACATGCGACTCAATATAACCATAACCATAACCATAACCACCATCTATATTCAAACCACATATGGTTAGGTTAGATTAGGTGAGGGGCTCATTATAGACTTGATCTAATCTAATGTTTTATAACTTTTTTTAAAAAACTATCTCTTTAATTTTTTAGCACCTTACAAAATCGTTGATAAATTTGTGAAAAAAAATCACATTTATCCATCAAATAATCTTATTTTTTTATAAATAACATTTAAAAATTAATACTACATGTTATTTAAAATATAAAATTATATATTAATGACTTGTACACTTGTATATATGAACCATTCAAGATATCTTCTATATTTGAAAATTATATATATACTATTTAATTATGTGCTTATTATTTTTTAAATAATTTTATATCATGCAATGTTAGAAATTAAGATTATTTTTTTACAAGGGTTGTAAATAATAATTATTAAGAAATCAAAGAGAAGAATTTTGTTTAGTAAATTGAGTTAATAAGTGAAGTTAAGATGATTAAGTTTGTTTTATACTGTTTATAATAATTATATATATATATATTAACAAAAAAAAAAACCCAACTTGTATTTATCCCAATCAAACTAGGGAAACCACAATTTAATGAGTGATGTTAGGTATATCCTATAGTCAAATAAAATTGTCATCCCTAAAATCCTAGCTCTTTGGACCTAATTTTCAATTATTGAGGATAGGCATCTGAGATGATTTTATTTGCCGTCTAAATGCCCATTGGCGCTCACCACCAAATATTTTGATAGAATAAACATTTTAATTTTTTATTATTGATTTAAATAAAAACATTTCTTATGAACATCTAGCAGGACCCACATGATGTAGCCATGTTCGTTGACTGCAGATAATCAACGTGAGAAGGGTCCATTTCCATGGCCATGCCTCCTTTTGTGTTTATTTTCATATTTTTGCTTCCCAAAAATATTTATCTCTTTTTATAATTAAGTTCAATAATTAAGATGGAAAATTATCTTCTCCAAAAGCCATGAAACTACAAAGCAAAAAAAATAACAATAAAAAAACAAAAACTAAAATTAATATAAATACTAATTGATACGATATATTTAAATTTTAAAAAATATAACACAAAATCCGAGATGAATAAAAAATAAAAAAAATTCCACTTAAACCTAATCACACGTGCCATCATCAAAATAATAATACAATATTTGACAGCTAGGAGGCGCCGCGCAAATAGCGTACGTGCACCAGCTAATTTTATTTTAATTATTTGAAATTAATAATATATATTAGTATAAAGCATGCAAAGAAACAGCCTTTTATTTTTCCTTTTTAACAAATCGATCAACCTTTATAGAGATGGATGATTTGAAGTCACCAACCCTTCTCTTTTCTCATGCCTGCCATTAGATGAACATTTGACCTCCGAATGTGCTAATATTAGTTTAAACCAGATAATGGAAGCTCAGGTTTTTTTTTTTTTTTTTTTGGGGTCGCAGTGACTTGGGAGGAAAGAGCATGGGGTTAATGAAATCACTAAACTATCAACACATCTGAAATTAGAGTCTCCTTGAAATATCACAACATACCATGAAAGAATGGAAATACATAACAAGTTTTGCCATGGGAAGTCAGCTGTCAGTGGAATCAGGACAGGCTGGAGAAGGCTCAAGAGAAACTGGACAATGGTCGCTTCCACAGAAACCTGTTAACAATCCAAGATGAGTGAAAGAATATATGATTTTATGTACTGGAAACTGGAACAGAGGATATTGGCAAGAACTGAGGCACGTATTCACGATGTATGAAAGCACTGTGCATCATCTTCTGTCAAGCGATGAAACCTGGCTTTGCTAATATATCTAGAGAGAATAGTTGCACAGTGAAGTCACTGTCTTGCCAGATAAAGGGAGAGCTGGGAACCCTAGCATTCTTTTATCCCATTTCCTGTCACAATATTAGTATTCTTTTATCCCATTTCCTTCTCCTTTGAAATGATTTCTCTTCCTCTTTCCAACCATTATTTGGGTGCATGTTAACACAGAATCAAGTGTTCGTCTAAGCTTGAAAACTTCAGAAATGGCATGAGGTGATAAGGCAAGCCATGACCCATATCACTGAAAACAAGAAATGTACGAGAAGAAAAAACCATGAAGTTCGATGCTCAATAGAGGTTCCATCTCTTTGGCATGAGTACCCTACCTGCTTTTCCTCACGGGAAGAGCTTGTGTCATCTTTGATCTCTCCAGGGTTTTTTGGCGCATCTTTTGATCCAGCAGCAGGCATCCATACTTCCTATATAAAATCTTCAGTTAGATTGCTTACTATACACATACTTATGATCAAAAGTTCATTCAACCTAGGATTAGCATGTGCCTAATAAAACAAATTGATATGCCATAAATGATATTTAAAATATATATCATCCACACAAATGAAAGAGACCCACCAGAGAAGAAGATCAGTAAAGCTCCTTCTCATTAATTCAATTGGAAGAGAGAAAATATTCATCAGTTTTTTTTTTTTTAATATCACTGGTACTCTCCTCATGGACTTAACCTTCTGTGTCACTATTAAGTATAAAAGTACAAAACTTCTCACCCTCGAGTACTCACATATGCACACACAATCTCCTTGAATTTCTTTGGATACAAACTAATACCGTTGTCATTCTTTTCCTTAGAGGTTGAGCATGAGCACTAAAAAGATCGCATATGTCCCTTTCAAGGTAAGTTATACAATCACACTAAAGAGATAATCGATCCCTTATCAGGCAAATATGCAATCGCACTAGGAAGACTTGGGCTTATCTCGTCCTTGAGAGGTTATGAGGTGATTGACCTCGGGAGATGATCTCAATCCCCTTTGATGATGGCATTGTCATTTCTATATATCCTTGAAGTTTATGCAAAAGCAATAGGGAGATCACATATTTCCTCTCCAAGGTAAAATGCGCAATCGCACCAGGAAGACAATTGATCCCTTACAAAGCAAATATGCAATCGCACTAGGGAGACTTGGGTCTATCTCGTTCTTGAAAAGTTGTAGGGTGATTTCCCTAGGGATATGGTCTTAATCCCCATTGCTGATGGCATAGTCATTCCCATCCTTGGAGGTTGTGCAGGAGAACTGGGGAGATCACATATGTCCCCTCTAAGGTAAGTTATATAATCGCATTAGGAAGACAATCAATCCCTTCCAAGGTAAATGTGCAATCACACTAGGGAGACTTGGTTTATCCTGTCCTTGAAAGCTTATAGGGTGATTGCTCCGAAGAGATGGTCTCAATCCCCTTTGCTGATGACATTGTCATTCCTATCATTGGAGGTTGTGTAAAGCACTATAGGGAGATCATGTCTTTCACTTCCAAGATAAACTATGTAATCACACAAGGGAGACAATTAATTCTTTCCAAGAAAAATGTGCAATCACAATAGAAAGACTTGGTTTATCCCGCCTTTGGAAGGTTGTGGGGCGATTGTCCTAGGAGATGGTTTCAATCATTATAAACCTTGGATAAATTAAAAATAATAACATAATAAAAATTAAGGTCCAATGCAATGAAATAAGAAAAATAAAAGCAAATGAGATAATAAGATAAAAAAAAAAAGAAGAATTTTTAGTTCAAAATGCATATTTTTTCAAAAACAAAAATGGTTGGACTGTTTTCAAAATGGTCAAACCATTTTGACTATTGTCTCTGATATAACGCGATGGAATGTGCAATAGTAAAAAAGGGCAAATTCATTTCCTCTTCTTTTCTTCCACCTTGATGACTAGAAAGTGATGGTTATGAGTAAACAAAGAGTGTTTTGAAAGAGAAAAACACAATTTACCCTAGAAATTTAGAGAGATCAAGTAAAAGAAAAGCTAAGTTAGAGTAAGATAGTGAAGAGGGAAGAGAAAAAAAGAGAAGTTTGGAAAAAATCTTGAACTTTCAAAATACATTTAGCTACCAGGTAAGGTGTTCGAAACCTTTTCGTATCAATTTGAATAAGTGTTTAATGATTTGATGCAAAATTAGTAATATTCGAATTAGGGTTTTTGGGATGAAATTTATAAGAAATTGAAATTAGTTGTTAATTATTATTAAGGGTCAGTGATGGAGAATCAAAAATGGATGTTTGATGAACTTGTGTTATTATTGTAAATTTTGTTGAAATTATGATAACCAAACATGTAGGTAATAGTTTAGATGATTAATTCTATTTTTACATAATAAATGTTAATTTTGATGTTTTAGGATTTCAATGTTTTTGAGAAATTGATGAAATTAGAGTGAATTCTATTTATGTAATACTTGTAGTGATGTGGTGAACGATTGATTATCGATTTGATGAGGAAATTATGGTTAATTAGACATAAAACATACCCCCACCTAAAAGGAAGCATTTGATTAATTGAAGAAATTAGGAGTAGTGAGTTGTATGAATAAATTGATATTTGAAAAGGGTAGAACTTGCAATGAATTAATCATAGGATGATTAATTGGTAATTTTAAGGATTTTAAGTAGAAAATATATCCTTCTTTTTTTGGTATTAATGACCAAAGATAAATGAATGATATTGTAGTAATAATTATTTATGTATTGATTTGTGTATAAAATGAAGTTAATACAAAGATATATGAGACATTTAACATTGAGCTGTTAAAATTGAAAGAGAGATTGTACAAGGGGTACCAAGACGGGATCTCACACATAGAGCTTATACATCAAGTAGGTGCTCGACACCTTATTAATTTGGCTCTGTTTAAAATTATTATAAATATCGAAGTAGATTCCTTAGTATTCATTTGTTTAAGGATTAATGTCTTATTCTGGGTTGGATGACTAGTTCCTTCATTTAAGGATTAATGCCTTATTCTGGGCTGGATGACTAGTTCTTGGTTTAAGAACTAGCACCCTGCTCTGGGTTGGATAATTTGTTTCTTAGTTTAAGGATTAATACCCTGTTCTGAGCTAAATGACCAGTTCTTGGTTTAAGAACTAGTGTCCTATTTTAAGCTGAATAATTAGTTTATTGGTTTAAGGATTAATGTCCTGTTTAGGATTGTGAAATTGGATATCTTGGATGAGGGTTTATTACCTGAATACAGGTTAAGGAGCAAATCTTTTGGATATCTGGGGGTTGATAAAATTAATAAGAATGTGAATTAAGTTATTTATTAACCTAATTGTTAATGGAAATGTATACCATAGTTACTTAGTAAATTCATTAAATTGTATATAAAAAAAATGTTATGTTATATTAATTAATTAATTAATTGTGATATAAAATGATTTCGGGGTCGTTACAGCTTCGTCGGGATTAGTAGATTATAAAACCCTTATGTTTTGTATCTTATAAGAACTTAACCGATGTTGCATATTTTATATAATTTTGAGATGATAACATGTATGTTAAATATTTAATGTAATTATTATTATACTAGGAATTTTATGAGATGTTGAACTTAAATAATAGTTAAATCCATGATTACCTTAAGCAAAAATTTTTCTTGACAATGTTTGTATTAACTCTAAACATAATAGTTAAATGATACTCAGTTTAAATTATATGTTGTCATATTCTGATTATTTTTGTGGATGAATCTTAGTTTAATTCATGTAGTAGTTAAATGTGTAATACAAAATATAATTGATGTGATGAAATGAATTGTTATGTGATAAGTCCAAGAAGATTGGATAATAATTGGAACGTGAATTGATTGTTTGTTGAAGAATAACAAGTTTAGTTGATAACTTAGGATATCTCGGTATAGAAAAGATTCTACTAAAATTTCAGTAGATTCTCAGATAAAAAAATTCACAATGTTTTCAAATTTATTACATGAAAATTGTACCTAAATAACTAGGGATGTTACAACCTCTTTTATTGATGTTGTTATTCCTATCATTGAAGGTTATGGAGGAGCATTAGGGAAATCATGTTTGTCTTTTTACCTCCAAGGTAAACTATGCAATCACACTAAAGAGACAATCGATCCATTCCAAGAAAAATATGCAATTGCACTAGAAAGAGTAAATCAATTCTATCTTTGGAAGATTTGAGAGGCTTGCGCCCTGGAAACATCGTATCCATCCCTATTATTGATGCAATATTTATTTCATTCTTTGTTAAAAGTGTACTCACAACTTTTTTTCCGTTATTAAACTTGGCTCAGCTTAGTCTATGAGTCGATCCACCCTTAACATGGGCTAGGTATCAAAGAAAAGTCAAATTAGAGTTGACCTAATTTGACTCAATTAATATGACAGGTTAACTTGTGAATCGATCAAAACTCAGTTTAATTTTTATTTTTTATTTTTTTGCAAAATGATATGAGCCTCCCATGACTGGCCATGTACATTTATTATTTTTATTTTTATTATAAATAAATACTAGCAATATTTATCTAAGTTTTAAATGTGGTTATAAAGAGAGAAAGAAAAGGATAGACAGAGTCTAAGAAAAGAAGTTACCAATGGCCTAACTTAATTATTTGCAAATAATAAACCTTGAATTTGTTGTGTCTAGGATATCAGTTTAAAAAGTCTTACGATCAATGATTTGTTGTTAAATTTAGGTTCTAAATTAGGATTCCAATTTCCAACCTAAATCCCAATCCCTCTGGTTTTGTAATAAGAGGCAATATCAAGCACAACTATCATGGGAAAGGAAAATCTCCCATGATAAAGCTGGTGATTGATCTTCAGCGAGTGCATAGAAATTAGCAAGTGTTTATGATCATGGATCAACCAAATAATTCTCTACAAAATCTTCAATTTAACTAGATTCACCTAATAATTCCCGAAATTCTCAATTGATTAAGAACAAGAACACAAACTAGGATGATAAGGGTCAAATGAAGTTGTAAGAACAAAAATAAAGATTGACAGAGGCTGAAGCTAAGAGTCGACATTGATACCAACCAATGAAGAAGAGATTTTTGAAATATCTGGCACGGCTTACTTCTGGTGAAAAGCTCCTTCACTGAAAATGCTTAGCATGCCCTACCCAATCCAATCAATTAAGCTCCTTCTTTCTGTTTTTTTTATGCAGGCTCATTTTCTTCATCTTGGCTTCGCGACGCTCTCTCTTCACTCCTTTAGCTTTACTAGGCAGTGCCATCTCTCCGATTTAAAGAAATAAAATCATTCACATCACAAAACTTGAAAGAAACAAAGATTCCAAATAGAGATGTAATTTAGAACTAAAACACGGCTGCTACACCTGGGCAAATGAGGCTACGTCTAGCACGGGACCAGTTTCACCCTTCCCCACACAAACATTCAGAATGACTAAATGTCTACTTACCTTTTGATCTGGAATATACATCTTTCCAAGCTTCCCTTGTAGAGCATCTTTACTAACATTTTCAATCTGCAAGCATGAAATAGGCAACATTACTGACATGCCATTTCATTCTCAGATGAAAAAAACAGAGACAGAAGTACGTAGCTAGCTAGCTAAACTAGAAAAGGGTTACAACCGGGTTTTTAACCGGATCATTTTGAGTCGTGATTTTTTTTATTTTTTTAAACCCAGCTTAATTTTAGTTCTGAATTTTAAGTTGATCTAACACATCGGATTAGATTTCAAAACCATGATTGCGGGAATTGCAAATCTGATCTGACCTATATTACCTATCAACGTCACAACAACATTTTTTTTCAATGAATGTATAGATCAAACAGTATTTATGTATTAGGTTCGGATTTTTCCTTTTATATCAATGCCTATTGCCTCATTTCTTGCAAGGCCTGAGTTCAAGTCTCTTAAACCAAAACATAATCATATAATAGCAATATTGAAGATATCAAGTTATTTCCATATCTAGTCTCGATCGCCACAACAAATTATAAGGATCCAATTAAGCATTATAACAGTACGTATCACTTTTTGCCCTTCTTTTGGGCATTTAGCTACCGATCATGTTCATATATATTACGAAATATTTAGCAAGATAGTTGGAGGTGATCCAAATAAAAAATTAATGACCTAAAATTTAAAGGACCTATAGACGTACTGTCGTATCCCTTCGTAGTTCATCAATGGGAGATGAGGTTGATGAATATAATTCATGACAAGCAAGGAACTGGTGGAAAGACATAGCACCCTGCATGTCCTTGAACATGAGCTCAAGAGCCCACCACCACCACCACCACCACCACCACCACCACGCATGTCCCGCATTCATTTTCTCCATTTGTAGTTCATGTAAAAAAAAACGTTGCTAACATGAACAAATTCTACTGTCTCGCTTTCTCCATTTATTCCTGGACTCCCGATGCTTCAAAAGAAAAGAGAATCAAATAGTAAAATTTAGCAAAGAGCATCTGGCACATAATTATATATATCTTCTCTTTAGATGAAAAGTTAATTCATCACGAATTTAGTTTCATAAATATTTAAAAAGAGGAACATGAAAACTAGCTGGCAAACATAAGTAATAAAATAAATAAATAAATAAAACAACCTGGATATCATCATCAGTGTCTCCATCTCCAACAGCTCCATATATAATCAATCACATTATATTATAAACTCGATTACAGCTTCATGAACTTCGAGATTGAGTTGACGTAGCCCCAAGAAGCATGTACTATCTTGCCATGTTTATTATTATTTAATCAATTAATTACTAACTATGACAAAGAAAACAAAATTAATATGATTTGAACCTATATACACTCATTTATTTCCTGGGGCGTCGTGATATGAATAAAATAATCCAGAACTCACAAGAATATTGTCATTTTTATATTATTTTTTATTTATACTTTATTGATATAAATACTTGTAGGATCCCAGTAACAACTAGCGCCTGTAGCTCAGTGGATAGAGCGTCTGTTTCCTAAGCAGAAAGTCATAGGTTCGACCCCTATCTGGCGCGTACTTCCTTTTTGCAGATTTCGGGTTTAACTAGTCGAAGACTTTAATTTATTTTATTATTTTTTAAAAAATAATTTTATATCTATTAATACGTGATTTATGTGTTTTATTTTTTAATGAGTTTTAGGCGGAAAAATAAATAAAAACAGAAAGAAGCATTCTGTGGTTTTAAATTGTTAAATTATTTTAATGTGTTGATATTAAAAATAAATTTTAAAAAATAAAAAATATACTATTTTAATATATTTTTAAATAATAAATATTTTAAAAAATAATCCTCGTAACCAAACATCTTTTATCCCGGAATACATTTAGTGGCGCAATGAAGGATAAGTTCGGTATCAGAAACCGTTCAAAGGACAAACTGTTTTGCAAAGAAAAAGAAGGTTAATGGCATCATCATCAACTACAATCTCTCTTTCCCTGGCTATATTTTCTTCTACCACTGCCACTACTCCTTCCTCAACAACTCAAACTAAGACTTCCTCCATTTGCAGCTTCAGATCCCATGAAAGGAACTACTTATCTTCTTTCCCTCCTGGGCACAAGCATATGTGTCAGTAACAAGACAGCAAGAACAAAAGCAGTGAGCAAGAGAAGCAGTTCAAATGGGCTTACTTGCTTAGCTTCATCTTCTGTTCTTCCATCAGCTCTTCATTTTTATTGTGATGGCGTGCTTGTTGATACTGAGGAAGATGGCCACAGGATTTCTTTCCATGAAGTACTCTGCATTCTCTTTGATTAGTCTAATAATTCACTAGTGTTGGTAAATTTGAGCTAGTCTTTCGGATTCCTTCAAGTGGGGGCTTTGGTTTTGGGTAGGGATTCTTGAATTGTTGGTTTGTGGTTGCTTAGTTTGTGTTGTATACTAACAAGATACTCAGGATAACAATGGGTTTGATGCGCTGCTGCTTGCTAAGTTGTCCTTATTCTTCCAAACAGGCCATGTATACATTAGCAGCCACCACTCTGGGTGTTGATCCTTCAAGGTACCATCATAGAATATGTTTCATGTCAATACAGGCGATAAAGTCATGTTTCTCTCAAGCTATATACTCATTGACTTTGGGAAGGATCAGTTCCTGTAAGCTACAATCAATTATTTGATGAGATCAACTTCATAATGCTTTTTTCAAGCTTTCTCTTGCTATGTTCTGCTTCTTGAATCGACAGGGGAATTTATGCATGTTCTTGTTATATGATGCCCAGTTTCCTAAAGCTTGCATTCATTAAGCGAGTTAGAAAGTTATCATCTCTTACGAATATAGAGATGTACAGTAGCCTTCGAACTAAGGGATGGTTTCACTATGAGGGTTTTCCCAGAACCTCTTTTTTTATTCCCAAAACCTTTCAAAATCTCAGAACAATCATGATCTGATTTATTCCCTATGAGGGTGCCTAATGCTACTGCAACAAATTACTTAAAATTAAGGGATGCTGGAGCATATGTTGAGGCTTTGGAAGGACACTACAAGACTGTTAACAAACAATTGAATTCAATTCATCGTATGATCTAGTGTTGATCAAACTCTCTTTGTTTTTGTTTTTTGTTTTTTTTTTTCCGGGTGTTATCAAACTTTATTTGTTCATTGATATTGCAGGCATGTTGTATTTTTCAATTTATGACACAGTATTTGTATCTTTTTTAGTGACTTCCCCCATGTTTTTTTTAGTAGCTTCAACTCAGGGTGTACCGTCAAGGAGCATTGGAATGAAAGGTGCTTTGTTCATGAATGATGGGTGACAGTTTTAGTCTCAAGACACCTCTTAGGAATTTCTTTGTTTTTCTTTTCTTTTCCTCTTTGTGAAGAAAGCATATTAGAGAGTGAGAAAACAAATAATAAGAAACCACAGACACTTGTACTTTTTATTAATTGAATAATCATTATTGTCTTTTTTATAAAAGTCCAAGGTCTTCTATTACTTCCATTAATAGATTTTATATCCCTTTCAGGTTATGAATTTTTATCAGGTAATTAGGTTTTGACTGGATTATTAAGTTATTTGGGTCAAAAAATATTTAAATTAAAATAATATTATTTTAAAAAAAAAATTAACGGGTTCCAACATGGTCTTGTCGAGTCACACCCGGTTTTTTTTTCCTTGTTTTTTTTTCAACCCGGCCTGGTTTAGTGGGTTATCTTTGGAAGTCTAGATTAGATTGGATTTCAATAAAAATAAAGATAATTAATTTAGTGTGATACAGTTAAAAACCTAGATTAATATGCAAACCGATTAGCCCAAAAAAAACTCGGTAAACAATAATTAATTTTTTTCTTTTATTTATATATATATATATAGATTGACATCAAAATCAACCTCCTTAACTCAGACTTAGATTCAAAAATCGTGCTATTATTAAGTATGAAAGAAATTAATGCATTGCAATTTTATTTTATTTTTTAAAAAAAATGTAGTCTACCGCCAAACAATTCTAGAATTGCAACTTTTTTTTTTCTTCCATGATGGGAAAGGTCTTCCATCTATTATTAATTTTTATTTTATTTTTTTTACAATCTTATTAATCATGTAGCTAATATACGAATCTCTTCAAAAATTCTGAAACAAACAAAAAAACTCCCTAGAATTGTTGGACTCCCACAGGAACGGGCAGGCAAATCAACTTGTTTCCTGCTGATAGAAATTCGGAGGATATGAGAGGACAATGAGGACCTAATCTCTTAATTATTATTTTTTTTCCCCTTGTTAATCCATGTCTTTGCAGGCGTGGTTATCACTAAACACTCGTTGACAAATGGAGTTGTATGAAACCAAACTGGGTTTATTATAGAGACACGTGTGCAATCATCCAACATCATTTCTTGAATTACATTTTCACAGCTATATCATCAAGCTGTTGCAATTTTGTCCTTGCTTAACTACTAATCCTGACAGCGACACGAGGACAAACCTGCACTCAATCTAGATACAGACTCTGCTTTGATCATGTTGGACTTGGCAGCATCCAGTAAAGAGTCTGCCTCGAGGGCTTTGTTGAAGCAGTACTTGGCCTCCTCCCACCGAGCCTCAGCTACAAATACCAGACCAAGATTGTTAAATGCAGGAGCATAGCCAGGCTGGAGTTCAAGAGCCTTTGTAAACATAGCCTTAGCACGGTCGTACTGCTTTTGCTGCCGGTAGAGATTTCCTAGGTTGGAGAATATTGCGTGTGCTTGTTCAGGTGTTGCCCGTGCCAATGCTTCCTTATAGACGGCTTCCGCTTGTGAGGGTTCTTCTGATAATTGTAGTGAGATACCTGGTGACCATACCATTTAATTGTAAGCCCGTCTTGTAAAAGAAACGTGATTTGAACTACAAGAAATATAGAAATAAATAATCTTAAATCTGCTTGTACCAAGATTTGACCACATGTAGCAGCATTCTCTAGAGCGGGAAGCTGCAACCTTGAGATACTTCTCTGCTGCTTTAAATTGTCGGGAACAGAGATAATGCAGACCGAGTTGGTGCCACTGCACCCCATCATCAGGATCCTCAGCAATTGCCTAATTAATATAACAGTGAATGATTGAGAATTTTTATTTTAGATAAGAATGAAAAGATATATTTTATGTAAAAGATCATGACAGGAAAGATAAATATCCAGTTTTTTAGTCCTGACACGTTAGATCCTGCAAGAAACCTAAATCCATCCAGAAGATGGCAAGAAATTCTTTCTCCACTGCTAAAAAGTTAAGTCAGGTGCCATTGTTCATCATTTCATATTCGTTTATGAATCATGAATTTTTCTTCGGCAGGAGACAATTGTAAGCTGAAAAGGTGATACAAATGAAGAGAATGCAATCATAAATGATTTTGCAAGTATTCATAATCACTAAATAGCAATATTAGGATGAAGCATCCTTCTTTCTTTTTTTCTTTCTTTTTTTTAAAAATACACCTTGTTCTGCTCTATAATTTATCAGTTCAGAGAGCATGGACCATATTACTTTTCTAAGATTAATAAGAATTCAAGTCATCATATAAAAGCACAAACTTCAGGAAAGATCAAAATGTGCATAAATTTAGTGTTCTGTGAAAGAATGTAGAAGTTTTAAATTGTTAGTGAGAGTTACCATAATTATTTTATAGTTTCCAAATATAAGATGAATGAATTATGCAATAGGAAAAAAGGTACCTGCTTCAAGCTGGAGAGAGCACGCTCTTCCACCTCCATCAACTCATTTGATTCTGTATCAAATGCTGCAGCAATCTCGTGTTGGGCCTTGTGAACCATGCCAAGTCCAGCCCATGCAATGGGAAGATCAATTGGAACAGAATCTCCCTCTCTTAATATTGAAGCCATTTCATTTCCTGCCAAGGAAAGTTGTTCACTAGGATCTTGAGACCTTTCTGCATCCTTTATTCGGTGAACTGCCACAGCATATCGAGTAGACATACAGTTGGGCTCCAGTTTTGCTGCCTGGAAAGCAACAAGTATATCAACAAAGTAATAACTTCAGCTCCACGATTTTAACACAAAAATTGAGAAGGGAAAGAAATGTTGACATATGAATGCATCAGCAACCAGAAGAGTAGTTAATTATCTCATTTAGAAGATATTAAACATGGATGAAGCTATCCAATTGTTCATGATCAGAACTTTTATCTCTTTTTTTCCCCTGGTTTATCATAATATCAAGGAAACCAATGAACAACCTCAACAATGAAGCAATAAATGACAGTAGCAATGAGCCACTAGCACCTTCTCCAAGCACTTGCTGGCACTTCTGTGGTCACCAATCATGAAATATGCATTAGCAAGATTAGCCCAAATATGTGCTGCTTTTGGTTCCAGTTTAAGTGCAGCTAGTAAACACTCCTTTGCAACATTGATAGCTTCAGCCTGATCTACAGAAGCACCTACTCCAGCATTTGCCCCAGCACCTGAGAAGTTAGGAAGAGGGAGCAGGAGCTGTAGTCATGTGAGTTACATCAACCATATATGAATAACAAATGAAGTAGAAGTCGATTGAACTATTCACTGCATCTTAATATTCAAAGCAAGAAATTAACATAATAGGTCAACAAAGGTCAGGATACATGAAGCTAAAACTCGATTGAAATATACCTGCAACAACTGAACCATATTTAGAGAGAAGAACGGCAGCATAGTTCACAAGGGACGAAGGATGGTTTTGATCTTTAAGGATCAAATCTTGAAAACATTTTGCTGATAGTTCCAAATTTCCACTGCAAGCAAATCAACAAATGAGAAAGATCCAATATCTTACAGAAACCATAACCATAGTATAGGTGTTCAATTGTACATCTCAATAAATCAAGTGATGATATTAGAACAACCAGAAAGAGCATTCAATGAGTGAACCCAACAGTACCCAAGCAAATTAATTGATTTCAACACCATTGTAAAGCAAATGAAGATAACTAAAACGAAGAAGAGAATTTTAGGATGCCCGTTCCTCATCATCGCTCACGTAAGAGATAAATGTAGAAGTTTCAAAATTCTGTCAACCATCCTTTGCAGAAAGCAACTTAGCAATACCTATAATAACTGGGATAAGATTGAAAAAAATGCCATGCTAAAAGCACATTTCAGAACCTTCAAAAAGCTTTCAAAGGAAATAAATGTGCTTTGAATCCTCTCGACAAAACTGAGATAAAGTGGTCAAGATTGCTCAGAAATGATCATAAACAGCAGATATTTTATACTCATGTCTAAAGATACCTTGCTGGATGAATTTCATCTAATTTATATAAATTATATGCTGCATTTTATGGTCTATTAGATCAAGATACCTATGATTTCTAGTCCCAGCCATTTCAAATTATTGCTGCATATTCTCAAAATATTCCTTGTTCTTTGGCTTCATCATTGAACCAATGCTGCCATTTATCTATTATCAGCAGCCAATGTTAAAACAAACGAGGTTGAGTGGATAACCAAAAGAGCATAAACAGCAATTTCTTACCTTTGCAGGAATGCAATCCCCAAGTTTGCAAGGCAATCGTAGTTGTTAGGATCAACAGCCATCAACGCAGACAAAACTGAAACAGCACTCTGAAAAGAAATGATGCAGCATACCAAGATCATGAAACATCAACTCTCATCACAAACAACAAAAAGATCATTAGTGATAATACCTGCACACGGCCAGATTTAAGAAGTATCAAACCTAGGGTGTTCCAAACAGCTACTTGTCTAATATCCGATTGCATCGACTCCTTCAATTTAAACAGAACATCCTCAAGCTCTTGCCCTTCAAGTTCCTTCTCCAAGCTATTATCGCCACTAGTTTCAAGCAAAATACACTACAGTACACGCATTCAACAATAAGAATCACATACTTTATCGAAATAATAAAAAAATAAACACAAACCTGCGCGTGGTGAATTTGAACTAACGAAAGCAATTTCACACAACAAGAAAAAACAAAATGCACTGCAAAATATAACCATACCTGGGCGTGGTGAATTTGAACTAAGGAAAGCAAATCCGGCCGAGCTACCTCAGCCTCGCAACGAAGCAATATCTCTTCAGCCTTCTCATAAGCCAAAATCGCCTAAAAACAAAACAAAGTTAACTAACATGAAACAAAGCGAATCAATCAGAGAACAAAACGAATGAATTGTGCTCCGAAAACTAACCTTTTGAGGCTGGCTTAATCTTTGGTACATTAATCCAAGTATAAAATGCGCATGTGCATTCTTCGGCATCTTCTTCGCAACATGTAACAATCCCTAAAGAAACCCAATAAAATAATTAACCAAAATTCTAACAATTCATTAAATAAAAATAAAAGTAAAATAAAAAAAGGAAACTCACCGTTTTGAGACTGCTAACTCTCTCTTCACGATAGGAAGAAGGACCTTGGTTAGGCTGGTCATTATCATTATCAGGTCCGTAATCGAGAGGGTTGTCTAATTTACTGTTACGCGAACGTGATTTACCTAATTTACTGCTTGATTTTTTACCTTCAGTAACTTCTACGGTGGCGTTGTTATCTGCTTCTTTGGATGTTAAGTTAGGTTTGTTATCCTGTGCTTCTTCTTTTAATTTCGTGAGGTCAGATGGTGACAAATGGAGGGAATCGGTGGTGTCGGATTCAGGGGGGTTGGCGTTGAGGTCGGCTAAAATGACGAGTTTGTGAGGAGGTTGGGGAATTTTTGAGGTGGTTTCTGTGGAGTTGGCGTCTACGGTTACGAGTTCTGGTTTTATTGATTGCTGAAGGGCCCGCGCCCAGGGTTGCGGTTGCGACATTTTGCGTCGGAGGTTGGTGCGGAGGAGGAAGACGGAGGCTCTCTTTTAGGTTAGAGAGAAATGTTTGGTTAGTTTAGGTACAGATATATACGTATGCAATTGGGTGTGTCCACTAGGCTGCGTTTGGACTCAACTTTGACTTTACTTAATTCAATTTGAAGATGTTCATTGAAATTTTTAAATTAAAGGTAAGATAAGGTGGGTATTTTACAAAACAATAAAAAATGACCAAAAACTTGTAAGATACTCTGACCACTTAGCTCTAACTAGTTACGTGATATTTTTATTTTTTTAAAAAAAATTATACATCCAGATTTTTTTAATGTATTTTTATAATTTAAAAAATTTAAGTTCAAATTAAAAATTATATATATATATATATATATATGTTTAATTAAGTAAATTGGCAACTATATATGTAAATAAATAAATAAAAAGTCATTAATAATATCTAAAAATAAAACTTGAAAAATCAAGAGATAAATATATATCAAGATATTTAACCTTGAAACTGGATATTTACTTAGATGTGTTTGCTAAATTTGTTTATTAAAATATTTTTGTATTTAAACAAACGATAATAGAAATAGAGACACTAATTAAATTGATCGAATAAAATAAAAGGGAAAAACAACATCACGCAAGACTGTACATATTAGAAATATTTTTGAAAATATTTTTTATTCTAAAAAATAAAGTTTATCTATACAAAAGATAAAAAAATATATATATATGAATCAGAAAAACTCTTCATATTTAAATGCATAACTAAAACAATAATTGTTATTTAAAAGAAGCTCTCCAAACAAAATAAAATAAGGAAATGGTATTAATTTAAATATAAATTAAACAAATTAGAGAAAAAAACCATAAAAAATCATTAATATAAAAATACTATCCAAAAATAAATATTTTTATTTTTTAAAATAACTTTCAATTATGCAAAACATAAAAAAAATATAGATAAATTAGAGTAATCTCTTAAAAAATTAAATACATACAAGCTAATTAAAAAAAACAACCACTATTAAAAAAAACTAATTACAAAAAATAAAAAATTCGAGAGAATGGATATTAATTTAATTATAAATTATAAAATTATTTAACAAAACATATATAAAAACAACATGATTTTTTAAAAAAGAAAAAATTGTATATATATAAGGCCAGGCCTATGCTTGACTGCATCGACGATATATCGTCTACCCTAACATCTTCTAAAATGAAAAATTCCAAACAATGAGTTGTGTGTTTTTTTCCAGATTCTAGCCACTATGATATTCGTAAAAATAAGGTCTATGTTTTTTTACTCAAAAACTTATTTTTTAACCCATTTGCTCCCAAAACACTTTGACAAACCAATAAATGGCCTTAAAAAACTATAAAACTACACAAAATGCTAAGATCAACGTGAAACCAAAAATCTTCTCGAGTTTAGATATGGATTTTTAGAAAATCTTAAGGTGTAAAAACATTTAAATGGAACTCTCCTCACCAAATGGAGTCCCTTGTTACCAAGATCAACCATTTTGATAGTCAAAATTAGTGTCGATGTTGATTTTCTCTCTTTACTATCGAAATTTGACGATCTCTCTCTATTCTCTCAAACCAAAAATTAAAAAATAACAAAAATAAATTTTTATACCAAAAGTGAATTGCAAAACTATTGAGGAACCAGATAGATATAATTTGTAATGTTTGAGGACTCAAGTAATTTTTTGTGATAACTTTGAAACTATTACTTATTTATGATGTCTTTTCTATTTTGGTCCCATAATAAAATGTGAGAAGGTGACCAAAGCACGCATGTATGGTGTTTTGGCCACACAATATAGAGTTTTCTATAATACTTATAACTAGCCAATTACACTTGTTACATGAGAAGTGAGATTCTAAGTTATTTTTTAACACAAGAGAATAATGTGATAGTATTTTGAACACATTTTCTTAGATCATGAAAAAATAATTAAGTGAGAAGTGAAAAGTTGATGCATATATATTATAGATTAATAAATCATAAAAATATTTATTAATGCTCACTAGAAACTAAATTGTTAAGATAAAAGATAGATGTATATGATATATTTAATCTCATGATTCGAGAAGTTCTTGAACTCTTTCTTTTATCTAATTATATAAAAATAAAAACATATTTTCATCCCAAATGCAATAGTTTAAATTTTGTAGGAAAAAATATAATTAAATATAAATTATTATTTTTTTTATTAATGCATCTTTCTTAACAAAACATACATCTTCCTATAGCTATTTTTATTGCATAAAAACATTACCTCTAATAAATTGAAATACAAAACAAATATAGATATATAACCAAAACCTCTTTCCTTTATCAACAAGTTCTTTAATTTTTTTGACAAAATATTTATTTTATCAGAAGTTTTATTTTTTAAACAAAAGCTTATTGTAATTTAAAAAGCAAGTTTAAATAATAAAATGATGAATTAATAATTTTAACACGAATGTATTAAAAAATTATAACAATAATAATGTTAAGAAAAATTATATAAAAATGTATAATAAAAATTTTAAAAATAGATATTTTATATGCATTTAGAAAATTATGCATATTAAATTTATATACAACTATTCAGAAAGTAATATTATAGTATTATCATGAAAAACGTTAATATCATTTTAAAATAATTACATAATTAGATAACTATTTAAACGTTATTTAGAAAAATATATAAAAAAATTACATTTTATACCTCTATAATCTCATCTCTAACTACAAAATGCATTATAATTGACCCAAAAAATCATAATCAAATCAAATAAAAACACATCACAAACATCAATCTACCATTTCCAGCAGTGATTGATGGTGGAAAAACCAGCCACCTAAAAGATCTCTCCTCAAAGTTTTTTGGGGACTACCCTCTCTCATCTATCATGCCACAGGAACTGATACACAAAACAAAGAAGATTGGGATCGAAATGAAAATTAAAAAAGGGATTAAATTAGGAAAGAAATAAATTGAGGGACTAGAGTGTAGATTTATTTGCCTTTTGAACATTAAACATAAAAAAGGTTGCTAATTATTGGCAATGTCCTTGTTCTTTTAATGGGCACGTGCAAACATGCAATCTAAAAAGAGAAAAAGAAGAAAATCAAGGACAGTAATAAAAAGGAACTTTTACCATACCAAATTGAAAAAAAGAAATAATAAGAAAATTAGGCAATGCTATAGTGCTTATGAATAGGAAAAACGAGATAGGATAACCATTAAAATTCAAATATTTCAAAAGCAGGTGAAGTGCATTTCCTAGCAATGACACTGGCCCTATTAAAATTCAATCAAAAATAAATTTTAAAATATAAAAAAATATTTTAAAAAACAATTCTCTGCCTAACTAAGAAATTATCATCAGCAAAACCATCCTAAAATGAGAATTAGGAACATGAGAATTATTGTGCTACAGGGAAATCAGAGAAAGGGAAGGGAACAAGTAATCCTAACCATCATCACAGAGCATGTACAGCAACATCACAGGGAATTTATTTCCCCTCTTTTTTAACATACTCTTTTGGATGCAAGATGCGCCTAAAGCTAGGTCGTCAATAACACAAAGAAATAACCAACTTTACACACTGACTGGGATCATGAGAATCTCCATCGGATAAGCACAAAAAAGAGAGACATCAGACTGAATCTAAACATATCCTATATCTATACCTATCCACCTTTCAGCAGTACAGAGAGGCAATAGGCAACAACATACATGAGAAAGACGAGAGGAAATATGCTTTCTTCTCAAGTACCTGCCCCGGCGTTTGAGGAGCCGTCCGCAACAGATGACCCCAAAGGTGCAAGCAGCCAACCCTTTTTCTGAGCATACTCTACATAGAAGATAAATTTCTCCTCTGCATTCGGAATGTCAAGAGCCAGATCATCCATTCCATCCTTGATACGGTTGAAGCCTTTGGTCATCTGATTGATAGTGATCAGGCCTTCATTGAAACACACTCGGAGCAGATCCAGCATCCTGTCATTCTTCTTCTCCATTGCCATGACCAATGCCTTCTTCACCACCTCATGGTTAAAGAAAGGCATACCAAGATCACGAATACATTGGCAGGCTTCGCCAACAACACCCCCACTTTCATACTCCTCCAGTAGCTTTAAGATCTTGTCCTTTGCATCTTCCACAGCCCAGCCAGTTCCTCCTCCCCAACACCTCAAGAGCCTCTCGCCAGCATGGCGGGCAGCAATAAGTGATCGAGCCATGCGCACCGTCTCACTTCCACTGCAGTTTGGTGGCAACTTGCTGCCTATCTCCTCTAGATTCAAAGGAGCCAAGACGTCATCAATTACAGCCCTAGCTAGAAAGAGTGCAAGCTCGTTTGAAGCATCCAGAATGTCCAGCGCTGTATCTTCTGCAGATTCCAGAAGCATGACGAAACCGTTAACTATGTCATCAGTTGAAAATATCTCAATGTGAAGAGCTGACAGTAGCACAGATGCCATTTCCTTCTCCCTGTTCTTCCTGTCCATGGCAAGGGTGATGAGCTTTTTCAGGAAGATTGGGTTACACTCAGGCATTCCAAGATCTTCAAGACTTCGAATCAATTCAGGGATGTCATCTGAGAGAAAATACTCATGAATTATTGTCACAACCTCCTCCTTAAATCGCTTAACCTTTTCATATTCAGCTTGTACTTGTCCATCTTCACCTGAAGATTTCATGAATGAAGCATCAAGCCATCCTTCAGCAATAGCTTTGGGGATGAGGGATTGAAACAAGGATTTGGCAGATGGAATATCAAGAGCAAGGTCATCAAGGCTCTCTGTCAATCGAGCAAAACCCTTTGCCATTTGACTGGAACTTATCAGGCCTTCTTCAGAAGCTTCTTTCAACAGCTTCAATATAAGTGGTTCTGCAGTTCGGATCTCCATGGCAAGAACCAAAGCCCTCTTGACAACCTCATGATGAAAGAATGAAACTCCCAACTCCCTTATGCACCTGCAGGCTTCAACAGCATCTCCACTCTCCACATATTCCCTCAACAGATCCGCAATTTTTTTCTTCACTTCCTCAACAGTGATGTGGGTGCTTCCACCCCACTTCCTCTCCACAAGTTCTGCATGGTGTGGAGCTGAAAGATAGCTCTTTTCAGCAGTTTGGAGAACTTGAAATCCTTTTGAGGATTCAGGTAAGGTCTTCTTTGCTCTGGTGAGGAAAGCAGGAGGAAGGATATCATCAACCACAGCACGAGCTATGAATAAAGCAAGGATGTCAACTGCATCCAGTATGTCCACTGCAAGATCATCAGCAGACTCTAGAAGTATGACAAACCCATCTCTGATCTGGGATGGGCTGATGACATCAGCGTACAGCGCAGAAAGCAAAACTGAAGCCATTTCCTTCTCCTTATCATGCCTGTCCATGGCCATGGAAACAAGTCGCTTGATAAAGTACAGATGATATTCACTAGACCCAAGTTCTCTGAGGTCAGATGCAGCCACTTCCACATCACCAGTGCTAAAGTACTCCTCTATTATTGAAACAACAGCCTTCTTGTAGTCATCTATGGGATCTGAGATGGTTGCCCCAACAAGCTGATACGGTTCCTGTGCAATGGTAGGACAGAAGAGAGCAATCTATAACTCATGACAGGAGAATTGACCCAAATTGTTCAGAGGTGAAGCAAACAAGGAAAAAAATATATATAGTAGCCCTACACAACTAAGCTGCAGGCATATACATTTACCCAAAAGCCTCGACAAACCCAAAATGATTCAAAATGACTGGGGATGAATGAATCACATTGCAGGTAGAGACTTACCTCTCCACTGTCATAATTAGGATCACTCCGATCAATATGGGATTCGCCATCAGTGTCCAGCAGTTTTCCCCATGTTCCCTTACCACCAGCACCATCTTAAACCATAAAAAAAGAAGACAAACACTAGTCAGCATAAAGGTGTCCTGATAATCTTCTATAAAACAATGTGTGCAATTCAAAATAATACATTTTTTTTTATCTATTATTGGCCATACTTGCTGGATTGTGTAAACAAACTAATCTAAAATGCACTTATTGGTTCTCTCTTCATTATAAGTTGGTTATTCAATGTAAACTAAAGATTAGTTTGCATTATCCAAACAGTGAGGCCTTGCTGTTCAAGAGAGTTTTACACTACAGTGGCACCAAATTGCAACACAAAAATGCATAGAGCAGTTTTTCCAGGTTCTGAATCCCAAAAGAGCCATTGTCTCTCTACAGACCAGACTCCCCCCAACCCCAAAAACCCAGTTTTCCAGAGTGAAGATACTTGTATATCATCAAATATGTAGTATTTAGTTTTCTTCAATCAGCATCATCAGCGTATAACAAATATTAGACTACTCTAGAATTAATGCCCCCTTTAGAATTACCACTGCTTAGCTTTCAATTTGCCTCTGACCATCAAATGAAATGTTAACAATGAAACAAGTATTATGGTCCTTGACTAACCTAGTGAAAGTTATATCCAGGTCATTCGCTCTGTGAAGGTTATTCCAGATCATTCAGAATAAATATTTCACGTGCTATGCTGATCAGTGTAGGCAATGAGGACAAATTAATTAATGTATCAGCACTTACTAACTCAGATCTTATAACTATCCATGCACTAAGAAGAAAACAAGACATCTCCTCAGCCAGAAATTATGGTTCTTATCATCCATAATATCCAAAAAAAGTACAGAAAATAGATGCAAAAATAAAATTATCATAGATATAAAGATAATTTATCTTCTAAATGTAGATAAAATGCTTCCAAGACACGTATAAAAAAGCTAAATTATAAAGGGGAAATCCAAAGGAAACATTCTCATCATCAAACATTCGAATGAATATTCTCACTTCAGTAAAGTGTCAAAGACCTAACAAGCTTAAACTATGTGATAATGATTATTAAATTCACTAAAGTAAGCTGCAGTGAGTCGTTTCACACATTCTCAAACAAGAAGCTCGCTGTTTGTAGGTATTCAATCAGTTATCATATTATCTCCCAGTCATTCCATTTCACGACTATTTGCTCTTTTGATCTATCCAAACATACTTTTTCCGGAATCTAGAAAGCTAATTAAGCCATGTTCTAACCTCCATCCAACATATCCCCTTCCAATCCCTCAAATAAATTTAAAATAATCTATCAAAATGTCATCCCAAAATACCATGGTATGACCACACTGGATCTTCAGACATGACCATATACAAGTAAGTATCATATAATGCTACATCCAATTTTAGATTAAACTCAAAACAAAGGAAACTACACCGCCATTAATAATATTCGAAGCTATTACTCACAAGTCACAATACAAAAATAACAATCACACAAAAAACAAGCATTCCATTTCCAACCCACCTTTCTTAACACGCACAAGCTTCCCCGAGTGCGATCTCCTGACATGCCTCACAGCAATCCCAGCATTGGTTGCTTTCCCGGCAGCAGGAACTTTTAAGTGATGTTCAGAAAACAATTGTGATGGGGATTTAGGCGACGAAGACAAACCCTTGGGAGACGATGACAAATTCTCTGCATTTTGGCTGGCTATTTTCAGCATTTTCCTCTGCTCACCCGTCAGAAATCCCTCACCCGTCGCCATTTACACTTGTTCAATTCTATACAATCCTCAAATCTAAACTACAAATCAACAAAAATAAATAAATAAATAGTAAGTAAATCTGGTAAACAATCTTATCTTCTTCGAAATGATTTTAAAAAATCATTGAATAAAAAAAATCAGTTTTTTTATATTTTATTAATATAAAAAATGATGGAAACTAAAGATTCAAAATGCTCAGTTTCTTACACTTTCCCTCCTTTTCTCAGTAACCAAACACCACTCAAAGAAAACAAGAACTGACAAAATCAGAGAGGGAGAGAGATTGAACCTCTGTACACTTGAAGAGAAAGAAGATAAAATCTAAGAACCCGAGCCCGATACTTCTGTACTTGGCCCGGATCTCGAGCCAAGACAGACAGGAGAAGCAATCGGATCTCCAAACCGGACAACCTCCGATTCGAAGAATCCAAAAAAAAAAAGAGCAAGAATATAATTGAATTGAAAAGTAAACCCCAGATGAAACGAAACGGGGCTCCGAAATTAGTGGATCCCGGAGGCTACGGTTATTTATAGGTCGAGCAGTAAGAGCAACGCATGTCTCAATCTGAAAGAGAGACAGGGAAGGAAATGGATGAGAACAAATAAAAGGGAAGGGTGCAAGTGTCTGTTATTTATATGGAGGCTGCGGTTAAGGGTACACGTCACCGGGATTTTTTGGGTATATTACGGTTTGATTATCCACGTGGCGTTATGTCTACAGGCTGTTCTCTGCCTTTTGTGTCCACTCGGCGGAATTGGAACCTCTTTAGGGTTTTTTCAGCAACTTCAGTTACTACACTGCCCCTCTAGGGATTCCATGGTCCATCCATAGTTTTTTTTTTTTTTTTTTTGAAGAAAATAAGAATGGATAAATAATCTTGCATGACAAGAAAAAATGGAAGGAATAATTGGCAAGGTTGTGTTTTTGGAAAGTATAATTAATGTTTTCTTTTAGGGTAAGGAATTGGGTTTGAAAATGATGTGGATAATATTAAAGCAATGTTATAATCTAATTAATTAATTAGCTTCAAGAAATTGATTGAGTGGAAGATTGAGCAACATTGAATGTGTGATTTACTTGGATTGAAAGAATCTTTCTGGTCTCAAAAGTTGTTTGCTTGTTAAAAAGAAAATATAATTTGTTTTTATTTTATTTCTTTCTAGCTCCAACTTTATTTTGATTTTCATTGAAATTAATGTTTTAAAATATTTTAGTTCAATCACAATCCCTGAATATAATAGAATTATTTTATTTAGGTTTTAATGATGCAAATATTAGACACAACACCGATATATATATAAAAATATAAAATCTGTCAAACAACCATTTCAATTTAAGAAGACATTTAAAAAGCAATTTTGTATTAATCTCTAATATATTCTCTCTGGTGGTAGCCTTTTGAGTTTAAAAACTTACACATATTCATTACCATCTAAAAATTATGAATAGTAAGATTTAAACTTATGATTTTTAGTTAATAAAACTCTGATATTATTTTATTTTTTAATATATTCTCTCAAGTGATAGCTCTTTAAAATTTAAAACTTGCACATACTCATTACCACCTAAAAATTATGAATAGCAAGATTTAAATATATGATCCTTGGGTGATAAAACTTTGATATTATTCTGTTTTTAAATATTATTTTTGGGAGGATCTTGGCACTAAGTCTTCATTGTCACAAGTCTTATTATGATTTTTTTTTAAATCTTATGTAATGTGTTAGGCTTCATCTTTTTCTTGATTCAATTCATTTGAAAAAACTTTCTTCAAATTGATGATGTTTTAGATGAAAGAGAAAGGGATGCTTTTTACTTGTTTAAACAATCGAGCAATAAAATGAAAAAGGAAAGCAATCCTTATTGACGAATGCTAGAAGACAAGTAAAGTTCATATAAAAGTAACAAAAGCGGGTTTATCCATCCATAAAAAGTATAGCCTAAATAAATAATTAAAAGATTCCTAGATTCTACTAGTTTATCCCCCCCTCGTTTTCCCTATTTTTCACTATGAGTTGGGCAAATTTCTTGAAACTAAAAAAAATATATATATATTTAAATTGTTAAATTTTTGTTTGTATTATTATTTAACTTGGTATAATAATTTTAAAAAATTTATAGTTAACTCTTTGATTAATATTTAAATAGGTTGTCAACTCGTGATTTTAATTATGAATTTTATTAGATGGAATTAATTTTTATTTTATTGCATAATAGAAAACACTAATATTAATTTACCATCAACCCTATACTAAATAATAAAATTTAATAAAAAAACCCACAATAAATGATGTAATTGGCAACAAAAAACCCATATAAAAAATACCAAAAAATCTTAACCTGATTTTATTTAGTTAAATCTGTTAAATCTAGGATTTAGATTATAAATTACATTTGGTTAATTTGTTTTTATTTATTATATGATAAAATAAAAAAAACAATTTATAATTAACTCTAAATGATGGACTTGAAGAAAGAAAAGATTAAAATCATTATGTTTATTTTAAATCAAATAACAGTCTTAACGTGACTTTAACTTGCACGTGCCTCGCATGCTTCAACCAACTGCTCTAAGACATGCTTAAAATAATATATTAACTGTTTTTTTTTTTTTGGTTAGTTGAAAAAAAGAATTACAGTGAATGTTAACTAACATTCTAGGAATCCAAAAGTTCCTTTATTTATTTGAGACAAAGTCCCCTTTGGCCAAAAACATAAAAATAAAAAACTGGATTAACAACCTCAGTTGATTGGTTGGCTGGTTTGTTTTTGTATTTTAAAAATATTTTTGAAAATAATTAAATTTTATTTATTTTTTATTTAGTTTTTAGATTATTTTAATATGCTAATATTAAAAATAATTTTTTAAAAATAAAAAAATTATTATTTTGATGTATTTTCGAGTAAAAAACACTTTAAAAACAACCGTTATCACACTTTCAAATACCCCTAAACCTGTCACACTGAGGTAGTGTTTACTATTGTTTTTAAAATTATTTATGTATTAAAATGATATTTTTTAAGATTATTTTTTATATCAGTATATCAAAATATTCTAAAAATATATAAAAAAATTTTAAAAATCACAAAAGTTCCTTTATTTATTTGGGACAAAGTCCCCTTTGAAGGATAAAAAAGAAAAAGAAAAAAAAAGAAAAAGAAAAAAAAAGAAGAGGTGTTAAACCTGTCGATGACAGAATCACCAGCCCTTGGGCAAAAAATATAAAAATAAAAAACTGGATTAACAGCCTCAGTTGATTGCTCTGAGCATAATAAGCAAATTAAAATTAGATTATGTATGATAATGGTGTGATAATTGTTTTTAAATTATTTTTTATTTATAAATACAAGAAAATAATATATTTTTTAATTTTTAAAAAATTATTTTTAATATCAGTATATTAAAATAATAAAAAAATATTAAAAATTAATTTTAAATAAAAAATTCAAAAATCAAGAATATGTGCTCACCAAAAAATAGTGTGAATGCAAGGCAATTAAGGTAGTTTTTGGAAACGCGAGCTAACTTGTGTTTTTAAATTTTTTTATATGTTTTGGATTGTTTTGATGCACTGATTTTAAAAACAAAAAAAATATTATTTTGATGTATTTTAAATTAAAAAATACTTTAAAAAACAATCTCAATTACACTCCAAAACAGACCGTAAACTTGACAAGAGGAAACCTGCTTCTGCTACTATCAAATAATCTGCAACCATAAATGCATCTAATTCTCCAAGATCGGCAACTAGAGGTTCTGAATTATCATCATCTTCTGATTCGAATTAAGTAGGTTGGGAATGGAAGTATCTGAATATCAGGTTTCTTGAAAACAAAATCTTTTATGAACACAAAGTTTTAATTATATGATTCTAACAATTTTTTGCTTACAAAAATAAATATCTTGATAAACAAATTGTCAAAAAATAAATCATGTTAATTGGATAAAAAGGTTATAATTAAAGAAATGTTTTTTTTATATCATTTTTTCAGTTCGTTCATAGTCATTTTGATATTTATTCTAATCATTGTTACTTTCAGAAGTACATTGTTAAAAAAAAACTATATTTTTTTTGTTGAGGAAAATGCATTAATAGAAAAATAAAAGAAGGTTAATTATTATTTTTTCAATAGAATTTAAAGTATTATTTTTCTTATAAAAAAATTATTGATATATAATTAAATAAAAAAATTAAATAACTCTCTGCAACGTGAGAGTAAATATCTTAATTTATATTTATCTCTCAACTTTATTATTTAATTTTTAATTTGTGTCATTGTCTCTTTCTGTCAAAGAACCATATCAACCCAATAGCTTAAGTTATTAGGTGAGGTTCCAGAATATAATTTATATTATTCTCTAACACACCCCTTTAAGTGAAAGCCTTTTGGGTTTGAAACTTGCACAGACTCACATTACCTTTGTGCATGTCAAAGAACCATCCCAACCCAATAGCTTAAGCTATTAGATGAGGTCCCGGGATATGATTTATATTATTCTCTAACACTTTCTAACATTTATTTATGTATATAATTTTTTTATATATTTGATTAAAAACACTAGTTAGTTTCTTGATTCACAATAAAATGTTTTTTTTACAAGCTAAAAACTGCATTAAGAGAAGAAAAGAAGAGCTTAATTGGAGATTAAGGTGGTCGCAAGTAAAAGTGAGAATGAATTGAATAGAAAAACAATGGGCAGAAGCTAGCTTTCTAGAACAAACAAAAGTAAGAAAACCGAACAACTAATTTTATATATATACACAGTGAGAGAGTACACGACACAAAATAATAAAAAATTGTATACTTTTTACATTTTAAAAATATTATATATATATATATATTGTTTTAGATTAATGTTTTAGATGTTTTGATGTATTAATATTAAAATTAATTAAAAAAATATTAATTTAATATGTTTTCAAATAAAAAATATTTTAAAAAATAATAATTATTATATTTTTAAACACCCTCTGATCTTAAGTATTGGGAATCATGAGGGGTGTAACTCAACTGATCAGATTCTATATAGGTTTGCTTTCTACAGGGTACTAGTTCGAGTTTCACAAACCTCAAGATTACTAGAAACTTAGACGACCGTTAATTTCAGGACTCGTTGAATTAATCAAGGTATGTATAAACTATCATTCACATAAAAAAAAAAAAATATCGGTGCTCTAAATTTCCAAGATATGACAGGAAACATGCATGGTTTGTCTTTCAATTCTAATTCGATAATTTTAGTTGTGCATCCAATAAACAAAAGAAAGGAAGAAGTTAAGCCAATGGTGTCACATCGATTATCTTCAATCATGCTGCAACTTGCAGCACACCCACAGAAAGAAACACAAGGGCTCATAAAGGCTGACGAATATGGTGAAGAAGGGAATCAATTTTGACGATGCCTTACTTTTAGAAAACTGGATTTTTTAGGGTTTAATTTCTTTTTTTACTGGTAAAGATATTTTGGGATATTTTTAAATATCAAAATCAAGTTCCTTTCTCATTATATTTCAAGAGGGTCATTCACATTCCAAATCATTGAATATTTGCCCTGGGCCCTTGCTTTGATCAGATGTTTTGTTTTTGTAAATATCAAATATCATATCTTGCAGATTCAGAAAATATATCATTTTTAAAAGAATTAATATAAAAGTCCCCAAATTAATTCCCATCATATATATATATATATATTAATCCTAGCTAATCAATTTCATAATTAAAATCATCTGAAATTAATTAATTACCAAACAAAATAACTCAAAACCTTAAAAATAATGAGAGAAAAAAAGATTTATTTTATCACTTAACAATAACTCATTGAGTAGCATTAATAAGCATAATTAAACATGCATATTATTAATATAAAATCAACTATACTATCCTAAAAAAACAAAAAAAACGAAGGAAATCTTTTGAAAATATATAGTTAGAAGCATTCACGATGGGGTTGGGCACTGTTTCCTGTTTTTGGAGAGCCTGGCTACTGGGAATATATATATATATATATATGACTGTTAATAAAATGAAGGCGTTTTCTTTCCTCATCATTAGAAGGAGCTCCAGATTCCCAGGAGGTTTCCAGATAACTTGGAGGAGCAGGCAACTACCAGGAGTTTCGGAGTAAGTTTAAGGTAGCTGTTTTTTTGCTGTCAAGTTCCTTGGCATGTCGGTAAGGAAATGGTTCCAAGTAAGAATCCTGATTGTTAGGAGGTGTGTAATAATTATCAGACGGGAAGGTTTTTCTGCATTTGTTATTCTTGGAAGATGTGTGGATAATAATGGTTGTCAGCAGAGTGATCTGGTTCTTCTCTTTGAAACCCTAAAACCCTCACAAGCAATTATAAAGCCTGAATTAAAAATCATGTTCAACTGTAACAGATTGTGATCCCATGGAGGAGACATTAATGGCCGTTCGTGGAACTGATGTGAAAACCTAGGAGGATGGTCCCTGTCAATGTGCAAAATCATAGTTTGGCTTCGAATGCATGCTTTGAAGCTAGTGTGTTACATGTGAGTGAGGTTGCAGATATTTGAATTTCATGTTTCATGTGTTCTTCCTATATAATTTATCCATTTTACTTCTATATCAATTATTATTATTATTTCAGGAAATTACATTTAACATCCAGTATTTGTTGTGAATTACAATTTATCTCTATAGTTTGAAGAATTACACTTTGACTCCCATAATTAATAGGTTTAAGGATATTTTCCTTCTCAATGAGAACGAAGCAAGCATTTTGTATCAGGACGTACGGAACTATAACATAGGTTGTAAGTGCCATGATATCTCTAAGTTTTCTAATTGCTTTGATTTATTAAGCTATACTCTTCATTTTCTTAACAAATACATAATCAAACAAGAATTTAAGAGGTAATTCTAATTTTTGGTGTTTGGAATCTTATATTTCCACTTTTTTTTTTTTTTTTGCATTTGGGGTTTTAATGGATTTTTATGAATTATATATAATTGAATTTCTTAGGACTTTTGATTACTTGAATGTTTAATGATACCAATTAAATAAACAAGTATCATGTATTCATGATGCATATCTCAAAAACTGGTCCATTTCAATCTATGTGTTTAAAGTATCCTTTATTAAAGATGAGAATCGCCATCATTGAATTTAAGCCTTTTAGTTTAAAGCATTTTCGAGTTGGCTAGAGTATTCAAATGTTGTGAATGCTTTATTTTGTCTACCCTACCTGCCTTTTTGGTAAAACAATAAGAAAGTCGAGATCATATGCTTTTGTATCCAAAAGCTTTGTTATTTAGAGGAAGGTAAATGACGGTATTCATTATTCTTTGTTGGGTCATGTTGGGAAGGAAAATCCACCACATAGAATTGTAGTGAAATGTTGTGAAGATTTAATGAATCAATCACAGGATATTCTCAACTTGGTAGATAAACAAGCATCACAAGAATTTGAGAATAATCATCCATGCTTCAAAGCTACAATTAATACTGTTTGATGGCTAGCTTTCCAATCATATGACTTTAGAAGCCATGATGAAATTCGTGGTTCAAAATATCAAGGTAATTTTATTAAACTTTTAAAGCTTATAGGAAGTCATAATGATAAACTTTATAGGCTTATTCTAAAAATGCTCCTTGTCAAAATGTTCAATACACTTCTCATAAAATTCAAAAGGAAAGTTAGATTATCTTTGCTAGCAATGTGCAAATGGTGATTCATGATGAGATTGAGCATTCAAAGTATCATTGTTGATGAAGCTAGAAATGAAGTAGAAGAGGAACAAATAGCAATTATCTTGTGAATTTTTTGACAATGATGGTTTCATTTCATAGCTTTTTTTTTATATTGTGCATGTAAAAGATACTACAACGTTGACTCTAAAACAAGAAATGTGCAATGTTCTATCTCCTTATAATCTTCTTGTAGAACATATTTGAGGTCAATGATACAATGATGCAAATAATATGCGAGGTGAGTAAGATGGTCTTTTAAGTTTTTAAATTTGAAAATTGAGCTTTTTGATTGAGTTAGGTATAAGATTTCACGGGTTGTAAAATTGAGAGATTGACACATGTTTAAGAGATTTGCTCGAGTTTGTTTATTTTTTTAAGCTCATTTTTTTTCAGTTTGATCCTTTAGCATTTATTTAATTGGGGTTCGGGCTTTATTATTTTTTCTATTTTATTTTTTATTGATTTTTAAAATGATTTAGGTTATATCGCCTTTCAATATAGGGTTGTTTGATAATTAACCTTCATAATTTTTTTAATTTGCTTTTTATGAGATTACATTGATATCACAACTATATTGATGATTTTTCATGCTGCCCGAGTGGACTCAGATTAAGTATTTTTGACCTTTGTTGAGTTGTATTTTTTTAATTTTATCCTTCAATATTTTGATTGCTAGAAATTAAGTTTCAATTTTTTTTCATTTTACTTTCTATGAGATTATCACGTTCTCATTTAATTTTTTCTTCATTATCATAGAAGACCCTTCAACATTTTTTTTTAAATAGCTTTTTATTTAAATTTGATTTTTTAGCGTTTAATTGATTAAGAATTGATCTTTATATTTTTTTTGTTTATTTTCTATGGATTTATCTCAATTATATACTTATAATCACAAGGCACTGGGTTAACTTAATTTGACTCAGGTTTTTTTTTTAATTTTTTTTAATAATATATATATTTTTTAATTTTATTTTTAATATTAAGTTATTTAGTGAATAAGTTTGATGATTTTATTCAATTCGCCTGTTATGGTGAACGCAGACCACCTGTCATGAGGAGGGCTGTTTTTTTTCTCTTGTTTTAAGGAAATGGACTCTTCTAGTGAACCCAAGTCAATGACGAGTGAATTTAGACACGATCTAGAGCGGATCAATATCGAGGAAGATGGCTCCACTCTCTTTTGTCCAAGCTCAATGTATCAAAAGTCAAAGGTTTATAAGAAATAAACAGGGAATATGGACGCAAGAATCATGCTTCTTCACTTAATGAACAAGCCATAAACCATGTGAACCTTTAAATTGCAAGTAGATACTGTTAGTTGCTTTTCAGTTGTCTACCACTGCTTCTAACTATGACTTGCATTTACTTCTCCTATTTATTGACATGGTATCTTCATCATGAACAGATTTCTGCGTTTTTTACAAGCTCATTCCAATTCTGGTGCACTTGTTCATTGTTTCTCTTCCTTTTTTGCAGTGTACAGGTGATTTATCATGAAATGGAAGCTGCGACTGAGCCCTTCAAAATGAGCAACGTGCACTCTTGTTTTCACTTAATTTTGTCTTGCGGTGTTTTTCATCCACATCCCATCTAAACTGAAACTACTTGCTGTCTCCACAAAGGCAGAAACTGATGCAAAATCAAAATTGGATACGTTCCAATGAAAAAGAAATCAATCTACCATCTTACTGAAGATACAAGAGGCGACATAGAAGCATGAACACTACTACGTCAGGAGGGACCTAACATCATGATCGTTACCATGTTCTGGATATATACAAGGATTATATGACTCCTGGTGATGATTATGTTCATGACGATCTTTGTCATGCCAATTCTTTTTTTTCTGCAGATAGTACTAAATATTGATCCAACAAAAACATCACAATAAATATTCAAAATCCCAACTTTTTTGGAGGAAAGCCTGTAATTACGACAAATAGAAGATATATCATGTCTACAAAAAGGCCAACGTAGGTCAACTTAGCTTTACTTATGTTACAAAGCCCCCATGAATTGCTGTCATTATTTATCATGGGAAACATTAGGAGCCCTCACATGCCTTTTATTGTTCTTCCAGAACTCATCTTTCTTCCTTTTCTTCTTAACTTTCAACATACCCATTTGGCTATTAATTATACCAAGTATAGCACTCTTGTCCCTCCTGTTCTTTATTGCAGCTTTTACATCCAATATTGCCCTAAGCTTTTGGTAGGACTTGGCATCTGGTACCTTACCACTTTTCACCATCATCTTGTGATAAAAGAATGCCCTCCTAAAATCACGAACTCGGACATATGCATAGATCATGGTCGTATAAGTGATGGAATCAGGTTCTAGTTTGAGAGTGGCCATTTCTTTCAACAGCTGAGGCAACTTTGAGTCTTGACCTCCCCGTGCATATGCGTTCATCAGCATGTTATATGTCATCACTGTTGGATGCAAGCCAAACTTCTTGAATTCATTTATCACATCCCTAGCTTCCATGTAGTGACCTTGTTTGGCAAACCCATCAAGAAGAATGTTGAATGTCACCCGTGTCCCTTCAACTTTTTCCCTCATCATCAATTTCCAAATGTCCATTAATGTTTTTGTATCACCAGCACGCCTGAATGCATCAAGAAGGGTTGTGTAAGTTTCAATTGACGGTTTGATTCCTTCTCTTTGCATATTCTCAAACGTTATATAAGCTTTTTCATGCCAGCCACTAACTGAATAAGCATGGATAAGAGCAGTATATGAATATGAAGTAGGTTTTATCCCAGCTTTCTTCATCCTCAAGAACGCATCTGCAGCCATGTCACTCATTTTCTTCTGCCTTCCATACGCACTAATTAGGCATGTATAGGATTTAGCATTAGGTGCTAGTCCTGCATCCTGCATTTCCAGCAGCAGTTTCTCAATTATATCAGGCTGCATTCTTCTGCTGTATGCATCCATAAGAATGTTAAAGGTAGCAGATGTGGGCTTCAGGCCTTTTGCCTGCATCTCAGAATAAAGACCTTCAGCTTCTTCAATTTGGTTGGATTTGCTGTAGGAGTCCATCAATGTGTTGTAGATGATAGCATTTGAAGAAATACCTCTTCTCTCCATTTCTGTCTGGATAATAAGGGCTTCCTTCTTCAGTCCCTCGTCACAGAACGATTTTATTAGAGCGCCCAGAACTTCTGGACTCCATTTGACTCCTTTCCTGGTCATTCTCTCAAAGAATTCCCATGCCTCTTTTGCAGTACAGCCCTTTTTCCTCATGACTGTAATCATTATACAACATGTCACGTGATCTGGAGAAACATTATATGCTTCCATTGCCTCATACACCTCGTAAGCGTCATTATACCTGATACAAGATGGTAGACATTAAAAATAAAGCTCTTACAGCAAAACAAAATCAAATTTCTGTTTTCACATGGAAAACTGAACCAGATGCAGAGTTGCATTGGCAACAGTTAAGCCTGGATATTAATGAGATTGGGGCGCAATGAGATTGATGAAATAATTCCAGAGCTACATGCAAGGAAAAGCATGGTCTGAAAAACAAACTATTCAAGCTGACTGCCAATACTCAAGGCAGCTTATGATTGGTCATTCGGCTATACGTAAGCAAACATTAAAGAGTTAACAAAACCTAGAAGGCACTACACAAAAAAAA
>Ga0325405_1000036_pt1 | contig 117142 bp, 58 predicted proteins | sample PopdelMetagenome_21_FD_205663 | JGI IMG/M metagenome (GOLD analysis project Ga0325405, IMG submission 205663) | Populus deltoides microbial communities from Bellville, Georgia, United States - Xylem-Control-R2 | ecosystem: Host-associated > Plants > Phyllosphere > Stem > Wood/Secondary xylem...
AAATAATATAAATTTACCGGATTATTCACCGACGCCAGAGTCGGGAGTAAAATACTGGTTTAAGTTTATATTATTCTTATTCATTATATTATATTTTATTTATCAAAAAAACATATATATATATATAGGTGCATGTATGAAAAATAAATTGATTTATTTATTCACTGACGCCAGAGTCAGGAATAAAAAAAAAACGCTGATTTAATTTTATTTATTTTATTTATTTATTTATTTATGTATTTTCTTTCATTTACATAAAAAATAGAAGAAATATGTGGATTCGTAATAAAATAAATTTAATTTATTTGTTTATTCACTAGTGTTAAAGTCAGGAATAAAAAATATATATTAATCTAAATTCATTTTTATGGCTATGATATAGTTACCAACGCCAGAGTTGGAATTAGCCGTAGTCAAATATTCACTGACGCCAGAGTCAGGAATATTGTGAATAAATCGTCAGAACGTAAACCAATAAAAAATTTAGCATTTTAAGACAAAAAAACAGCAATGCAGTTTGCCTTAGGCAGGACGTTTAAGGGGTGATAATATCTTTCCTTTTACGTAATCAGTCCCGAATCATAGAATCTCTGTTGACCAGTTAGGGTTCCTAGTGACCATACTACTAGGTGGCGACTCCTCAAACAAGACATTTTCCCCTAAAAGAACATGATGCCAGAAATCTGTTCTTTTTCCATAATCAGAGAATTATTTTGTGGGCTGCCGCGATGTCGGGTGCGACAGTACCCCGCCACTGGCGGCGCGTTGATTAGTACTTAAAAGTGCATTTTTATCAAGATTTTATATCATCATATTGCACTTATAGTATCACAAAATTCCCTAACTTAAGCACGTTATATAATAATACGTATGATAATATAAGATATCTTTAATTTATGGTAAATGCTCATTTCAAAAGCAGGCATGTTTCACAATTCAAAGGATTGATTGATTTGTTTAACTATTGAAATTGAGAAGACAAAGAGAGGGCTAAACTTGAAGAAGAGGTGTTCGTTCAATTCAAACTGAAACACCATTCAGTTATTGAATCATAATTGGAGCTGTAAAACTTGGATTTAGATCTGGTATATATGGATGGAAAGCTAAAACATAGTCCTAAAATTTTCATGCGGAGTCTAAGATTCAAAATGGTTGTTTTCAAGCTCAAATTATAGCAACAAAAGAAATAGATAATAACAGAAAAGGAGTTGAAGAGAGCTTTAAGATATGATATTGATATAAGGATTAAACAAGGATAAAATAATTGTCAAGGTTACAGGATCCACTAATGGTATTTCAAACAAGTATAGTATAAAATCTTTTTATTACTCAACTAGAAACCACACACAAAGAAGATTCCAATCAGATTATAAATTGTTAACATGATTACATTAGTTATCTTATTCGAATAATGCTAATACTTGTAAATGTTGTCAGGTATTCATGATTATAACTTATGTTAACAACAAATCAAGTTCCTTTCATAGCACAAGTGTTGGTTATACCATACGGTTGGGCTATCAAAGTGCCAAGTATTTGTTGTACCAAGGGTTATACAACATAAATCTAGATTAACCATTTAACAAGCAAAGTATTAAAAGTGAACAAGATAACAAATACAAAACATGTTAGTATCAAACATTAAAGTCCATGTTGAGTTTATACTATACTTATTCTTACACCATTAGTGTAACCTTTTCACCTTGACATAATAAACTTAGCTAAACATTATGAATAAAAGAAACATAAATAAACAAGATAAGAACATAAATAAGATATAAGTTAACTAAGTAAAGGAAAGGAAATAAAAAGTATAAATAAGAGATTAATATAAACAAAACTTAAGCATTACAAAAATATAAAGAGAGCAAGAACATGATCTTGATCTGAAAACCAAGATGCCTAAATACATGGCAAATGCCTCCTTTTATAGGCCAAAATTTGGAACTATTGATTTGATGGTTAATTGTTGATTTGGTGGCCACATCTTGACTTGGTGACAATTCTTATCTTATTGTATAAACAAAACATCATTGCTAACGTCAGAATTTGAACAGATTGTCCTCATGAAAGTTCTAGGAAATTATCTCAACTTTCCAATAAAAAACTAATAAGTGCATTTGGACTTCTAGAACTCAAAATATGGGCTAAACACTGAACAGTGTCTAGGTTGCATGACAGATTCCGACTTCTCCATTGTTGCTAATATTTGGACTTCCAAACAACAGAATTGAGTCTTGTAATCCACATGAATGTTTTAGGCCTATGCCTTAGCTTTCTAGCCATATAAACCAAATTGAAATCCAAGATCTACAGCTTCCGATATGACCCAATAACTGAACAGTGTTCAAGTTTGGACTGAACCAGCATCTCTTTTCTAAGCTTAACCCTCTCTTTGTCTTCTCAATTTTAGTAGTTAAACTCATCAATCAATCCTTTGATTTATGTGATAGGCCTGCATTTAAGATGAACATTTACCATAAATTAAAGGTATTTTATAGTATTAGACTTGTTATTATAAAACATGCTTTAGTTAAGGAGTTATTGATGTTTTAAGTGCAAAATGATGATATAAAACCTTGATAAAAATGCACTTTAAAGTACTAATCACACCCCTTAACCAGCTTATTACTAGTACCTAGTAATTAAAGCGTTAAAATAGAAAAATAATTTGCAAGTTCCATAAAACAAGGCATTCATCATTCAACTTCCATTAATCTATCCAGATAAACAAACTCTCATTAAATTTATATATTTGCTCAATACCTCTTAAAAAAATATTAATAAACCTTCCTTTTTATGTGCTCAATGTATGAAAACATAGATGATGGGGCTTTTATTGGAAGAAAACAATATTCTGTTCTAATGTTTAAGGTTAACTTCCTTGGGTTGGGATTATTATCTTTTTCTTTTTTTTTCTTTTTTTAATATATACATATAACTTAAAACACAATGCATCTTTAACCCATGTAACGAGCTTTCGGCTAATGACTCCCAGACTAGTTGGTCTTAGGGCATTAGGTGTTGAGAGACGCCTACGAGCTTAGTAACTCGGGTTGGAGATATGATACGTAGATAGTGCAATGTTTGATTCCCTTAAACTTTTCTCCTTAACCTATGTAACAAGCTTTGGGCCAATAGCTCCCAAGTCAGTTGACTTTAGGGTATTAGGTGTTAAAACACCCCTTCAGGCTTAATTGCTTAGGTTAGGGAGGCTACGAAACCAAACTTACCTATATTTTTATTATCATCAATATTATCAATTTGTTTTTTTGTTTTTTTTTTTTTTACAAATTATATACTATCCATTTTCCTTAGTTGTTACCTTTAACAAAAGAACATAAATAATGTAATAATCCAATTTGCAACCCCTAATCATATGTTAAAGTGTGTGTGTGTGAAAATGAAGGTTTAAGAATACTTGTTAAATGAGTATATAAGCAGAATCAAATGATAACAATGCGAGAGTTTGTAAACCTGAATATTTCAAAAAGAATTATGATAGACCTTAATAAGAATATTTACTAAGATGCGTCTCAAGAGTCAATAAAATTCCTCCTTACTTTATCAGCCTAATAACAGTTTTGTCAAATGATTTTAATAATATCAAAAACAGTTAGTAAGTTAGTTTTTTTGTTTTAATGTCAACTACTACCCTCTCCCCCCAACCAGAACGAGACACTGTCCTCAATGTCATAAGATAGAAAGATGGAGTATAGAAGACATCACCTGAAATAGCAAACACTGACAAACCTTAAACACACTTAAACAAATATAACAAAACAAAATAATATGCTATTAATAAAATAATTGTAGTTGGTCAATCAATTGTTTAGCAGTAGCAGCAGAGATTATGATTTGTCATGCTGAAGATGTTAAAAACTCCTGTTCCACAACTTAATCAAGAAAAGACAACAAATTATCATACAAACCATTAACATTTAACAAACCTATGGGTTTATGGTGAATGTGCAGTTGGGCCCAAGAGAAAATATGAAAGATCTCTCCCAATGTGCCCAGACCACCTGGTAAAGCAATGAAGGCATCAACATGGTTAAACATTGCATTCAGTACAAGATTCTTCTCTTCACACCTACTCAAAACCTCTTCTAAGTTAGTCAAACAATCATCAAATGAATCACCAAAAACAGAAAAATCATCCATAAAAATCTCAAGAAAATGTTCAACCATATCACTGAATATGCTAAGCATGCATCTTTGAAACGTGGCTGGAGCATTACATAATCCGAAAGGCATCCTTTGATATGCAAAAGTACCAAATAGACATGTGAAAGTAGTCTTCGCTTGATCTTCCAATGCAATTTCAATTTGGTTGTAACCTGAATAGCCATCTAGGAAACAATAAAATTCATGACATGCAACTCTTTCTAGGATTTGATCCATGACAGGTAAAGGAAAATGATCTTTTCTAGTCATTGAATTAAGTTTTCTATAGTCAATGCACATGCACCAACCAATAATAGTCCTGGTTGGAATTAACTTATTTTTCTTATTTGTTATCACAGTGACTCCAGACTTCTTGGGTACAACTTGGGTAGGACTTACCCATTTGCTTTCAGAAATAGGATAAATGATTCCATTATCTAGAAGCTTAATGACTTCATTTTTCACCACTTCTTTCATATTAGTTGTCGCACCCGACATCGCGGCGGCCCACAAAATAATTCTAGATTAGGGAAAAAGAACAGATTATCTGGCATCTTGTTCCTTTAGGGGAAAATGTCTTATTTAAGGAGTCGTCACCTAGTATTATGGTCACTAGGAACCCTAACTGGTCAACAGAGATTCTATGGTACGGGACTGGTTACGTAAAAGGGAAGATATTATCACCCCTTAAACGTTCTACCTGAGGCAGACTGCATTGCTGATTTTATCTTAAATTGCTAAACATTTATTCGCTTATGCTATGATGATTTGTTTATAATATTCCTGACTCTGGCGCCAGTGAATATTCGATCTCGAATAATTCCAACTCTGGCGTTGGTAAAAATTCCCCCATGAATAATTCCACCATGAATAATTTCAACTCTGGCATTGGTAAAAAAAATTTTCCACCATGAATAATTCCAACTCTGGCGTTCGTAAAAATTCCACCACGAATAATTCCAACTCTGGCGTTGGTAAAAATTCGTAGCTATAAAAAAAATCAGTATATTTTCCTTTTTTATTCATGATCCTAATATCATTGAATAAGTTGATAAAAATACATTTTTTTCTCAGACATGCAAAAAAAAAAAATTATTTCTACACTTTCTATTTTTTTATATATTTTTTTTGGGCTGGGCCCAGCTCAGCTGGACCTAGCCAGCCCGGTCACTGGCCCAAGCCAGTGACCCGGCTGGGCCCAAACCAGCAAGAAGCACGCGTGGAGTGGCTCCACGCGTGCATCATCCACAGTGCGAAGGTAATTAATTTACCTTCGCACAGTGCAACGATACATTCAAGATGAATGTGCAAAAAAAAGCGAAAGAAAAATGACTTACCCGTTCTCTGGAGACGGTGTGGATGGTGGCAACGCGGTGGCCCTCGTCTGCTTACAGCCTTCCCTCCTACTTTCCTTTGCTTCTGTGCCCGTATGCTTTAGTCTTCCTGCAGCTCCAGTTTCGGTGCTTTTTTTTGTGTGTGTTTCTAAGTTTTTTTATTGTCTTTCTTCCCCCGATTCTGTGTTTTTTTCGTCTCTTTCCCCCTGTTTTCTGTTTTTTTTTTGGGTTCTGCTCTTTCTTTTTCTGGTTTTTCCTTCTCCTTTTCAGTCCAATTCCCCCAGTTTTGCCCCCCAGTTTTTCTTCCCCCTGCCATTCATGGCTTTCTTTTTTCTTGTCCCCTTCCCCTCTTTGTGCTTTCTCTGTTTTATAGAGTCTGATTGGTGGTAACGGACGGCATGTAGAGGGACGACAACATTAAAACGTCCTTAACTGAGGTGAGCGGATGATTACTGCTGGAAACGGTCTCTGGTTAAAGAAGAAGAAGATGAACAGTGCTCTTTCAAACGACGCCGTTTTGGTATATGAGGTGGCCATTTGCGTTTTGGCCCGTGAAGTTCCGAACATTTTGTAATCAAGCCCTTGGATAAACTTTAATTGGACCCCTGGATTTCAGCGAATTATACACAACAGTCCCTGGACTTTAATTTTGCAATTTTAAACCCCAATTAACCCCAACTTTGTTATTTATTCAATTAAGTCCTTGATTTCATTAATTTAACTAAATCCAAGTCCAATTAAGTCTCAAGACTTATCAATTATCCAATTAAGCCCCTGATTGGATTAATTAAATTAATTCCAAGCTTAATTAAGTCTCAAAACATATCAATTCTCCAATTAAACCCTTAATTGGATTAATTAAATTAATTTCAAGCTCAATTAAGTCTCAAAACTTATCAATTCTCCAATTAAACCCTTGATTGGATTAATTAGATTAATTCCAAAGTTTAATTAAACCCTAAAACTTCTAATCATATTGCCCTTAACCCAAATTTTAATTCATTCTTCATTTATCTCATTTTACTTGTTTTTTTATCATTATTATTTTTTTATCATCATCATCATTTTTTTTATCCTTTTCAGTAAATAAAATAATAATAATAATTAAAATAAAATGGTCAAAAATTGGGTTATGACATTAGTATTAAGCCTTCGTTGCATTTCTCTAAAGGGTTAAGCATTTTCCTCCAAATAGATCTTGTGTGTGCAAATCAAAGGACCAATTCCTTTTATATCAGCTATGGTCCATCCTAATGCATTTTTGTGCATTTTCAGAGTTTGTAATAACTTACCTTCTTGATGTGCATTAAGTTTGGAAGAGATTATTACCGGAAAAGTTTCATTTTTTCCCAAAAATGAATGTTTGAGATTGAATGGTAACGGCTTCAAATCAGGTGTTGGTGGTTAAACACTTGAAGGTATGGACTCAATTGATCATGGTGGCAAATCCTTAGTTTTTGGTCTCCAACTATTTGCCTTTGATTCTTCTTGAAAATAAACCATTTGCACATCGTCAGATTCATCAATCTCAGTTTCACTGGAAATGGTTTGAAATTGATCATAAACTAATTTTTCAATAAAGTCCACTTCCTGTAAATCATTATCATCTCCAGGTTGCTTGTAAATGTTGAAAATATTCATCTTCAATGTCATGTTTTCAAAAGATAGCTTCATCAGTCCATTCCTATAATTAATCAATGCATTCGAAGTTACAAGAAACGGACGTCCTAAAATAATAGGAAATGAATTACATGCTTCAACAGGTTGTGTGTCCAAGATAATAAAATTCATAGGATAAATGAATTTATCAACTTGTACTAACACATCTTCATCTATTCCTCTAGACACTTTTACAGATCTCTCAGCAAGTAAAAGAGCTACAAAAGTTGGTTTTAACTCACCTATATTTAAACTCTGAAAGACTGAATATGGAAGTAAATTCACACTAGCTCCAAGATCAAATAAAGCTCTTTCAATTTTATGTTCTCCAATAAAGCAAGAAATTGTAGGACAACCAGGGTCTTTATATTTCAAAGCATTATTGTTCTGAAGAATGACACTTACTTGTTCGGCTAAAAAGGCTTTCTTTTTCACATTCAGTTTCCTCTTCACAGTGCACAGATCTTTCAAAAATTTAGCATAAAAGGTACCTGTTTAATATCATCCAACAAAGGTATATTGATCCTTACCTATTTGAAAGTTTCAAAGATTTCAGAGTTGTGATTAACTTTTCTTTGTTTGGTCATGGCATGTGGAAATGGAAATGATGGTGGGAAATCAGTCTTTTCTTTGCAATGTTCAGATTCAACCCCTTCCTTACCCTCAGAGATTGACTCATCATTTTTCTCACAAGGTTCAAGAATGGTTTTTTCAATAACCTTACCACTGCGAAGAGTAGTGACTAATTTGACTTGATCCATGTGTTGGATTTCAGAACTACTTGCATTTGCATTGTATTGCCCCTTCGGATTTTGCTGTGGTTGAGATGGAAACTTACCTTTCTCTTGAAAACTGAGAGCAGATGTTAATTTTGCAAAAGTATCTTTAAAATCTGTCATGCTTTGAGCAAGTTGAGTATTGATTGTCTCCTGCTTTTCAGTGAATGCATGTAATGTTTCCTCAAGATTTCTTCCAGGAGGGGGAGCATAAGGAGGTGCATATCCATGAGAATTTTGGAAATTATGGTATGCTTGAAACGGTGGTCTTCCAACTGAAATTTGGGTGATTTCTCCAACCAGGGTTATACATTTCTGAGTATAGGTTATGATTGGGCTTTTGGAAACTATTTAAAGCATGGGCTTGTGACACGACCAAAAGATTGATGTCTTCTCCCAAGTGTAGAAAAGTCGAAGTAATAAATAACCCAGCAAGACTGGGGTCGAACCACATGGAAGTTAACTATATAAATTATAAATAACAACAACAACAAGTTAAAGAGAGCTTTGAGATGTGATATTGATGTAAGGATTAAACAAGGATAAAATAATTGTCAAGGTTAGAGGATCCACTAATGGTATTTCAAACAAGTATAGTAAATTTTTTTTATTACTCAACTGGAAACCACACACAAAGAAGGTTCCAATCGGATTATAAATTGTTAATATGATTACATTAGTTATCTCATTCGAATAATGCTAATACTTGTAAATGTTGTCAGGCATTCATAAGTATAACTTACGTTAACAACAAATCAAGTTCCTTTCATAACACAGGTATCGGTTATACCATATGGTTGGGCTATGAAAGTGCCAAGTATTTGTTGTACCAAGGGTTATACAACATAAATCTAGATTAACCATTTAACAAACAAAGTATTAAAAGTGAACAAGATAACAAATACAAAACATGTTAGTATCAAACATTAAAGTCCATTTGAGTTTATATTATACTTATTCTTACACTATTGGTGTAACCTTTTCACATTAACATGATAAACTTAGCTAAACATAATAAAGAAGAGAAACATAATTAAACAAGATAAGGAAATGAAAAGTATAAGCAAGAGATTAATATAAGCAAAACTTAAGCATTACAAAATATAAAGAGAGAGCAAGAGCATGATCTTCATCTGAAAACCAAGATGCCTAAATACATGGCAAATGCCTCCTTTTATAGGCCAAAATTCAAAACTATTGATTTGTTGACTAATTGTTGAATGGGTGGCCACATCTTGACTTGGTGACAATCCTTATCTTCTTGTCTGCCAAAAACATCATTGATAACGTCATAATTTGAACAGACTTGAATCATTAAAGTTCTAGGAAATTGTCTCAGCTTTCCAGGAAAAAAAAGTTGAGGCCATTTGGGTTTCTAGAACTCAAGATATGGGCTGAACAATGAACAATGTCTGGGCTGCAGGACAGATTCAGACTTCTCTGTTGTTGCTACAATTTGGACTTGAAAACGGCCTTTTAAAATCTTGGACTCCTATGAAAGTTTTAGGCTTATGTCTTAGCTTTCTATCCATATAAGGCAGACCTAAATCCAAGATCTACAGCTCCAGATATGACCCAATTACCGAACACTGTTCCAGTTTTGACTGAACCAGCATCTCTTTTCTAAGTTTGGCCCTCTCTTTATCCTTTCAATTTTTGTTCTTAAACTCACAATCAATCCTTTTATTTATGTGATAGGCCTGCATTTAAGATGAATATTTACCAAAAATTAAAGGTATCTTATGGTATCAGACTTGTTATTATAAAACATGATTTAGTTAAGGAGTTATTGATACTTCAAGTGCAAAATGACGATATAAAACCATGATAAAAATACACTTTTAAGTACTAATCAGCTTGTTCATGGAGACATTCCTTAAAAGAAGGCAAAGTTGGACAGTCATTGGTTGAATGTTCATTGGTTTCACAGATTTGACACACAATGTCTTGAACAGATTTTAATTGACCACTCTTTTTCAATTCTAGTGCCTCGACTTTTCTAGCTAAAGATGCAAACTTGGCTTGGAGGTCATGATTTTCCCTAAGGTTATACATACCTCCACTAGATGTATGAGGTTGGGTTTTACTTGGTGCCTCATAAGTGCCTGTAGTGTCCTAATTTTGAGCATTTTCAGCTAGCAAGTTTAGGTACTCCATTGCTTCATTAGGGTCTTTATCTTCAAAAGTTCCATTGCACATCAATTCAACCATTTGTCTATCTCTAGGTGTTAACCCTTCACAAAAATATAAAACCAATCTCCATGTTTCAAAACCATGATGAGGGAAAGTATTAAGAAAGTCTCAATACCTATCCCAACATTGGTAAAATGTTTCTCCTGGTTTTTGGGTGAAAGTGTTGATTTGTCTTTTGAAAGAGTTTGTTCTGTGAGACGGAAAAAATTTCTTTAAAAATTGTTGTTGCATTTCATCCTAAGCACGAATGGATCTTAGCCTAAGATTTTGTAGCCATGTTTTAGCTTTATCTTTTAATGAAAAAGGAAAAAGCTTTAATCTGATGGTATTCATGCTACAATTTAAGTCATTATAGGTGTTACAGACCTCTTTAAATTCGCTCAAATGCAAGACCGAGGTCAAACCACAGGGAGGTTAACTGTATAAACTACAAATAAAAAAAATAGATAATAACATAAAAGGAGTTGAAGAGAGCTTTGAGATATGATATTGATATAAGGATTAAACAAGGATAAAATAATTGTCAAGGTTAGAGGATCCACTAATGATATTTCAAACAAGTATAGTATAAAATCTTTTTATTACTCAACTAGAAACCACACACAAAGGAGGTTCCAATCGGATTATAAATTCTTAACATGATTACATTAGTTATCTTATTCAAATAATGCTAATACTTGTAAACGTTGTCATGTATTCATGATTATAACTTATGTTAACAACAAATCAAGTTCCTTTCATAGCACAGGTGTTGGTTATACCATACGGTTGGGCTATGAAAGTGCCAAGTATTTGTTGTATCAAGGGTTATACAACATAAATCTAGATTAACCATTTAACAAGCAAAGTATTAAAAGTGAACAAGATAACAAATACAAAACATATTAGTATCAAACATTAAAGTCCATGTTGAGTTTACACTATACTTATTCTTACACCATTAGTGTAACCTTTTCACCTTGACATAATAAAATTAGCTAAACATTATGAATAAAAGAAATATAAATAAACAAGATAAGAACATAAATAAGATATAAGTTAACTAAGTAAAGGAAAGGAAATGAAAAACATAAACAAGAGGTTAATATAAACAAAACTTAAGCATTACAAAAATATAAAGAGAGCAAGAACATGATCTTGATATGAAAAGCAAGATGCCTAAATACATGTCAAATACCTCCTTTTATAGGTCAAAATTTGAAACTATTGATTTGATGACCAATTGTTGAGTGGATGTCCACATCTTGACTTGGTGACAATCCTTATCTTCTTGTCTGAACAAAATGTCATTGTTAACGTCATAATTTGAACAGATTGTCCGCATGAAAGTTCTAGGAAATTGTCTCATCTTTCCAACAAAAAAAGAATCCGTGCATTTGGACTTCTAGAACTCAAGATATGGGCTGAACACTGAACAGTGTCTAGGCTGTAAGACAGATTCTGACTTCTCCGTTGTTGCTAAGATTTGGACTTCCAAACAGTAGAATTGAGTCTTTCACTCCGCATGAATGTTTTAGGCCTATGTCTTAGCTTTCTAGCCATACAAACCAAATTGAAATACAAGATCTATAGCTTTAGATATGACCCAATGACTAAACAGTGTTCAAGTTTGGACTAAACCAGCATCTCTTTTCTAAGCTTAACCCTCTCTTTGTCTTCTCTATTTCAGTAGTTAAATTCATCAATCAATCCTTTGATTTACGTGATAGGCCTGCATTTAAGATGAACATTTACCATAAATTAAAGGTATCTTATAGTATCAGACGTATTATTATAAAACATGCTTTAATTAAGGAGTTATTAATGCTTTAAGTGCAAAATGATGATATAAAACCTTGATAAAAATGCACTTTTGAGTACTAATCATGGACCTCACGCACCACCGCCACTAGCGGCGCGTGGATCCACGTGTCGTCGCTGGTGAAAACCAACAAACTAGTGGATCGGGATCGTCTCCTTCTTCTCTTCCTGCTCGTACCAACAGTGGATCTCCCAGTCACCTGCAAGGCAACCCAACAAACACAAGCAGTATATTTCACTTTTGGTTTTCCCTTTTTCTTTTAGATCTGCCACTATCTCCCTTTAATCCTTTCTTCTTCTGGGTTCAACGCCGCCATTGCTTGTTGCCATTTGAATGGTTAAAGAAGGGAGAAGAAGTTGTCATGGCTAGTGGCGTGTTTGCACACGCGACGATGAGACTCGGGGGGAATCGACTTAATAGACTGACTGCTGCTGCTGGATGAGAGAGCGGTTCAGTGATTCATCTGTAGGCCGTCCATAGCCACTGTGAATGGAAAAGGAAGGGAACTAAGTGGAGGTCGGTCTGTAGGGAAGCTGAGTAGTGGTGGGATTGTTCAGCTGGAAGTGAGGCTGGAAGGTGGTCTATGCGGGCTGATCTTGGGTTTGTCAGGTGGAGATGGGAAAAGGCAAGTGACGACTGCTTTGGCCAAGGGAGGGGCGAACGAAAAGAGAGGAAATGCAGAGGCTTGTCTCTGTAAGGAAGAGATAGTGAGGGAGATGGAGAGGGGAGTGGCGGAGAAATGTTTTGGGAAAGGGGAGAAAAAAATTCAATTTTTGACTCATGTTTTTGATAAATTTTCAAAACAAAATAAAAATAGCAAAAAAACAACGAAAACCTCAAAAAATTCATTCTTGATATATTTGCATCGTTTTTAGCATTTTCAACGTCATCTCAGAAGAATTTAAAATTTTCAAATGTATTTTGAACGCATTCAACTTTTAACGCGTTAATTTTACAATAACTGATTTTCCTTGTTGAGTCGACGGTGATTTTGTTTGTTTTCAAAATAAATTCAAAATACAAAAAACAATTATGACGAATGGTGGCACCCAACCCTTTGGTGTTGAGATTACCAAGAGTATCTCCAATGGGAAATACTATATTAAAGACCCAAATGGATAAAATGGCTTTTTGAATAGTGTAAATATAGCTTTTCTGATTATATACATTCCAACGGTAAAAAGTTATTTAGAAAAGCCAATTATATTTTAATATATTTCATGTTAAATCATGATATTATTAATATAATTATATAACTAATTTAGATATTTTATATATAATATAATTATGATGTTATTAATTATATAATTAAAATGAGTAATATATAAAAATAATATAAAATTAATGAAGTAATATGAACGTTAAAAGATATAATTTAAAATTTATTTATATGAATATTTTTAATTTTCAGTTTTATATGTTACTGTTAAAAATTTAATTTTGTTAAAAGTAAATTCAAATTCAAATTTTGAAAAAAACAACAAACATTTTAAATTTTCATTTTTATTTTTATTTTTTAAAAAAAATTCAAGCTTTGCATAAATGATCACGAACATTTTAAATTTTAAATTTTCAAAAGGTCAAAAATTAACCGCCAACATTCTAAGATTTCAAAATTTGAAAAAATAATCCATCTATAAATATTCTCATATACCTTAATATTTTTTCTCATCATTTTCTTCTCTCCAATCTTTATTATATTTCATTAAAATTCATCATGAATGATTCTAATTTTAATTTTTATGATGCTTTTGATTTTGATGATAACACTCCTGTGTTCGCTTTTCAAGTTGCTACCGCTGTGGTTGCTGAAGAAGAATCGAATAATCAAAGGCGGAGAACGGGGTATCGTGGCTCTATTCTTGGTCACAATATTGTCAATCGTAATAGAAAGGAAGGTGAGTTAAGGTTATATGACATGACCAAAAGATTGATGTCTTCTCCTAGGTGCAAGAGTGTCGAAGTAATAAATAACTCGGCAAGACTGGGGTCGAACCACATGGACGTTAATTGTATAAATTATAAATAACAACAACAACAATAGTAATAGTAATAATAGTAATAGTAATAGTAGCAGTAGTAGTAGTAATAGTAATAATAAAGAAGAAGAAGAAGAAGAAGAAGAAGAAGAAGTTGATGAGAACTTTGAGATGGAAGATTAATGTGAGGATTAAACAATGATAAAAGCAATTGTCAAGGTTAGAGGATCCACTAATGGTATTTCAAACAACTATAGTATAAATTCTTTTTATTACTCAACTAGAAATCACACACAAAGAAAATTCCAATCGGATTATAAATTCTTAACATGATTACATTAGTTATCTTATTCGAATAATTCTAATACTTGTAAATGTTGTCAGACATTCATAATTATAACTTATGTTAACAACAAATCAAGTTCCTTTCATAGCACAGGTGTCGGTTATACCATACGGTTGGGCTATGAAAGTGCCAAATATTTGTTGTATCAAGGGTTATACAACATAAATTTAGATTAACCATTTAACAAGCAAGGTATTAAAAGTGAACAAGATAACAAATATAAAACATGTTAATATCAAATATTAAGGTCCAAGTTGAGTTTATATTATATTTATTCTTACACCATTAGTGTAACCTTTTCACCTTGACATGATAAACTTAGCTAAACATAATGAAAGAGAGAAACATAAATAAACAAGGAAATGAAATGAAAAGCATAAGCAAGAGATTAATATAAGCAAAACTTAAGCATTACAAAATATAAAGAGAGAGCAAGAGCATGATCTTGATCTGGAAACCAAGATGTCTAAATACATTGCAAATGCCTCCTTTCATAGGCCAAAATTTGAAACTATTGATTTGTTGACTAATTGTTGAGTGAGTGGCCACATCTTGACTTGGTAACAATCCTTATCTTCTTGTCTTCCAAAAACATCATTGATAACGTCATAATTTGAACAGACTTAAACATGAAAGTTCTAGGAAATTGTCTCGGCTTTCCAGGAAAAAAAAGTTGAGGTCATTTGGACTTCTAGAACTCGCGATATGGGCCGAACACTGAATAGTGTCTGGGTTGCAAGACAGATTCGGACTTCTCTATTGTTGCTACAATTTGGACTTGAAAACAGCCTTTTTAAATCTTGGACTCCGTATGAAATTTTTAGGCCTATGTCTTAGCTTTCCATCCATACAAGGCAGATCTAAATCCAAGATCTACAGCTCCAGATATGACCCAATAACCGAACAGTGTTCCAGTTTTGACTGAACCAGCATCTCTTTTCTAAGTTTGGCCCTCTCTTTGTCCTTTCAATTTCCGTACTTAAACTCATCAATCAATCCTTTTATTTATGTGATAGGCCTGCATTTAAGATGAACATTTACCAAAAATTAAAGGTATCTTATGGTATCAGACTTGCTATTATAAAACATGATTTAGTTAAGGAGTTATTGATACTTCAAGTGCAAAATGATGATATAAAACCTTGATAAAAATGCATTTTTAAGTACTAATCATTATATAATGATTATTTTTGCTGAAATTCCTAAATTCACTGAAAGTCAATTTTGAAGAAGATTTAGGATGAGTCGTCATCTTTTTCTTCGGATCGCAAATGCAATGGAAGCTCATAATCCATATTTCAAATAAAGGACAGATGCTCTTGGTGTTCTTAGTTTATCTTGCCTTCAAAAGGTAACTATAGCTCACAAAATACTTGCATATGGTATTCCTACAGATCTTACTGATGAATATCTTCGAATTGGAGAAACCACTGCGATAGAAAGTCTTAGAGCTTTCGTCAAAGCAATTGTAGAAGTTTTTGGTGATTGGTATCTAAGGGCACCAAACGAGGCTGATATTTCTCAATTATTATCAATTGGAGAGCAACGTGGATTCCCAGGGATGTTGGGGAGCATTGACTGTATACATTGGAAATGGGAGAAATGCCCAATTGCATGGCATGAGATGTATACTGGTCATTTTTGTGAACCAACTATAATTCTAGAGGCGGTGGCTTCACAAGATCTTTGGATATGGCATGCCTTTTTTAGAATGCTTGGATCATTAAATGATATTAACGTTCTTGATCGGTCACCTATCTTCGCTGCACTTGCTGAAGGTCGAACTGCTCCTGTCAATTATACAATTAATGGGCATGAATATACAATGGGATACTATTTAGCATATGGGATTTATCCTAATTGGTCAACCTTTGTTAAGACAATCCCAAGGCCATTAGGAGCAAAGAGAAAATATTTTGCAAGTAAGCAAGAGTCTGCAAAAAAGGATGTGGGGCGAGCATTTGGGGTGCTCCAATCTCGTTTTGTAATTGTACGTGGACCTGTTCAATACTGGGATGAAGAAACGCTTGCAAATATTATGAAAGCTTGCATAATAATGCATAATATGATTATCGAGGATGAAGGAGCAATGAACCTTGGATTTGACCATGAACGTGAAGTCAATTCCTTTATATCAGAGTCACATGGTGAAATACCAAAACTACATGATTTTCTTCAAACTCATAATCGAATCAGAAATAGAGCAACTAGCTCTCAACTATAAGAAGATTTGGTTCAACATTTGTGGGAACAATATGGCAACGAGTAGAATCATTAGATTTGAACTTCTTATGTCATCATAAGTTTCAAGTTTTTTATGTTTTTTTATTTTCATTATGGTTGTTATCTTTTAAGTTAATTAATCCTACTTATTGTTGTTAAGTGTTAGAAGAACTTCAAAAAAGTATTATGAATTGATGCCATTTTTATAATAATATATTTAAAATAACCAAGAAATTTCTACATATTTAATTAAAAATACATTACATTAAACAATAAATCAATCTAGTAAATTAAAAATTAAAACCCCTCTTTTGCATAATTTCTAACTTTCTATTTTGAAAATACACTGCAGAAATTGGATCCAAATTAGAAATATCCATTTTCATAATTTGTTCTTCTTTCTCAATCCTGTCCAATTCATGTTTCTCTTGACTTTGTTGAATCATCATAGCTTGTTGCTCTAGCATAATTTTTCTGTCTTGTTTCTTCTGATCCTCAATTTCAACTAGAGTATCCCTGAATTGTTGTAAGAGATTTGTTACACTTACCTCCTCAATTTTATCTTTTCCTTATTTACTTTTAAGTCGTTCCTTTGCAGCCTTCTGACCAATTGGTCTATCTTGATAAATCAACGGTTCATTGTCTTCTCCTAAACTAACAGAATCAGGGGTAGATGGAGCTGATGAAGCCGGACTTGCATTGACATGACCTTTTTGTTTCTTGTTTGACCTTTGATGTTGACTTTCACACTCAAATTGCCATTTGGGTTCTTTTCTTAAGATAACCCAATAATATTCTAGTTAAAATCGTTTGCCAACGTAAGAAGCATACATTTGTCGAGCATCATTAATTTGGTAAAAAAATTAGAGCAATTAAATAATGTTAAAATATGTGTTAAACAATTTAATATTAAAATGAATATTAAAATTACCCTTGATTCTTTGGTCATTCCACTTTGCTGATGATTTTCAATTTGAGTAACAAATCCAACAAATTTACCGACTTCTCTATTTATTTCTTGCCATCTACTGGAGATGCTTATTTGAAAAGGATTATTCAAGTTTCCTCCATTCTCTACAAAGTAAGCATGTACTCGAGCTCAAAACTGTTTTGTTTGTTGTTCAACTCCTGTAATTGGATCCTTGCTTATATTTAGTCATGCAGAGACAAATAAATAATCTTTCTCTAGTGAAAAATTTTTACTTCTTTGTGATTTTTTTGCCGAATTGACATTTAAATTCGAGTATGTTAAGTCATCAACTAATTGATTAGAATCACTTGGTTGAGAGAGAATATCTTCTGACTCACTCATAAGAAAGTTGGTAAAAGAGTTTGGAAAATTTGAATCCATCTACATTAAAAAAACAAAAAAACTCAAGTTAAAACCTTATAAGAGAGTGTAAAAAAAGCTCACATTCAATGTCTAGCAATTTTGTAGTTTCCATACATGTGAATTAATAATAAGCATTGCCTCCTACTTGTTCTAACATAACAATTTGATCATTTTTTGGAACTAAAAGAGGATTGATATATTGGTTTAATTACATTTTCAACAATACAAAATATAATTGACCTCAAATTAAAACAGACAATCAAAAATAAATTTTAAATATGTCACTCTATATTTTTATCAATATCAACTACCATTATTAATTCCTCTAAATTTTATCAAAGATAACAACATAAATAAAAATTGTCTTCCTTAACCCATATCAAAAACATAAAATAACAAAGAAATAAAAATCATCACAAATATCAAATTAACAACAAAAGGTCTAAAAAATCAAGAGATATAAAAGAGAAAATAAAAAAAAATTTAAACAAGCATACCTTTTAATTTTAGCTAATTAACACAACCAATGTTATTAATTAACTGGATAATAATTGATTCTTGTTTTTCTAAATTTAAGAGAAGGGTGAGACACAATACAAAATTTGCTAAATTTACAAGTTTTTTCCTCCTGCTTTTATAGGCAAAAAAATAAATTGTTGGCCAACGGCTATAAAAATAGTCGTTGGCCAATAGTCATTTGCATTTGCCATTTCTACAGGGAAATGTAGAAATGATTGTTCACAGGACAGATAGCTAAAATAGTTATCCGTTTGCCTGTGACGTTGGAATGAGGAAATGCAAAAGTAAAAGCTAAAAATATATTTTTTAACATTTAGATTTTCTTTTAGCTCTCTCATTGGATATGCTCTAACAAGTTTGCAAAGATTACGATGGAATAAAAGGATTGGAAGAAGATTTTGCATGCTTAGATGAGTGAGTGATTTTGAATTTGGGATTCGAGTTCTCTATCATATTGATATTCCATTATTATAATAATGTTATGTTTTGTCAAGTTGATTCAATTTAAATTGAATGTGAAATATTTTTTAACTACTTACGTTCACATGATCCAAACCAAACTTTGAAACACTATAAATTCCAATCTAATAGTAAAGATTTGAAAGGTTGCAGCCCAACTAATTGCTAAGACCCTGTTTTCTTCGGTCAAGTAAGCCCAGTGTAATAAGATATTTGGGCCCAATGTGTAATAAATAATAATCGGAAAAAAGTAAGGTCTATTAAACCCAATTACAAAAATTGGTGACATTAAAAACTTAGTTTGTGATCCTCCTATGACGAGCCTATTTCTCAAGCCCAACAAGCCGCGGATTAATGGGAGTCTTCTCACCTGTATTTATTAAAATCTTGTTAATCATATACGATCCAAACAAGATTGGCCATATACGATCTAAACTAGTAGAGAAAAGTCTTCACATACTTGTGTCCCTACTCGTGGTACAATGAAGCCACCCGGTGAAGGACGTCATGATTGATAGGCATTGATTTTGGCCGCCGCAGCAGCATATGAACGTCGGAACTCCGCCAAGTTGCCGAAGATAAGACTGTATTTTGGGCCACTTATGCCTTCCTTCTTGAAATGGATTTTGAGAGTGTGAATTTAAAGATGCAAATAAGTGGCGGGGGGGCTGAAGGAGTGTCTAGTGTTTGAAGTGATAATGGTGTTTAGTTAGTATTTATGTGGGTATGTAGCTGAAAACTAGAATATTTTATGTTTGTATAGCTTAGAGTTGATCAATTTCGTTTGCTGACTTCGGTTGGCAATAATTGAAATCGTGGGCTGCGTAAGGTGTCAATTATGGCCGGAAAGTAGCAAAGAAATGATTAAATTGTTTACAAGTAAAGGGAAAGAACATGTGCTTAGTGGAATACTTAGCTCACGTATGTGAAAATCCCAAACTAATGGGTCACACGGTGGAACTAACTTCAATCCATCTCCAAATTGTTTAAAGTTTTACGTCAAATATGTTTTTGCGTTGTGTGTGTATATTGCCACTTGAGATATATATAGGAGGGTTATGTGATCATGTTTGTAAATGGGTTAATAACTCGCTGAAAATGACAGTGAGAATAAATAATTTGACCGGCCATCTCCAACGAGCTGAGCAGAAAACAGAAGCTGAAAATGGCAACCTTCCCTCGCAAGGGAACCCACAAGGCCACATTAACGCACTGTATTTTTTTTTATTGTTTTGAAGTGCCTTTCCAAATAAAAATAAAAATAATTTATATTATATTTTAATTTTAAAATATGTTTATTTTTGCGTAAATATATTAAAATAATATTTTTATTATTATTTTTAAAAAAATTATCTTTGATATTAACACATAAAAAAAATTAAAAAAACAATTTAAAATAAAAATAATTAATTAATTAAAACAAAACACGTTATCACAACGCAATCAAACACCCTATAGACCTGTGCAGGAAGGAGAACACTAAACAGAGTAACCATTGTTGAGTGCATGACCCCGGTTGACCGGCCTTTTGCGAAGTACAACTATCATTCAATAAAAGAGGCCACCGTCTTCCATCTGATATCATTTTCTTGTCCCCCGCTGCTCATGTGTGAAAGCACTCCCTTGGATAGCTGCAGCCCTCGTAATCAATGTCCCATCCAAACTTAAAGTCCGCACTAAAATCTTATTTTCCTATCTTTTAAAAACAAACTGAAGTTCAAAGATGTGATCAGAAGAGAACAAATATTTAAGATGCTTGCTAGGTATTAATTAGTAGTAGGCAGTAACAAGTTCACTGTACACTGCGACCAATAGATTTCGATTCTTAACTTTGCCTTCAAAAAAATATAAATAAAGCAACTACGCACGACCGAGCCAAAAAAAATATACAATGGTATGGAGACACAAAAGGTGTGTATCTATATATAAAGCTACGAGAGACGCCCCGTGAAAGGCCAGCTTTTCCACCCGTGACAAAAAAAACCTTGGAAAAGTGAGGGTTACATGGATTGAGCTGGGAGCTCAAGCTCCTGTAGATCCATAAGGCTTCCTCTCAGGCACACCATCCCATGTTTCTTCAGAAGTCCCTCTCCCTCCTCCTCCACCATATGCTGCGGCAGTGGCTGCTCCAACATTAAAGCCACCACTGTAGGAATTTAGCAAAGCAGAACTAGCAGCATCCATGCCAAGCCCAAGAAGGTCAAGTGTCGTTGGTTTGTTTCCAAACAATGAAGATGAACCCATCATAACATCACTGGAGGGAAGCCCAAGCCCTAGTCCAGCTGCAACAGTGGTGTTGTTCTCTGGCTTCACATCCCATTTATTGCAATTACTGTCTTGATTAGTTGAACGGGGTAATCCTAAACCACGGAGAAATGATGGGTTTGATGTCGTTGCACCCATTTGTGCTGCTTTTTGAAGCAATGCAGTGGCAGACATGGCTGGTTGCGGAGATGGTGTGTAATGGTAGTGGTCTTGGTCTGTGCTGAAGAGAGACGAAGTATTGTTGGCGAGATAAAAAGATGTTGAAAGAGAGAGTGATGGGGGTTCTATCGCTCTAGGTGTTGGCATAGTAGTGGGACAATCAGAGCGAGCTAAGCCGCAAAACAGATTTGGGAATGAGGATGGTACTGATGCTTGTTGTGGGATAGCAGCTGGTGCTGTCGAAGAGGCAAATGCAGTCGCAAATACATTACTGGTTGAGCTAGTTGAGCTTGTGCTTGTAGCCGACGCACATGCTATTGGTGGTGGTGAAAGTCCAATTGGATTTTCTGCTAATTCTGTGACAAGAAACAGAGAGAAAACGAACATTAACCCAAAGTAAAGAAAAGGGACTTAAAAAAGAAAAAAGAACAATGCAGTCCAATGATCCCTAATACCAAAGAAAAAGGATATACTAGCAAAAAGAATGTACTTTTTGGAGGAACATGAGGGGTGTGGTGATGAAACTGCTGTAAAAGCTAAGCAATTATGGAGTCCTTTCTATCCATCTCTCCAAATCTCAATTCACTTTATTATTGCGTAAATGTTTTATTTTTGAGCTTATAAATTAAGCAGTATCGGTATTATAGTAACGATTGGTTTTCATTAAAATAATATTTTTTTATCTTTTAAAATTTATTTTTAATATTAACATATTAAAACAGTATAAAAACAAAAAAAAATTAATTTAAAAAAAATCAAAAACATGGTAAGACCACGAAAAAACACCTTATTGACTGTGGTGGCAGCAGCAGCAGCTACTCGTGAAACACAACGTAAAACCTCTCTCTCCTCACACACACACCCCTACCACATCTGCTAATATTCTCTAGCCCAACATCCACACGAGAAGGACATCAACAAGAGACAAAACACTCGAACATAACCTAACCTGTTTACCCAAAACCATAAACTTCAATCTATTTTGTCCACGGCCACAAGAAAACAAGATTCATGAACCTTAGGCCAATCAAATACTTGTCTTGGCCAACATAGCTAGGCAATGTATTAATAACGGATAGGACGCACTAGCTAGCAAGCTTAGGCTAAATTAATTACCTGAGCTTTGAACTGATAAACCCGGAGACACCACACTAGTAGACGGCGTAAGTGGTGGAGGCGGTGGTGAAGCACCCACACGCTTGATGTCACAACCATTCCCTTCCTTTCCCATTATCGCTAGGGTTTGTGCCCTTGCACTCTCCTCCGCTAACGCATCGCAAAATGCTCTGTGTGTTACAAAACTATCCCTCCTGTATAACAAAACAAAACCAAATAACATAACATAATTAAGTTAAAATCAATGACAAACAAAACATAAGGTATAAAAAACAAAATTAGTTGACATTCACCTTGAAAACAAAGTGCCACAATCACATTTATACTCTTTAGTGCCACAAGTTTTCAAGTGAGCTTTCCAATCAGACTGGACGGCATATTTCTTCGAACATCTCTCACACTTCCACTTTTTCTCACCATGCTTTCTGTAGAAGTGCTTTTTAATGCCAGTAAGATCACCAAGAGCTCTAGCTGGGTTGTGATGTACACAAGATGACTCTGGACAAACATAGACACGCTTCCTTGGCTCTTTGTTGGTTCGTTGCTTTAGCTTCCATGGTAAGTTATGGCCTCGTCTGTGAAGTTGGAGGTTCTGGTCTCTTTGAAAGCCCTTGTTACAGATCTCACACACGAATCTGATTGTGGCTACTAAAGTCTTTGGTGATAACGCAACGACTTCTGCATCTGGATCTGAAAAAGAAAGAAAATTGAGTCTATTAATAATTAGCTTACAAAAACATTACCAAGTTTTTGAAATGTTAGGGTCATGGTACTGGTGTTGAGAGATAATTACCTGGCATTCCAGGGAGATTTCGCTTCTTCTTTGGTGGTGGCACTGTCATAGAGTGTGGCATGCCTTGGTTACCAAAAGAAGAAACATTGCTAATTGTGTCTTCTCCAGAAGCTTTAGATACTGTGATTCTGGATAAGTTCTCACCACCCACCATTCTATTTCTTTCAGAAACTTCTAGTTAAGATGAAACGAATTCTTTGAAGTCACCAAGAAAAATTTCTACTTTTCCAAGTCTCTAAGGTTACAAAAGATATATGGGGTGGTAATAGTACTGTTCTAGGCTTTTGATTTAAAAGATCAACTGACAAGAGAGGAAATGGATGATTACACCTGACGTGAATCCTTGGAAATCACCAGAAAACCAATTCACTTGAACTGGTGTGTTTGAATGCTGAGATTCTGATTTCTTTTAGAATTCAAGAGAGAGAGAGATAAACAGCTATGTGTGTTCAGAAAAATTCTTGGCTTGTGTTTCTTTGATCAGCTATCGATCACGATGGAGGGGAATGAGGCACCGTTTTGACTCATTCTGTGACTCATTACCCTGAGTTTCATGGTCCTAAAAGGCGGCTACTTGAATCCATACTCATCTTCGCCGAGTGGGGGAGAGAGAGTGTGCAGATACAGACATGGATAACTTTGAAGAGAAGAGAGGAACTTTAAATGAAGTGGAGAAAGTAAATTTAAGAAAACAAAAAAATTGAGTTAAAGCGGCGCCAGTTAACTATGGCTAACTTTGAACCTGGGCCTTTTGGATTTATTTAACTATAGTTAAGAGAGCATATGTATGCGTTTAGCCGGTGCAACAAGTCTCTCCTGCTGCCCTGCGCAATCAAATTCGTCCGTCCACGTGTCAAGCTATGCTGCTTGCTGAAATTTGTCGGAACTATCGGGCTAGGCGGTGCTTGTCGTTTTGTAGAAAAAACAATATTTTAATCATATCTCCCTGCAAGTTTTTTTTGAAAGAGCAGAACGGAAAGACATTAGTACCCATGCTTGGTTAAGATTTTTCATGAAATAAACTACCATGACAGTTCGGCTTATAGGCAAATATTTTTAAAAAATTTGTTTGGAAATGCGAGTAAATTTGTTTTTTTTTAATTTAAAAATTTTATTTATTTTATTAAAAATTATTTTTTTATATTTTAAATTTTTTTAATGTGCTGATTTCAAAAATAATTTTTAAAAAATAAAAAAATATTATTTTGATACATTTTATAATGAAAAGAATTTTAAAAAATAATCACAACCACACCAACAAACAAGTTAAGGTTTTTTTTGTTTTTTATTTTTAGCAGGTTAATAATGTTTTTTAAAGTAATTTTTTAAATATATGAAAAAAATTATATTTTTTATTTTTAAATATCAAAATAAAAAAAAACATTAATTTAAATTTTTTAAAAAATATATAATTTCTTTTAAAAATACAATAACACTCCCGATAACATTCTCTTAAACTAAATAAATATCATTTTCTTCAGGAATACAAACTAAGCTTCCAAGAACTGAAAAAAAAAAAAACTCACTACTGCACCGATGTTAACACTCCTATCAGGAACCAAAGGATTGGTGATCTATAGTGATGCATCGAAGAATGGACTAGGATATGTATTGATGCAACATGGTAAATCTAATAGTCTCAAACTTGTAAACTCAAATTATATGACATATATTCGTAGTTACCAATTTTTTTTTCTATATATTTTCCCGAAATTTTGGCAGGGTTTCCTTTGTATTCTTTAGATACCAAGTTATCGACTCAATCATTTCTTAACCTGTAACATCAATCACAATATATAGATAACCAACCATAATTCAACTTAATAATAATAATAACATTATAAATTATATCACACACAAGATAATAAGTTAAACATTATAATTTTTAGATAAAAAAGTATATTAAAACAAAATATTACAATTACATTAATCGCATAACAAAATTATTTATCAAAATATCTACTTTCCAGATCGAGGGTGTGATGTACATAAAAACATAATTTTCATATTTCAATAAGTAATTGATTAATGACTAACTATTCATATACATTAAAGTGATTTTCATATCATCAACTAAATTATCTTATTTTCTTTTTAAAATTTCTAATTTCATAAATTCTCTTCTAGATATAGAGATAAATCTACTAAGATAAAAATATCAAGAGTGTCTCCCACAAACCCGCATATTTAACTTCAAAAAATAGTTTTACAATTAATCTATTTTACATCGAGTAATTATTCCATTAATTCGTAAGTTAATTTTCTTAACATGACCATTCAACCAGGCATTAATTTCAGTAATTAGGAAATAATTTTCAAGGCTTGCCTATTCAACAAGGCATTATTTTCAGTAACCAGCACTAAAAATTACAATATATAAAAATTTCTTCTACAATAAAAAAATATAAACTAATTAATTACTCCAAGGTATCGAACACCTACCCGGTGTCTATGCTCGCGACGAGGTCCCTTGTTGCTGATTAGGTCCCGCGGACTCCTCTGTACCAACAAAATTTACTTTATCATTGTTCATTCATTTAAACCGGTAAAATTCTAATACCCATTACATATTCTTTGATTAAATCCAATACCCTTAATTAAGCTTAATTGACTTTTAATTTAAGGAGGATAAAACCCCCCTTTTTGAATCATTTACTGATTTTTTTTTAACAAAAATCCCCATTTAATTTAACCTATCAACATCAATTATCTTCAATTTGGCAAGATTTCTCAATAATATTATTAGAACTCCATTTTCTAATTTTTCTTCTCCATTTAGCCGAAAATAACCTAGGGAAGGAAGTGAAGATTTTTCTTTCCTCTTTGAAAAATTCTTACTCCATTCATATAATAACACTTATGAACCTTTATCTTCCCATATTTTCCAAACAATTATATTAAAACCTCAAATCCCCTAAATTATTCCTCTTTTGGCTAAATATTCAATTAAAGTGGGGAAAAATAATGTTTGTTTCTTTTATTTAAAATTAACACTTACCCAATCATAATTCATGCTTTCTAACATAGTTCAAACATAATTTGCATTATTCCTATAAATTATAACATAAATCCACAACTTCACATAATCATAATTTTGCATAATCCTTCATCAAATATAAAATTAAAGGAATTAATCATTTGGAGCATATTATTTACCTCATTTTGATAAGAATTTAAGGAAAGAATGCAAGAAAAATCAAGTTTTCTTCTTCTCGCTCTTTAAACACTAGCTTGAAATCCTTCCTCCAATGCACTCACCACCTTAAAATCACCCCCTCTTGATGTTTAATTAAGTTAATCACTCTAATTACTCACTTTAATGAGTGAAATCAATGAGAATTTAAATAGAAAAATCACACAATCCTTCCCCCTCTCTTTGTTTCAAGCTCATAGCCAAAAGAGAAAAAAAATAAAGCATTTATAGTCTAACTTTTACTTATTTATACATTGGCCCTCATTTCTTCTCATTTCTATTTATGTCACTCAACTCTTCTTTTTACTTAATTTACACCATAACATCTTATTTTTTTTATTCTATTGTATCCAATTACAATACTTGAAATCCTTTTATTTAATCTATTCGGCACTTTATTTATTTTACTCAGATTATAATTTAGTGGTTTTTCACATAGCACATGAATTTTGTATTTTTTGTGAAGATAAGTGTCTAAGTGTAATTGTACCCCGATAGTATTTAATAAGGGATAAATATCTCTTATATCTATATTAATGTTTGATGAAAATATTATGGGTTCTTGGAGGATTTTTATACACCTAAAAGGTGTAGGAAAATTAAGGTTCAAAATGTTAAATGTAATTGAACTCATGAAGACTGAGCTTTTTTCTTTAGGCTAGACCCAAATCAGGTGGGTCCTTCCCTTAGCTGGGTCCAAAGGATGATCAATTTGTCTCTTGATGAGCCCTATAAAGGTTGGGCACGTCTCTTGAATGAGCTCAAGGGATGCCGGGTTTGTCCCTAGAGCATGTCCAAGGGGAAAAACATCATTCCCTTGTTCGTGTCCAAGGGAGGATGGGTTCGTCCCTTGGTTGAGTTTAATGAATGATGGTCCTTAGGGTTTTTTTGGCCTATTAAATTTAGGTTTATCAAATATGCAGTATTAATATAAAAATTCAGAACAATAATTGAGTGATCTAAACCAAATGAAAAAAAAAAATTCTTAGAGTTACTCTTATTGGTGGTAACACTAAAAGAAAAAAAACACCTTAGACATTTGTTGTAAAAATACATCAAAATTATTTTTTTTATTTTTAATATCAGCATATCAAAATCATTAGAAAACAATTAAAAAATCATTTAAAATTTGTCAAGCCAAAAATACTTTTGAAAAATATCTAAAAACAAAAACAGAAGTTATATCAATCACCCTGAAATACGATGATGTGTTTCTAAATATAATTACAATCCTTACTTATTTAAATTGATTCAATTTTTGGATCCTCAGGAGTCGTTTATCTAACAAACTTATTAATAGGTGATTTTGATCACCTTTATAACTATTAATCTTTCATCTCATATATATATATATATATATATATATATATATATATATATATATATATCCATTTCTAAAATTTAAATTACTACAATCCAAGTCATCCATACCTTATTTATTCTTTGTTTTGTTATGTTTGTAATGATGTTTTTATTGTGTTGAGTTATAAAGTTAAATAATCATATTTCTATAAATGAATTATTGTGTTGTGAGTGAATTAAGTTAAATTAAAAAAACACCATTAGAAACATAATTAAAATCCTCATTTTATAATATTTTTAAAAAAACTAAATGAACAGTTTAAAAATGAATTTTATGTTGAAAAGCATACAAATATTATAAAAAACAAATAAAAAAGAAACAATCAAAATATTATATTTTTGAAGTAAATAGGACTTTTAAATAATTTGATTAAGATTATATATATGTTTTCTTATTCCAGAAAAGTAAACTATTTCTACATTTACTAAAAGAAACAAAACATTGGTTCATCAAAGGTATTCTATTTCTAAAAGAAATAATAAATAAATTTTCAAAATAAAAAAGAAATCTAATTCTATTATTTGGATTTAGAGAAGTATATGAATTAAATGAAACTAAAAGCGAAAAAAAAATTCACCAATCAATAATCGGACTATTCATAAATTTTCTACTTCAATTCGATATATGGATTGGATAAACTATTCACTGACAGGAAAAAAAAAATGAAAGATCTGAATGCTAGAACAAAGACAATAAGAAATCAAATAGAAAAAATTACAAAAGAAAAGAAAAAAACGATATCTCATATTTCTCGAAAAAGTGATTCGATTGATAGGATTTAGTATGATACTTATGAGATCGATGAGATTGATATTCAAAAACTTCTTCTTAGAACGTATTGATTTGACCCCGTAAGCTAGACCACCACTCTATAGTATGTTGCCGCCAGAAGCAGAACCTTGTATTTCTTCTGGCAAATCTCCTAATTGTTCCAGAGTAACTAGAAATAAATTCTTTAACCAGAAAGAATTCAGTTCAGATGTAGGATACCTATCCAGAAGTTTTCGCGACTCAATCATGTATAATGGATTCATCAAAGATTTGACCTTTTCGAACTCTGTTTGTAACTCACTATAGGCTCAGGAAACAAAGAGAAGATGTGTACAAATGAGATATCCTGCAACATGAAGAAGGAAAGGATTGAATAAAGGAACTCCTGAACATTTGGTGATCTCAGCCATGTCGATATCAATGGTGGCTGCCCTTACATCACTTGGATCGATAGAGAGGGAGGGCGGAGCTTTTGGTTTTTTTTTTTTTTCATTTTGCCAAAGAGTTCAACAATAATAATAAATGGCGAGTATCTGATCGAATTGATCGGGTCATGTAGGAACAAGATTCAAATCTACCGGTTTTTTAGGGTACATCAGCTGTATACATCACTGTACTTCTACTTGACACCTATTGTAATGATAAACGGCTCGTCTCGCTGTGACTTTCTCTTGAATTCTTAAAACTTCTATCGCTCCATCCTCGTAGGGGTAAAGAACCCGTCATTGTCTTGGCTGTGCTACCGGAGGCTCTGAGGAAGTCGGAATAGGAGAGCACTTGCTCTTGCAGCCCATGCTTAAACTGGTTAATTTAGACTCCAGTCCTTTAAGAAGAAGAGTGCTTCCGGAAAAAAAAACTGTTTTTTATTTGACTTCCCGATTTCATTGCTCGGAGAGCTTAGTGGCTTAAAATAGCTCTTTTCCCCTTATCTGGCTCTCGAAGACTCCTTCAGCAGGCCCTGAGAAGTGAGAGAAGGAAGGGCTGGCTTCGAATAACGTATATTTCTAAATGAAATAGCTGAACAAATCAACGAAAGTTAGGAAAATAGAGGTGAAAACAGTATTGGCAGTAAAAAGAGATTAGATTTGGTTGTCCTACGTAATCTTAATTTTTTTTTTTTTACTTGAACTGGTAAAAGTAGCTTGTCTTTTTACGTAAAGGGAGTATAGCAGAGACTATCAGATTAGATGAGCCACGACGAGGGGGCACAGTTTCAAATCTAAAATGATTGCTGCCACGTGCAGGGGTACTTCCGACTTTTGAGATTGCATGTGCCAATTAAAGCCACTCTGGCCTCCACTAACTTCAATCTATCCACTTGCTTACTCCAGGTGTATCTATTGTGTGGCCCATCACTGTGGGTCTAAGACTAGATGCTATATGGCCGGTCTGAGCTCCAATCTGACGGGTGCTGGGATGGGCCACCGTTAGACAGACCATCCCACCACTAATTATTTTCTAGCTACTGATCATCAACAAATAATTACTGGGAGGATATTAGATCTTAAGTTATCAACAATTTATAAGGAGATAATTCACACGCACGTAATCATCAAGTGTGAACATGAGGCAAGGCAGCGCAGCAAATCTTTGAAGTTTCCGAGAAAATTAATTGTCTGATGTCAAGATGCCGAGCCACACAAGCAAGAATCCATGATGGGGTTATGTGGAAAAGAATTGTACTCGCACTCAAAAAGTCGAATCTCTGTTTTAATATCAAATATTTTATATTCTTTCGTGTTGACCCTTATCCGACCTTAATTATGAGGGTTTCGAGCTTATCTTTTCACGAGTGTATGTATCATTATGTTTTTAAAAAAATGGAGGAGAAAACACAGAAATTTGAATTAGGTCAGGTTTGATAGCATTAATTTACTAGTTATTGATAAGCAACAATCAAAGTGTTGAGAGTTGGAGTTAAATTTTGTTTTTTAAAAAAAATTTTGATTTTTTTATTTATTTCAAGTTATTATATATATATAACCATCACATTATCATATTTCGGTGTGAGATTTAAATTCTATTTGTTATTGTAATAACGATTGATTTTTAAAATATTTTTTTATTTATAAATATATTAAAATAATAAATTTTTATTTTTTAAAATTTATTTTTGACATTAACATATCAAAGATAATATAAAAACATAAAAAAATAATTTGAAGTGATGAAAGAATTAAATATTTCTTTCAAAAGTACTTTTAAAATACAAAAACAAACAAGCTTTTATCTATAGGGCTACAAATCTATTTGTTGTTAGTTGGTACTTTTAAAAATAATTTTTAGTTAAAAATACATTAAAATTATTATTATTATTTTTTATATTAACATGTTAAGATTATAAAACAAAAACATCAATCTTTTCAAGTAAAAAATAATTTAAAAAACATATTGAACCATGAAAACAAATACTCTTGATTTCTCTTTCATTTGTGTATGCTCATTTAAGTATTTGCGTGGATTATTATGTTACAAATCTATTAGTTTCTAATAAAAACCTATCATTGTTTTCTTTTCCGAAAAGAAACATAAGTTATGTTTGTTTGATTTTGTGGTGAAAATTGTTTTTTAATTGAAAATATATCAAGATAATATATTTTTATATTTTTAATATTAAAATATCAAAATCATTTAAAAACACTTAAAAAACATTAATTTAATATTAAAAAATTTTGAAAATTTGATTTTTTTTTCCAGAAAAAAAAAGATTTTAACCTAGAAATTAATAACACAGACGCTGAAAGAAAAGAAAAGAGGTGTCCGAGGAATGTAGTCTCCTTCCTCTCTTTCTTTCTATCAGGCTGCAATTATTGAAAACCAATGGAATAGATTAGAAAACACCCTTTACTAATTCAATTTCAAAGCAATCTGCTACTCTTAACAAGCTTGGCAGTACTGAGGGGAATCTGAGAACACATACACTACACTACACATTTCTAAAACCTGTATACTAACAAAGTTGATGGACCAAAGGGAATAAAAAATAAGACTACTAGTCAGCGAGCAAGGAACAAAACAAAAAGCAGAGAAGGGTGACAGGTCCACGAAGTAATGATAGCCAATTTGATTATCTTGAGGTTGCTTTTCCGATTCCAGCAGGCACACTAAAACCTTGATGGTTTCATCCCTCCCTCCATACCTTTTCTCCTTTATAAAAAGGTTTGCCCCACTCTTGCTATTCCGATTCCAGTACATGGAGTTGATTGCGTAACTTTGATAATTTCCAACCGAGGAGAAATGGAGTTTTTAAGTGTTGATCGGGCACGGCATCAGAAATTTCTTTCAAGTCTCATCTCAAATATCCCAAAAGAATCTCTGAAACACACGGATTACACGTTGAAGGTCAGACGTCATGCCGCAGGCATTGCCTTCTCTCTTTGCACACATGTATGTTTTTATTATGAAAAAACAAAAAACAAAAGATCAGGTACATTATGAACACAATATAATGACGTCCAGGCAATATATATTTACATTTATGCTACTACTACATATGGCATAATACTGCTGATGGTTACGAGTCTTTAGTTTCAAGCAGAGGGGAGAAAGCACACACCTGGCCACTTGGAAGGGTAATGCCAGGTGCTGATAGGCTAACGTCATGCATGCCAGGAGAATCCTAGCAATGGTTCTTTGAATGTACCGTTATATTCTCGTCCAGAATTACTTTGCCTCAGCACCACCAGTAAAGCAGTTCATGCAGTTGGACAAACCATTTCATCTTTACAGTACAAAAAGTTTCCATGGATAATTACAAAAACAATATACTCAATGCATGGAGCACTGCCAATATTTATGATCGGCATGCGTTGAAGATCTCACCCCGCATGACATCTATATATTGGCATGTGCTCTAGCGTATAACGCTCTGGACCTAGATACATGCCTGTCTTTTCCAGAAGAGCAAGCCCTTCATCCCTTCCATATCTCGAAGTACAGATCTGCAGTACTCGAAAAGTCCTGATAGAATAACAAAAGGTGAAAAAATAATCAAAACATGTATTATAGACCAACCCAGCTCACAACTTCTAGCTTCCTCGTGGGCGTGTTAGAAAGAGTGCGCCAGCATTGATAATTCTCAATTACTACATCCATGGAACTCGTGTGGGATTCCGAGTTTAGCATGGAGAATATTTGAATGGTCCATAATGAGCCAACACAAGAAAAATTTCTGCAATGGAAAAACAGGATTCAAGCCTGACAATATTATTGCGTGACAAATTGATGAAGATGTATTCAAGTCGAATGTAAGAAGGACTGGAATACTCAAGTACCAATTAAAAAATATTGATCCTAGCATGAAATGAGATTGCTTTCATCGATAATACAAAAAAAGATTTGAAAGGATTTTATTTTGAAAATAAAAATCCTGGAAATCTTGTTAGAAACTCACATAGCATCAAACCCCGTACTGCCCTTACTCTAAACAAATGAATGACCACTTAAATTTTTCTTACCCGCAAGCCACTAAGCGTGCGCTCTAGCATAATAGAAGCGACCGGCTGACGGGAAGATGAGAACACCTAGCCTGGATAGTACCTGAAGCTGATCTGCTTACAGGCAAACATTTCATTGCCAGAGAAAAAAAAAAAACAGAAGAAGCAAGGATTTATAACCAAAATCCATCACTTGGCAGTAGGCAACGCCAAAATCTTATCTGCTCGCAGGCAAACATTTCGTTGTCAGAGAAAAAGAAAAGGAAAGCAAGGATTTATAGCTGTTCTAATTTATGAATGAATGAGAAACTATGAATATTAGCCTTCTCATAGCAGTTGGCACCCCAGTACAAAAAACCTGTTCCACCTTCTTTCCATACACGCCTAAAGACAGCAAGGTGTTCAGTAACACCTCCCAATATGCGAATTGGGATGAGGATCAGAGGGTCCCAAACACACATATGTTCACCATTCCTGCAGAAGGAATAAGCTCACCTCGCTTCAGAATAACTATACATGACACTGAAAACAAGCACTGTACATCCAAGTTCTAAACATGTTACTTTCAGAGAAATAACAGTCAAAATAAAAATTAGAACCCCGGGGATTAATAGTTATTGTAAAGCATGCTTGCTTCTAAATAATAATGGTAAGCAAAAATACTTAAGCAGTCCTGAATAACAACACCCTGTGCCGATTTAGAATCCATCATATTATCAGATTGAAGCTACTTGTTTCTTTATATAGTAGCAGAGACTTGAAACTAGTGCTTCTATTAACAAACTGAAATACTACAATCTGTCTACTTCCCTTTATATGCCAGCAAGAACAAAGCGTCACTAGCCTGCAGTTACAAAGCTGATAAGAGAACTATGGGTGTCTTGCCTTTTTGAACTAAATGGGAATGATTTAGCATGCCCGGACCCAATTAATATGCTTAGTAACTCATATATTATGTATGGAATTTGGACCTCCTATGAAACTCCCTTTTTCAGTTGGGAGAAAAAATTCCTTTATTTTTTAGTATTTTAGTCATAATATCACAATTCTATTTGTAGAAACAAAGAGAAGTATCTATTCTCCATAAGAATATCAATAAAGTTGTTTAGTTCTCAAAATGATAGAACTTAATACGGTTTGATTTTATCTCTTGAGCTTAAAGGTCAAGCCGAGGCTTATGATAAGATTATTAATCTTCTTGTTTCGACAATTTGGTCTATTTTTTCTTGGCGAAATGGTTGATGGTTTATGCTCAATATCTACAAAAGATTCCCTCTTATGGAACTCTTTTTTTCAGTTGCGGAGAAAAGATTTCTTTTTTTTTTTAGTATTTTAGTTATGATGTCACAATTCTATTTGTAGAAATAAAGAAAAGCATCTATTCTATACCAGAAGAATGTCAATAAAGTTGTTTAGTTCTCAAAATAATAGAACTTAATACAATTCAATTTTATCTCTTGAGTTAAAGGTCAAATCGAGGCTTGTGCTAAGATTATTAATCTTCTTGTTTCGATAATTTGGTCTATTTTTTCTTGGCGAAATGATTGATGGTTTATGCTCAGTACCTGTAAAAGGTCCTCTCCCTAAAGTTTTGGGACTTTCTGGTGATTAAGTCAATATCATATGAGAGAAAAAATATTCTTTTAAAAGATAGCCCTAGAAATATATATATATATATATATATATATATATATATATATATATATATATATATATGTTATTTGTAGTAGAGAAAACTCAAACCTCAATAGTGGCACTATCAATGGAAAAATGATCAAAAAATCATTGATCTCTCCTTCATGAGCCAGACCATTATCATTCTTAATTACCAATGGATTTGGAGCCTTGAAGTTTTGAAAGATTTTCGACAAGTACCATCAGGATATTGGTTCAAATCGTGTAACTTCAGAAGTTATTGAAAACTAATGGCTTCATTGCCATTATCATCTTTAATTACTATCATCATTGGAACTTCGAGGTTTTGAAAATCCTTCAATGGCTACAAATAAAGAGTTGGTTCAATCTATATAACTTCAGGAATTATTGTTAACTAAAGACTCCTACTAAGCTTGTGGACCTTATAGGGTAAATGATCCTTAAGTAGGGAGGTTACATTTTCTTTCGCTAGTCATATTTTCATAATAATTAAAGGAACTATGTTTATCTTGGAAGAGTCCTTTTAACTACTACCCATAAAACTTTCATCGAAGAAACACAATTTCCTCTCCTCTTTAGGACCCCAAAGCATGATAGAAATGTATTATGGTCAATGACTAGAAATGTAAGTTTCTTGTATATAAATTATATTGTTCAAAATAACTAATGTTTTCTACTCTTTGGATCTGAAATCTTTCAAAGATGAGATGAATTTACTTTTCCTAGTACGATAACACATTTACTTTTTCTAGTGCTACGACACATTTTATCTTAGAAAGGATTAACATGTTCTTCCTAATGCGATCACACTTTTATCCAATGATGGGATAGACATTGTATCAGCAATGGGGATTGATACAGTCTCCCCAAGACGTAAGCCTCTCAAATCTTCTAAAGATGAGATGGATTTACTCTCCCAAATACAATGACACATTTACTTTGGAAGTAATGAACGTTTTCCTAATGCTACAACATATTTTACCTTGAAAAGGATTAAAATGTTCTCCCTAGTATGATCACACTTTTCTCTAAGAATGGGATAGACGTTGTATCAACGAGGATGGATATGGTCTCTTCAGGGCCCAAGACTCTCAAATCTTCCAAAGATGGGATGGATTTACTCTTCTGAGCGCGATAACACATTTACTTTGGAAGTAATGAATGTCTTCCTAGTGCTAAGACATATTTTACCTTGGAAGAGATTGACATGTTTTCCTTAGTACGATCACACTTTTCTCTAAGGACGAGATAAATGCTACATCAATAACGAGAATGGATATGGTCTCTCTAGGACGCAAGCCTCTCAAATCTTTCAAAGATGGGATGAATTTACTCTCTCTAATGCGATAACACATTTACTTTAAAAGTAATGAACATCTTCCTAGTGCTACAACATTTTACCTTAGAATAGATTGACATGTTCTCCCTCGTGTGATCACACTTTTCTCCAAGGATGGGATAAATGTTGCATTATCAATAAACAAACATTTGCAAATGATATCCCTTTTCGGTTCCCAGAAGGCATGCCCATCCTAAACTCTTATAAGGTTAAATGGTTCATCATTCATTGCCATAAATAATTTTCTAAGTATGGGCGTTAGACTTGGTAACGATTTTCTAAGTATAAGCGTTCGACCAAGAAACGATTTTTTAAGTATAGCTGTTGGACCCAAAAATGATTTTCTATGTATGGGCATTGAACCCATACAAGGAATCTAAACTTGTGGAAAGCAATATGGAGTTAAAATAATTATAATATAAAAGAAAAGATATACATGAAAGAACAATATATATATATATATATATATATATATATATATATATATATATATATACAGAGAGGTCTAAAAATTCAGCCTAGGCTCCCCTGCTAGATACTCCTATCACCGGTTTACAACAACCCTGATTGGGAATACATCTTTGAAATCAAGGAATGAGACTGAATGGAAGGCCGCAATGAAATCCACATGTATTCATGTGAAAGATTGAAGAAGTACAAGTTTGACATGACCAGGAAAATCTTATCTCCTATCATCCCAGTCAACGTTGCTAAACCATTGAAAAATTCTTGAAACTCCCTAGGAGAGTCCCTTAGGGCCTTCAACTTCGTTTGGGAATACTGAGTTTTTTCCTTGGCAGTGGTAATAAGCTTAGCTCATATGGCAGCAAGCTCACCTCACAAACTAACTTGGGAGGCCCTGGTTTCAAAAAGCTCATGCCTTAGGGGAATCACCTTGTTATAGAAGGTCTCAAGTGTTTTTTTCCTGAAACTTAATGCAAGGGCAAGGCCTTGAGCTTGGTCCTTTAGCGTGATATAGACCACCTTAATACTCTGCAGCTTGGCCTCCATAACAGTATTTTCCTCTTGTAGTTGTTCAAAAGCAATCTGATTTTCCTTGTTCGCAGCCACGATTGCCCTTACATAACCCATTTCGGTCATCAATGCCTTTAAAAGTGGGCACACATTATAAAGGTCTGCCAAGGATAAATGTTAAAAAATGTAATCATCAAACCAAAGAAAAAAAAAGAGAAACAAAGGTTTATTTTTTCCTTACATTAAAATTCATTTGGCTCGTTAAAGCCAAGTGACGATGAAAGCTTTCATCAGACATAACTGAGATATTTGATGGGATGGTGAGGACCCTCTTCAATGTTCTCACCACCTCGAGACCCATTTTCCCTTCAAACACAGCCTTCATGAATTGCCTCTCCTCACTCGTCAGAGTTGAAAAAATATGGATTACGACCTAGAGCCAAGCACATTATAAAGGTCTGCCAAGGATAAATGTTAAAAAATATAATCATTAAACCAAAGAAAAAAAAAGAGAAACAGAGGTTTATTTTTTCCTTACATTAAAATTCATTTGGCTCGTTAAAGCCAAGTGACGATGAAAGCTTTCATCAGACATCACTGAGATATTTGATAGGATGGTGAGGACCCTCTTCAATGTTCTCACCACCTCGAGACCCATTTTCCCTTCAAACACAGCCTTCATGAATTGCCTCTCCTCACTCGTCAGAGTTGAAAAAATATGGATTACGACCTAGAGCCAAGCACATTATAAAGGTTTGCCAAGGATAAATGTTAAAAAATGTAATCATCAAACCAAAGCAAAAAAGAAATAGGAATTTATTTTTTCCTTACATTAAAAGTCATTTGGCTAGTTAAACCCAAATGACGATGAAAGCTTTCATCAAACATCGTTGAGATATCTGATGGGATGGTGAAGACCCCTCTCCAATATTCTCACCATCTCGAAGCCTGTTTTCCCTCCAAACATAGCCTCCATGAATTTCCTCTCCTCACTCATCAGAGTTGAAAAATCAATTGAATTACAACCTAGAGCCAAGTTAGAGAAAACACCCTTAAACTCCTTGGTACTAGCTCTGGTAGAGGTCCTTGCTGCTGCTTCCTCAACTAGTAACGGAAGAAGTTGAGGCAAAGGGAACACCACTGCAAAAGCTTCTGCCAGTGGGACTAGAACACATGTTTCTACTAGGGTAGAGATTTTTCTCTTCTTGAAGCGGATGGTCGCATCCGCAATCACGACAGGAGGAGCCAAGTTTACTTATTCCCGAGATAAGGGAAGATCACGACCTTCAGCTTCTAAAAGGGCTATATCCTCCATTATTTGTCTCCATGGAGACAAGGCTCTCAAGAACAAAAAAGTTCTTTGATGAGGATGGGGGAGTCTCCCATCCTTTCTTCACCCTGGCCTCTACTGGTGGTACAAGACAAAAAAAATCCTGGGCAAGCTCTTTACATGAAATCCCATGACACATCTCCTCCTCCTTCGGCTATTAGCCATGTAAGGATAAAGAGAGGTTAGATTTTGAAACAAGGCGAAAACAAAGGAAAATGGCAAAGCAACTTTATACTTTGAAAAATAGCCCGGTAATATCCCTTGGTCATCTTATCGACTTCATAATCAGTGCGGGTTGAATCCAGCACGACACAATATTTCTCCTCATTCGAGCTTAGACGAGGCTTAATGTTTACTTCGTGGACCTTCCAATGGTGGGAATAACTCCAAATTAATTGTAATGTCTCTTGATGATTGATCGTCCCAACATATATTATAACCAGTCATCTCCCCTCCACTTCTTAGCAGACGTTGGCTTCTTAGTCAAAGTGTTCTTTATAGCACCGTTGCTCTTATTAGCAAAGGTGAAGAACCATCGCACATCGTTGCTGTAATAACCCATATCTAGGTTATTCCCTAAATTTACTTTTTTTTTAAAAAAAGGCTAACAACGTGGAAAAAACAAGCCGGGGAGGATTTCAAAAAATACATAAAAATCAAGTTGCAATTTTGAATGAAATTTTAGGCCTAATTGTACCTCCGCTATGTCCCAAAATAGAGAAATAATGCAAATTCAAAGTTAAATTAAATGATTATTGAACGAATCTGCATAAAAATTAAGTTCAAGGATATAATTAAATTTTTAATAGGCCAATTTGATTTAATCATGAGCCAAATTAAATTTTAATTATGTTTAAGAATTAATTTGGGTCCAATTAAAGAATTTAATTAGATGCAAAGACTTAATTATACTTTAAAAGGGTCAAATTAATTTTATTAGGGGCTTAATTGGTGAAAAATTAAGTTTGGGGGCCCAATTTGGCTTAATTGAAAATTAGAATTTTAAGAGACTAAAATTAATTTGTATAAGACATGATGTGAAATCAGGGGCAAAATCACAAGAAAATTAAAGTTTTGGGGTCAATCAGGGGTTAACTTGGAAAATTTCACAGCCAATAATCATTTTACCAAAGACACCGAACTATAGGGCTTAATTGAGTGAAACCGGGGGTGAAATTGAAGAAATTTAAAGTTTAATGGTCAATTAGAAGCTAAATTGAATAAATCTGAGACCTAGGACCAAAATAGAAAAGGCACTGAAATCCAGGGTCAAAATTAAAGTCTTTTAGGGCTAAATTGCATTTAATCAAAGTTTATGGTCAATTAGGGGTGCAATTAAAATAAGTTGAAAGTCGGAGGACTAAACTAAACTTTGACCAAGACCCTAAATTAAAACCTTAATAAACCTCAACATGATGTTGTTTTGAATAATTATAAAAACAAAACCAGACGACGCGTCGTGTGGATACTGTTCATTATCTTCTTTAATTTTTGCCTAAAAAGACTGCTTAGAATGCTACTTTTTAGATGCATTTAATGCTTCATATGTCCACCAAATTTCACAAAATTTGCACAAAAACGATCACGTGACATATAGTTCGTTCAGGTCGATTGACACCACAACGGCTGCGACGCTGGCTTAAAATGGCCAACTTAGGTAGCCTTGAACTGTTAGATTTGACAATTTATGGTGCCTGTTTTGAACAAACAGTTGAGATCTTTTCTAACCAAAACAAGGGCCAAGATTTTGCGCAATTAAAGAAAAAACTTCCCTCTTCCACCACCTAAAAATAAGGGTGAATATGGGCTTAAATATGAAGAAAATCGAGTCCAAAGTTGGCCAAAAACCAGCTTTTCTTATTTTTCCAGCTGACATCTCTCCTTTTTCTCTCTCCACTCCTTCTTTTTCCACCACAACCTTCTTCATATTGTGACAGACAGCGGCTCAGCCTCCCTATGAACTCATCTCCTCGTCGGTGATAGGGGCAACCACCGCCAGCTCCTCCTTCTCCCCTCTGTAAATTTCTTCCTTTTCTTCTTCTTCCAACTGAGACAGCGGCCAAATTCTCCACCAATGCCGTTATCAGCCTCTTGTCAGCCACTCAGACTAGCAGCTCCTCCCATTTGCGTCAGGTGGCCTCCCTTTTCTTCTTCCCCATTCCTTCCCCCGATTCTCATGGCCATTGAGTGCAGGAGATATTCTGCATGCAATGGCAGAATAATTAACTCCTAAAGGTGGGTTGGACTCGTGTCAACCTAGCCTAGGTGGTTGGGCCGATCTCAGCCCACCGGGCCTAGCCTATATATATATATATAATTTCAAAAACCTTTTCAAAAAATTTATGATTTTCTCGTATGTTTTTCTATCAATTTTGCATAATATTGGGTTGAATGTTTATAGTGTAAGATACAGATCCGATATTAGAATATCTGGTTTTCTCCGAAATATTTCTAAAAAAATTAAAAAAATCTCAAAATGTTTAAATTAATTTCTCTTTTCAAAAGACAAAAAAAAAGGAAAAAAATATTTTGTTTGCATGCATACGGCCAAATCCTAAAAATTTTTCAAGCATATTTTTATAAAAAGATTAAAAAAATTGCATCTTTCTCATGTTTTATAAACCAAAAAATATGGTTATCATAACCAGTTTATGATTATCCGTTGGAATTTGATCAAAATATCAAAAACCTTTCACTAATCATTTTAATCATTTTTTAGGGATTTTGATGTAGGCTTTAATATATGAAAGTGTAAAACTGCACAATAGAGTACACTTTCAGGTACTAAAGATACAAGGTGTAAAATAAATGTGATGCTAAATTTTGAATTTTAGAACAATTAGGACTTTATCCAATAAGGTAGAGACTCTCTCACAAAGAAAGATCTACCTTAAACCTTAGACGAGACCAACAAATAGAAACCCGACCTAGAAAAAAAATCAAACAACAACACAACTTACTTTAGGTAGGGTGCACTAGAGAGGATGTGTTTTTCCCTTGCACAACCAGTCCTTTACTCAGACTCTCGCAGACTATAGGTTCTTAATAACCATAATACCAGGTGACGACTCTTAAACCTTAATCATAATTTTGTGATTAAACTTTAAACTTTTTCCTTCCCAATAACAACACCTCCTCAAGAAGCATGAACAACTCGTCAGCACCCCTGACGTCGCACCTGCAATAGTTTCCACCATCAGTGCTGGTGACTAGTTGGTGGTAAATTTTGGAAACATTTATCGTGGGCTCGAGCCCAACCATTCTACAGAATTTCTCGAAAAAGGACATGATTGTCCATCCTTGAAGAAGGAGAGAGTATCCCATTGCATACATGCAAATGAGAGCAGTAATTTCAAAATAACCCTAAGAGGTGCTCAAGGTCAGCTGGTCAATACACTCATCAGGGGTAAGGCACTTTGCCACGTACCCGTCAGGTTGGTGACGAGTCATGAATTCCATGTCCACAACACATATGTTACTAGGGACATCGTTTTTAAGAGTCCAAGACAACTTCCCTCTCAACTAAAAGTCTTTGAAAAGGGTAAAAGATGGACTCCTACAAGGGGATCTGTGTTCCTCCTCCTTACAAGAGGAGACCGCCAATGTAGCACTTTCTCTCGTCCTAGGTCCCAAACTGAGGGACCTGTGTCCCCTAACACTTCTTTGAGGTTCTGGTTGAAACTACCCTATTACTTCTTTCAGGTTATGGTTGAAACTCCTTGTTAAGGGATGAAGCTCTTCTCTTTTTAGAGATATGTCTGATGTTCCTAGGATCCATTTTTGCTCCGAGTAAAAGATAATTTAGGGTCTTACTACGGGAGTAGATTTTCAAAAAGCACAAAGAATGAAAGTAAAAGAAAAGTCACAAGCAAGAACAACTAGGGTTAAAAAAGAATCTCTTTACTCCAATCGTTGGATGAATAACTTTTTATATATCATTACAGATCTCTAGAAGTTCACTCAATTACCGTATTTAATGCAAGCTGTCATTTTGTTTCCCAAAGGACACCTTCTTCCAGTAAAGACAAACCACCTAGGCATGAAGATCCCAACAATCTTGCATTGGACATGTAAATGAACATTTTTCCCCTTCCATGAAAGGAAAGGACCTCAAGAGCTATAAAAGAGACCATATCCACGAGGCATGTTCGATTTTTCTCTCCTACAAATGACATGTCTATTTCTAGGGCTTTCTTTTAAAAGAAGAATGTTTTTTTTTCCTCTCATATGGTAATGACTTAATCGTTGGAGAGTCTCAAAACTCTAAGGAAGGGACTTTTTGCAAGTATTGAACATAATCCATCAGCCATTTTGCCAAAAAAAGATAAACTAGATTATTAGATTCAGTTTATCCCAGGCTTTCAAACCCAGATAAAATCGGACCTCATTTGAACTGCATCAATGTGCTGTCAGTTCTATAAGCACCAATTTACCCCAAGCATTGGTTTATGCAAGGCCAAATAATGAAAGAAATGTACTAAACCAGGATAGCTGCAAAGTTAGTATTGCCAAAAAGAGCAAAGCACCTACACATGCAAGGCACATGTCATGACAGAAGGCCTTAAATCCCAAGTGCTGGATATAGAACATGTAGGCATGCTCTAAATTAAAAGCTCTATATTTCAGATATTTAAATACAAATGTCATCATTCATCATGACAGAATCACAATAAGGACCAGGATATGTTTAGTATATCTTTTTTTCTGTTAAGGGAAAGCACGACGTTGGTAAGAATTACCTCACCATTCTCTGGCAGCAGTTCAGCGACAGTTTCCTTGGCCAGATCCTCTTGATTACCAAGCACCCGCTCACTGCACAGAAAACTAATAAATAAACCATACCACTTCCGCCTTTTTCGCTGATGATAAATAAATCACATCATTGAGAACACTTGGAAGGTCTTAGCTATATGAAATAATACTAGCATGTCCCAAATAACCTTATGCAACTAAATGAAAGTCAATTTAAGATAACTGGCAACCAACAAAGTAGAAGTCCATCTTGTTATCTTAGGCGCACAACATGTGTGAGGTACGTACATCAACATACTCTTAATTGGAGTTCCCTCCAAAAAAATGGAAAAAATTATCAGCCTCTTAGATCTAAATAGCCATGGTAGTCCATATCCCACTGATAAGCTTTTGAATCCATATGGACTGCAAAGAAGGCCACTTACTATTGCATAACCATGCATCAACTGCTTTGACCGAAGAAAGGAAGGAAGAAAAATCCATAAAAAAATGGAATATGCATATGATTCTGAATCTGATGCAACTTTATATATTGATCTGGATGGTGCTGCAATGGGGAGACATAACATTCCTTAAGTATGGAGATGTATTGGTGGGGGTATACAAGCCACATTGATAATAAAATAGCACCAGTGCCTGGCTGATAACACGAGTATATAAAACTGATAGCACAAGTATATAAAATGGCATGCACACGTACAAACATATGTAAATGGCATGTAAAGAAGCAATTGACAGCAATACCTTGTACAATAAATTTGAGTATGATGGCGCAGAAACTTTGGAACTTTCACAAAAGCCACGAAAGGAGCAGGCCCGAGACTCGAGTGGTGCATCGTTTGGTCCTTCATCAAAAAGGTAGGACGGAAAAAAACCATAATCAACTAATGACTGGATTAATGGTTAAGCCATAGTTTCAGCCCAAGAAATCATTCACTTGCTTCGCCCACTGCAACCCTCTTTTTTAAGGTTCAAAGCAGAATGAATATGGTGTTAAAGGGGAAAAGAAAAGAGAGGAAGATACAGTATTTGATGCTACATGAAATGCAAAATTCCGTTAATTGCAATTGGTCGGAGAAGTGTCACAATCACTACAATAAGAAAGAATACATCTTGAGTCCTTACAAAATTTAAGGCCAAGGTTTATAATCATTACATGGATGGTGCAGAATAAAGTCCAGTAAGAGAACCAAAGATAGGAAATTCTACTATATCATTCATTTATTCCACATTGGCATCTCCCTTGTGATAATTCACATGACTGCAACATTTGATGATTGGGATTCACCACAGATGCCTGAAATCAAGAGGAGGAATCAGACTGCAATTTTCTTTTTTCTGAGACAAAATAATCAATTCAGGGACAATAAGCAGCATTTCAGTATCATTTTGTCGTGCCTGCTTGAATATTTTGATTGAACAGTAACACTATATTCCCCGGTTATTCAATGGAGATAACATCAGCCCAAAACACATCGCCAGAATGTCTTCATTCCATGGCACAGTAGGATGCATAAGGATTGACCAAACAATGTAAGAATTCTTAAATAAAGTTAATGTAAGATATGCATGGATAGCCATGAGCCAGTGTAGTTCCACTCTAGACGAAGTAACTCAGGATAGCCTTGGGAAATATAGTCTTGGAAGGACGGTGGTGGGAATCAGTCAATTAAGGGTAGAGGTAATAGATCGAAGAAATTGATTTTGGAGACTGAACAGTATCCAAAAATGTGATGGATCAAACAAGAAACTAAGAATACTAGAAGAATTGCTGAAACTGACAGCAGAGAAGAAAAAGAACAAGCTCTTGCAACAAGGACTAAGCAAAAGGATCTCTAACGCTAAAAAGCAATGTATGCATGGAATATCAGAACACTCACTCAATCCATTTCTCTCTAATTTACAATCCTTTTCCATTCTTGTTGCTCTCCGTTGTGACTCAAGACACTGAAATTTTTATTGTTCTACATTCAAACACAATCTAGTGATTATCCCCAATATGATATTAAATCAACTGGACTCGTATTTGGTCTCATCGAATCTTTAAAGAAAAATCTATTTAGATATGCAGGGATTGCTGGAGTTTTGAAACAGTAAAAACTGAAAGAATTCCAAGTTCAAAAAGTTCAATTTCTAGAGATTCAAATTCAAAGATGGTGAGAGTATTGATGCTACGTACCTCTTGCAAAAGTCAGTGACATATCGCGATCCATTGTAGAAGATGAACCACATCAACACGATCACCAGAATATCTGCCAAAGTTAAGGGACTCGCAAACTCGAATTCTATCTTCAGAATTCAAAATGAATTAAGACAGAAAAATGAAATAAAACGGATCTATCTGATCTAATAAAATAAAAGAGGATACTGAAAAGGCAACGCTCCCACCAATCCAACATGAAAAGACCAAAAGTGACATTATAGAGGTAGATCTTACGTTGAACCCAGTTCATAGCTCTGACCCTAAAAACAACAACAGATTTGTGGGAGCCGGTAATAAGATCTGTTGAGAAAGAAGAGAGGTTGTTAATTTTGAAATAGCTGAGTTAATTCGGATCTCCGAGAAAGAGATTTGTCTTGTGATTTTGGAAGCTTAGTCGGTTGTAAGTTCTAACGGTTTGCCTGGCCTATTACTACATGTTATTGTATGGTACTGGTCAAGCTTATCTTGAAATTCTAGCCGTTATGCTTTGTACGTGTGGACGTCTTGCCTAATTGTTGATGGTTTTCTCAATCCAATTGTTGTTTGATTTTTTAGGAGAAAAGGGATGGATAGAATTGTCATCTCCTGTCTTAATAATGTTATTTTCGGCTTTACCCCAAAGTTGTGTCACAATTCAGTTATTATTTTCCTTACACCATAAAATGATAATGTACGTGCAATATGTTTGTTATATGTAAGAAAATTCATAGAAATTCACTTAAAAATTGAACACTTTTTTTATCTTTTATATTTTTTTTATTCTAAAACAATAAACAAATATAACCTAGATTTTATTATTATTTAAAGTGAAAATCACATTGTTATTTTTAAATATGTAATTTCTATATTAAATTTCTAAAAACAAGGTTATAATAAATGCAAATTTCAGAGAATTAGTACATCATCAATGATCTCTACTCTGTTCTTATATTATTATTTTTTAACCAACAATTTTATTACGAGGATCCTCTAGCCTTCAAAGAAACAATGGGGAAAAAAAAACTGTGGGCCAGCTGTAAGTTAAAGTACAACAATACAAATCCCGAGGAGGTATATGTAAACATTCCAACCAGATTGACGAAAATGCCATGGAGCAGCCATAGCTCATAACGTGACTCAACTTGCTGCAAGAACAACGCTCTAAACAACGCTATAAACAACCTCCGTGTCCTGTAAAAACACCTAATTCTGTTACTGAGAGTTTGTTTGATAGTTATTTTTTAAAAATATTTTTTATTTAAAAATAATTAAAATAATTTTTTTTATTTTTAAAAATTATTTTTAATATTAATATTTTAAGTTATCTGAAAATATAAAAAACTTAATTTTAAATTAAAAAATTAAAATTTTAATCAAACGTGTTTAAAACACAATTTTAAATAACATTTTATTCCTCCATTGTTCTAGTGGTTAAAAAATTATAAAATTTTAATTTTTTTAAATAGTTAGTTGTGTTAATGTTAAAAAAAAGTAAAAAATAAAAAAAATTTATTTTAATACTATAAAAATTAATTGTTATTACAATATTAATTAAAAAATAATTATTTTTGGAATCACTGTTGAAACCGAGAAGGAGCGCTAAATATAAAAGAAATTGGGGCTTAGGTCTCAACCAGAAAAGAAAATTGACAGACAAAGACATGGAGGGTGCCTTCGCCGGTGCCTCGGCTATTACTGACCAGAGGCAAAAGATCGAACAGTACAAGCACATTCTCTCCTCCGTTTTTTCCTCCAACGACATCGTTCAATCCAAGAAATTCATCGATCACAGTAGGTTTTCCTTCAACTGTTTTTTTTTATCCTTTTAATCTCTTATGGCCTTACCCTATTGTTGAAAAACGACATGTAGTGTTGTCGGACGACGTACCGTTGGTAGTGTCGAGGCAGCTATTGCAGACTTTTGCTCATGAGTTAGGGAGGTTGGAGCCGGAGACTGAAAAGGAGATTGCCATTTATACCCTTGCTCAGATTCAGCCTCGAGTTGTTTCTTTCGAAGAGCAGGTCTCTTTTTTACGTTTTTGGAAGTTAATTTTCTTTTAACTAGGCTGAATTTATGAGAATGTGCTTCCTTCATAGGCGTTTTGCTACTTGAAAGTCCGATGGGCTGACTGTATGATTTTTCTTGCTAACAAAAGTCACTTCCTTTAATATTGGTGATGCGAAATTTTTTATTTTATTTTATGAGTAACAGGTGCTAATAATTAGAGAGAAACTTGCTGAACTATTCGAGTCAGAACAGCAATGGTCAAAGGCAGCTCAGATGCTCAGTGGCATTGATCTAGACTCTGGAATGAGGTCTGAGTTATATTTTTAACTATAAGAGCATGCATTTCTACTGATTATTGAGATACTCCTATTTGACATTCTATATATATATATATATGTATATTTATAATTTGTCCTTCAGGATCATTGATGATACATTCAGATTATCTAAGTGTGTCCAAATTGCTCGCTTGTATCTCGAGGTATTGAATTTCTCATGCATGCATAGGATTTGTGATGAACTCATCAATAGTCAACAACTTGGTAGTCACTGGACTTCTGTGGATATTGTTTGATTTTATATGCTTATTAGAAATTAAAGGCAGTTGTCAAGCCAGACTGTTGGCTATTTATATGAAAGTGAACACATTCACCCATCACCTTTGTTGGCTTGACTGCTGTAGTACTTGCCATTATCCTGCATTCGGGTGCACCTGCTCTTATCAGCATGTGCACTTGATTTTCTTCTAAAATTTTAGAGTGAGAGGAGTGGTTTTTTTTTTTTTTTTTTGAGATCAATCCACATCTGGATGAAACTGTGCCTCCAAGTTCCAAAATCTGAGTTTATTTTAATGCAAGTTGAGGGAATTTTCTCGCTTATAGGTCTCATAAAACAGTTTGTGATTGCTACTGTTATTTCCCGCTGTTTATATATGCAGGATGATGATGCAGTTAATGCAGAAGCTTTCATCAATAAAGCTTCATTTTTGGTTAGCAACAGCCAACATGAAGTGTTGAACTTGCAATACAAGGTTCAGATAATCAATTGGTTCCAAGGATGATTTAATACAAGGCTGAAAAGTTCATTGTTTTGTTAAGTTTGCTTCTTTTTTCATGTTAGGTGTGTTATGCAAGAATTTTGGATTTAAAGAGGAAGTTTTTGGAAGCAGCTCTGCGTTACTATAACATCTCTCAAATTGAGAAGAGACAAATAGGAGATGAGTATGTAAAACTAGGTTTATATTTATCATGATTGTTTGGTACATTTATTTTTTTGTTTTCATTCTCTGTGGAATCTTAGATTCTTATCCAATTGTGTTTTTCTAGTTTTGTTTTTTTAGTCATATAGATTGTTATCCAAGCATTGAATCTTTTCCTGCTTCTGCACTACCTGTGATTGTCCTTATAGCAGCACTGAATGCCACACCTGCTATGATTCTCTCCAAATTACCTTAAATAAATTTTGGATATGGAAACATAATTCAGAAGACTGTTTACTTGTAACTAATGCAGTACCTTGCATTTTATGCTTATGAATTATCCAACTCCATGTGAAAGTATATCGTTTAATATAGCCTTTCATATTTGAATATTTCAGCTTGTTTTTTATGGTTGTCTTTGTGCTCAGCTTTAAAATATAAAATTTATCATCTGCAACAAAAAATTGCTGCTGTTCTCAACTTTTAATATATAAAATTTATTATCTGCAAAGAGATGGTGCACATCCACTCTCCTGTTCCTATTTAAAAATTGTTGGTGTGTTGATACACTGATATACGTAGTTATTTACATTATTCTGTTGTGTTCATCATAGAACTATTGATGAGGAAGCATTGGAGCAAGCTCTATCTGCTGCTGTGACATGTACAATCTTGGCTGCTGCTGGTCCTCAACGATCACGTGTTCTTGCTACTCTGTACAAGGTAAACAATCCTAGCATATGCGCGTGAGAAATTGATTCACATTATACTGCTGGGAGATATACTGATATATTGAAGCATGGTCTAGGATGAACGATGCTCAAAGTTAAAAATTTATCCTATATTACAAAAGGTTCTCTCTCTCCCTCCCTCTCTCTCTCTCTCACACACACACAAACACACACTTTCACCATACTGCACCAATATATCTGTTTTCATTTTTATGTTTTTTCACCCTCAATGCCTCCCAAGTTTTATTAATGGAAACCTTGTATGAATTTACCAGGTGTATTTAGAGAGAATTTTGAGAAAACCTGAAATCGATGCATTTTCTGAGGAACTCAAAGCACATCAGGTTAAAACATCTTTTCCACACTGTTTATTGATGCTACCTTCACTTGATTATGATTTATGATTGGTACCCTTTTGCTTATTCAACAGAAAGCACTTCTGCCAGACAATTTCACTGTACTGGATCGTGCTATGATTGAACACAATCTTTTGAGTGCAAGCAAACTGTACACAAATATTAGGTTGGAGATGCAATGGTCTTGGTCCTCGTGGATTACCTTTTCCTTTAGGTTCCCTGGCATAACATCTGTACTGTTTTTGTTTTTGTTTTCCACTGTATTTTTGCTGTAGCTTTGATGAGTTGGGCACCTTGCTGGGAATCCCTCCGCACAAGGTTGGTTTGTCATGATTTGCCAAGGTTCTCACTTAATTGATGTTCTACTGATCATATTGCATGCCATGTTTTCCTTAAATATTTCCTCCTTTGATGTTATGATTTGAAATCTGATGGGAGTTCGGTCTTCCTATGAATTTTTATGGGTTTTCCATATGCTTGGATCTATCCATTGACTGGTGCGTCTCAGATGATAAGAGCATGCATACTAGAAATTTTGTGCCTATTTAATCTTGTTTTACTCGTTTCTTTATCTGCAATGCTTTATGATGCTTGCTTATTTGGGTCATGCTTTGAATATCAAGTCTCTGCTAGTGTTGGTTCTGTCCTTTCATTTTCCTCTTCTTTTTTCCTCAGAATATGCTTTAACAGTGCTTATCGTTTTTGGAGCTTGAACATATTTACTTTGCTTTGCAGGCAGAGAAGATAGCATCAAGAATGATTTACGAGGATAGAATGAGGGGAACAATTGATCAGGTATGAACTATGAAATTCTGATTGTGGATTTCTAAATTTCACACTTTTGATATTCAGACTACATATCATTTTGAGGACCATGATGGACTTGGGATCATTTTTATCCTATTTTTTATTATACTATAGTTGAGCTTTTGTTGTGGCTTGCCTCATTCATTTCATCATTTTTTTCCTGCTAGCAACCACCTGTTTTGCAACAAAACTAATATGTTCTACTGGTACCGTGTTGCTCCCATCACATCAAATTTAAACTGTCTGGGGGTTAAATCTTATTTGCACTTGGGATCATTTTTATCCTATTTTTTATTATACTATAGTTGAGCTTTTGTTGTGGCTTGCCTCATTCATTTCATCATTTTTTTCCTGCTAGCAACCACCTGTTTTGCAACAAAACTAATATGTTCTACTGGTACCGTGTTGCTCCCATCACATCAAATTTAAACTGTCTGGGGGTTAAATCTTATTTGCTTTTTTAGCCTTGGGCTCGCTCTCCATCTGTTTCCTAGCAAGTTTAGGAACCTTGTCTTCCTTCATTTTGCATTGCTGCATCTAATATACCTTCTTATGCTAGGTCGAAGCTGTCATACATTTTGAGGATGACACAGAAGAGCTGCAACAATGGGATCAACAGGTGATTCCTTGCCATGATTACAAATTTCATGGAATTTAACCAGTGCTAGGTTGCTTTTCAATTTGCTTCATATACTACATATGAGCAGCTCTGAACCCTTGTCTTCTACATTATTTTGCAGATTGTTGGGTTGTGTCAAGCGCTGAATGATGTCCTCGATAGCATGGCAAAGAAGGGCTTGTCTGTTCCTGTCTGATTGGTTTTTTTGATAGCAAGTTAGAAGATGGAGATGGATGACTTCACGTATATATGCACAAAGGCAGAGAAATTAACTTTCCATGGGTTTCTCATTATTTTTGTGAAGTTGGAATATTTTGTAAGTTTTATTTGCTTGTTTATCTTGTCAAGAAATTTCAGTATTTACTCTTAGCAGCACAACGTACAGCAATTGAGTAATTTATTGTTAATTTATTCTTTTCCCATCATGTTTTTCTTGCCAGAGGTGCGGTGGCTAGTTGGTTACCGGTCTCGATTCATTGATTACATGTGTTAGTGTGTGGCCTTTTTCTAGCAGCCTTCGTTATTACTGTATAAGATGTCTTGAAATGAATGGATTGCGTTTGCAGTACCTCACGCTCAACTGAATGTTGAAAAGTTATCTTTCTACCACTCGTGTTGGTTCCTTTTCTCTATTCACTCTGCAACCACTTGCTGGTCGAGGCGTTAGAACTGATTTCCAAGCTCGCAGCAGCAGGCTGCAATGCTTTTTTCAAAGGTTCAAAGCTGCACGTATGCAGGTGGTTGTTTCTGTTTGTTTTTGTCGTACTTGCAGTTTGCATTTTATCTCAACTATATAGGTGAAAGTGTTTGGTTAATTAATAATTTTGCATGGATTGCACTTGAAACTTTCTTGAAAGCTTGGTTAAAAAAATCTATAATTCATAATTGTTTTTCAATCTATTTTTTGAACTTGCAGTGGTTAAAAGTATTTTATCTTGAAAAATATTAAATTGATTTTATTTTTTTTGTAATTTTAATGCACAGTATATTTAATGTATTTTCAAGTGTATTGAAGCATAAAATACTTGCAAAAAATATATGCATCACAATACCTACCAAACAGAAACGCCAGGAAGATTCAGTTTGTGAAGCTACATGAACACGAAATTCCATCAAATTGCAATTGATCGGAATAGTTTCACGATCACTATAGAGAAGAATCAATTCTTGAATCCTTGCAAAAAATTAAGACCGAGATTTGTAATCATTACAAAGATGGTGCATAATCAAGCCCAAGAAGAGCACTAAAGGTGAAATTTTCATGTCAGACTAGATCCAGGAGCATGCCACTATCGCTTTTTCCCTTGTGATCCGTTCACGTTACCGGGATTCACCCTAGGTGCCTGAAATCAAGGGGAGGAATCAGACTGCAATTTTCTATTTCTTAGAAAAAAGAATGAATTTAGGGACAAGAAGCAGCATTTTAGTATCATCTTACAGTGCCTGCTTGAATATTTTGAATGGACAGCAACATTATGTTCCCCAATTTTTTAAAGGAGATATCGTCGGCCCAAACAATCCTCTAGAATGTTTTCATTTCATGGCACAGTGGGAAGGGGTGTGGAATGCAGTAAGAAGTAAAAAATTCAAAGACAACAGAATAATAGAAAAGATCTGTCTTTTGAGGATTTGGAGCCGAAGTCATTAAATTCCTGACAAAATGGATACTGGACCAGCGAGATTGCTTGAACTAAAGCCCTAACTTCTCAGGTGACAGCTAAATCTCAAGATACTGGCCTAGTACTGCTGTAAACATACATGGGCATAGCTTCTAATATCCCCAGATTTCAACAGAGCGAAAATAGGGGCTACGATGAAAGAAACTCAATGGGAGGTCCAGATGCAAAGTCTAGAACTTCCAGTTTCACTGGAAGCATAAATCATGGTAAAGATCTGGATGGTTCTATGAGGGTATTCGAGTACCCTTTTCCTTAGCCAAGTGGAAAGAATAATAATCCAATCTAGCAAAGGAATGTATTAAATCCAGTCTATGAATTCTTCAAGCATGCCAAATATCCAGAGCTCAAAGGGTGTGTATACTATCTATTGCGACCAGTTAATCCAATCCCTTCTCTACGACACAACTAAACTATGGTGGCTACAAACAAGTGATTGCCCCCAATATGATATTAAATCAACTGGACTCAGATTTGGTCTAATCGAATCTTTAAAGAAAAATCAAGTTAGATATGCAGGGATTGATCGAGTTTTGAAAAAGTTATATCTGAAAGAATTCCAAGTTCAGAAAGTTCAATTTCTGGCGATTCAAATTCAAAGATGGTGAGAGTATTGATGCCACTTACCTCTTGCAAAAGTCAGTGACATATCGCGATCCATTGTAGAAAATGAACCACATCAACACAATCACCAGAATATCTGCCAAAGTTCAGGAACTCACAAACTCGAATTCTATATTCAAAATTCAAAATGAATTAAAACAGAAAGATGAAATAAAACAGATCTATCTGATCAAATAAAATAAAAGAGGATACTGAAAAGGTAACGCTCCCACCAATCCAACATGAAAAGACCAAAAGTGACATTATAGAGGTAGATCTTCCGTTGAACCCAGTTCATAGCTCTTGAGCCTGAAAACTACAGGAGGTTTGTGGTAACCAGTTAGAGTCGAGCTGATTTTGTTAAAGTCATTTCAAATAACCAGTTAGAGTCAAGCTGATTTTGTTAAAGTCACTTCAAATAAAAGAGGATACTGAAAAGATCTGTTGAGAAAGATGAGAGGTTATTACGTTGTTAATATTTGAAAGAGCTGACTTCGGGTTTAATATCCTACCATTTCAAGTACAATTCCTAATTAAGTTAAAGAAATTTTGATACGTCTAAAACAAAATGGATACTGATTCAATTCCATAAAAAAAAAAAACAGCCAAAAACAAAATTAAATTAAAGACAAACGAAAACAAATTCAAGCAAGAAATTAAAATATTCAGAAACTGTAGAATCAGAAAATTAAGCGGGCCAATCTCTTTCCTTTTTTTTTTTTTTTTGGCTAAACAACTAGGAATGGCAATGGATCGGATTGGGGACGGGTTTTTCACCACCTAATTCTGACTCAGAATATTTGCATCCACCACCCGTCTAGTAGCTGGGCACCCGACCTGATCTGGTTTTCTTTAAATCAATTTCTCAAAGATAAAGTCCAAGCTTAAATTAAATTACATCTCCATCTATAGATCATAAGACCATCAAATATAGTTCGAACTTCAAATCCTTGTATAAAATCATTAAAATCCTCCATGAAACTTCCGCATTATATTGAAAATTAAAATCTTCCAAGCATCATAAAAATAAGATTTTTATAAACAAATCGAAAATCAAGAAACTGTTGATTAAAGGCAACTTGTGCTACATTAAAGCAAAATCAATTAGTATCAGCAAGACAAGGTACTGATAGCAAATTCTGTTGAGTATAGACACTAAACAGTAATCCAACAAAATCTCAAATTGTCTCGTAAAATACACATTCAGTATTAAAAGCCAATTTCACAAAAATTCACTGTTGTTTGCAGTTCTCGGCAAATTGGAAGATAATTTCCAAAGAACCTAATTCAAGCGCGCTAAAAAACTGATGTAAAATTTCCGTCATCCCATAACATTGAATATCAAAATGTTATTCCGCTAAATGAGTACCTGTTGGTGCTGGAGACGCTGGATGCTTCTGTTTTGGGTGAAGACGTTATAGGAATGAGGACAGGGGAGTGAAGAGCGGTGGGTGGCCGGCGATGGCACTCAACCAGAGGGATCTGCTGTGGATTGTGACGAGTGAATTGTGAGCTTGAGGGAGGCAGGGATTGGCTGTTTAGGGCTAGAAATAGAATCTGGTCATGTTTTTTCCCCGCAAATCTTTATAAATAAACCCGGTTGGGAGATGGTTCGGATAAATTCTCTATCCGCCACTACATCTGTCCCGGTCAAATCGGATTTCTTGATTTATATAATTTTGCAAGTTTTATCTGCTTGTTTATCTTGTCAAGAAGTTTCTGCATTTCCTTTTAGCAGCACAACTTGCAGCAATTGAGTAATTTATTGTTAATTTATTATATTCCCATCATGCTTTTCTTGCCAGAGGTACACTGGCGAGCTGGTTAGCGGTCTCAACTCATTGATTAACATGTGTTGGTGTTTGGCCTTTTTCTAGCGGCCTTCGTTATTACTGTATAAGATGCCTTGAAATGCATGAATGCTTGCAGTTCTTTGCAATGTGTTTAGCTTGTCGACTGAAAGATCAATAGAGTTCTTATTCTACTCGTCTTGCTGTTAAAGTCCTTGTTTGCGACCTTCTGTGCTCCATATGGCCTCATGGCACTTTCTGATGTCATTTCAAATGTTTTTCAACTCAACTACTGCTGCCAGTGGAGAATTTGCTGTTAATGGCCGCGTAAACCTTTTACCATGGAGTTTGCATAAAACCCCTGATGTCCCATTCATCTAGGTCCTTTCCGCCTCCCCCTTCCATGTTCTGTTGAATCGATGGAACTGGAGCAGCAGGAAAAGAAGAATACAGGTAGAGATTTCAGTAACGATCTCAAACAGGACCGCAAAAAAGAGATTTCTGACATTTCCAGGGAGTGCTTGCTTTCGTCCCAACAAATTCAGTCGGTGAATTCTCAACTAAATTAAAGCAATGAAAAAGAATAATGCTTTTCTTTTGATTTAACTATATATTTACAAAAAGAAAGGACATCTTCCCATTTCATTCCTACGTGATCAAAGCTATGAGCTGCGATTTATACGAGGGGGAGAGGACTGAGTAACAATTGCTGCTCCTCTCACTTGATTTCCCTAGCGAATAATCGTTATGAACACTGCTACCTGTAAGAATGTATCCATCACGGAACACTACAGTAAACTATGTGTTTGGCGCAGCTCTAGATGGAGAGAACTTTGCAGGATCCTTTCCTAAGAGCACGTCATGATTGATGGACGCCAATTGTGACAGATTCTGCATCAAAATTACATCTTCAATGACCTCGTTTAAAAAATAAACAACCTTCCATGGGGAGTCTGAAATTATGTTTCACAAGCCTCTTGCAACACGAAAATTTACATCATCCAAATGTTTAAACAAGCTATAGCAGCAGTTGCAAAAAATTAGAGTGTAAAAGATAACACCCTATAGCCAGCAGCACCCAGGAACATGATAATCCAACAAGGTCCATGATTATTCTGCCCTTTCCCCAAAACTCTCATCTAGTGGATAGTAAGTGTGAGTGACTGAGCAAAGCATGTGTTTCAGTACTAAAACTTTTGGATATCCACCCAAAGTTGGTCATACCATGTACAGGAATTCAATAAATTAGAACATTTCATCTTTAGCAACTTGCAAGTTAGCTTACTTTGAAAGAGAAATTTATCAATGAGAGATCAAGTGGAGAAGAATCAAAATCTGCAAGGTCACCACATTCATCCATCTGGCAAAAGAAATATAAGACAATGAAACAATTACAATCATGACTTCTAGCATTCATATGAAAATGGATAAGAGACATCAGCTCTCGACCAAACAAAAAAGAAAAAAAGAAAGTGTTGTAGAGACTAGAGTAGCGCCATTAATGCGAGTCTAGCAATAACAGAAAAAGTAATCTTCATGCAATCACTCAAGTCTATGCAACAACACTTGTAGCTGATAATAAAATTTGTCATGAAAAGACTTTGCCGTAAAAATCTTGAAAATACAATATCATGCAATGGATAAATGCCCAATTCTCATATAACTCCTTGATGTAGTATCCATAAAAATTATCAAACCAACTATTACTGCAAATATAAATATAAGACATCCTTCCGCTAATATTTTCAAAGACCAGCCACCTGTTCCCTGTTTTGTGCCAGAGGGGTGGGGGGCAGACCAAATCCATTGATTCAAATAGTACAAGCAAGATCCCAGAACTTAGCAGAATCATGAAGATAAATTAGGTTTCCTACCTCAACACCAGAATTTGAAGATGAGTCATGCATGTCGCTGACAGAATGGCTACTAGCTTTATCATTTGGCATTCCAACAGACATTTGAGGAAACCTTGACACAAAATAGCTCGTGTCATCTACACTGTTAGGGTTTGGAACAAAGGCAGCCTATGGACAAAATTAGTGATAGAAAAGTTAGCAATAAATAACAGATTCCAGTGAAATTATTTAAAAAAAAATCTTGCTGGTATCTATCAAAGTTTTAAAGTCAGGCATGCATAATTTTTTTATGCACATATAGAAACATAAAAACATTATGGAGTGGCCTAGTTGATGCCATAGCTCCACTTAGCAATAAACAGCAGATTCCAGCGAAATTATTTATAAAAAAATCTTGCTGGTGTCTTTCAAAGTTTTATAGTCAGGCATGCATAATATTTTTATGCACATATAGAAACATAAAAACAGGATGGAGCAAGCTAGTTGATGCCACAGCTCCACTAAGCAAACGGGATTAGTACTTGTATACTTGTTGAACTTGGCCTCAGAAGAAAGCATTTTCACTTTGCACAAATGATGTCAGGTATTTGCACTTGGAATATATTGGATTATCTACATTGTAAGAAAAGCCCAGAAGAGATTATAATGGGATGATTTTGATACAATCAGATTTGAGACAGCACATTCTTGATTAGTAATATTCTCTGGCTGACCTAATCTTCACATAAATAACTTTTTTGGGTAACTTTGATTCCTGTTCCAGCATCAAATGACTTGAATAAGGTAATTGTAACTCATAAACTCCACAAAAACTTCTGCTTGCAAGGATACAAGTGACAATGTAGGGGGAATAGAGTGACAGCATGATTTTTGGTCATTTTGAACTTGAGAACTATGAATCTAAACCTCCCATTATGAATATGACGGTATGAATTCACACCTTTTGCAGAGCAAGGTTGTCCCAATCAACTCCTCTGAAAAAAGGATGTGCTTTGACCTATAAGATTTCATAAGCAAGGCACAATAAAAGCCAATTTGAAAATTCATTAGGTCATCTTTCGAGTTTTAGTAGCCCGGGGAAAATATTTGATTCTTAATCAACAAAGGTATACAGTAAAATACAACCTCTGTCGATCCATTTGCTCCTAACCGTTGACTTGGATTATGAATAATCAACCTATATAGAAAAGAATTGAAGCTGAATGAGTAATATGGCAGTGTAAAGTTGAGTCCATTCTTTGATGATAACTTGTACTACAGTGTACACAAATAGCAACTTCAAGGCATAGGTAGTAAAATGTGAATGCTAAACAAATCCTCCATCACATCAAAATGGTAGAATTTGCATTTCATTACCTGAAAAGCTACAAGGTAATGAAAAATAAATATGAAAATAACATTGATGAGGGTGATGTTGAAGCTAAGGTATGGTGTTGCCAGGTTTCCATGAGTAAAAATTATAAATGGTTGGACTTGGACATCATAAATTTTGGAGAAAAAAATGAGAATGATTATAATGATTATGCAAAGAAGTCGATTTTTGCATTATACCGGAGCCTTAGGCCCCGTTTCCAAGAAAAAACACAGGAAAGTTTGGAAAGTGGTTTCCCGGAAACCACTTTCCAATAAACAAACGCACCCTTAGTTGACACTGAATTATATAAGGGTATATAAAAGTCTCATTATCAGTGTAATTTATTTAAAGCTACAGGATACAAGCTTCTAAAATTATCAAGCACTGTCCTAAACACTTGCATGCACAAGATCTGAACTTGCAAATCTGCAACTTCCTGTTTTTAAGCATCAAGTGAGTAGGGAAGATCACCCTGCAATTTATGATTGATGTTTACCCAAATAATCAATACTTTTCTTGTCCAGGACTTCTATCTATTTGAGCTATCAATAATCTTCTGGTGGTAGCATCCCATAGTCAGTAATAGTTCCAAGCCTTATTTAATATATAGGAACACTTGTCATTTTCTTAAAAAAAAAGGTGAATTAGAAACTAAGATAAATTCCATTGTGTCAAGGGATGGAGAAAATAAAAGTCATTCATCGACATCTTACAAATTCAAAGCTGATTGCCAACCTGTTGATCAAGTCTTGGGCCTCATATGACATGTCATCAGGAACAGAAGGCCAAGGGATTTTTCTATTAAGAATGTTGTCAAAGATCATCTGTGGCCATGACAAGACAAAAAACTTAACACAATTAATTTTGAGCACAGAGTATCTTTTTTGAGTAATATAAAGAAATTATGTCCACTAACAGCATCGAGGAAAATCAAGAGAACATTAAATATGAACATACCTCAGGACGTTCAGCAGTGAAAGGTGGAATTCCAGTTATAAATTCAAATAAGATTATTGCAACAGACCACCAATCTGCAGCATAACCTGCATGAATGCCAGAAGGCAACTTCACTTGCCTGGTAAAGTTGAGATGAATATAAATATTAGTTTAGGTAGAAAGTAACCATGCTCAGTTCCAAGAAGAATTTCAGGGGCAAGATAGTCAGGCGTCCCAACTGCTGAGTGCCTATTTCTGTCCTCTGTTTGTTGAGCATTTGGATTAGGAGGATCTGAAGATGCATTTCCATCTGTATCAGGTCCTGATAAATCCATGGTGCTGTTTATAAGGCCAATTTTAGATAATCCGAAATCTGTAAGCTGGTCACATACGCAATCATTAGTACATCACCAGTAGCAAGAACTGAAGCTGATGCAGAACACTCAAAACTACAAGATATAGGGATAAATATGGACATTTTATTTGATGCATATTAGATGGGAATCACCTATCTGGCAAGAAAACTAAAAGGATGTTTCCAAATGTTTTAGCCAATAGATTCATTCAATACTCCAGTTCCTAAAAAGCGCAATAATATATGTGCAAAAGCAACTTTGAAAGTGCACTAGGTCAATTCTGCAACCAAGAGAATATATATAAATATAAACTATTATCCCCCATGCGAGCGGATTGAGAACAACAGTTATTTATGCAAGTGCGCATCATCAAAAATGCACACAGTGTATGTGCTCACATCCACCACCTGCACAGATGCACACATTCCAAGGAGACACATGCAAATATGGCTTATTAATGATTTTAACAATTTGTACATCTAGAAACAGTAAAATTGTGAACTTTAAAGACCAGACCTTGATGTGCCCATCATGTGCAATCAATATATTGTCTGGTTTCAGATCACGATGCACAATTCCATGAGAATGGAGATACTCTAAAGCAAGAACCTGGAACAGACATAAGCTATTTAAGTTGAGATACAGAACTAAAATAAGCATATAAAGACATTCATGATTTTGTTCTAACAGACCAGTTCTGCAATATATATACGAGCTATATCTTCCTCAAGGCAACCAACTTTTCTCAGCAAAGAGTATAGATCACCTCCAATAAGATACTCCATAACGAGATACAGGTTATCTCTGCAGGTGAATGAATAAAAAAATCGAACCTGCAATGATAAGACCCATGTTTTTATAGCCCATTCAAATACAGAGGTTCAGAAGTTCTAGAAAGAAAATATTGACCATCATTTTTAATTGGCTAGCTAATGATAGAAAGCAGGTTCAAGAAGGTATGGAAACGACCAATAAAAGGGGTTGTGGGAGTGCTCAAGTTCAATGTAAATACGAAAGCAATCAAGACTTGAACATTACCACAAATGGATTCCGAACTGTTATCAATATGTTACGCTCTGCTAATATGCGCTGAACATCATTCTTGCGTAACATATCCAATTTCTTGAGCACCTACAAAAGGCATTATATTATGAGAATATATACCAAAATAGTTGACCAATAATGGAAAACAGAAATGCAAAATTTGTAGAGCAATTACTTGCTGGTACATTCCATGAGAATAATGGATAAATGGAAATGCTTTTTAGTACTTGACAAAGACCTATGAAGAACACAAAGATTTATAGATTACACCAAGCTGCGTAGCTTCCATAATGACCCATTGTTCAATAAGTGATATGGGTAGAATTAAACTGCTAAGATTTAAGGCTTTGTTTGGTAGAGCTGATAGGTGATAATTGTTTTACATTAGCAATAAGGTGGAGAACACATTAAAATGCACATATTAAAGTCACATTTCTAGCTCATACAGCTAAACTTTAATTACCACCTAGCTTAGCTAATTCTCCTAACCTCCCCAACTTGATCCATGATTTTTTAGCCTTTTTCTACATTCTGTGGTGCCTTTAAGTTCAAGAAAAAAATGTCATTTTGCTGCAATGGTACGTATTCATTTATATAATCAAGTGCTGCATCAGACCTTTTCTGTCTCAACTCATCAACCTGGTACCAGCATGTAGCTCGTGTACTTATGCATAGGCCTCTATTTTTTTAACATTGAGCACAAATCAATTAGAAACATGGAGCTTGCTGCAAAATTTCCAAACAAAGAACAACTTGCATATGCCTCACTTGCAAACCAACTGGGGTTGGCATTGATTTTTTACCTTTATTGCAAATAGATCTCCTGTTGTTCGTTTGCGTGCAAGAAAGACTTTTCCAAAGGCACCTCTACTAATTGGTTTAATGATTTCAAAATCATCAATGCTCGTCCGCTCTTTATTTGATACATGCACAGGTGTCGATGCCGCACTGCTTTGAGATGCATTATCAAATGGAAGTCTCAAGTTTTCCTTAGATCTCTCATCAATAATTGGACTTTTTGTATCCATTAAATCACAAGCAAGTATATACTTCTCCCTGCATATGTCATAGGAAATTTGACATGAATAATTCAACAACTCGAGGGTTGTAGTAATATAAGAAATCTCTTTCAAATACTCTTGAATTACCGCAGAAGTTTCTCTATTCGGCCTCCAAAAGTGTCAATTACAAGAGCTTTGAGTTTGCTATGCTGTAAAACATCCTGCAAATCTTGCATACAAGCGAGCAAAAATTCAGATGACCCTTCTTTTGAAAGATCGGTGCCTGCCACACAGCGTGCTATGTCTGCCAGGTCAATCATCTGCCGGAAAAAAAAAATATATATGATAAAGTGCAGATTCAGTCTTCATTTAACCTTGTAAGAATAACTATGTCTATAAGGAACAAGAACTGAATGCTTGAAAAATACTAATAAATATACTAAAAGAAATACTAATAAATTACCAGAAAGAATAGTTAACATGCTTCACTGCCATAAAATAATCTCAAAAGAAAGAATTGATAAGGATGCCATCATTAAACACTAAATGCATAGCACAAGTTGTGAGTTTCAAAAACTGCTATCATGGAGAGTTGGCTACCATGAATGATCCAATTTAGGAGAAAAAGAAAGTTTCATACCCCATTAAAGAAACATAACCATCCATGGCATGATTACAAACCTCAAATGCTCAAACTAGGTCGAGCTTCAAACAATTGAAGGGTGTTGGCCACCAACTTAAGATTGTTTCTACATTTTTCTTTAGAATTAGTTTTTTTTCAATTGTAACCATGACAAATTCAAAGCTTGATTAAGCAGTTGAATCAATGGCTACAAGTGAGAGGCACAAGATAACCCTCTAAAATGGAAAGTAAAACCAATTCTTGATAAATGATATTGCTGGTGAAGTAGATTGTGCAGTCTCAGAATCTAACTTTGCTCTCCATGTAAGTTTCATTTCTGAGATAGAAGAAGGTTTTCTAAATAAAAAACTTCTGCTAGAACCAACTAACCTGCTGGACATCTTCTAGCTCAGAAGGATTGTTGTGCTCTAACCAGAAGGAATCAAAATGACCAGCCCTGGGGGTATTTGCGGAGGAAATCGATGTCATGCTCCCAGCTGGTGAGGATGCACCATGGTTGGGTAGCTTTGCACCCAAGTGGCCTTTAAAGTTAACAGAGGGGGAGTGAGAATCATCTATAAAGGCAGTGTCCATCTCATGTATGTCCTCAAACATCCCTTCAACACCTCTATTTCTCCATTCACTTATTCTGGGAGACTGACCTTCAGTAATGACAGAGTTTGTACTTTGTACTCTCAAATTTTCAGGACTGCCATATGATGGATGAAAATTCATATTGCACGAGTCGATAATCTGCTCCAGTATCTCTTCAAGGTTTGAGAGGCGTTCATCTATGTCTAGGAAATTTAAGTCACATTTATCTGCATATGCACATATATAAGAATGGGATTCGAGATGAGAAATTGGAACAATTTCTTCGCATATCCTACAGATTACTAAATCAGATCCGTCTAGAACTCGCCCCTGGTTGTCAATAGGATCATCTAAATTTTGTCCCTGCTCATGAAGCGAACTACAGTTCTGATTGTAACTAATATTCCCAGCAGACCTGTTATTGCCCTGACAAAAATGTTGCACTTGTGAAACTGAGTCATTTTTGGATTCTTGTGATTGCAACTTTTGTTCCAAAAACAGAGAATCCTTGTTGGAATTTAAGTCACTCTGATCAGTTGGCTGTTCAGAGCAGCAATATATTTCTGCAGGGAGAGAAGACGCAGCAATTTGTCCCTGCAACTTTTGCTTTACATCAACTTTCTGATTTAAAGCATAACCACTATCAGAATCAGCAATCCCACGCTTGGCAGCCCAGCTCATATCAACAGAAGGGACACTTTCCAGACATTTTTTCAATTTACGAAGAGACTTCTCATCAATTGGTTCACTGTCTTTCTGGAACTGTAATAGTCTTGTGCAGCGTGTCAATATGAAAAGCATGCGAGTAAACAGCCACTTGAGGATTCCTGTTTGACACTGTTGCCTTTTCTCCGTCAGATCTTGAACAATGTCTTCACATTTTGTACGAAACTGTGAACACTTCATCTCCATACAGAATCGAGACAGTGTCAGAAGATCTACAGCCAATTTCTGCTCTTCTTGCAAGGAGAAGTCAGTTTTCTCAAGGACATCCATGGCATCCCCGATTAAACTAGCCAGCTCTGTGTTTGCTACTGCTTTAGCAGCATCAAATCTTGAATGCAATGAACCCAACAGCTCCTGTTATCAACTCATGAGATAGAGACAAAGAAAGTAGTAAAATTATTCTTGATGCTTAGAGTCAATAGAGTGAATTAAGATTTTCATCAAAGAAGCACATACATAACAGAGAAGTCTCCTTTTGTTTCACATACAATGCAAATAATTCAAGAATCTTTCGTATGGGGTTTTAACCCGTTTATGGCATACCAGTAGTCACTTTTTATATGATATAACCGTCATCTCTCAGAGAGATAATTTAGAATATATGGGTCATAAGAGATCAACAATGGCCCATTGAGAAAGGGGAAGTTAATAACCTGTTGAAGTAACAGGCTGTTGAAATATGACTAAGAAATTGATGCTACCATTAAAAAAAATAATTATGCATCACCTAATCAATTATTCTTTAAGTATACCTTCAAATCACTGTAGCTATGAGCCCGTGGTTGGGCAGGAGGAATGCCAACCTTTGGTCCTAATTCATGGGAAAAGCTTTTTAAGCCTTTTGACACTTTACTCCGGTTTGGATTCTCTGATGAAGAAATTTCCTCATTTAAATAATTGCATCCACTGGTAAATTCAGTTCCTGCACGCTCCTTTCTATCAGGCGTCTTAGCTTCCAAATTCCCCTCCTGCCCAAGAATATGCGTGCTTAATTAGTGCTTCCACTAAAGTACAGAGTCCAATCAAGCATAGAAGTACTACAAACAAACCTCAGAAGGATGCTAACCCCAGGCTCACCTCAACATTTGGAGAAACATCATTAATAACTTGAATGGATTCCTTTGATAAATAAGATGTGATCCATTGAGCTATGCTCTTTCCTTTACGGGAATCTTCAAAGAACATGAAATTAGAAAGTTATTTCAATTCAAGAAATAAACAGCAGTGTGATATCAGATTGAATTGTTCACTAAAAACAGATATCTTATTTTACACAAATGATCACAGAAGGAAAGTGAATCTGTAGAAAGCCTTCAAAGAAATTTCCCTGGACTAAAATATTAGCTTTTCATCAACAAGTATAGGATTCCAATCTATTGGAACAGATGTCACCATATGGCATAACCTTAAAAGGAAACCATATCTCGTTCATTCCTAATAAGAAAGGAAGAACAAGAAGGCCATCAACAAGAGGAAGAACAATATATTTGACCCTGCTAGTGCCAAGGACGAAAACTAATAACTTAGTCTTGGCAAACAAGGACATCACTACATCATTTTAACTAGCCATTATGCAGGCATATCCATCTTTATAGATTATGCTCGATATCCAACTAACAGAATCCAATTAGACCTTAAATAAATTCCTTCAGCTCTGTGGTGTCTCCCTCGCCAAATAATTCATTTATCAGCGAAGAAAAAAAAATACTTCACAGTTAGTTCTTATCCATAAAAATCATCATCGGTACCTTCTTTAAGCTCCATCAAGAAAAGAACCATAAGCCATGCTGTCAACTCTTATTTTGACCTAACTTCTCGTGAGCCTTAAACATTTGATAATTTCACACAAGCACATGCCTCTATAGTGGGACTCCATAAAAGAACACAAAAACTAAAATTTCACACCAATCCCCTCACGTTTTCCTCGTTATCACCTTATTACAGTAACATTCTCGTCAACAAAAATTTCATCAGTTGAGCATTCCCTATAACTTGTTGAGATGAGTTGCCATCATTAATACCCACGCAACTAATTAACCCTGAAAATTGCTTTGCAGCTTGAAAAATCTCAATCAACTAGGAATTGATCAAATCAATTTTACACAGTTCCGCCAATTGGATTCCTATTTTAATTGTATAACTGCTTAATATATATATATAGTAAATAACGAGCTGGCTTTCATTTCCTTTATCCAAAAAAGAAAAAAAAAAACAGCTGAGTTTCGTTTCTATCTCTAGTAAATAAATTAGCTTATCCTTCTTTACTGACTACTAATTTTAATTAAGATTCATCTTAACTATACGTAATTAACACCAAAAACAACGGAACAAAATCAATCTGAACTTTAAAATAAAATAAAATCGGACCTGCTTTGAAAGAAGCACTCTTTCCACGACCCTGAGCCATCGGTTTCTGTTTATCCTTCACAGGAGGCCTTGAAGAAGCTACGACATGAGTCTTAGACTCAGTCAACTCGTCAGGTTTTGAGCTCAGTTGTTCCTTGGATGATACTCGCCGAGTCTTAATCCGATTCAGCCCCGTAGGAATTCCATTAGTAGCCTCTGCTGTTAATTCTTCTCTGCTCGGTTCCGTCATCTTAGAAATTTCTTCGAGGAAAAAGGTAACAAACCAGTTGACCCTCGTTTTGCTCTTGCGATCTTTTTGTAACGGAAACTAAAAAAAAGGACAGAGCCAGTGGAGATACAAGCCAAAGTTAGTTAGTTAGGATTGAATTGAAACGCCCACGCCAGAGCAAGGAAGGGTCGTTTCTGGTGGTTCGTTGGTTCGCTTTGTTCTATTCAAACTTTGAGAGAGAGCGTCAAAAAATAATATATTATTATTATTATTATCATGTTAGGCAAGCCTTTTTTAAAAACAAAAAAAAAAATCTTTTTTGTGACTGTGGAGTTCGGTTTTATGATTAGGAAATAATTGAAATTATTAAATAAATCAGAAATAAAGATTCAAAGCTTCTCACCATGTCATCGATGATCCGTGGAAATGCGATCAGTAAAAAGTTTGAGTTTCTCTCTTCTACCTGCTGGAAATCTAAGGAAATTCCATTTCCATAGAAGAGAGAAACTCGAGAGAAAATTCTCTACTTTATATATATATATATATATATATATATATATATATATATATATATATAGAAACACGGAGTTTAAATTTGAGGGGTGATTATGGATTAGATTAGATCCCATTCAAACCCGTAATCCGCTTTAATCGTTCGTTTTAGGACGGAAAAGAATTTAATTATTTTCTTTTTATAAAAAATAGAATTCTTTTTCTTTTTTATAAGGTATTTAATTTAAGGGTATAAAATGTGAATGGGTTTTATTATGTTTATCCACAAAAAAAATACCCGTAATATGAAATTAAAAACAAAATATCTAATTTTAGTGTATAAATATCACTTTCTTCTACCATGAGTTATCTACATTCTGGTCCGCTGAGTATGGCATTGGAATTCTTCCACTTGGATTGGACAGAGACTTCTCTTAGTGCTCTCAAAATCAAGTGGAGGACACGTGGATCCTTCGGTGGAGGGGATTATACATGTGCAGTAATTAACACCGAACACATACTATACTAGATATTAAAACACCAAGGATACCAGCACTGTTCATGCACCCACAGAGTATTTTTTGATAAATTATTTTGGTCCTTTTAGATGATTTAATCTTGATTTAAGACCAATTGCGTATGATTTTATAGTCAAGAATGGGAGTGAAAGAATTGAAACCAAAAAAAAAAGGACTTCAAACATGGATGACATTCCAAAAATTTCAATAAATATACATTTTAGTTTTCTAATTTTCAAAATGATACAAATCATATGATTTTGGTGTCTCAATCTTTTTCAATTTTAATTTTGGTATAAAAATTTATTTTTTTATTTTTTAGTTCTTGACTGAAAGAAGAGAAAATGATGGTTGCTAAATTCAAGCGATAAAGAGAAAAAAATATTATTGACACTGATTTATACTACTAAAACAGTTGTTGTTTATGTTAAATGGTTTCATTTAATGAAGAGGGTTCATATTAGTTTTTTTACCTTTAAAGTTCAAGAAAAAATATATTTGAGTTCGGTTCGATTTTTAGTTTTAGGTTAATTTTGGTTTTTGAGATGGTTTTTTGGTTTTTTTAGGCAATAGATAGGTTTATAATGGTTGGAAATATATTTTTAGGTGTTTTTGGTTAAAAATAGGTTGAAATATTGGTTTTTGGGTCAAAGAAACTTAAGCCATGATTTTTCGGCTATCACATTGGCTAAAATTTAATCAAATCAAACGACATGTCATCTTATTTTTTTAAAAAAAAATTGGGTAAGACCGCATGTTGTCCATCACAGTTGCAACAAAAAATAAATAAGGATCAAGTTGTGTGGCCCTACCAAGAAAGACCAGCGCATGGCCTTGATGAAATGGGTCAAACCTAGCAGCTCTTGTGCTTTGCTTATTTCTTTTTGTTTTTATAAAATATTTTTTTCTTATTCTTTTTTAAAATCAAATTTTTTTTATATGGTTCTTTTCTCTAATTTTTCTATTTATTTATATTTAGATTAATACATGTTTTCTATTTTATTTTGTTTAGAGAGCATCTTTTTAATGACAATTATATTTTTAGTTATGTATTTAAAATTTAAAGAGTTTTTATGATTAGTTTCTATTTAAAAAAATAAAAATATATATTATTTTCAGATAATATTTCTAATATGTGCAGTATTGCATTGTTTTTTTTCTCCTTTTATTTTATTCAATCAATTTAATTTATGTCTATTTCTATTATTATTTGCTTGAATAAAAATATTATTTTACTGAATAAATTTAGCAAACACGATATAATAAATGTCCCATTTTGATAGACTAAATATCTTGATTTACATTTATTTCTTAATTTTTCTATTTCTATTTCTATTTTTAGTTATGGTTTATAGTTTTTTTCATTTATTAACATATATAGTTCTTGATTTATTTAATTACATGCATGCATAAGTTTTTTTATTTTCATTTAAAAAATACAAAAACATGTTGAAAAAGTCTATGTATATAATTTTTTTAATTTGAAAAAAAAAATATTTGACCAGCAACAAAGTGCGGGTCAACTATCTAGTATTTTATAATTATCCATGAGTTTTTTTTGTTACAATTGTTGTTTTTTTAATTTGTTTTACCTGAAAAATTATTAAATTAATATTTTTTAAAATATTAGATGATTTTAATGTATTGATGTCAAAATAAAAAAAATTATCATGTTAATTATTTACAATTAAAAAATATTTTAAAAAATACTAACATCACAATATCAAATATATAAATAGGAATGTTTTCATAAAGATAACATTAGAATTGATGTTTTCTAAAATAATTATTCAAATAAAAACTAAAGGTTTTTTTTCTCTAAACTAAAAGTACAGTGTTTGAGGAAGGAACAAACTCCAACTCGCATTCCTCTTAAGATTGTGGATGTGATATGTTTTCAAATCCAAATCAGGATGCTCGACAGTCGTATCAAATTTGAAGGGTTCAATACGTGATTGTTGCTGTGATTTAAAATATCTTGCAAAGGTTTTTTTTATTTAGAAATATATTAAAATAATATTTTTTAAAAAAGTTTTTAATATTAGAACTACAAAATTATTAAAGAATATATATTAAGAAAATATCAATTTAAAATTGATACTTTATCAAGCTAACTATACTTTTAAAACACATAAATACAGTTTCAAGCTCACAAACAAACAGTGCTTAATCTTTAATCTTGTGCTGGGGGGCAAGTTAGATCAGGTAAAGACTACTACTCTCAATGACATGGGAATAACATCTTATCCATTATTATTAACCTTGTGCGAGTGCGACTACAGGCTAATTAAGTTACAACACTGAAGGCTCAAATGGCGCTGGTAATCCAGAAGAACAGTCCAAGGACGCATCTAAAAAGAATACCAACACCACAAGTTGGAATATTACAGCAAATTTATCCTGCAACTCAATTGCTATCATCCACAACTTGATTGTTTGCGTATAGATTCTCCCTTCTTTTAGCGTAACCTGTAGATTCCAGGGCTGGACCCCTAAATTTTAGCTCTGAAGATGCTCTGTAATTGGGATCAACAGAAGTAGGTCTAGCATTGGCATCAGCAGAACTCTGCCTGAAGGAACTGGTTGCTCCCCCGGGGTATCGCGAAGGAGAAGGATACCTCCTTGATGGAGGTCTCAATCCACTAGCCCTTAAGTCCATCATATCACTGCTTCTTGAAGATGAATCTACAAATGACCTGTCTGCAGAGGCCGACGACCCTAATGGAGCTCCAGTTGTAGTAGATGTGGAGCTAAAAGGATCGTCAGGCCCCCACGATGTAAGTGCTTCCTTCTTCTTGGCAAAGAATTGCCATGCTCCAAACAGAAAGAGTATGAAGAACAACACGGGACTTGTCCATAGCATTGTGCTGAATTCTCCTTTAAATATTGGAAGGTTAGAACGATACATTCCCACATACCCACTCCCGAGGCCAAGAACAAGAAGTTTTTCACGGTCACTCGCAATTAATGGTATGACCCTTCTTCTCTCAATGTTTGCATCTGCAGACTGATAATTCAGAAATGACGATTTGATCTCATCCAGAAGAGCAGAGAAGAGAAGGCGAGGCCCCCCAACCCTAACATAATGCTGAGATGAAACATTGTACACAAAAACCTTCTCTTCGTTAACAACAAACAAGTAGCCCTTAATCGATTGTAAGGCAAGAGGTCCATCCATCTCGAATTTTCTCTTGGATCTGACCCTGCATTTGAAGTTCATTATATCCCCTAACAACAATACATTAATCAAATCCCCTTCTGATGTAAATCCATATGCTTTAGACCGTTCAGTGGCATCAAAAACATAATTCCGAGCAAGAGTTTGGTTCAAACCTTCACATTCAGATTCTCTGACTTTCATGCTCCTCAAATCTATTGACCCTGCACCACTCTCTGTCAAAAACAAAAGCCTTTGCTTCAAGAATGCAAGTGGTCTACTTGTGGGAATAGCAGAACCATGAACAGTCCCATTTTCCCTAAAAACCCTAATCACCCCACTAAGATCCGATGACAAGATATACCTTGATCTGCCGACATGATGCACTTCCAAGATACTTATAGGTGAACCTTGTTCCCCATTCTCAAGGAACGCAAACTTACCAACATTTTCCATAGAAATTGTGCTCCAATCCTCCCCGTTTGACACATCACGAAGTTTATGCACCAAAACTGCCCCATTCTGATGCCCTGTTACCACAGTACTCTCATTCCTATATGCCGATAAATACGAAACCATAGCTGTAATTGGTGAAGAAGACATTGTGTAAAATTCAACCACAACATCCCCATTCCTTAAAAACACATAAACCCTCCCTCTATCATCACCAACAGCTACATACTTGCTAAGCCCCTCGTAATCTCTAAATGGCAAAACATGGATACAAGTTGCATCAGAATCTAATTTCACAGCAGACACGAATTGAAACCTCTCTGACCAAAATGGACTGTACTTTGTAACTGAAACAGCCCCCACTCTCTCTCCATCTCTAGTCTTGGCCTCTAATCCCTCTTCTTCAACTTTTTGAACCAATCTCTTACCATCAAAACTTCCCTGATTAACCCTTTCTGGCTCTTGATTCTGTTCTCTATCAACAGATGCTACTTTTGGTAACTCAGATAATTTAGGCTCTAATTTAGCAACTATTTCACTGAGGTTCCTCACTAGTTGTTCAAGTTTATTTAATAAAACTTCTTGTTGATTAAGCTCAATTCTAGAGTCAGTCTCGCGTTCACGATAAGGAGCATAGTGGATATCATGCTCGAGCTCTTGCTGGGTTGAGACGGAGCTAGAGTCTGCCAAAATTCTAGACGGGGAACAAGAAATGAAAAGCAAATAGAGGAAAAAGAACAACTTGCCTTGGTGGGTATTTGCCATTGAAGAAGCTTGACAAAGTTGTGTATCAGTGTGTTGCTGTTGACATATTTTGTACAGTGGAATTACAGATCTTTGGTGTCTGGATCTAAATATTGTAGGGAAGTTAGCTGGAATCTATGCTAGTTTTGCTAAATCTAAGGTGCGAGACATAAGATATTTCGGATCAGAAGATGGTTTTTTTTTTTAGGTTATTCTTGACTTGTAGCATCCACGACCTTGTTAGCTGATTTCTTGCTAAATTATCAACATTAAAAACAAAATTAAAAGAAGAAGCACTTCTCCTTCTTTTCCTTCCTTTCTTTCTTTCTTTTTTTTTTTTTCAAGTCAATGTTTTTTTTTTAATTTTGTTATTTAATATCAAATTTATTTTTACGTGGTTATCATTTTCTCTCGATCGAATCACAAGTTTAATGAATTAACCCGATTAATTTTGGTTTTTTTCTTTTTTTAATTAACTTTTTTAAAAATTATATATATTCTTTAATATTCGATTGATTGAAAATTAGATCTCATAATTTGTTTTATTTACTTTCTATTAAGTTATTTTGACCTCAACACCGAGAACAGTGCTTAACAGAGTAACTCGAGTTGAATCAAGTTTTTATATTCTTTTTTTAATTAATTTTTTTTCAATTCCATCATTCGTATTGAGGTGGTTGAAAATTGAGTTTCATAATCTCTTTTGTTTAACTTTATGTAGGGATTTCTTGGTCTCATTATTAGAATTGCGAGTTTTGATATTTTAACCCTGGTTAAATCGGGTTAATTTTAAAATTTTAATTTATAAAAGGTTATCTCAATCTCAAGACCTGGGTCAAGGGTCCTTCAACACTGAATTTGTTTTTTATTTAGGTTATCCATGTATCATGACTCGAGTCAAAAGTTTGACGGGTAAACCAAACTGACTCGGTTTTTTTAATTGACTTTTTTTTCTCAATCTCATCATTTAATATTGTGTTTGATTAGGAATTATGTTTCATGATTTATTTTAGTTTGTTTTTTATTAGGTTATCTCAACCTTATGAGCCGAAAATAATATTTAACAGGTTAATCCAAGTTGACTTGACTTATTTTTTATGTCATTTTTTTAATTAAATTTTTTATAGATTTCATCGTTTAACGTTAGGTATGACATGGTAGACTAAGAATTGAGCTTAATAATTTGTTTTGATTTGCTCTCTATAAAGTTATCTCAATCTTATGACCAAAGTCACGCATTTGATAAGTTAACCCGGGTTGAATCAAGTTGTTTTTTTATTTTTTTCCTATGAGGTTATCTCGGGTCATGACCCAGATCGCATGTTTGGCGGATTTACTAAGGTTATTTTTTACTATATTTTTTTAATCTCATCCTTCAACATTGGATTAATTAAAAATTAAACTTTGTAATTTATTTCAATTACTTTCTATAGAGTTATTTTGGTCTTATAACCCGGGTTGTGAGTTTAACATGTTAATTCAGGTCACTTTTTTAGATTTGTTATTTAATTGATTTTTTTTTCAATTTATTTCTCCAACATTGGGTTAATCGAGAATAAAGTTTAATAATTTATTTTGATTCGTTACCTTCATAATTTATTTTGATTTTCTTTCTATGTGGTTATCATAATATCATAACCTGAGTAGCAAACTTGATATGTTAACTCGGGTTAATTCAAGTGAATCTACTATATTGTTATTTTAATATTAAAAAAAATTATCTTGAAATTTTTTTGAATCAAACTATATTTTTACAGGTAATCAAACTATATTTTTATAGGTAATCTAAGTTGTTTTTTTGACACGCAAGATCCACTACATCACATCAGATCAACCCACACACAATTTAAATATTTTTCTACTATTAAATAAATATTAGCAATATCTAACAAAAAATTTACATTAAATTTTTGTTTCATGAAACCCGTTACGTGTAACATAATACGAGTAAAAAATTTAATTTTAGCTAAAATAGCTAAAAAGTCATTTTAACCGTGATTTAAAAGAGTCATGCATATTTTATAATTATTTTTTTGAATAGCTTGAAATTCAAATACTATATTTCAACGCTATCTTTGCTCAATCGTCCTCCATGGTCTTCTTCAAATTAATCTTGCTCAGTTGCCCTGCATCTCTAGTCCAGACACCAACCATAGCAAACCATTTTCTTGAAGCCACTTTTGAATCAAATCCAAACTTGCATTTCTTCCCAACCTCCGAAGATGGTTGATTAAAAGTATTGGCATGAATCCATACCCATGCTTTCCTCCCTCGTCAAGTCAACCTTGATAATCCCTGCACCATTCTATTTCAATGGCATCAACTAGATCATCAATCAGTTCATCAGGGATGCCGTTCTCCAATTTCTTTCTCTCTTCATGTCAAACACAGATTTGGGGACATCATTCTTGTAAACATAAACCCTTGACAAATTCCCAAATAAAAGATGAAAACTAAAATAACAGCAAAGCATCCTCTTGTTTAAGGTTAGCAAAGATGTATTACGCACAGCAAAGCTCGAATTAGAAGGGGCCAAAGTCTTTCAAAAATCCATATCCACTAAGAACACAAGATCTTCATTTGGTTGCAAGAACTGAAGAACCCAGGATTCAAAAACTAAAGTTGCCTCATTCCCTCCAATATCTTGGAAAAAAAAATATTCTAAGTTCTAGCAGAGTAGGCTTGGGTCTGAACCCTAAACTGAAAAACAGAGATTCTATTATCATACTATAAGGATCAATACCATCCAGATTGAAGAAAGGAAACTCAAATCTAGAAAACCAATATTCAATGAAACTCGTGGCAATGCTAAGAGACTGGTGAATGAAACCCCATGAAAACAAGTATACACATCTTGGTAATAACTCGTAGTAATAATAAAGATGCCCATATAAACAAACAAAGGGGAAAGCAGATCAAGCATTAAATGCAAATTATAATTTAAAGAATCCCTTTTGAGATCGAGCTCAGAGCATCTCCATCACAAAAAAACTATATTAAAAAGTCAAATTGATAAAATGATTACTTGGAAGATTTTATAAAAAAATATTTTTTAAAGTATTTTTAATTATAAATATATTAAAATAATAATTTTTAAATTTATTTTAAAATAATTCAACCGCACTCTGTACACTTCAAAACTCAAACCACTGATTATCTCTAGTTAAGGACATGTAAAGCCAACCATGTATAAAAACCTGTTTGGCTTAGCGTCTGCGGCAACATTTTTTATTTAACTGTGAATTCATCTCGTTTGGTTAACGCAATTTTCATGCATAGGCCTCACCATTAAATGCGTTCAAAACTCAGTTTTGTATAAGCTATTTCTACATGCTTTTCACAATGCTACGTTTCTACTCTGTTTATTTTTTGTAGATAGGAGGCGAGAAGGAGAAGAGGAAAAACAGAGAAAAAAAGAAGGACCGCTATCCATCAGTGGAGAGCAGCTCCCTTTCACAACCGGCCTCCGTCGTTCTCGCCGCCGCGCTGCTCTTCCGCTTCCCCTTCTCCTTCTCATTCGTTATCTTCTGCATTCTCCACTGTTCTGCAACGTGAATAGTTGATAGTGAATTAATTCATTGCTTAATGTTCCCATTGCATGCGAACACTGGAGAATGATCGGCCTCTGGAGTTTTCACCGTCCCTTGGTCCATCACCGCCGCACTGCTCCTCCCCTTCCCCTTCTCCTCTTTCGTTTGGGCTGCTCTCCACTATTCACATCGCATGTGAACAGTGGAGAGTGAGCGGCCTCCGGCGTTTCCACCATCCCTCAGTCCATCACCGCCGCGCTCCCTTTCCCCTTCTTCTTCGTTTGGGCTGCTCTCCACTATTCACGTTGCATGTGAACAGTGGAGAGTGGCTCTCCACTGTTCATGGTTGAACCGATAAAACCCAAACCTAAATACATTCCCAAACCTAAATGCATTGGACCGGTCCGACTCAGTAAAATAAAAAAATCCAAATTTTTTTCTCAGATATTGTGTTTTATTAAAAAAACTGGTGTTTAACATTAATCAATGACACTACATAATTACATTAAAAGAAGATCGCATGATAACGTAACATTTGCAGAATTTGATCGCAATCTCAATTACCTAAATACATTCCCAAACCTAAATGCATTGGACCGGTCCGACTCAGTAAAATAAAAAAATCCAAATTTTTTTCTCAGATATTGTGTTTTATTAAAAAAACTGGTGTTTAACATTAATCAATGACACTACATAATTACATTAAAAGAAGATTGCATGATAACGTAACATTTGCAGAATTTGATCACAATCTCAATTTTGTTCCGATGATATTTTACCTGATGTTGTTGTACGCTCAGGAAGCCATGGAAACTGTAGTTCTTGTCGCATGAATTTCATACATTATGGAATTACAAATAGTTTAATGAAACAATAAACAATATTTTATATAAAGTATTGTTTATTTCATAATATAATAACGTAGTTAAATCTACAATATTAAAATTAAAAACCATCAATATTAATATATATATTTTTAATTATTTTTTAATCTTAATTTCAAAAGTATTTTTAACCAAACACATTAAATAACTTTTTGTTTAACCTCAATTTTAACCATAGTTTTAATCAAATATATATTTTAACCTAATCTCAACTAAAAATATTTTTTTATAAAACAATCACAAAACTATCAAAATACCAAACACACTGAGATGGAATTTAACTTTGTCCAGGGCAAAGCTTTCCTTCTTTATTGCAAGAAATTTATATACCTTCTTGGATGCGTGTATTCATCATTTATAATTTGATAACGGAACACAGGTCACATCCTTTCTTTTAAGGGCAAAAAATGATAGGCGTCCCTCATGTAGGACCCGGAGCAAATTTCTAATCGCGTGTTCTGGGATTTAAGAGAAGACACTGCACTTGTCTGCCAAAAGTAGATGCATCACATAATTTATCAAAGCAGCACCAAAAGTGTAGGTGTATTATTTCACCAATAAAGAAGTCTACACTAATCAACATCCATACAGCTTTTAGTATCCAGTGACAGCATAATCTCAGGTGACACTATACGCAGTTCTTATAGATACTCTAGGTTCGTTCTTTCTCTGATTCCGATCCAATTTGAAAGCATCATATATGGCTTCAACTTGGCCAGCCATAATATTACTATTGTGGTGGCTAGATTGCAGAGAAGGGCACCTTAATATCTCGTGTAGCGACGGACCAGATTTCATTTCTGTGGCAGCTTGTGTGTTTTGGGTACTTGATCTAATTTGCGAGCCACTGAACTTGGCCGAAACAGTTTTCCTTGGTCTATTCTCACTCTGGATCTGCAAATCAGATAAAACCTATTGAAGTTTGCAAAGATAAACAAACAACGTCATGTTTTCATGTCTGCGCACTACAGCATCAATTAAATGAAGACCACGATAAAGAAATTGAGTTTATCACCAAGTTGGATTATAGCAGCTTTGAATGATAAAACTAGTTCTACTCTCGTTTCAGATAAACAGAAGAACCACCTTTCTGTTCTCACATTACATAAGGATCAAATGGTAAAATCTGAATTGCCCAAGAAATTAAAATCAAACAAATAACTTCAAAAAAAATGAAGCAAATTATGATAAACTTTCTGCTTATTTAAAGCTTTGCAAACTTCTAAAGCTTACCAAATTTGAAGAATCCTCTGGCATTGAGATTGCACTCCTGCTACTGCTGTCATCTCTTTCGAAGACAAAAGAACGAACCATGCTTGATCCATGCTTCCGGGACGATGGAAGAGAACTTTTTGACCCCCGCCCTAGAAAAGATGACTGCAATATTTTCCAAAGGAAATTTATTGTTGGTGGAATTCGCAAGAAAAAAAAAATGACTCAATTAACATTGATTTGGTCAAATTTGCGATATTCATTAAGGAGCAGGGTGCTAGGGTTCTTCTGTAAATAAGATGCGCCATGACAGCATAGACAACAAGACATCAATCGTGACAAAAAAGCAAACCATTTACCTTTGATGACATATTCCTATTTCCTGTTATGGATCGCATATGAGAATAGGCTGCAAAATAAGTATAGTGAATACAAGATCAGAACCATACTAGTAAAACTGAAACTCAGTTGCATGAAAGCAACGAGTCAACAATTTAGATGACGTGACAGATCATAGCAACAACCAGGTCTCAATCCCAAATTAATTGGGGTCAGCTATATGGATCCTTCTATGCCATTCCACACGATCATATACCAAATCTGCCTCGATACCAAGAGATTATATGATATATAAATGATCATGCATAAAAATATATAAGATCATACATGTTATCTTAGCTTTCTTTCTTGTGTCATGCACACCATTCAGCTTCTTTATAAGACCAAAGATTTCTTTGGATCCTTCAGCCTCTGCTGGTGACAAGAATGTAGCCTGATCTTCCTGTTTCAAATCATGACCAGTTACCATCTTGCAATTGAAACCATAATATTCAGAAGAAAATCATAAAATCATATAAAACCTATGGGCCGAAGATCTGTATCAGCATAGGACTTGCTAATTGGAAGAATAGATATAACCACAACTCTTGAGAGAACATGATTATAGATCTGCTAAAAACTCACTGCTTTATAAGAAAGTTGCTCCTTAACAAGCCTCGTTTCTGTTTCCTCGTCATCAGATGATATATATACATCATCCTTATCTGTGAACATTTGAGAAATCATTTCCTTTGCTTTCTTTAAGTTCATCCGGACAACATTTCTTGTAACTTCTGCAGCCTCATCTAGAAACTTTTCTTCATCTACTTCAGCTTCTTCATCTACTTCAGCTTCTTCATCTTCTTTGCCTTCATATTCTTTCTCTTCAAGCAAAGTCGTTTCCCTTTGTTTAGAACCACATTTCAGTTTCCGCAACAGATTTTCTGTTCCATCAGCATCCTGTTTCTCAAGCCACTTTTGATGAAGCTGATTGCGAATTTCATTATCAAATGGCTTTTCTTTGTAACCAGTTTCTATCATATCATTAAGTTCCTCAGAGTCCAAGTCATCCTCATCTTCCTCAGAATCTCCAAATCGCATTAGATCATGATCACTGTCATCTTCTACTTCAGCTTCTTCATCAATATAAGCTTTCATAGGATCACCTTTAGGAGATAAAGATAGATCAGCCAACCCGTGTGGGATTGGATCGATGTTCTCCTTATCATTGTCCTCTTCATCAGAACTAGTTAACAGAAAACACAACAATTTCACTTTTAGAAGAGTGAGCTATTAAATAATCAGATGTTCACGAGGTAAGCTACATAATTCTAGATTTCAGTCACTTTCCAGTCAAAAATAGAAAGGAATGCACCTGCAACACGACAAATGAATATAGAATGAACAGATTGTTTGAAGTGCTAGACACAAGGAGTGATTTCTGGGGACATGCATTGGTAGATAAAAACATTTGTACGCTCACTTTTAGCAATCAAACTCTAGAAGTGTGCTTATGATCAGGTTTGATGATAAGATGCTTGCAACGGCAAAGGAAGCAAGATTTTAGGACTTACAACTCATCAGGAGGAGCAGAATCGAGCTTCAAGTTCATTGCAAGTAAGGACGGTGCTTGAACTCCATCCATAGGACTGCTGGGTGGATCATCTGAAATCTCATCTTTGGAGGTGCTTTTTTGGGAATCAAAACTCAGATCCTAAAACATGCATATTAAAAACCATTACATACAGGAATTCCATTTAAAGAGTGGCAATCACAAAACTAAAATGTGATGGAAACCTGAGTATCATCAACAGGAGCTCGAAATGTTTGTTTTGACTCTCCATTTAAATCCTGCAATTCAACAGATTTAATAGACTTGTATGTACAAACAAGTTAAAAAAGCTAAAACTTGAGAAGACATGCTCCTTCCAACCAGCGACAATTACATTCATCCAGTAAATGTGACGTCTTTAACTCACCATCAGAGAAGCCATAGTTTTAGGACTGTGATTTGCTGTCCTCTTAGAACCTTCAACACTCAAGGAATCTAAACTGTTCTCCTCGTCAAAAGGATCCGCATTCGTTTCACTGTCTGCTCTTGCAACCTTTTGAACTTCTATATCCTCAATAAGATCATTTTCAAATCCACACTCCAGTACAACTTCTCTTGAAAAAGCATCATCCGAGTAATTAAAAGAACTTGTCTTTACAGAAACCAATCTGTCACCCATGAGAGTAGCAAAATAAATAGAATAATTGATTAAATAAGACATTGATTAAGAAAAACCCACACAAAGTCAAAGCCAAGAGAACATAACTCACTTCTTTGAAACCTCACGCTTCCTTAGCCTAATCTTCTCTAAAACAGAAGATACGGGCTTTTGAACAATTGGGACTGGTTTAAATGATGCTTCTCTAGTTTCTAAACACGTTGAATACACAGATAAAGAGTTTATAAAGCATCCAGATAGTAACTAATATTCAGGAAACAACAAGACTTGCATAATTTAATACAATCCAATTTCTACCTCTCAACAATTTCTGAGATTCGATAATGAGCTCCTTATGCCTCTCTCTGCTTTCCTGTTTAATTGAAATCAACTTTATAAATAATCCATCGAAGAAAACTAAGGAAAAATTCATTACTGGTACAGCCACACAAAAAATACACATACCTTCGCTTCCCTTCTTTTGTTGGTGTGAACCGAAAACTGCTCATCTCCATAGCCATCATCTCCACTTTTTGATCTCTTCTTCTTCTTCTTCTCTTTCTGCTCCTCGAAACCATCAAAATCAGGTAGTTTCTTATCCAAATCCTCCTCGGTCCTAAAATCCCCAATCTCCTCTTCCATTCCTTGTACATTGAATTCCTCATCCACGGAATCAAATTCCAGAGCTCTCTTAACATCAGCTACACTATCCTCGTTTCCTGAGCCACTAAAATCAGTATCCAAATCGTTTCCCTCCTCGAGATTTTCCAGATCACCAGGTTCAGATCTCAAAATCGGTTCGCTGAAATCTTCCCCGGTCTGCTCTTCTGCGTCTAGGGTTTCAAGATCGGGGGAGTCTGTTGGTTGTATGGAAGGTGAAGGTGAAGGTGACGGTGGAGTGTCGTTCGGAGGATTGAGGAGGGGATCTTGAGAGATTTTGACAGTATTGGTGGCTTTTTTGAGACGTTTGAATTTTCTTTGAGGGAGAGGAGAGGATGGCTGTTCGGTATCTGAGGATGGGAGGAGTTCTTCTTCGCTGTCCATTCTCTGTTCACAGATTTGCCAACGGAGGAGAGCTAGGGTTTTAGTTTTGCCAGTTGAAATGGAGGGTGGGTTCTTTTTGTTAAGGAGATCAGGATCTCATTTAGGCGGCAAATGTTTCAAAACAATTAGGATTTTCTGATCTTGAACCGCCAAAATTAGCGAGCGGGGATCGTGTAAAGTGTCGCCTTCGCTATTTAATATTTATATCGACTATTTATTATTGTTTTACTATAAATAACTTTTTTAAAAAAAAACCAAAAGTTACTATAAATATCCTATATTTTTTTATTATGAAAGATTCAAAAACAAAAGTTACGTTTTCCAATGAAGAGTTCTTTCATTGTTACTCTCTCCAGCGTTTCATGAATGTGTTTGAAAATGTAATTATAATTGTTTTTTTAAAGTATTTTTAATTTATAAATATATTAAAATAATATTTTTTTATTTTTAAAATTTTATTTTTAACAGCATATTAAAATAATTTAAAAATATTTAAAAATATTAATTTAAAGTAAAAAATAAAAATAAAAAAATTAATTTTTATTAATATTTTTGAAATATAAAAAGAAATAAGAACTTATTTACTAGATAATTTTCATTAACATGGAGATTGATAGGAGTGAATGAGGAATTTGATTTAAAAAAAAATTTATTAAAAGAAAAAATAGTTTATTTTCAATTAAAAGAACATTAAATTAACTCTTAGAATTGTCTGTATAAAAAAGCACTCTATAACTACGGGCTTTTTAAAACTCTTCAGTCTTGTTTTTTTCTCTTGACAGATAGTTTTGTTTCTTTCTAAGAGAGTTACTTTGTTGTTTTTTACGAATCACCCGCGTTAGCGAGAGTGAGAAGACATCATCCCTATCAAATTGCAGGCGCTGAAAAATAGACAATAAATTATTTCAGGCCCTTTTCTGAAGGCAATCTTTATTAATTAATACGTGGAAGAGATAACATTGATGACAGCAGTAATCAGGAAAATTTACTTATAAGTCATTTCTACAAAATTAAAAGATCAACGAGGTCCATTAATTTTCTAAACAAAAGAATGTTATATTCTTATACACCTCAAACTTATTAGATTGAGATTGGTTTATTTAGTTCTTTCCTTTTCTTATAAATTCATTATAACAAAAGCTAAATGTTGTGGGGAAATTACTATAAATCAATGAAGTTTTTACTATGAATTGTAATAATAGTTTCACTTTCAACTTCTCATATTTCCATGAGACGTTTCTTTGACTTTTTTTTTCTTCCTTAACGCATGAGTGACGTCCGCGCCCTTAAAGAGGCATGTGTGACACTTTCTAGTAGTCAAATCTGATCATTTGTCATCTTACTAAATGTGCAATCGCGCCCTCTTTCACATGGTGTGGCACGTGTAGATGAATAACAACTGGATTGCCGCCGATAGCAGATTATTTGTGATTTTTATCATTTTTGTTTGTTATTTGTTAAATCATACATGATTACTAGACTCATGCGTCAGGGTCTACCAGACTCTTGCCTGGGTCAAAAAATTTCAAATTTTTCAAAAGCATGATTAGACTATAAAAATAAACGCTGCCTTATTCAAGCGCGACTTTTCATTCGTATGCAATACAACTTAACTACAAACCTATTTTTTTTGTTTGTGTAATTTATTTTATAAAATTATTATATTTCAAGAGGAAAGAATGAAAAAGAAATGTTGAGTACTCATGATTTATTTAAGATCTTCAAAAATAAACTTTATTTTTTTTATGCATTGTGAATGAAAATATTAATTTTATATTTTCATCTAGGTGTTGGATAGCTTTTAAAGGGTTCATACTTTTTTAAAGTAGAAATGTTACATGATCTGGTTGTTAAAGTTTGTTATAAAGAGAGTTTATTCTACATTATAACTATTAGTATATCTAAAAAATTAAAATACATGATTATAAGAGAGAACTTTTGAATTAATACATTATGTTGTAGGAAAAGAAAATAATATATAAATAAAAGACTTATTGTTCTTTTGACTATATTAATTTGTGTAATTTTATACATAATTTCTTTATTAAAATTAGATATTAATAAAAAATAATTGAGTGCGTGTGGTTAATTTTTTAAAATATAAAAAAAAATATAAAAAAATAAAAATATATTCATTAGAAAAATAAAGATGAAAATAAAAATAAATATATTTTTAAAACAATTATAAATAAAATTCAAAATAAATATATTTTTCCAGGCTCTCTTTGCGGGAGTAGGATACTACAACGGTAAGACAATCAAGCCCAGGTCACATTTGGCATCCCTCGCCTTTGAAAATCTTTGTTCACTTTAAATTAATATTTTTTAGAATCATTTTGTTATAATAATTTTATAAAATAAAATACAAAATTTAAAAAATTATTTTAATATATTTTCTAATAAAAAATAATTTTAAAAACAACCTCCACAACATCCCCTTGAATGAGGATTTGACAAGGTTTGAGATTCTTCCACGATTTCCACAAGCACCATGACAATTATAAACAAGTATCAATTGACTTAAGAACACAATCCCCAGGTCACTCTTTCTCAACCTTGTAGTTTTCAACTGGGTGTTTTCAGTCAAGGCGTTTTCAACCCGCCTATTGTCGACTCGGTAGTTCTCAAATCAGGCATTCTCAGAACGAGCAATCTCAATCTCATAGTTCTCCACCCATGCACTCTCGACCTGTACTTTCTCAACCAGGTAGTTTTTGACCCGAGTGTTCTCAACCCAAGCATTCTCAACGTTCTCAACCCAAGCATTCTCAACCCAATCAAGAACTACCAGGTTGCGCCTTGGATGAGGATGACCGGGCCAAGAACTACCAGCTCTAGAATAGATTAAGAACTACCCGGTTGAGCCATGTCTTGATAAACAACTCCTAAACTTGCAAGCATAAACCGCTCAGCATTTCTGCAGCTTCCTCAGATGAGACCCAATCTTACATACCATACCCATGCAAAAATATGTCACTAACCTCACCATAACCATAACCTTCCATCCTCGCAAAAGGAAAACAAACATAAGATACAAGATATTGCATCAAAAGGGACCGAATGCATATCTCAAAAGAGAGATTTAACAGTTTGAAAAATGGTGCTACAGAGCTGCCCCTAGCCAGGCGATCAGCTCAGTTATAACTATTGGCAATATTCAAGGGAAAAAAATGCTCAAAGCAACTGGGGGCGCAGCCAGAGGTGGAGCTGTTTGTTTAAATAACCGGTAAATGTTACAACCAAGAAACAATACTGATGAAACATGGGGGCACAGCCAGAGGTGGAGCTGTTTGTTTAAATAACCGGTAAATGTTACAACCAAGAAAGAATACTGATGAAACAAATCACATCTCAAAGTTCCACATACTCTCAGCACTTAATTTTGGCATTTTTGACTCCTCAGCCAAATTGACGGATGCAGAAAACTGGGATAAAGAAGGGCCAAGATTAGAATATCATTTTTGAGTTAAAATCACATAAAATAGAGAAGATTTTGGAATCCTAGAAATGCTTAAAGAGGCTTATCCAAACAGGTCAAAGCACACGACAACCACCACATAAAATTAAGCAGCTCACAAGCATCAACCTAGCATCCAAATAGCTGAAAGTTAAGCAACCACCCATTTTTTGATATCACCAGCAATCCCAGACATGAATTGCTTCAAGCCATAAAAAGTACAGGTATTTTATTGAAAACTATAGAGTCATTGATTCAGAATTCTCTTTAAAAGAACATCAACATGCCAGTGCCTTTTCGTGATTGAAAAATGGAAGCAAAATATAAACATTATGCTTTCCACGAACAGAACATTGTCAGTTATAATTCAATTGAAAACCTAGAAAAAACAAACATGCTTGTGTTGCAGAATCAATAAGATGCATCTAGGAATTATAAAATGGAGATACAACATGCAAACCAAGAGTACTCTAGAAACACAATTCCTATCAATGAACCGATACCTCTAAGATCCAAAACTATAACCATGTCCAGTTTAATGGAGGATCAAATTCTTAAAGCATGCAATAGATTGCTAAATTTATGCTCAATTCCAAGATGAGGCTCATACAAGTTACTATCAATTAGAATGAGAACCTACAGTAATTTCAACTGGTGCTTTTTTCAACTTCTACTTCTTGATTTTACTTATTAATTTAGAAACCAAATTCCAGCAACTAGCCAATAAGCATATTAATTCAAAAGATTACCTTGAAGTTCCCATTCAGCTTTGAATTCGTTGACCACTCCAAGCCCAGATTCTTGCTTGACGTTTGATACGTAGCCTTGAGCACATCATCACTATAGACCTTCTGAGATACCGCAAAATCCCATGAATTCTTTGCCAAGTCATAACACGGCTCAAATGTCATCAACCCACGATGCACATAAGTATACTTCAACTTGCAATTCTCCGTCCCGACCATATAATTAGCAGATATTTTGTTCGCTGAATCAATCACAAGAGTCCCGTCCAAAATAGTACGTTTATCCCCTCTACTATGAATGTATGTCAGATTCAAGGGCTTGTCCACAACCTTAATAGCATTCATAAACTGAAACCTAAAATCCTGCACCACAAAACCAGTTGAAAATCAAGTCAATGTCAGTTACAAAATCTTACTAAAAAAAATTCTAGCTTTCCTTAATTTCACAGCTACAAGGGATGAAAACATGTTACTAATCAGTAACTGAAACCCTAGATTTTTAAAAATGAATCCCTTATTTTAGAGATTCAAAAACCCTAATCCCTAAGAAGTTAATTTTGTTAGGAAGCCAAACTCGCAGTCAATTGATTTGAAATCAAAGTCAGCAAAGCAAGTTCAAACTACCTGCCCAGTCGAAAACCCTAGTTACCTACAAAATTGTCAGCCACCAAACAGACCTTATGCGATTAAGAAAGCAGAGCAATGGAGTTCGAGGAGGAGTTACCTTTTTGGGAACGTTGTAGTCTACTATGAAGAAGCCAGGTTTCTCGACAGCTAGAGACAAGCCGTTTAAGCTAGGGCCGTTGACGAAGGTGGCGTCGGTTACAGAAGCCCGAAGCTTAACATCGCCGGTGTTGAAGGCGACAGTAGCAGCGCCGGTGCTTTTGTCATTTTCGTACCTGCCCTTCAAAGACGCTCTCATTTCGTGAAAAACGAGAAAAACAAGGCAAGAGGATTATCAGTGCCAGCAATATTAATCGGTGGTTGGTAAGTGTGCAAAGTTATATTTATACGCGGGATTGTTTTAGAGAGTGTTACGACACAGGTTTATTAAGAGTTTGTACAGGCTTTTATATATATACACAGTAGGTGACATGCCCACGATATCGCGGCTTGTGATATGTTTATGTATTATTATGGATTTTTAAAAAATATTATATAAAAAAAAGTATTCTTATTTATAATATTTTAAAGAAAAAAATTACAAACTATATTTTTAACTAACTTAATATTAAAAAAATAAAATAGATAAAAATAATTATAAAAAAAACAAAAAAATATAAAAAAGAAGATGACAATTTTGGAAGGAAAAAAAGAAAAAAAACAAATAATAAAAAAATAGAAAAAAAAACATGTGGGGAAAGTTAAAACTAAATTTTCAACTAACTCAATATTAAAATCATTTAAGAAAACACTGTAGCAATCAATAGTGTTTTATAAGGAAATATATAATTATAATTCTCAACCAGCTCAATATTAAAAAAAATCAACAAAGATAATTTTGACAAATATAAAAAAAATAACATGAAAAAAAACATGCAGGGAAACACTATAACAATCTATAGTGTTTGATGAGAAAATCTATAGTTGTAATTTTTAACCAGCTCAATATTAAAAGCAATAAAAACAACAAAGACAATTTAAAAAAAAAACATAAAAAAAATCACAAGGGAAAACACTTTAGCAATCAACGATATTTTAAGGAAAAAAAGCTAAATTGTCAACCGGCTCAGTATGAAAAAAATAAATTTGACAAAAACATATTAGGAAAAAAAAAACATCGATTAAAAAAACATGTGGGGAAACACTGTAGCAAGGCAAAAATCATATGGGAAAACACTGTAGCAATCTATAGTGTTTTAAATAACTACAAAGCTAAATTATCAATCAACTTAATATGAAAAAAATACAATCGACAAAGATAATTCTGAAAAAAAATTATTTAATAAAAAAATCATGTAGGGAAACACTGTACCAATCTAGTGTTTTAAAGAAAAAAATTAAAAACTAAATTCTCAATCAGCTCAATAGTAAAAAAATAAAATCAACAAAAATAATTATGAAAAAAAAGAAAATATAAAGAAGAAAGACAATTTTGGAAAAAATTAAAAAAAAAACATGGGGAAAACTAAAGCTAAAGCTAAATTTTCAACTAACTCAATATTGAAAAAATAAATTCGACAAAGATAATTTAAAAAAAAAACATGTGAGGGAAACACTGCAGCCAAACAAAAAACATGTAAGGGAAACACTGTAACAATTTATATATTTTATTTTTTGAAAAAATTTATAAAGCTAAGTTCTCAATCAGCTTAATTTATAAAAAATACCGACAAAAACTATTTTTTTTTTAAAAAAAAGAAGTCAATTTTGGGTTAAAAAAAATGAAAAAAAAACATGTAAAAAAAAGGAAACAAAAGCGGAAAAAAAAAACACGTGGGGAAAGCTATATTGTTTTAAAGAAAAAAACTAAAAAACTAAATTTTCAACCAGCTCAATAGTAAAAAAAATAAAATCAACAAAAATAATTCTGAAAAAAAAACAAAAAAAAAATGTAAAAAATGACAATTTTGGAAAAAAAAGAAAAACAAAAAAAAACATGTGGGACAGCTAAAGCTAGATTATCAGCCAGCTCAATATTAAAAAAATAAATTCGATAAAGATAATTTTTTAAAAAAAATATGTGGGGAAACATTGCAGCAAAACAAAAACTATATAGGGAAAACACTGTAGCAATTCATATTGTTTTTTTTTAAAAAACTACAAAACTAAATTCTCAACAAACTTAGTATAAAAAAATAAAATCTACAAAGACCATTTTGAAAAAAAAAAAAGAATAAATAAATCATAAAAAGAAAAAAACACAATATATGAGAATATTATAGCAATCCATAATGTTTTAAAGAAAAAAACTACATAGTTAAATTTTCAACCAGCTCAATATTTAAAAATATTAGCAAAGATAATTTTGAAAAAAAAAATTAAAAAAAGAAAAGAAAAGAAGAAGAAGAAGAAGAAGAAGAAGAAGAAGAAGTCAATTTTGGGTAAAAAGAAAAAGGAAAAAAAAACATGTAAAAAATAATAAAAAAAAATAAATAAAGGCGAAAAAAAACTGCTATAGTGAAAAATCTACGCGTTTTAGAGTATTTGTTAATATATATATATATATATATATATATATATATATATATATATATATATATATATATATATCAACGTATCAAAAAAATAAAATATTAAAAAAAATTAATTTGAAATAAAAAATTTTAAATTTTTTCAAAAATATTTTTAAAATACAAAAACAAACATATTCTTAATCCCTCTACTAATTAATTATTTTTAAAATATATATATATATATATATTTAATCTCTATTATATTTTTAAATTCATTTATAACTTAATCCTTTCTATCAATTTCTTATTTTTCCTATTTCTTTAAATAAAAAAATAAAAATGGATAAGATGAAAAGAAATACAAGCATTTTATAAAACAAAATATTATTCAATGCTTCATCTTAAAACCAAGCTAGTTTTTAGCAGCTTTATGATAATGAAATCAACCATCAAAAAGTATTAATAGCCAGATAGGTATGGCTGAAATAATTATTTTTTATTTAAAAAATATTAAAATAATTTTTTTTATTTTTTAAAATATATTTTTAATATCAGTACATTAAAAAAATTTAAAAATATTAAAGAAATAATTTGAAGTAAAGAAAAAATAAAAAAATTTAATTTTTTTTTAAAATTTTAAAACATAAAAATGAATGGACTCAAATACCACAAAAATCAATGCATTAACTATTATATAATACAATTGTTATTCATTAAAAACTCGTGCACATTGTCATTCAATATTTTTGCACAATATTAGCTATATTACTTTGATGTTAGGCTAGTACGAGTAGCATCACTTAGCCAACACACAAACATGTAATAGGAAAAAGGTCACCATAGAGTAAAAAAAAAAAGAAGAAAGATGATAGAATAGAGGTCTAAATTGTAAAAGGTCACCGAGGCATGATAACGTGGTTGCGGGCTTTTGCGACCCGAGAGTACTCGCTCTTTCTAAAGCCCGCAGTCCATCCGGGTGCATTCAACAAAATCAAAGTACAGGGATTTCATGGGCTCTTGAATTAGAGGTTTTACTATTAATACGAGGATTTGTACTGAGTTATGAGCGGTGATTACAAGGTTAGAGTTGGCTTGGTTTTTGGGCTTTCATAAATTTATTTTGGAATTTGATTCTTTAGTTGTGATGAGTTTGCTCTTGAAACAGTTCATGAAAGCTGATGCTAACTTTACCTTGGTTAACAGAGTTTGCAAAGCTCTAAGTAGAGATTTAGTTCAAGTACATTACAGGAAGGCAAATGTTGCTACTTATTGACTTGTTAACTTTGGGCTTTCCATGCATCCATTTTTCAGAGGGAGGATTCGACTATCAATGACCCTTTAGAAAGCTTGTATTAGCTTTTATACTATGACTTGATTGTAACAATGTTCCCTTATTTAATTTAATTTTAGACTTTAGTCCTATTTATAACAAATAAAATAAAATAAAATAAAATCAAAATATTGGGATGGTTCTTTGACACATAACACACTGAAGAGGCCTTCTAAAACCAAATGAACTTGTGTTCTCTTGTCTTTTTCCAAGTTCATTTTGTTTTATCTTAATCACATAACATCAGCTTGACTACGAGGTGGATTTGGAGTTCTTATTAACTTTCCTCTAACTCCATCTAGTCTTGCATTGCAATTTTTGTTCTTGCATCTTGATGAAGTTCTCTGCCACAATGCCCATATTTCTGAGTTCTGAACTCACTGTAACTCTTTATACTTGTGTGACACTTTTCCATTCACTCAGTGGTTTGCTTCCATGTTTATACCAATAAATTATACAGTCACACTACACTCTCTCTACTCTTTTAATAAGATTTTTTGCTTTGTTCGTTTTTCATAAGAGTGGAAGGTGTTCTGGCTAAACTAAGAATGATGATTTTGAGTTCTGACAAACACTTCAACGCTAACAGTTTAGCCCCCTTTTGAAGGCTGCTCAAGGACTCAACCTTTGTATTCAACCTATTTTAGATAAGGTATTCTCTAGCCCTCTTCTTCTTTCAAACCTGAAAACAGAAAGGATTAGCAACCTATACTTTTCTATTGATCACGACTCTCGGGTCTTCTTCTTCTTCCTTGCTAGTAGCCGGGCCATCTCTTCAGGCATGATTATGAGCTCTCTCTCTTCTGTTCCGCTCAGCAAAAGTCTAGTAGTATCATTAGCATGTGCTTAGTAGCAGTTTGCAACTCCGCTTTCGTCGTTCCCGCCCGCCTGTCCTATTTGATTCAGTCAGTCGTCTGAAAGTGCTTGCGGGGCTTCTCATAGAGAGCCACCGGGGAATTCGATGTCAGAAATCGTTCCTCTTCAGAGAGAGGGGGGGCTCGTGGCGAAATGATTGAAAGGTCAGGTTTTTATTCAATCTAAGAGTCAATTATCACGATGCTCTACCGCTTATAATACTAAGAACCAATCCTTCCTCAAAAGAATAGAATCTATCCTTCTGTGACTTTCCTCTATCTGGCTATTACAAAATTGTCAAGTGAACTTGAAGTTGTGGAGTTTCGTAGAGTGATGTTCAAGATCGCCTCTGTGTGGTTCACCCTAAGTAGCTAACTGAATCGGAACTGACTGAAAAGAGGATCTAACTGTTTAGAGCCAAAACACTATATGCCGAGAATAGGCTGCGATGAATAGGTTCTTGTCTCTTTGAATCGTATCATTCTGATGTCGAATACGACAGGATTTAGAAGCTCATCTAACTCTCAATTGAATAAGAGAAGAGCGTAGAAAAGAAAGGTTTTTATTTTGCTAAGACAAAGAAAAAAAAGCTTTCTCTGAGAAAGGTTCACTTGAGGGTCCGAAGGAGGCTTTTCTCTTTTTATATCGAGATTCAGTTGGTCTTCAGTGTACTCGGTATAAGATAGAGAAGAATGCATTGAATGGATGCCCGGGTATTGAAAAGGAAGGACGCTTTCAAAGGTGAAAGGCCATGGGGAGATACTGTCTGTGATCCATGGATCTCCAATCGGGAAACCGTCTCCAAGCTCCGTGGCGAGTCTGTGCTCTTTGGACTTTTCAAACTTAGCAAACTGAAACATCTGACTAGCTAAAGGAAGGGAAATCAATCGAGACCCCGTTAGTAGCGGCGAGCGAAAGCGAATTGGGGTTTTGAAGAAAAAGAAAGACATCGCAAAAAAGTGTGAACTTCTTTTTCGCCAGGTTTCATTCGTGGATTGGATGATGGAAAAACCAAGCAAGCTGCTTTACCGAGTTTACGAGGTAAAGGGCATAGTGAACTGTAATTGTGAAAAGGTTGGAAGATCTGGCCAAAGAAGGTGATAGCCCTGTAGATACGCTCTCATGGTTCGATCCTTCCCAGTAAAACGCAGCGTGTTCGAATTCTGATCGCTTTTACGCGAGAAAGGGGGACCACCCTCTAAGCATGATGTATTCCTTAATGACCGATAGTGTACAAGTACCGTGAGGGAAAGGTGAAAAGAACCCTAAATAGGGAGTGCAATAGAGAACCTGAGATCCGATGCGAACAATCAATTGAAGGGGAGCCTTTACGCCTTTACTTTAAAGTAAAGCGCACTTACTCTAACGGTGTGCCTTTTGCATGATGGGTCAGCGAGGAAATGGGAACAGCGGCTTAAGCCATTAGGTGTAGGCACTTTCTAGAGATGGAAGATTCTAGTTTTTCCCATTTGACCCGAAACCGATCAATCTAGCCATGAGCAGGTTGAAGAGAGCTCTAACAGGCCTTGGAGGACCGAACCCATGTATGTGGCAAAATACAGGGATGACTTGTGGCTAGGGGTGAAAAGCCAACCAAGATCGGATATAGCTGGTTTTCCGCGAAATCTATTTCAGTAGAGCTTATGATGTCGATGGCCCGAGGTAGAGCACTCAATGGGCTAGGGCATTTCGCCTTACCAACCCCAGGGAAACTCCGAATACAGGCCTAGATCGTTTGTACAGACAGACTTTTGGGGTGCTAAGATCCAAAGTTGAGGGGGAAATAGCCCATATCGTACGCTAAGGTCCCTAAGCAATCACTTAGTGGAAAAGGAAGTGATCGAGCGATGACAACCAGGAGGTGGGCTTGGAAGTAGCCATCCTTTGAAGAAAGCGTAATAGCTCACTGGTCTAGCTCTATGGCACCGAAAATGTATCAGGGCTCAAGTGATTCACCGAAGCGACGAGACCTTGAAAGCTAAGCTGTTTTTTCAAGTGTCAATAGCGGGATGTTCTGTCAATCAGGGAAGGTTTTTGGTGACAAGACCTGGAGATATTAGAAGTGAGAATGCTGACATAAGTAACGATAAATCCTGTGAAAAACATGATCGCCTGCCAGTGGAAGGCTTTCTGCGTTCAGTCAATCTACGCAGAGTGAATCGGTCCCTAAGGAACCCCTGAAAGGGCTGCCGTTCGATGGGTACACGAAAGTGACGAAGTTGCTTTGACTACAGAACCATGTCTGTCTGTTGGAGCGAACTGGATGATCGGGCTGAGCCCCCTCTTCCCCATGCTCTCCATTCCCTAATATGAACCTCACGTCATCAATTTCTGACTCGGCCTGGCCTGATTGCCCTACGCGACTGGCGCTTCAAAAGGCGAAACTCTCGTTGTAGTTTGGCGACCTGACGGGGCTCCCACTTTTTGTTATCTAAAGGTGAAGACTCAGAAGTGGGCACTTTCGAAGCACTTTCTAGTGTGCGCTTTAGTTTTTGAATGTGTTGTTCAGCGTCACGAGTCTACAAGCCTTTCGTGTTTCAGTGCTCGCCTTTATAATCTTCAGTAGAGGCCGTCTAGTCTTTTGATTAGAATAGGGGTCGCGAGAGCACAGAGCGCCCTGCCATAGTCGCGAGTCTGTTTATAGTCGTGACTGGTGTCATAGTCAACAAGGTCACAACTTCCAGGAAAAAACTTTGAATTGGGAGGGCGATCCTCCCGGGTGAACTGACCGTACCCCAAATAAATGGACTCAAACATGTTACCACACAATTGATTTGATATCATCTGTGTTTTGTGTCCTTGCAGTCCTGACACATCTTTGTTACCTTGTGAAATTGATTAGAGTTTGGTAAAACCGATTTCTTTTCACTATCATTGGAAGCTCAAACTTTTTATGGTAAAATACAAACTGTGCGGAATGTTATTAACAAAGATGTTTTCTTACATGTTTTTAGTTATGGCTGCAGGTATCTACAGTATGCTATAGCGTAAATTCTCTTGATTTGGCAGGTGAATTCAAAATGCAACTAGAGTGGAAGAAATTAAGTGCAAGAAGATGGCTTTCCATCATGGCAAGGGATTGTAACCGATTTTGTAAAATCATGGTTTGTTTCTTGTCATACACTTGTTTCAGTGCATGCGTTTGAAAAACATACACCAGTCATATACTTAATTATGATGTGAGGATATTTGCTGATATTTTATTTGATTGATCTCAGAAATTGACCGACAGAGCTTCTGCAACTTTTCTGGGAATGCTGTCCACAAGGAGAAGAGAAAGATAGTTTTTGCTGATGAGGCTGGCGGAAAGCTTTGTGATGTCAAGACTTTCGAGAATGACAGGGCTTCTTTTACAGGGTCTAGTAGTGACAAACAGGTAAATTTCGATTAAATAAAGGATGAAGCTTTTATCCATTGTACATTAAATCTTTCCATTTTCTTTTCACTTTTCGAGAGTGATTCTTTCAGATATTTGAGTGGCTTTTTGATGCTTTCTAGAACTGCAAAATGGATGTATAGAATAGTTTTGGCATGTTTAAATGTAGGGTAAGGTGTGCCTGAGATCAGGAGTGAAGCTACCATAACACAGATGAATTCAGCTAGAAAGCAGACTGGTGCTCACTCCAAAGCTAGTTTACTGATCACTGAGAGCTAGAGAATAGAATAAACTTAATTTGTTTATACTTTTCTTGCCTCTTTACTTGAGATTTAAGCATGTTGTAACAACAATCTCGTGTTCTTGTCCCAAGCCAATGAACAAATGTTTATTTGTGCTTGGAATTTCCAATGATGTTAGCTATATATATGTCAAGACGAAAGAGAATCCCAGTTTTCGGCCTACATATTCTCTTTTATTCATTAAAAGATGCTTAGCTGGTTCTCATCCCTCCTACCATGGTTAGAATTAATCCTCTCTGTTTTTTTTTGCCATTAATTATTATCGCCTAGCAATTGATCTTGTCAACTTTCTGTACATCGCATCAACATTTTATACATCAAGTAAATAATCAACCACAATAAAATATTTTTTGTGGGTTGTAGATTGCATAACCAATCAACCAAAAAAAATTACTACCAAGATATCTTAATATTAATATACAAAAGATTTTTATTTTCTTAATCATACACAAGAATATTTTTAAAATCCTTTTATGTCTGTTTAAGTGTATTTTTTTGGGTTTTTACCCAGGATATCTCCAGATCTATTTGGCTTGAGACTAATTACCTTTCGGCTGGAAGAGTGTAGGTAAAAGCTCTCTTATCAAGTATATTTTGGGGAGATCAAACTTGTGTTTTTATCTTTTTCAGAGTAAGTAAAGGCTGCTTTTACCCCCTTAAAAGGACATCATATATTATGCATCCTAAATGGAAGAAATTATAATAATAAGAAAGATGGTAGCATGATTTCATACAGGAGAAAGTAGCATAATTCATAGAGAGGAGAAAGAGCATGTAGTTAATTTGCGAAGTGCGTTCATTATTGTAACTTAGCTTCATTTCTCACGCTCGCTATCAAGTGGGAAAAAGAAATCATTTGCAAACAAATATAACATCGAGGTATACCCATTAATTAAAAAAATAAAATGTAATGAAATAGAGGATCATGTTGCCCACCCCTTTCTTCTATCTTAATTTCTGATAGAAGCTCTCTTCTTTACAGGAGAATCACAGAAAACGATCTCCCAAACCTCCGAGAATGCCTGCACGATAACTCCATGATACTGTCTCGAATTCAAGGACAAAAAACACTGCAAAAGTTCCTGTAAATCCTCGGCCTCAAATATTTGCTTTTCTAATATCATCTCCAACATAGACCTCTTAAAGTCCCGGTGTGGGTTCTGTGATTTCTTCACCACCGCCACGCTCTCCTTCACTCTCCCATCAACCTTGCGTGATATCACCCGCTTCAAAACGGATGATCTCACAGGTGAAGGAATCTCTGGAGACGTCACAGTCTTTGATCTTTTCCACTTGTTCAATGAAACTTGGTGTCCAAGCTTTTTAATTTTCTTTAGGTTACTCACTTTCTTGTTCCCTATAGGCTTATTAAACGCTTCATGATATTCTGATTGCCTGGCTATAGTATCCAATGAATGGCTGAATTCACAAGAAGATTCATAGGAGAAACTTCTTGAAGAACAAAGTAGGGTTTCATTTTCTTCACCAGCAACATCAGTACTGCTAAAGCACCCACTAGTATCAACAGACAAGACACCTGTCTTGACCTTGTTTTTCTTGATATTAATTTCTCTGTTTTTGTTTTTTCCAGTTACCATAAAGGGTGACATGTCCCCACTCTCATCAGAAAATGAGAAGGGCACGTTTAGGTGAGGTTTGGCTTGCCACCTGGCTTCTTTCTTGCACGCAAAATCAGGCGATTCAATGCTCCAATCTGACATGCAGCAGCGCGGGCACGATCGCGATTGGCATTTGCAGCCGACGGAAATGGTCTTCCTTGACACTTGGCATTTGTAATAAGGTGTTGGTGGTGGTGGTGGTGCTGGGAGGTTACAAGGGTAATTGATGTCAAGTGCTTTAGGGTTGAAAGGAGAGAGCCTGTGGATAGCTGGAGTTGGAGCTTCAGGACAAGAAGGATCTTTGGATCTACAGAGTTGGAATGACGTGATAACACGAGAGAGCTTATGTTTGAGACGATTAGGCATCTTGTGGAAGTTCATGACCATGAGAACGTCCGTAGTTTTGAGACAACGTGCTAAGGCTTAGCTATAAGAGGTTGGATATATAATGGAAAGAGGCCGGCATTCAAGATGAAAGACAACAGCTTGCACCCACTGGGTTTCAAAAGTATTACTTTAAAGGATCTGCACGCCTGGTTAGAATGACCAAATCCAAGTGATGATGTATGCTTTTTGACTGAAAGCTACATGGAATTCCAGAGTGACCGTAACTCTCACCCTGGAAATGAAATGTAACATTCAAATTTATTAGATTTGGGTTTTTGTGAGAAAACAATCTCTCTCTAATCATGGTTAATTAGTGAGTTGGATCAGTAATTCTTAAGCATAAAAATGAAGGCTGTGAATAATTTTCATGATGATTTCTATGTTTATGCAAAATGAGAGAGCACACTCCCAATATATTACCTAATAGTTTTTTTTTAATAGATAGAACCATGACTAATATAGATCAATTCCATATATTAATAATTTTCAATACAACCTGTAAGCGAGTTTACTAGCCGGTTGTGTTTGATTATTGTTTTACAGTAGAAAAAACAGAGACATGTTTTGTTGAAAAAATAGAGACATGGCTGGAATAAACCACCATCACTTTCAGAGATGCCTCCTATTATCTTCCATGGATCTCGAAGACGAGATAGAAAGTTTTAGGAAAAGTCATTGAGAGATACGTGAAAGAAGCAATCGAGACCATGCTTGTTGCTCAGGGCCAAAAAATTGTTCAGAAAATAGTTTCAAGATGCTTGACATCTTAACTTTTTGGTAGGAATATGTATTTGGATCATGGCTTCCGACTTGGCCTGGCCGTAGCTCTCTCGAGTCTGCTAATCCTGCTCTTGTTTTCTATTGTTGAGATAATATTGCGAAGGACAAGCGTTGTATCCAGCCGTAGTTATCTTGACTCATTCCACTCAGACCCAAACTCGAGAAAAAAAAATAGCAGTCACTGACATTTTTCAATTACTCTTACGTTCTACTTTCCAAGTTCGGGTGTCATTTTCAGTACTGGAGCCCTTGCTGAGATGGCAAAAAAAAAAAAAAACCCTGCAATCGACTCGAGGACCTTGCAATTTGCAGTCACGTACGTAGTTCACCATCTGATGAACACCTGGACAAGAATGCACAAGCTACAATACAAAAATAAAATAAAATAAACGAAGGAAGTTTTCTGCCCCAGTTCATGCACACGCGTTTTGGATCTTTGACCCCATCACTAAGCAAGAAACCAGGAAAAAATCCAGCTCAGTAGCAGCAGGGTAACTGTATTAGCCGGAGTGTGAAGATTGTTCACAAAAAGTAAGCCAATTGAACCCAAATAACAATTCACCTCTTTTTTAAGAATATATGAACTGCAAAATAGGCTCAACAGGCGACCCAAGTTCTATAGATAGATCAAACCAGCTGTCAACCTTCTTCTTCTTCTTGTTTTTTTTTTTTTTTTTTTTTTTGACAATGATGGAAAGCTGTTTACACTAAAAAAAACCTTATTTTTGGTGTAGATCCAATCGTGCATCAAGGATTGAAGCCTGCGGGTTATGAGCCAGATTGAGTTCGATCTCTTGATCTAAATGTTGACATTCTGGATATCAATTGGGAACCCAGTTTTTGGATTACAAACTCTTATTTTCATGAATCCAATCTGGATGTGCTCCAGCTTTATTGGGTCTAAGTGACAAATCTTCATATTAAAAGCTTTAGAGTCTATCATCTTAGGAAAATCATCATCATTATAAATCCTAATTATCTCTTTGAAGTTGGAGAAACAATCAAAGTGTTTGGATTAGATCAAACCAGCTGGACAAGAGTTTTAGCTTTGTTAGCAAAGAATCTAAATTGCATTTGAGGTTTAATGCATGGATGTTTTATATATATATATATATATATATATATATATATATATATATATATAATTTGGTAGTTGTCACAAAAGTGTACTTCGAAAGTTGAAGAATTGATTAAGAAATTGAAAAAAAAAGAAGATGAAATTAATAAGTTCAGTCTATCAAGTCCCCTCATTAAAGTTAAAACAATTAACTATTAATGTATATATTTTATTTAAAAGGTATTTTAGAGGATATAAAATATTTTTTATTTTAAATAAAATTATTGCTATATTAAAAATTTAATATAACTTTAAAGAAACAAGTTGCGGTGTAACCATCGTTTTGTAAATTTTTAATTTTTTTTAAATTGTTTTAATATTTTTGATATGATAATGTTAAAAATAAATTTTAAAAAATAAAAATATATATTATTTTAATATATTTTTAAAATAAAAATACATTTTAAAAAATAATCTCACTCGAATGCATGCTTCATATTATCATGTGTGCAAATGATTGTGTTTGTTTGAAGAAACTGTTTTCAATCAAATTATGATTAGCTTGAAAAAACATAAGAGATAATATTTTTTCAAGCTCAAAGTTAATCACATTCTGAAACATTGTATTATACCTTTTTCGCCTCTTGTAGTGGTGTGATCGCTAGAAATTTGCTGGGTTGCTTTTGCCTCAACATTTTTGTTCGCTGGAAATGCATGCTTCTTTGTGGACTGCAAATCTCTTGTAATGTTAGATAGTATTTAAAGGTTGACAAAGGTGAAGTTCAATTTGATTTTTTCTTGGGGGGAAGAACACCCACCAAAATCCTCCAGATGCTTACTTCGCTGTCATGGAGATTAGAATTTGACAGCGCAATCTCATTGTCTTGATACAGGTACGGAAAAATAGCACTCAAGTGTCCATAAACAATGATTATGATGAAAAACAGAGCTAGATCATCACTCTATCGTCCAGGACCTCCATGTTCGTTTCAGCCATATCAATTCTCTCAAAAGCAGGCGCAGCAGGGTAGGCAAATGCCCCCATCCAATCTGCGCCATCTGCAATTCCACTTCACGGGCCAGTATCGAGTGTCGATATGACAACTTATGATCGCCAATTTAGTTTGAGACATGAGACCGGAGCAAACAGGTCGAGAATCTAGCAAGAAGTGGGGTTTTGGTTGGCTAAATGAGATGGGGGCACGTTGAAACTAGTCCAATAGCAAGGTGCCATGTGCTCCTCAAATTTAGCGAATATTGAAGAAACCCCTGAAATCGTGCACCCACGATTGCTACGCGCAAGGAACACCCCAGACAGGAAAAGGAAAAGGAAAAGGACGCAGTCTTTCATCACCCCTGAAATCGTTGATTGCCCGGCATTTCAATCAAGATTTAGATTTCATTTCCTACTCTCTCTATCCTGTTGGGTTGCTTTCTTGGATTCGATCAAAGTGAAAAGGGTTTTTTCCTGGAATTCTATGAGGAAGTTGTGTCCTAATTATGACAGGGAACATGCACTTGACACCGTCTTGGAGGTGCCTATACCTGAAGAGATGTTCACAAAAATGGGCAACAGTTCAGCTTCTCGTTGGCAAAACATGGGCGCATTGATGAGAGCTCAGGCTGCTGCTGATAAATCAACCCATCTCCAATCTAAATCAGATAGTGAATTTATAGCATTGCTTAAGCTTGTTGGCTCTCCTCTTATCCCTTTTCAGGTGAACCCTGACCAGCCTCTCACTCGTCCTCTTAAAGATTGTAACATTGTATGTATGACTCTTCCATTTTCCTCTTCAAGTTTTTCCTCCTCCCTTTTCTTTTTTGGTTAAATCTGAACATGGAAATGGAAGGTACATAATTAAGGTACGGAATTCATTGCTGGACTTCATGTAATTTGAGAGATTATCTGAAAATCTTGGTGTGCTATAATGGTGAGCATGCTTCGTTGTTTTGAAAACATTCCCTGCAAAGGTTAAGGTACCACTCAGCAATTTCAAAATTGAGAATCATTGGCAGTTTCAGCATGCTATTAACTCACCTATACCCCTGCTATGGCCATAAGGATATTCACTTAATTACTTCACATTTCATTTCTGATATGGAAGAGAAAGGAAACAATGAAAAGGGAAACATTAACCCTCAACATTTCCAAAACTACAACTTTTCATTCTACTTTTTATTGATTAGCTAGGCTGATGAGAACGCAGCTCGATGCCTTCAACTGGACCTGGAAATGTTACTTGTGATTAACAATGCATAGATAGTTTACTAACAGTGACTTGTTTCGTGAACAGGAAGCCTCTACCGCGAAATACATAGTGCAACAATATATAGCAGCAATTGGAGGATCGTTGGCACTGAATTCAGTGAAAAGCATGTATGCAGTAGGGCAGGTGAAGATGACTGCATCAGAAATGCACCAAGGTGATGGCAGTGTGCACCCAGGAGGAAAGTACGAGGTTGGAGGGTTTGTGCTATGGCAAAAAAACCCTGATTTATGGTACCTAGAACTAGTTGTTTCGGGTTACAAGGTCAGTGCAGGCAGTGATGGCAAGGTTGCTTGGAACCAATCCTCGTCTCAGGCTTCTCATGCTAATAGAGGTCCTCCAAGACCCTTGCGGCGGTTCTTCCAGGTATAACCTTCTCTGAATGTGTATCTTCTAGTGACAAAATAATCGCTGTATGTAATCTAAGACTATTGATTCCGTATCTTTTTGGAATGTCAAGATGATTGAAGATGGTTTTCTTTGTGATGCCAATAGGGATTGGATCCAAGGTGCCCTGCCAACTTGTTCTTAGAAGCAGTATGCGTTGCAGAGAAGGCAGTGAACAATGAAGACTGCTTTGTACTCAAGCTCGAGACCGATTCAAACACCCTTAAAGCTCAAAGTTCATCCAATACAGAAATCGTACACCATAAAATATGGGGCTACTTCAGCCAAAGAACAGGACTGCTTGTCAAATTCGAGGACACGAAACTAGTGAAGATGAAACCGATTAAAGGAAATGATAATGTGTTTTGGGAGACAAGTATAGAGTCAGTGATCGGAGATTACAGATACATTGAAGGCATCAATATAGCACATAGTGGAAAGACCATCGCAACACTTTACAGATATGGAGCATCACATAATCATAAGAGGAAAATAGAGGAAACATGGATGATCGAAGAAGTTGATTTTAACATATGTGGGTTGTCGATGGATTGCTTTTTACCTCCTGCTGATCTTAAGAGAGAACAAGAAGGTGGAGAGCTGTGACCATATTACAATTTATTTGAGTTACGGGAACAAAGGAAATTCCCTGTATATATAGGTGAGTTGGAAGCTGAGAAGTTTTCTTATAAAGGGTATGAATGTAGGAAGTGAGAAATATTTTTTTCTTTAAATATACAGAACCATTCATTGAAAAAAGAAGACGACCCAACAAATTTATCTCTGAAATATCTTTTTCATTCCATCAAATTAAAGAAACAGGTTAATTTTCCTGTAAAATACATCAAGAATAAATTGTTGAATCTACTGTTTATACGCGTCAATTCTACATCTAACTTGAATGGAACCAACCCAACAAGTAATTCGTTCAGAATGTGATAAATATGAGATGGTATTTGGTAAATATAATGATTCAAGGATGAGTGGATGCCTTGTCTCAAAGAAAGAGTCAAGTGAAAGACCATTGGAAGCGTTTTGCTTGATTAGGATCTCAAGTTCTCTACTTCCATGCATAACAACAACAACCTCTTACAAATAGGGTGCTTGGTTGCAACTTGCAAGGGCTTTTATGTTGCAAAATTGCTCTAACAATTAGTTCAGCAGACAATCTACATTAAGAGGACTTCTTCTTCTTCATTAGTGGAGGAACTATCTATTTTGGGTAGTGGTACACTTCAATTGCCGACCAAACCCCCCACCCCCCAATAGCCCTCTCCCAGGCCAGACCCCTTGTCGAGCAATTATAACAGAATCCGGCAAGGGCTTTACCTCCAGCATTATATGATGCCCAAACCTCCTGATCTTAAGCGTTGCCACGAACAACATCAGCCCATGGATCTTATCAATGACTACAGCGTCAAAAGTAGAACAAACGATAGAAATATGTGGGCTTCAGTGATTTTTTTTCAACCACCTGAACCATCCTCGCCAGCATCCCCGGCTACAAAAACTGGCGGGAGCAAGGGACCTGAACATAATTAACTATATCACGATTGAACTAAGAGAAAAAGCAACCGATTTCCAGCTTTGTATAACCCACCTTGACATAAATGCATACAAATGAAGCCACCAACTTCAGTCAAAACATTTCCCACCCGCGCCTCTGACGAGGGGTGTTATAAATATATCACTCTAGGGCTGAAAATTAACTTGCCTCCTTCCTAACTGTACAGCATGAATGGACCAAAAACAGGGAACCGACGAAAACAATGCACCAGTCAAGGTTGCCTTCATGGTTTATGATAAATCTTCGTTATTCTCTGACAAAAAAGACAGTAACTCTACCGCAGGAATTTTAGTCCACAAAATTGCTTGAGCAGATCAAATTGATACTGCTGCTGTTGATCTATGTTGAGAAACTTAATCCTAATGTAAAACATTTACTAACAGTGTAGTCAAAGCGTATTTACAACTACCATCCAAAACTCCTAGTCTTCTAGTGTCTGAATCTCGCCCATCATGATCCGGTTACTGACAACATTAAATCCTAAAACAGAAGGGTTGACCTTCTTCCCCTTTTTCCCTTTCTTCTTGCTTCCACCCTTCCCCGACCCATCTTCACGGTCATAATCTTCAACACCTGCATTGTCAAAAGTCACATCTTTGGCACTGATCCCACTGGTCTTCCAATCATTCTTCCTTTGAAAGGCTATTTCAAGAACATCTGCTCCTAACATCTCTTTGCAATTGAGGAATTTGTCGATGAACTCGTGATCAGGATCAAATGATGCAAGATTTTCTATCAGAAGCATCTCCGCCTCTGATCTGGATTGCTTCAAGCAGTATTCCAAGAAACTTGTATCTATCACAAGGGATTCCATTGCATGAGATAAAACTTAAAGACCAACAAAAAGTGTTTAAGTCAACATGTCAGATGCATGAACAGAGTATTGTATTGAACCATGGGTTACAGCCAAAGGAAAGTAGAAAACTATTTAAATCTCTGCAATACATGAAATTTGACCTCTCTGGCAGAGAAGCCATACTACTAAAGACCATGGTACTTGTTATATGTATGCTTGACAGATCGTAATCTTTTAAGTGGGAAAAGTAAAGTTTGTAACAAGTATATTTATCGATCTGCAATAGATACTTGTTACCCAAATGCTTAAAATCAAGTTCGATGAGAAATCACAATTCTAGTAAATAAATGTCAAGCAAAAGAAGAAAGAACATGGAATGGTACCTTTAGTCCCAACAAGTCTAACACATTCATTTTCACACCAAGCCCTGAACTCCATGGCCTCTGAAAAAAAATAAACATAAACGGGTCAACAACAATTCTTGACAGGTTAAGATGAACAGCCTTTTGTCACTTTACCTGAATGCTTGTTCATCGTATCTCGTTTCCCTTTAAGAGACGACTGAGTAGTGGCTGTTGAAGATGAAAGTGAATGCTCTGCAGGTCTGCCGCCCACAGATTTCTGTCTCCCTAGTGATGCAACTGGTGCTCCTTTTACAGGAGTATTTTTGGTTCCCCAACTTCCCTGGCTTGCAATATGAGGGAATTCTGGCCTGTTTAGAAGAAAGATATCAAAATTTACTTTCAATTTCTCCCATCAGGGGCGTTGATTGAGGAGACAGCAAGGGGTAATGATGTAAAGAAAGCAACAAATAGCAGAGGCTTACCCAACAAACAACGGCAAAAAAAATCTAACAGCCCTTTGAATTTTGGTAAAACATGCCAAGTTCAAAAGCAAAGTACCAACAATCACTAAACTTAGTACACCTGTTCATGTGAAATTTACAAAGGAGCTCTCACATTTGAACTTTTTATGTGGACTAAAAATAAGTTGAAACCCAGCTCATTTCAGGAAGTCACAAACATTTCACAACAAATTCATTTAACTTTTGAGCCTGAATCACTGTTCTGACTAAACCCTGCACCACTGAGCTTAACTTCCATGTCTTCACATGAATGGTTCCCACAAGAAAGAAATTCTTTTGGCAACAAATGGTAGCTCCTGTTACAAATGCTTAAAAAATATTTTCTATTAGGCAACTAGAACAGGTCAAATGCTATCATTTTGGAGAACCACTGGAATAATTAAGGGACTCGAAAACAGGGGAGGACAAAATGGGAAGCGGACAGAAACAACAAGGTATTCCGCCACTAGTTTAAGCTGGTTGAAGAGGAACCAATTAATCAGCAGCCTCGCAATATAGCCATTTTTTATAGGCGAGTAAAGAGCAACAAAAAGAAATGCAGAATCCCAAACAGGAAAAATCTACTAATCAAACAGGTAAAAACATACTGCAAAATATAATAAACCAGATCAAATTTACATGGCATCTGCAGAAAACCAGTATGCTCAGAAGAGCAGCTCTAAGGATAGAAAGAATGGTTCAACTAAAGAAGCAATGTTTGATAAACTAAAAGCTAGTTAGATAGGCAAAGAAAGGATCATACTGCTTAGGCTCCTGCTTAGATTGATCAATCGGGCCCCAAAATAGTTCATCATCTCCTTTGTATTTTGACTGAGAAGAAGCACGGGAATTTATCTGGATAGGAGAAGCAGCCTTTGAAGGAGAAGATGCAGAATGCGACCATGAAGAGCCACTTCCATGTGCGGATTGAGCGGGCTGAGGTTTCTGAGGAATTGGTATTTGATTCTGAGGCTGGGCAGAAGAGACCTTTTTCTCCTGTTCCTTTTGGATGTCCCTTAAAGATGTGGGCTTTGGAAGCTTCTTGGAGTCAGCAGACCATGCTGGAGAAGGAGAATGGTTTGCTGGCTCTCCCTTCCAAAAAACAAAATCTCCCAAAGAAGGGCCAGATGGAATTGCAGGCAATACTTCCTTCTCCTGCTGCACAGAGCGAGAGCCTTTCCCTTTCTCAATGGGACTTGAACTAAAAGCCATTTCAGTAGAAGGTATAGGCACTACCACCTTAGCTCCAGCCCCCTTTGCTTTAGCAGACCTTTTGCGATTCTTTTTAGTGTCTTTAGCCTCAATAAAGTTTCCATCATCTATAGATTCTAAACTGTTAGTTGCAACAGGTTGAGTAGTCAGGCCAGATAAAGATTCAGAAACTCCCATCTCTCTTTCATTAGATTTTGCCAAAACTTCTTCTGCCAATAGATCATGTAACTGACTTTTCTTGCTCTTAGAAGAGAGTGAAATTTCTGCTTTTCCCACATTTATGTCAGTATTACTCATTTCTCTTTGAATATCTCTAGAAATTTTTGGGTCTGAACTAGCCACAACCCCAGCCCAAGGAGTTGATGAACTTGCGTGGTTGACAGAAGTGCTGGTCTCAGAAACTGCCAGGCCAACCTGAGCCTTCCTTTGCTCTTCCTGTTGAATTTCCAACAATGACTTCGGTTTGAAACCAGGAGCAGGTTTCCAAGCACGTTGACTTGATTGAATCTGTGCACTAAGAACCGGGACGGACCCAGCCAGTTTCGATTCACCCTCTCCAGAATTGATGGCAGGCAATGAACTAGTAACCTGCTGGGATTCGACAACTTCTGCAGAAGTCCCAAACTTGTTGTCTCTTGCCTTTTGTGGAGATGTCCCAGAAAGATTTTCTCCAGTTCCATCATGTGATTCAAATCTTGTTAGACCAGCATTTGGCCCCTCATTTTCAGATTGCTTTGATTGCTGCAAAGACAAAGCCTTTATTGCTACCTTGGCCTGGTCAGAAGAGGAGTTTGACTTGGCAGATTTTTGCTTTCTGGATTTCTTCTCAGAAGCTTTTCTTGTCTCGCGAATTTCAATGTTTTTCACTACTGTTGCCACTTCAGGCTCAGTATTCAATCGATCTCTATCAACCTGCTGCTCATCAAGTGAGCTATCTAGTTCAACTTTTAGAACACTAGCATGTTCGGGCTTTGAAATTGCATTCTCACCAGTTCCTGCTGACGCTACTGGATCAGAGATTTCATAAGAATCCTGATGAACAGAATCTGCAGTAGCCTCAGATACCAAAACCTTTGCACTTTCTTCAGTTCTCCAAGGGACTTCTGATGTATGATCCAGTGAAAGAGGAACACGGAAGTCAGAAGAGGGGACAGGTTCAGATGCAACAGAAGCCTCATGTGAAGATTTGTTCATCCGCCCTGGCAAGGGTGAGCTATCAACAAATGGTGATGCTGGTAAAGATTCTTTCGGATGAATATCACCTAGTTTTCCGGGACTTGTACCCCAGCTTTTTTGAAGATTAACATTCCCAAACATTTGATTTGGAAGATGGAGAGAAGATGCTTCAGAATTGACATTATAAGTGACATCATGGGTAACTTGATGTGGCAAATTCAATAAACTGATAGTGTGTTCATCTTGAACATTTGAAACTGGCAACTGTAGACCAGTTGTGAGCAATTCTTTAGACATCTGAAGCCGAGAAGGATCCACAGGAGCATTTCCTGTAGCTATTGAAGCAGTCTGTAATTTTCCATATGATGGCTCACCAAAACGCTGATGAGAATGGTGCTCTGGCATAGCTTGGGAAAGTAACTGTTGTTGCCACAACAACTGTTGATGCTCCTCCTGTTTTTGCTGCTGCTTGAGTAACAAAAGCTTATCTAACACTGAAAGCTGCTGTGTTTGAATAGGAGCCTGGGAATGTGACTGCAGCAAGTACTGCTGTTGCAACAAGTTGAGTAATTGTGGATCCTGGGGTAAAGCTGAGGGCAACAATTTTTCAGGTGTCAAAATACCAGACGGGTTATCTATACCTTGACCAAGCAGGTTTGTTAAAGGTGGGTTCTGCCGCTGCAGTCTCTGTTGTTGCCCAAAGAGAACTTGTGGTGGAAAATTCTGAGCATGGAGCAAATCAATCTTATCCTGAAGTGGATCCAAGCTCTCCTGGGCAGGGAAATTTGACCAACCACTAACGCCATTATTTATGCCAGAGACAGGCCTGTCAGATAGGCCTTGAAGAATGGACATCAAATCAGCATTTTGAGAATGAGGAGGCTGATGCGGATTGTCAGACAAAGAGGATAGGAGTTTTGCATGTTGCATCAGGGTGTCTGGGTGAACTTCTGACTTTGAAACTATGGATGGAGCATCTCTTCCCTGCCAAAATGGATAAGGACCAGGTAATGATCTCTGTCGTTCAAGTGCCATTTTCTTTGCCATCAGGTGTAGATCGTTCCCACCATCAGCTCCCAATGATGGCACACCACCAGAACTATTTCCAGTAAATCCTTGAGAACCTAAAGAGAAAACATAACCATCAAGTTCGCATAAAGATGCAACAAGATGACAACTACATTTAGAAACCAAGGGGAAATGCCCAAAGCATAGGGCTGCTCAATAAAACAGAGTTCATTTGTAAAAAATGAAAATAAGCTGGGGGTAACCGAACCTTGTGATGAAGGACCCAAGTTTCCAGACATCAGTGACTCTAAGAATCGGTTTTCAGCTTCTGTTGCTGAACCAGGTTTAGACCTTGGATCATTTCTTATAATATCAAACTCCTTTAAGCTAGGATGCATGTTTCCAAAGCTGCTAATGTTTGGCCTGCTAGATGTGTCAGTGAATTCATTCTGTTTTGTCCCAGCAAACCCAGGTGGTGGCCTTGCCTTGGCTCGCAAATGAGGCATGACATCACCAAGCAACAAAAACGGTGAGTCCTGTGATGCATTTGCCGGCCGAACTTGCAAATCTATGCCAAAATATCCAGTCTCGAACCACCCAATGATATCACTGCCAGAAAAGGGACCTTGAATTTCACCCTGGGGATCCTTATAATACAGAACCAGGTTCTCAGGAGAGGGTTGTGAAAACTTCTTGACCTCTTGCTCCCTGTCCAGAGCAGCAGATGGCTGCCGTTTCATAATGGGATCCTCATTGGTCTGCCATTTTGCTTCGTCTCTAGAGAATGATGGATTGGCCACGCTGCTTTCCCATGTATTTTCAGAATCTTTTGGGGGTTGATTCCGGGCCATATCAGCAGCCCTTGACCTGACATCACTGGAAGCATCTCTCCAGTCATGCGAGACAGTATTGAACTGCTCTACCAATGATGGGGCTCGCCATGGAGTTCCAGAATGCACAGAAGTATTTCCCTCCACAGTCAATTCCCTACTTCTAGGCACCTCATCATCCTTTTTGTAAGGACTGGTTTCTCTAAAAGCTGTATATGGAAAATAATAATTATTATAATGCACCAGGACTATGGGCACTCTAAATGGAGCACACTCTCATACAGTAACATACCAAAGTTTTACAGACTGGACTAAGAGTAAAAGGGGGCAGACAGTAAAAGCACAGATGAAAATTATCTGAACCAAAAACCAAATTATAACAAGCAAAAAACACAATTTTTTAATTCGAGTTCAAGATAATTATTTTTCTAGTCTTGTTAAGTTTGAAGAAAAAGGGCCACCTTCATAGCTCATTGAATGATTTCAAAGGCAGCCAGCTCAGCTTAATAAACACATGCACAAACCACTTTTGTGTCAGTTACCTTCAACTTTGAACTTATCATCAGAATACATCTTAGGTTCCTGCATCATTTCCAATTTTGAGCTCGACCCATGATATTGTGTCTGTCTTTCATGAGACAATCCATCAGAATATGTTCCATGACCGCCCGTCAAAATGTCGAGGCTTTCATCTTTACCATTATCAAAAGAGTGTGGCACATCTTCCTTACCACCTACAAAGACATGCCAATCCAAACAGAATTATTTCCTTACTCTAGAATATGAGCAAGTACAATGGAATAAAACAGCTTTGAAAAATAAAGTACCAGGCTTGGCTCTCATTGGTTGTGTAGAATCAATTGAGTTCCGACCAAGAGATCCTTCTTTTGACATCTGAGGTGCACCACTGCTTACTATGTCCCCTTTGTCAATTCCTTTCAAAACTACCTACTCAGGCAATAAGAAATCAAATAAATATAAAGCAATGCTAGTATCCACCCAGATAATCAATATATAAAAATTTACCAATTCCTCAGGATTGGGTGGACAGAGTGCCAGTGGCTCCGAGGGCTCTTCCAGTGTAAGCAAAGGCACTTGCACAAACCCGTTCAGTAGTTGGCGTGATTTCATGTCAGTCATCCTGTATACATCTACCAATTTAGTCCTACTATAGCTTAACTGGCCACTTTCTCCTTTGTCTGAAATACCTCCCGAGTATTGAGAATTAGTAGAAACGCTGTTCGTGGAGATTCCACCAGAGCTAAGCCTTCCACGACCAAGAGGATACGTTGGAGTACTTTCCCCACGTCCTCGACCATATGAAAATGTTGGAACCTGCTTGTTCGGTGTTAAAGATTGGTGATGAGGTGGCTCTCCCCTCCCTCGACCTTGGGAGGAGTTAGATCTCCATGGACGATAATGATCAACCTCCCGTTCATCTTTTCCATAGCCAGAATGATGAGACAGCCCCTTTTCAAATGGCGTGTCACCATCTCTGCCAGAGTCTGACCACTTCTCACGCGAACCTTCTGTATCTTTGTTGTCCGGCCCCCAGCGTGTGTTCCATTTGCTCTCACGCCGCTGATCATAATTAGTTTCCCTGTTACTTGAATCAGTCCAGCGCTCGGAAGGGGCACGGCGTGCTTCATAGTGTTTGGTGGATGAATTCTCTGTCCAGCGCTCCATCCGCCGGCTATCACCAAGTTCTTTATCTCCATCTCTCCAGCGATCTTTACGCATGGTGGAATTGGTGTCTCTTTCTTCATCACGCCAACGATCACGACGACCAGTTTCCATATCAAGCAAGGAAGGCCGAAAAACATCCTTTTTCTTCTGGTCATGCATCTCCTCGGTGTTTCCTGATGACTTCATGCTATCTGAGCGATTGCCATAAGCTGGAAGCGGGCTGCTTTCCTGTATACCCCATCAACAGCACAAAAAGAAGAGGATTAAATTGCAGGCTAAAGTAATCACATCAAAGAGTTTACATGGATTGCATGGTGACAGCAAGAGGGTACATTCATCTAAGGAATATAGTGTAAAAACCAAAAATTTGTCCATGAATAAGCAAGTTCTGATGGTAAAAGATCATTAATACAGTAAAAAGGTTGTGATATCAGACCCCTGTTCCAACTCCAGGTTTACTCTCGCCTGGTTTTGGCAGAAGCCACTGCGGTGACAGCGGAATAGGATTGTCAGAACCTTGAGCATCTGCATGTAATAAACAGAAGGAATCAACAAAAAAAACTTTCCACGCGTTTTCAAAACAATAATTAAAATAGTATGCTCAGCTATTCCGTTGAATGACAGGAATTAATTGATGTGAACTCCGTTGATTTAGCCAAAGCAACATAGTTACTGAGAAACTGGCAACGGTGCCCCCGTTGCTTCTTGGATCAAACAACATTCAACTTCCATTCAGCAGATGATTACAAATCTTATCCCATGAAACTTGTTACTTAATCCAAAGACACCTTCAAACTTAAAAAATCAGAGCATTCGATGGGAGACAATTGGAATAGAAATAGCAAAAAGAGAGCTTAACAACAACCAACTAGACAAAAAATTGAAAGATCCTTGTTTCTTCATTTGTATATTTAGAGCTTCTGTCACCATATTATAATCGCTTTTGGCCCAAAGGTGAAAACTAAACTGTCACTCTCTAGAGCAAGAGTTCCTGCAGCTAGACCTATTTGTCATAAATTCTAATGGATGACCTAACACAAGTAGCTTCTGACACTTAGGCGAAATATCACAAAAACAGAAATTTAATAGCATGTATTAATCAACAGGTCCCAATGTATAAACATAACAAATGTAATCCAAATCATGCAAATTTAATAAAGTCCATTTCTGGTTCAAATTACATTTTACTGGCTTGCAAGGAAGGTGAAAAAAATCAAGTCTTCTGATGCAAACCCTAACATGTAGAACAAAACAAACAATAGCATGGGGTTGAAAGCAAAAAAACTAAAAGCAGCGGAAAACACCACAAACAAAATTATATTATCATTAAAAAATATTAAAAATTCCAAAAATGATAATCACTCCAGTTTATCCTCTAGAAACCCAAATGGAAAAAAATAATTAAAAAATACTTAGCTAAAGACAGAAAATTAACAAATTCACTGCACTTTCACTCCTTCCCAACGTAATCCAAAATTTAACAGAAACCCAATAATATTATCGCATTTGCAAAAATAAACACAAAACCCTAAAAAAATAAAGAACAAACACCGACATTCAGTCAAAGAAAGCCACAAAATCCACAAATAAATACAGGTTCAAATGAAGAAAAGGAAAAGATTGGGTTCTGTTTTTCTCCCCGAAAAAAAAGGCCAAATTAAACTAAAAGAAACTGAAAGAGGTTTAAGAGGAGCGAGAGAGAGAGAAATCATTAACACCTTTGGAGATCTGGAAAGGAGGCGTGAGGGAGAGGCCGTGACGGGAATCGGAGACGGAATTATTAGCCATGGATGATCGGTGACCGAAACAGAAGCAGAGCGTCGAGAGAGAGATATTTGGGTGCTGCTTTTGATTTGTTTGAGCGAGGTGAGAAAATGGGGGCAAAGAAGGGAGAAGAGGGAATATAAAAAGGGTAGGTTAAAATGATATCCCTACCCGGCGTACGTTAGCATAAGGGTAGTTACATATTTGGTTGTCCGATTTTGTTTTGCTTAAACCTTTTTAATTATGCTCACGCGCTCTCTTTTCTTCTTGCTTAAAAAAAAGGAAAGAAGAATATTACTAACTAAGATGGAGAATATTTTAGTCTCTCTGGATTTATCAATAAGGAAAAAACCTAAAATTTGATTAAATTATGTGACTCATAATTCGAAATTAGTTTAATCATACAATTGTAAAAGCAATTCATTAAAAAAACTAATGAAAAATTAAAGTTGATTATTTTTTTAATTTTATTTTTTAATATTATTTTTATAAATAAAATGAGAAGACATTTTGATAAAATAAAGGGGATTAATGATTAAAGATAGGGTTTTTTGTTAATCTTAATTAACTATTTTTTTATAAAATAGATATTTATTCATTAATAACTAAATTTAATTTTTAGTGGAAACTTGAGATTTAATACGGTGTAGTGTTTGTTTCAGGAAGGTAGTTTTATCTTGTAATGCTTTTTAAAAATATTTTTTATATGAATATGTATTTAAATAATTTTTTTTATTTTTAATATTAGCATATTAAAATTATTTAAAATTATTATAAAAATATTTTTTAAAATTAAATATATTTTTAAAACACAGTTAAACACATAATCATAATGCAAATCCGTAATAAGCCAAAATGGAAAAGATTAATAAAATACACATCATCCAATAAAAAACTTTCTTTACAGATAGATTTACTTGCGTGTTTTGCACGTGAGATATGGTGACGTGGTAGAGGGGTAATCGCGAGGTTTATCTTCATTTCCCTCTCTGAGGGTGCGTAATGAACCCACGAGACGCGCAAGTTACGGCGACTCCCAAAACGACATTATAGAATGCGTGTCGAAGATAGAGGGGAGCAGATAACCCTAGCAGACCAGGAGACATCATAGTGTGCGCTGCCAGGCTTAGCTTAGGTTTAACTTGTGTAACGTTTTTTTTCCGTTTCCCTGTCTCAAAAGAAACAAAAAAGTCGAAAACCTCAAAAAATGGGTTTCTTCTTGCTTCGCACCGTTTTTGTCTGCAATTATGTCTATCACCACCGACATCCATGGCTAACGACAGCCCCAAAGCTAGTTTTCAGTCTCCAATATTCCCAGCCGCTGATGTTCCTTCAGTTTGTAGATTTGATCGTAAGTGCAAAAGCCAAAAGAGATAATAATGAATGATGATCGGTTCTCTTGTAAAGAAAAGAAAAGAAAAACTGGGTATAATTTGAAGTTAAAGATGGGTGCAAGAATTGGTAACTGGAGCCAGATAAAAGGCCGAGTTGCTAGCGGAGAGGGCTGAGATTGGATGGTCTAGTGGCAGTCTAGAGCTCCGGATCAGGGATCGTGGACACTCTGCTTTGTGGGGGTGTTTTTGTTTGAGCCTGTTGTTGAATTTTAGGCCACAGGCCATTGCTTTATTCCTGTCCTGTGGTTTTCTTTTTTCTTAAATGAAGAAGAAAAGGCGAGGATGGGATGTTGGAACTCATAAGTCAAGGCAGAGAAGATCACGAGTCTTGAATCTGATTTAATAAAAGTGTAGCGTCTTGACTGGACCATGTCATGAGGGATGGATCCAGACTCGAGTATACATCACAACAGTCCAAGTGTAATCCAAACCTTGCTCCTCTTTCTCTGGATTTCACAGGTGGGTTCAAGAATAATTCAATTGGCTTTCAAGCCCTTCAAAAACGTAGTAGTTGGACCTGGCAGGTGTCATTGTATTGGCAATAAACAATAATGTGGCAATGCAAGCTCAAACGCAAGAATGAGGTTCCCTGGAGCTGCGGGATTGTGTTGGTTCTACAGCGTAGAGCCTCTTTGGCATTGCTTTTCTAAATAAAAAGGACGTTGAGAAGCAATACCAGAAGGGGCCTTTGGTTCGATAGAATGATAGCCTCGACAGTCATGCGAGAACCTGCAAGTCTAACTGCAGGTATTCGTTATAGCCTTGTTGTGTTGGAAAGGAGGAGATTAACTTAAGGAAAATTTCAGAAAATATGCCATCTCTTAAGATTCCAGGAAGTTGTATTACAAAGCTGCAAAGTGTACAAAGTTATATCCGAGCTATATGAGTTGGAGGATTTGCTGGAACATCGGAACTTCCCTACAAAGTAAAACTAACTTCAGTGGCATTGCATGGTGCTAAGTTTAAGGATATGTTTTTTTTTTTTTTAGAAAAGTAGTTTTTGAAAAATTATTTTTAAATTTTTTAGTGTTTGTTTGCTATTAGAAAAGTTGAGTAATGAAAAATACTTTTTGATCAATGAAAAATACTTTCCAGCCAATGGAAAATAATTTCCAGTCAAAGAAAAATTTGGTTTAGTTTCCAAGAAAATGTTTTCTCTTTTGTTGTTGTGTTTGTTTTCTGGAAAATAGTTTCCAGGAAATCACTTTCCAAACATTCATGTGTTTGTTTGCCATTATAAAAGTTGGTTAACGGAAAACACTTTTCAGTCAAAGGAAAATTTGGCTTGGTTTTCAGGAAAGTGTTTTCCTGGAAAATTTGGACGGAAAAGACTTATCGGAAGTTGTGAAAATTTTAAAAATGTCATTATTTGCTGATTATATCAAATTTGATCCTCAAACTTTTGATTGTTATATATAATTTGTTTTGAATATTTATTTTTCAGTTTCATCTTTTAAAATTTAATTTTTATAGTAACTTTGGTTTTTATTTTTATAATTGTTATTTGCTTTTTCCTTATCATTTTTTTATTAAAATTTTTTATTTATCAAATTTGATCCTCATTCTTTTGATTGTTACTTAAATTATTTGAAATAATTTATGAAATGTTTATTATTATTATTTTAATTTCTTCATCTTTTATTTTTTTTTTTAATTTTTTAGCTTTGATCTCTATTATTTTTATTATTTATTTATTTTATTTGAGATAATTTATGAAGTTATATTTTTTTTCAATTTCATTCTCATTCAACTTTTTAATTTGTAAGATTTGTTGCTTATTATTTTAATAAACTTGAAAAAAATAAAACATTAATAAGTTATTTTTCATATCATTTTCCATGATATAACCAAATACTATAAAGTATTTTCCAATTTATTTTTCGTTACACTACTAAATATCAGAAAATACTTTCTTAGAATTCACTTTTTTAAAATTTATTTTCTAAAAAAACTACTTTAAGTAAATAAACAATATCTAAATTACTGCGACTTTCCTATAATTGTTCATAGAGTAGCTATTTGGCTGCGATGAATTTTTTTGTCAGCAGGTTATTCCTAAAGTAATATGTTTCTACTCTGTCAGTTAAATACTAATAATATTCCCACGTATCTCTAGATATTTTGTTAGAATTGTTGCCGTGCTAAAATTAAAGCCCTTAAACGGTTATCCATCCTTTGTACTGATTGTAACTTTAATTTTTTTTCAAAAGCTCAAATTTATTTTTGATATAATATTAAAATTTTATAATTAAATGATGATAAGTTTTGAATTTTGTTATTTTTATTTTTTTAATTAAAATATAATGTTAACCTATAAACATTTAAAATTTAAAAAAATTAAATAATCACGAGTTCAAATCTCACCACTTTCAATCTAATTAATATAAATTAAGTATAAGATAGTGTGAATCAATATAAGTTACAAACTCAAATGACTTTTACTTTGTAATAATATATTAAAAACCAATATAAATTATATTTTGAGAAATCACTTAATAGTTTAAACTTTTAGATTTATGAGGTTCTTTATATGATATTAGAATTTTGATTATCAAACAATTACGAATTCAAATCTCACAATCCTCATCCTCTTTTTAATTAATAACATAAGGTAGTGTAAATTTCTTTTCAGTCCAAAAAACTTTTAATTGAGGAGATATATTAAATCAAGAGTAATATAAATTAATTAAAAAAAGCATAAAAAAAATCTAAAGAAACAAAATAATCTCATAAATAGGAACACAAATCATTACAAACGAAAAAACTTAATAATAACTTCAGATCTAAGAATTAAAGAAACAATCAATAATTTTTTAATTTTAAAATTAGTTGGCCTCCACCTCAATGGTTATATGGACCTTATTTAAAATTCCTGAAACTTATCACAAAAAAGTATAAAATCCTTAGATTAAAATAAATAAATTTATACACTTTTAAATTAATAAACAAAAGTTGTTCGTTTAATGATAAATTGTTAAACCATTTATCTGAAATTTACAATTATTTTTTGGCATGATTTTAACCAATAATATTTTAATCATATAAAATAAAATATTTATCTGATTGTATTAAATGAATTTGTATATTTAAATTAACAATAGATAATATAAATAAAAATATAAATAAAATTGATTGAATAAACTCACGTTATAAAAAAAATTATATATAAAACCAAACATATTAGGATTATTATTTAAAAATAAATATTTTTTATTTTTAAAAATAAAAATATCTATATAAAACAAAAAAAAAAAGACAAGATGCATGAATTTGCTTTATAACTTGAATTATATCAACAAAATAAAAGACATATTATGACTAAGAAATACTGAAATGTAAATTGCAAAAGTAAGAACAGGAAAGGAAACATTATACTATATTTTAAAATGTGTTGGGAAAATATTGTATATTTACTGTGGATATAGACTTAATGTACTGTGAACCACACTATATAAGTATAGATATAGAATATTTGTACCATGAACCACACTATAAATATAGAATATTTGCACCATGAACCACACTGTAACGTAAAAGGGCGTTGTCTTTTCTATTTTTTAATAAAAAATATTCCTATGATGTATTGTTTTTTTGTGTATTCTGTGCCAAAAGTTATTGGATCTGGCTTGTAGTCACACCCAAATCGCTTCCAACAGGTGTTGAGTTTGGCTTGGCAGCAACACCTAACATTATTGGGTTCGGCTTTGAGCCCGACCCCAATATGTCAAATTTTAGTTCTTTGCCTTCGTAGATTTTTTTCTTTTTCTCTTATTATTTTTTTTCATATAGTGAAGAAAAAACAAATAATTGGACTTGGTTATATTGCATTGTACAAAAGTTGGGTGAAAATATTTTTTTTTTCATTTGAGGTTGGATTGATTGAATTTTTTTTTCTCTTAGTGTTGGGCTCTGTTGCTCAGCAGGACCCAAGAGAGTTGGGCCCTGCTGCCAACTTTACTCATTCTAATTATCAGGATCCGACTACCTAAGAAAAAAAGATTTCTAATAACAAACAAAGCGAGGAAAACGATGTTTGCGCATTATTTTGATGTGATGATATAAAAAAATAGTGTTAAAAAATAAAAAAAATATTATCTCAATATATTTTTTAAAAAATATATATTGACAAATAATCATTACATAATAATATAATAACTAACATATTGACTCGCGCTCCGCAGCAGGTCAATAATATTTTTTTTCAAATGCAAAAATGTTTGAATTGAGTTAAAAGCACGAAATATATTTACATCATCACTATCTTCAAATAAAGTATTTTCTATAGTAGAACCATGAATAATGCATAGAAGAGCAGCACCCAATACACCGACAACTAATTTCTTTTCCTTTAATTTTTTTCCTTTTAAGATATTTTTAATTTGATTTTTTTCCTCTTTGATTTTTTTTCTCTTATTGATTTTTTTTCATACTATAAAGATAAATAAATTGGTGTGACTTTTTTTTATATTGTACAAAAGTTGAGTGATGATAATTGTTTTTTATATCAGATTGGGTTGAATTATCTTATTAAAACATGTTTATTTTTGCATTTCAAAAATGCTTTAAAAAAATTATTTCTATTTTTTTTACTTCAAATTAATATTTTTTTATTTTTTTGTATTATTTTGATGTGATGATATAAAAAATTAATTT